>Ga0136633_1001668_pt1 | contig 16145 bp, 12 predicted proteins | sample AntDrymeUQ832206_2_FD_105494 | JGI IMG/M metagenome (GOLD analysis project Ga0136633, IMG submission 105494) | Polar desert sand microbial communities from Dry Valleys, Antarctica - metaG UQ83 (22.06) | ecosystem: Environmental > Terrestrial > Soil > Desert | place: Antarctica: Dry Valley...
GGCGGTCGGTCGCCTGACGGGTCTGATGCTGCTGGCGCCGTCGGCGAGCAGCGCTGCGGCGCAGTCGCGGCTGACGGCGCTCGGCGTCGAGCCTGCCGTCGACCGGGTGGTCTCGGCGAGGGGCGTCGGGGGCACCGATCCGGCGGTGCCGGCGTTGCCGGCTCCGGTGCAGCCTCCGGCCGGGCTGCCGCTGACGCCACCGGCAGTAGATCCGCCGCTGCCGCCGCGGCCGATCGTGGTGACGCCCGCTCGTCGCATTGGCAGGCTCAGCGCGACGGTGACGCCGGCTCGTGAGCTGCGGGCACCGTTCTCCTTCCGCACCCGCGGAACGCTGACGCTGCCCAGCGCCATCACGAAGCTCGTCGGCTGTATCGGGCGCGTATCGGTGCAGGTCAAGCGCGGCAACGTGACGATCTCCACGCGGCGCGTCACGCTGAGCAGGAACTGCACGTACAGCTCGCGCGTGACGTTCGCCACCAGCCGGCGCTTTGGCAGGACGATCAAGCGGCTGAAGTTCACCGCGCGCTTCCTGGGCAACGCGCGCGTGCTGCCGACGACGGCGACGCCGCGCTACTCGCGGATCCGCCGCTGAGCCCGAGGTCCGGGCGGGTCGGGCCGGCGATCGCCGGCCCGACCGTCTACCTGCCTCCCGCCTGCCGCCGGCAGCGCCGGCGCGACCAGCGGATCAGCGGGTACGGGCGGTGACGCTCTTTGAGCGCGGCCCGCGGAGGCCCGTGACGTTGTCGCGAGCGGCGACGGCGTAGTGGTAAGAGCGCCGCCGGCGCAGGTCGGTGACGCCCAGGGTGACCGCGCCGCCGAGACCGATCTCGTCGAAGGCGCAGGTGCCCTTGCACAGGGCCTGCGCGCGGCGAAAGTCGCGTGCGGTCCGGATCGGGCGCAGCGACTGCTTGACGAGGTAGCTGCTCGCCGCGGGTGGCCTGGCACCGTCGGTTCCCGAGGCCCTGAAGGTGAGGGTGATGCGGTGGCGCCCGGTCGCCGTCGCGTTCAGGGCGATGACGCGCCCGGGCGTCCGCGCTTGGCGCTCGAGGCAGGCGCGGCGGTCGAGGGCTGCGCGGCGCAGGATCCGCCGCAACTCGACGGCGCGCACCCGCGCGGGCAGCGACCGCGCGCGCCGCTGCTGCGCGGCGCTGCGGCGCGAGATCGCCCCTCGGCAGTCGCGCAGGGCCTTTGCGCGCGCCTTCTGCGCCGCGAGCCCCCCGTCGCCGGCCCCGAGCGCGAGGGCGGGCGGCGCGATCGGCCCGATCGCCGGCGGGGCGGGGGCGGGAGCAGGCGGCCCCTGCGGCGGAGCCGCGCATCCACCCGTGCTGCCCGGCTCGCCGAGGTCGAGCGGGCCGAGCGCGGTTGGCCGCTCGTCGTCGCCGAGGCTGTCCGCGCGACACGAGCCCACCACGCCGAAGCCCCCCTCGCCCCAACAGCGCACGGCGCCGTCGTCCAGCCGCGCGCACGTGTTGCCGTGGCCCGCGCTGACCGCCACCGCGGTGCGCCCGGGTCCGAGATCGACGGGGCCCGCCGAGCCCGGAGCCTCGTCGTCCCCGACGCTGAGGGTGTTGGCGTAGCCGAGCCGGCCGTCGCGCCCGGAACCCCAGCAGCGCACCGTCCCGTCGTCGAGCACCGCGCACGTGTGCTGGGCCCCGGCGGCGATCGCCACAGCGGTGCGCCCGGCGCCGAGGTCGACCGCGCCGACCGAGGCGGGCGTCTCGTCGTCGCCGATGTTGCTCGTGGCGCCATAGCCCAGGCGCCCGTCACCGCCGAAGCCCCAGCAGCGCACCGTCCCGTCGTCGAGCACCGCGCATGTGTGAAAGTCGCCGGCGCTGATCGCCAGCGCCGTGCGGCCCGTGCCGAGCCTGACCGGTCCGGCGATGTCGGGCGGCTGATTGGTGCTGAAGGTCGCGTTGTTGCCGTATCCGAGCTGACCGTGGCCGGCGAAGCCCCAGCAACGCACGTTCGCGTCGTCGAGCAGCGCGCAGGTGTGCGAGTCGCCGGCGGTGATCGCCGTGGCGGTGCGCCCGGTGCCGAGCCTGACCGCGGCGACCGATCCGGGAAGCTCGTCGTCGCCGATGTTGTTTTCGTGGCCGTATCCCAGCCGCCCGTCGAAGCCGAAGCCGAAGCAGCGCACGCTGCCGTTGTCGAGCACCGCGCAGCTGTGGGCGCGCCCGGTGGCGATCGCCCGGGCGGTGCGCCCGGCGCCGAGATTCACCGGGCCGGCCGCGGCCGGGGCCTCGTCGTCACCGATCGAGTTCTGGCTGCCGTAGCCCAGCCGTCCGTCGCCACCGTAGCCCCAGCAGCGCACGCTGGCGTCGTCGAGCACGGCGCAGGTATGCAGCCAGCCGGCGCTCAGGGCCCGTGCGGTGCGGCCCGCGCCGAGATTCACCGGGCCGGCCGCCGCGGGCGTCTCGTCGAGGCCGATCGACTTCGTGGCTGCGTAGCCCAGCGCTCCATCTCCGCCGTAGCCCCAGCAGCGCAAGCTCGCTTGCGCCAGCCGCGCGCAGGCGTGATACCGGCCGACGTCAAGCCCTCCTGCCGCCGCCGATGCCGGTTGCGAGGCCTGCTCGGCCGTCGCGCCGACGGGAAACGCGCAGGCGACGGCGATCGAGGCCAGGAGCCCGCGCAGCGCGGCGGTTCTCATCCGGCGGCTCATCGCTCCGAGCATAACTGTGCTGCGCACGTAGTTCGCCGCACGTGGCGTCGCGGACCGCCTGCGGCCACGGCGTCAAGCTGGTCAGGCGCGGTCCATTACCATGCCGTGCCGTTGCCGACGTAGCTCAGCTGGTAGAGCACTTCACTCGTAATGAAGGGGTCAGCGGTTCGAATCCGCTCGTCGGCTCTAGGGTTTCTCTCTATCCGAGACCTGGAGGGCAACGGATAGGGCAACACTGGGTCGTCGGTGGTCGTCTCAGAGCTGCGGTTGAGACCCCGCAGCAACTCGCCGCGGCCGCTCGCGTGACTCCGTGCCGCCGTGCCGCCCCTGTGCCGGGCCTCGGTGTTGCCCGTCCCGACTTGCGCGGTCGCCCCGCTGCGCCGCACGACTGGGACGGCGTAACGCCCGGCACCCGGTTCGCCGCGACGACCCTGAACGCGATGTCCTCGATACACGCGCGCTCGATCTCGCGCGACGAGCGCTGCGCACGCGAGTAGGCGTAGACCAGCAGCGCGACCGTCATCGCCGGATCGTGCGCGGGGCGACCCCGCGCCTATGCCTCCAGCTGGCTGGTAGGAAAACACCCTTGGAGTGGCACCCCAGCACGATCGCAGACGTCAAGTGGCGTCTGAGCAGCCACCTGCTGCCGCACCTCGGCGATGAGCGCCTGTCGACGTTTGACATCCCGCGCGTCACCGCGGTCAAGACGGCGCTCTGAAGGAGAGCCGGCGGATCGCCGAACTCCTCGATGCGGGCGTCGTCGAGCGCGACGCGCACAACATGCCGCTGCGGCCGCTGTCAAACGAGTCGATCAACAAGTGCCTGGCGCTGCTGAGCCGCATCCTCGGGGTGGGCTTTCAGGGCGGCGTGGATGTGTTCGGCGAGCGGCTGGCCGGTTGCGCCGCGCAGCGCCCAGGCGGCGGAGCGGGTGGCGTAGTCGTGCAGCGCGACCGCTGCTTCTTCGATGCGCTGCAGCGCGACGTGATGAGTACGTTGCGCCAGGCCGACCGCCGTCACGCCAGCCTCGCTCACGCCACGTGACGTGCGACGCGGGCGGGGTGAGCTGCGCGCTGGCTCGCCGCGCGACGTCTGCAGCGTTGCGCAGCCGCCTGCCGAACGTTCTCAGCGGGGCGGACTCGACCTTGTGGGCACTGCCTCGCGGTCCGCATCACGTGATCGCCTGCAACAGGAACGCCGCGACCGGTTCGGACTTGCCCTTCAGCTGGAGCGGGTCGACCTCGTCGACCGTCGCGGCGGCTGCGAGCTGCTCGCGTGTGAGCTGCCCGATCAGCACGCCCCCCGCGGGCGCGGCGCCCTCGAGCCTGGCGGCGACGTTCGTCGTGTCACCGATCGCCGAAAAGTTGCGAAGCTCCTGCGAGCCGACGTTTCCGACGATCGCCGGTCCCGTGTTGAGGCCGATGCGAAAGCGCGGCCAGTCCGGTCGATCGGCGGCCACCCTTGTCGTGGCCTGTTGCATCGCGAGGGCGGCTCTCGCGGCTCGTAGAGCGTGGTCGGGCTGCGCCGCCGGCGCTCCGAACAGGCCCATCACCGCGTCGCCTACGAACTGAACGACCGTGCCGCCCTCGCCGAGGATCGCCGGGACCGTGACCTCCCAGTAGGCGTTCAGCATCTCGACCACGGCGCCAGGTTCGGTGCGTTCGCTGAACGGCGTGAAGCCCTTCAGGTCGGCCATCAGCACGGTCACCTCTTGAACCGTCCCCCCGAGCGCGGCGCGACGCGGATCAGCGAGCAGTGAGGTCGCGACCTCGGGCGACAGGTAGCTGCGAAAGAGCCCGTCGAGGCGCGAATGCAGGCGCGCGTTCTCGAGGGCGATCGCGAGCTGACTCGCCAGCGAGGCCAGAACCGAGGACTCGCGCTCGTGCAGCTCGCCGTCGCGGCGTAACGCGATCAGCCCCGCGCTGCGACCCTGCACGACGAGCGGGAACAGCGCTCTCGTCGCGTGCCGCTCGACCGTCACTCTGGGCGCGACGAGGTCGCCCGCGATGCATGACGACACATCGTCCGGCGGCCAGGGGTGCAGGTCGCCTTCGGGCACGACCAGTAGCAGCGCACCGTCGTCGATCAGCCCGAGACGCAGCTCGTCACGCGGGAAAGCGCCGCGCACGAGTCGGCCCGCCAGCGCGAGCAGCTCACGTTCTGGCGTTCCCAAGCGCGTGTTGCGTCCGATCGTGACGAGTGCTTCCAGCGACCGGATCTGATCGCGATCGGCCGCGAGGGCCTCAGCCGCTCGTTCGAGCACGCGGCCCTGTCCCTCGGAGAGCTCGAAGCGCGACGCCAGCGCCGCCGTTGCCTTCCCGACCTGCATCTGATCGCCATGGTCGGCGGCGACCCGGATCGCATCCACGAGCGCTTCGAGTGCGGCCGCGTACTCGGCGCGCATGTTGCGCATGGTCTCTTCGAGTCCGATCGCCGCGAACAGCCCGCGCGACGTGCCCTCGCGGCGGCCCTCGACGCGCGCGCTATAGGCGACGAACCCGTACCCGGCGATGACGAGCACGTGCCACTCCCACCAGGACAGCTGCCAGTTGCGCGCCAGCGCGGTTGCGATCAGTGCCTCGGCAAGCAGCACGAAGGACGTGATCACCGCCAGAAGCAACGCCGAGGGACGCCGGCGAAACAGCACGTGATACCGAAAGGCGGCGATGAGGTAGAGAGTCACGCCGACGATCGCGAGCAGCGTGAGCGCGCGGTCACGATCGTCCGGCGCGAGGGGCTTCCCCCACGATCCCGCCTCGGCGAGCGAGAGCGCCACGGCGGTGCCGACCAGGACGACGACGGCCGGCACGAGCAGACGGCTCGCGCGGATCACCGACGCCATGCGCCCGTTCTCGAGAGCGGCCGAGGACAACAGCGCAGGCACAGCGGTGATCGCCAGACCCAACGGCAGGGCGAGCTCGAAGCCGGCGTTCTTGCCCTCCACCACCACCCCCGGCGTGGCGATCGCATGCACGCCCAAGAAACCGGCCGAGAGGGCGAACGAGAACGCGATCAGCACCAGGCGCGCATCGCTCCGGGCGACTGCGTCACGGCCTATCTGCGCGGCGAGCAACACGCTGAGGAACGCCGTCGCGAGCACGAGACCGAAGTGCGCGTGGTGATCTTCCCAACGCAGATCGGCCTGCGGGCGCGCGATCAGCAGCCAGAGCCCCAGCAGCGGCAGCGCGATGTGAAGCGCCCAGACCATAGCGCGCACATGGCTGCCGCGCAGCGGCCTGGCCCGCGCGGGTTTCGCCGTCACCTTCCCCCTCCGTGAGTCTCTGCGGCGCGCATTTGCGCCAGCCTCGCACACCGACGGATTCAGATCACGCAGCGCGCGCCAGCCCACCCTGCGTCGGGCAACGTCGCTGCGAGCGGCCACCTCCTGGCTTTGACAGGATCGGCCGTGCGTCGATCACGCCAGAGGAGGCCGGTATGTGCGGAGATGACAGCGTGGCATCGGGCTCGCAGACCGCCCGACGACCGAGCGCGAACACACGAGCCTCGGACCTGTGGCACGCCGCCGGCGTCACCGCCCGGCACGACCTCGCGGCCGGCGCGCACACGGCGGCGATCATGCCGGAGCCGTCGGCGCTCGAGGTCGGCCTCTCCGTGTTGGAGGTGCTCGACCACGCACCACCCCGCACGCGTCACATCCCTTCGATCGTTCGGAGCAGCCCGCTTGCGCCCCCGTGCGGGCCATGCTCGAACGACGGGAGTTCGGCGCCCTGCACAACGCCCTAGTATCTGGCCTCCAGGACGGCACTCGTAATGAACGGGTCAGCGGTTCGAATCCGCTCGTCGGCTCTCAGTCCTTGTACGGATCGCGGGTGTCGCCGGGCGCCATCGCGACGCCGAGCGGCATCAGCGTGTGCAGGATGCGCACGGTGCCGGCGTGCGCGGCGAGGACCTCGTCGAGGCGCTTGTACGCGCCCGGCGCCTCCTCTGCGTTGGCGCCGCGCAGCTCGATGCCCTTTGCGCGCAGGTCGGCTGTCGTCGCTGCCCAGTCGATCGCGCCTTTCGTCTCGTGGATCCAGCGCTTGGTCAGCCCGGCGCTGGCGCAGCGCGGGCACTTCGCGTCGCGCGCGACGACGCCCGGCGCGAGGCCGGCCTCACCCGGCTGCTGCGTCCAATCGCAGTTGCGGCTCAGGCAGGTCCACCGCTTGCGCGACTTGCCGGCGGCAGCGGTGCGCGACATCGCGCGTCCGGCGCCGTGGACCGTCGAGTGCAGCGCGCCGGCCGCGAGATCGCCCTCGACGCCCTCGAGGATCACGGCGGGCTCGCCCATCGTCGCGCCGACGAAGCCGCGCTGGCCGGGAAACGCCGGCGTCGCGCCCTTGCGGACGACCCAGAAGGGGTCGCCACCGTGCTCCTCGCGCCACGCGAAGTTGTGGTGGTTGTGGACCGGCGTCCCCACCGGGACGGCGCCGAGGATGTCGAGCACCTGCTGCACGACGACCTCGCGGCCCGCGTAGGCGTACTCGCCCGCCAGCCGCATCGCTGCGATGTACGCTTGGCCGACGTCCGAGTCGACGTGCAGCACGTCCGGCGCGGCCTCCATCTCGCCCTCGCCGACGCGATCGGTGAACGCCTTGCCCTTCGCCATCGCGAGAAACCCGCTCGCCGTCTTGTGCCCGAACCCGCGGGAGCCGAAGTGCACGCCGATCCAGACGCGGTCGGTCTCGTCGGCGAAGAGGTCGACATAGTGGTTGCCGGCGCCCACGGTCCCGAGCTGCTTGGCGGCGGACTGCGCGAGCTCGCGCTGCGGCTCAAAGTCGGCGTTGCGGATCTTGTCGATGACCGGGTGGTCCGCGGCGTTGCCGTCGTTGCGACCCATGCCGAAGCTGACCTCGTCGAAGATGCGGTCCATCAGGCCCGGCAGCGCCGCACGAAAGGCGCCGTCGTCGGTCAGGTTCGTCGCGACGGCGAGATTTCCGCAGGCGATGTCGTAGCCCACTGCGGCCGGGCTGACGTGCTCGCGGTAGGCGACGACGCCGCCGATCGGCGCGCTGTAGCCGAAGTGGCCGTCGGCGCACAGGACGCCGAGCGAGCCCTCTTCCTGCGCGACGCAGCGCGCGAGCTGGTCGACGACACGCTGGTCGTGCTCTCCGAAGATCGTGAGGTTCTCGGTGTTCATGGGTCCTCCGTGGCGGCGTTCGCCCTGCAGCATGGCGTGTCGAGCTGGTCGGAGTACCCTCCCGGTGGCCTCGTGTGGTCAGGCCCCGCATCACTCGTAATGAAGGGGTCAGCGGTTCGAATCCGCTCGTCGGCTCTATGACCGATCTCATCCGCGAATGCCTGCTGGACATGCCGTTGTCGAACATGACCAACCGCCCCGCGGGGATGCTCGCCATCCGCCGCGAGGAGGTCCCCGAGCAGGTGCGTCCCGCAGTCGACGCGTGGGTGCAGGCTCACGGCGGCAGCATCGCCGAGGAGCCGCTGATCGTCGTGCACGGGGGCAAGACCCCCACGGGCGGGGGCGGCGCGAAGTACTACCTGCTGCCGCCTGCCGTGCTGGCGCCCTAGCCGCCAACGCTCTAGCGCGCGTCGCGCTCGGACGGTGCGGCGACCTCGACCGCGGCTTCGCCGTCGTGCGCCGGCACGTCCAGCGATGCCGGGCGCCTTGCGATCAGGCCGGCGAAGGGGCGCTCGGCGTAGACGAGGTGCTCGGTCGCCGGCGCGCTCTGTGAGCGCTTGAAGAGGCTGCCCTGTGCGAACGAGAAGCCGGCGTCGATGACCATCTGCAGCTGCTCGTGGCGCTCAACTCCCGTGGCCACGGCGCGGGCACCCAGGCGGCCGGCGGTCGCGGCCGTCTCGGCGAGCGTGCGCGTCACGTCGCTCGACGACCGCGCGTCGATCGTTGCGAGGTCGAGCGTCAGCATCCCGATCGGCAGCAGGCCGAGGTTCGCCTGCGCCGCGCAGCGGGCATCGGCGTTGTCGAAGATCAACTCGACACCCGCGTCCGCGAGCTCCTCGAGCAGGCCGGGCGAGGCGGCGGCGAGCGCTGCCGCGGTGAACGACAGCGCGAGCGCATGGCCGGTCGCCGCGCCGCGGTCCAGTGCGCGCATGACATCGTCGGCGAACGACGCGTCGGCGACCTGCGCCGGCGCTGCGGCGACGCACGTGCGCATCGGCCGTCCGCTGCGCGCGGGCGCCCAGCGGACCGTCTGCGCACAGGCCTCGTCCAGCGCCCAGCGACCGATCGGCGGGAGCTGTCCGTGAGCGTCCGCGATCGGCTCCCACTCGTGCGCGGCGATCGTCCCGAGCTCCGGGTGCTCCCAGTGCACATGCGCCTGCACGGCGGCGATCGAGCCGTCGCGCAGGTCGGCGATCGGCTGGTAGCAGACGGCGAGGTCGTCGATCGTCGAGCGCTCGAACGCCGCCTCGACCTGGGCTTCGCGGCTGAGCCGCGATGGCTGGTCGTCGTCGCCATGGGCATCGCGGAAGGCCTTGTTTCGGGCGGAGAACATCGCGGCGTCGGCGCGCGCGACGACAGCGGCCGCCGAGGGGTCCTGCTCGCGCATCAGCGAGATGCCGACGCTCGCCCGGATCTGGGGGCCGCCAACCCCGTCCAGTGGTGCCTCCAGCTCGCGCGTCAGCCGCGTGGCGAGGGCGTAGGCCAAGTCGTCGTCGGCGACCCCGCGGGCGACGACGACGAAGACATCGTCGCGAAAGCTGGCGACGACGTCATCCGGCCGCAGCGCGGCGGCGAGCCGCTTGGCCAGCGCGACGCGCAGGTCCTCGTTCGCAGCACGCAGTCCGTCGAGGTCGATGAACAGCACGGCGGACGGCTCGCCCCGGACGCGAAGGTGCTCGAGCGCCAGGTCGATGGCCTCCTCAATGAGCTGGCGCCCGGACAGCCCCAGCAGCACATCGGGCGTCGTTTCGCGTGCGAGCTGCGCCCGGGCCACGTCGTGACGCCGGCGCGCCGGGACGGGACCGGCAGCGGCGCGGGGTGACAGGCCGCCGGGATCTGACGCGCGCGCGAAGAGGTGCACCGGTGGATCCGCCATAGGCCTCGTCTTCGGCCACCTGCCACCGTTCTTGAGCACGGAGGCGCAATGGAGGCCCGCGGTCCCACAAACGTCCACCGTTCGCGATCTGGCGCGCGCCGCGCCCGGCGCGGGGTGCTCGCCGCGCGGCGAGCACGCGCTGCGGGTCAGACCAGCGTGACGCCGGCCGCGATCAGGACGACTGCCAGGACCGCGCCGATGACGCCCGTGATGATGCCGGCCAGCGCCATGCCGGAGCCCTTGAGCTGCGGGTTGCCCGCGATCTCCTTGCGCGCGATGACGCCGAGCACGATCGCGATGATCCCGAGGATGACGCCGAACAGGATCAGGCTGCCGATGCCGCAGACGAGCGCGGCGATCGCCTTGCCGGACGTCTTCTGCTCCGCGACCGTCCCTTCGGAGGTGCCGACCTCGTTGTACTCCGGTGCCGGCGTGAACCCGCCCTCGTCTGCCATGTCGTCCCCCTACTAGTCGTCGTTATGCGCGCACGCTACACGCGCCCGCGACGCGCGACCAACCGAACCGAACCGCCGGAGCGAGCTGACCTGGCTGCCTACGCTTCGGCCGCGCGCACGAGTCGCTGACGAGGTAGACGTTGATCGTGTTCGGCGGCAGCCCGCGCAGCCGGAGGACGCGCGGGCGAGCGATTGCACGACGTCAGCCTCCTCAGGCCGCGTGGCTGTACTGCGGCGGTGCGGCGCCGACGGACTGCAGCAGCCGCGGCGAGGCGTCGGCGCCGGCGGCGACGACGTTCTGCACGCGCAGGTTCACGCGCCACTCGTCGCCGAAGTCGAACACGTAGGCCACGCTGCGGCCCGGGACGAGACCGAGCCGGTCCAGGCGGATCGCGGCGCTGCGGCCCGAGGGGTCGTCGGGCGCGTCGCCCGCCGCGCACGGGCGTGTGAAGTGCTCGTCGGTGTGCGTCCAGAAGCGGCCGTCGAGCCAGAACGCGTACAGGTGGTCGTCGTCCCAGCCGAATGCCGACTGCAGGGCGTAGTGCAGGTCGACGAGCGTGAGGTCGTCGTGGACCGCGATCACGCGCCGGACGCCTCGGAACCCGACCAGCTCGGCCTCGAACACGTACGTCTGTTGCGCCATCTCGCTCCTCTCAATGCGGGTGTAGCACGACGCTACGCCGTGTGCCCGACGGAACACTGTTGGCGCCCGCGGGTTACGGCGGCTCGACGGATGCATCGCCCCTGTCAGGATTGCGCCATGACCTCGCTGCCCGCGACCGGCGCCCATGACGCCGCGGCACCGCTGCACCCCGCGCTGATCGAGCGGATGGTCGCCGTCTGCGGCCGCGAGCACGTCTACACCGATGCCGATCAACTGCGCACGTACGAGTCCGACGGCCTGCTGCAGTACAAGGTCACGGCTGGTGTGGTCGTCCTCCCGGCCACGACCGCCGAGGTGCGCGGCGTCGTGCGCGCGTGCTGGGCGGCGGGCGTGCCGTGGGTCGCGCGCGGCGCCGGCTCGGGCCTGTCGGGCGGCGCGCTGCCCGTCGAGCAGGGCGTCCTGGTCGTGCTGACGCGGATGCGCGACGTGCTCGAGGTCGACCTGCCCAACCAGCGGATCGTCGTGCAGCCCGGGGTCACGAACACCGAGGTGTCCGTCGCCGTCGGTCCCGATCACTTCTATCCGCCGGACCCGTCGTCGCAGATCGTCTGCTCGATCGGCGGCAACGTCGCCGAGAACTCCGGCGGCGCGCACTGCTTCAAGTACGGCTTCACGACGAACTACGTCACGGGCCTGGAGGTCGTGCTGGCCGATGGCGACGTCGTGACGCTCGGCGGCAAGGAGCTCGACCACCCCGGCTACGACCTGCTTGGCGCGTTCGTCGGCTCGGAGGGGACGCTGGGCATCTGCACGAGCGTGACCCTGCGCGTGATCCCGCTGCCCGAGACGATCAAGACGATGGTCGCGTTCTTCGACACCACCGCCGCGGCCGGCGAGGTCGTGTCGGAGATCGTCTCCGGCGGCGTCATTCCCGGCGCGATCGAGATGATGGACAACCTCACGATCCAGGCCGCCGAGAAGGCCGTCGGCGCCGGCTTTCCGACCGACGTCGGCGCGGCGCTGATCATCGAGCTCGACGGCTCGCTGGACGAGTGCGAGGCGTGCTTCGACGACGTCGTGCAGATCTGCGAGCGCAACGGCTCGCTGAGCATCCGCATCGCCCGCGACGACGCCGACCGCGCCCTGATCTGGCGCACGCGCAAGGCCGCGTTCGCGGCGATGGGCCGGCTGGCGCCGAACTACTTCGTCCAGGATGGTGTCATCCCGCGCACGAAGCTGCCCGAGGTGCTCGCGCGGATCGCCGAGCTGTCCGAGAGCTACGGCATGCGCGTCGCCAACGTCTTTCATGCCGGCGACGGCAACCTGCACCCGCTCGTGCTCTACGACGGCGAGCCCGAGGCCGAGCGCGCCGAGGAGCTCGCGGGGGCGATCGTCGAGGCCTGCGTCGACGCCGGCGGCTCGATCACCGGCGAGCACGGCGTCGGCGTCGACAAGAAGCGCTACATGCCGCGGATGTTCGAGGAGCCCGACCTCGCCGCGTTTCAGATGCTGCGCTGCGCCTTCGACCCGCGCGGCCTGGCCAATCCCGGCAAGGTCATGCCGACGCCGCGCCTGTGCGGTGAGGTGCCAGGCCCCTATCGCCGCCATCCGCTCGAGCGCGACGGCATCGCGGAGCGGTTTTAATGGGTCCGGCCGGCACGATGCGCCGTGAGACGCCTGGGACGGCCGCCGGCGTCGCCGAGCTGCTGCGCGCCTGCGCCGACGAGGGCAGCGCCGTGCGGATCGAGGGCGCGGGCACGAAGCCGTGGGGCCGGCCGGGCGCCGACTGCGCCGTCGCGCTGCGGACCGGCGCGCTCGACGCGATCGTCGAGCACAACGCCGGCGACCTCACCGCCGTGCTGCAGCCGGGCGTGTCGCTGCGAGTGCTCGGCGAGACGCTCGCCGCCGGCGGCCAGATGCTCGCGCTCGATCCGCCGCTGGGCGCGGGCGGCGCCGCGACCGTCGGGGGCCTGATCGCATCCGCCGACTCCGGCCCGCTGCGCCACCGCTACGGCGCGCCGCGCGACCTCGTGCTCGGCGTCACGGCGGCGCTGTCGGACGGCACGCTCGCGCATGCCGGGGGCAAGGTCATCAAGAACGTCGCGGGGTATGACCTCGCAAAGCTCTTCGCCGGCTCGTTCGGCACGCTCGGGGTGATCGTCGAGGTTGCGGTGCGGCTGCATCCGCGCCCGCCGGCGCAGGCGACGGCGACCGCGACGACCGACGATCCCGCGCGGCTCGAGCTGCTGGCGAGCGGGCTGGCCCACAGCGCGCTCGAGCTGCAGTCGCTCGACGTGCGCTGGGAGGCGCAGGCCGGCACGGTGCTGGCGCGCTTCGGCGGCGTCGCGGCTGCCGACCAGGCGGCGGCGGCGCGGCGGCTGCTCGTGGAGCTCGGTGCCGAGGCCGCGGTCGTCGAGGACGACGAGGCGCTGTGGGCGGCGCAGCGCGCGGGCCAGCGCAGCGCCGAGGGCGGGGCGGTGGTGCGCGTGTCGGGGCGCCCGACGCGGCTCGCCGCAGCCTGCGTCGCGGCGCAGGTCGCTGGCGCGACGCTCGTCGGGCGCGCGGGCCTCGGCGTGTCGTGGATCGCCCTGCCGGCGGCGCCTCCCGGCGACCTCGTCACCTCGATCGCGCGCGTGCGCAAGGTGCTTGCGCCGTCGCCGTGCGTCGTGCTCGACGCGCCCGCCTACGTGCGCACGCACCTCGACCCGTGGGATCACCCCGACGACGGGGCGCTTGCGCTCATGCGCCGCGTCAAGGCGCGCTTCGACCCGACGGCGACCTGCAACCCCGCCGTCTTCGTGGGAGGGATCTGAGTGGCGCAGACCCCGATCGATCGCGCCTTCGACGAGCACGAGCCGCCCGACCCCGGGGCCGACGCGTCAAAGGCGCGGACGCCGGTTCACGCCGCCTTCGACGAGCACAAGCCGCCCGAGAAGGCGCTGATCGAGGACTGCGTGCACTGTGGCTTCTGCCTGCCGACGTGCCCGACGTACGTGCTGTGGAACGAGGAGATGGACTCGCCGCGCGGGCGCATCGTGCTGATGAACGCAGGCCTGCAGGAGGGCAGCGAGCTGACCGGCACGATGGTCGGCCACTTCGACAACTGCCTCGGCTGCATGGCCTGTGTGACGGCCTGCCCGTCGGGCGTGCGCTACGACCTGCTGATCGAGGACACCCGCCAGCAGGTCGAGCGCCTGCACCCGCGCACGCCGCGCGAGCGGCTGCTGCGGCGCGCGCTGTTCGCGACCTTCCCGCACCCTGGCCGGCTGCGCGCGACGGTGCCGCTGCTCGTCGCCTACCGGCGCTCCGGCCTCGCCGCCGGGCTGCAGCGCTCGCGCCTGCTCGACCGCTTCCCGACGCTGCGCTCGCTGAGCGAGCTCGCCCCGCCGGTGACGCTGCGCGACGCCGTGCGGCGCCTGCCCGCCCGCACGCGCGCGGGCGGTGAGCGGCGCGGCACCGTCGGCTTTCTGCAGGGCTGCGTCCAGCGTGCCTACTTCGGCGACGTCAACGCGGCGACGGTCGCCGTGCTCTCGGCCGAGGGCTTTGAGGTGCACACGCCGCGCGCGCCGCGCTGCTGCGGCGCGCTGGGGCTGCATGCCGGTCAGGAGGAGGACTCGCTGCCGCTGGCGAAGGCGACGATCGAGGCCTTCGAGGGCTATGACCACGTCGTCGTCAACGCCGCGGGCTGCGGCTCGGCGATCAAGGACTACGGCCATCTGCTGCGCGACGACCCGGAGTGGAGCGCGCGTGCTGAGGCGCTTGCCGCCAAGGCCCGCGACGTGCACGAGTTGCTGGCGAGCGTGGCGCCGCGGGCGCCGCGCGGGCGAGTCGAGATGAAGGTCGCCTACCACGACGCCTGCCACCTCGCGCACGCGCAGGGCGTGCGCTCACAGCCGCGCCAGCTGTTGCGCACGATTCCCGGCATCGAGCTCGTCGAGCCGAAGGAGTGGGAGCTGTGCTGCGGCTCGGCGGGCATCTACAACCTCACCCGGCCCGGCCCGGCCGCCGAGCTCGGCGCGCGCAAGGCCGAGCACCTGCTCGCCACGGGCGCCGAGGCGATCGCCGCCGCGAACCCCGGCTGCACGCTGCAGATCGCCGCGCACCTGCGCCGCAAGGGGGAGGCGTTGCCGTTGCTGCACCCGATGCAGCTGCTGGCGCAGTCGATCGAGGCGGGGGCCAATGGCGAGCCGGTCGTGACGCGCCTCGTTCGAGCCGCCCGTCGGCTGCGCCGGACATAGCGGTGGCGGGGACCTCTGATCTGACGAGCGCGCTGCGCGGGTGTGACCGAAACGGCGAGAAGGCCGCCGTCCGTCCACTGACACATGAGGATGAACCGATCGGCCCAATCGACCAGTCCACTCCCGGTCGATAGTCGTCTCACGGCGCCGGGGACCCGAGAGGTCAGCGAGCGTCGCAGGCGACGTGATGGTTCTCGGGAGCGTGCGCGGAGAGCTCATGTCTGATCAGCCCGTATCCCGGTGGGGGAACCACCTGAGGGGTGCGCCTATATGAAGCTGGGCGGGGTTCACAGCCTCTCCATAATCGAAGAGGTCTCCACATGCGTACTAAGACGACACGTCACCGGTCGCGCCCCACCGTCAAGCTCCCGATCGCCGTTTGTCTGCTCGCTCTGGCGCTGCCGGCTGCCGGGGCGTCCGCGGCCCAGCCGCGGGTCGGCTTGGACACCGCCGAGAGCTTCGCGCTGCTCGCGGGCTCCGCGGTGACGAACACCGGCCCCTCGGTGATCAACGGCGACCTCGGGGTCAGCCCTGGAACGGCACTCACCGGCTGGCCGCCGGGCATCGTCAACGGCAACGTTCAGGCCAGCAACGCCGTCGCCCTCAAGGCGCAGTCGGACCTGACGATCGCGTACAACGACGCTGCCGGCAGGACGCCGGCCCTCGCGGTCTCAGCGGACCTCGGCGGGCTGACGCTCACCTCCGGTGTCTACAACTCCGCGTCGGAGCTGGGGTTGACCGGAACGGTGACCCTCGACGCGCAGAACGATCCGGCGGCCGTCTTCATCTTTCAGGTGGGCTCGGCGCTGACGACGGCATCGGACAGCACCGTGAAGCTCATCAACGGCGCCCAGCCGTGCAACGTCTTCTGGCAGATCGGCAGCTCCGCCACGCTGGGGACGTCCTCGGAGTTCGCCGGGCGCATCCTCGCGCTGACGTCGATCTCGATGAACGACGACGTCTCCGTCAACGGCGCGGCGCTGGCCCGCAACGGCTCGGTGACGCTGATCAACGACAGGGTCACGGCCGCGGCCTGTGCCGCGCCGCCGCCGGGTACCCCTCTGCCGGGTACCCCTCCGACGGGTACCCCTCCGACGGGCACCACGCCGACGGGCACCACGCCGACGGGCACCACGCCGACGGGCACCACGCCGACGGGCACCCCTCCGACGGGCACCC
>Ga0136633_1001669_pt1 | contig 16145 bp, 17 predicted proteins | sample AntDrymeUQ832206_2_FD_105494 | JGI IMG/M metagenome (GOLD analysis project Ga0136633, IMG submission 105494) | Polar desert sand microbial communities from Dry Valleys, Antarctica - metaG UQ83 (22.06) | ecosystem: Environmental > Terrestrial > Soil > Desert | place: Antarctica: Dry Valley...
TAGACCGGGATGCGCCGGACGCGCTCGGAGAACTCGATCGCCATCCGAGCATTGTCCCTCATCGCAGGCGTGGAGCCGGCGGACGTGCGCTGGCGCACCGTTCCCCAAGTCCGTTTGCACTAAAGCATCAGCGCGACGAGCACGGCAAGGATGATGAACACCACCAGGACGCCCGCTCCGATCGCGTACCGCGAGTACTGCGACCGCCAGTAGTCCGGATCGGCCTTGTCACGCGAGTGAAAGCCCTCCGGCGGTGTTCCCACCCAGTTCTCGTCCTCTTCCTTCGTGGCGGGGCTCATGTCGGATCCTCCGGCTGGGTGGGCGTGACGGACGGGGCGGGCGGGACGTGCTCGGATGCGATGCGGTAGCCGCCGTACGCCACGAGGATGCCCGCCAGGATCGCGCTGTACGCGCCGTAGCCGAGGAACTCCGTCTCGCGGACGAGCTTGATGACGATCACGACCGCGACGAAGATCCCCAGGATCAGGTGGATCTGCGACCACGGCACGGGCGGCTCGGGCAGGCGCACCCCCAGCAGCCGGGTCAGCGCGATCTGGAGGATCATCACCGCCGTCAGGACGACTGCGGCCACGCCGTAGCCCCCGTACGGCTCCTGGACGCCGCTGCGCGTCGTGTCGATGTCGAGATCCAGCCCGCCCAGGTCGACGGAGTGCCAGGGCAGGAACAGCAGGTCGAGGATGAGCAGCACCCCGGCGATGACGACCGTCCGCTCGCCCGCTGACAGGCCCAGGACGCGGTCTCTCACTGCGCGCCCTCGAGATCCTGGCGCAGCCCGCGCGCCTCGCCGAGGTACACGTGACGCGCCACGTGGCTGTCGGGCGCGTGGTAGTGCATGAGCACGCGAATGACGCGCGGCAGCGCGCCCGGCACCGGCACCTCGCGCGCGCACAGCAGCGGCACCGCCGAGAAGCCCATGTTGCGCGCCGCGACGGCCGGGAACTCGGCGTCGAGATCCTCGGTCAGCGTGAAGATGCAGCTGACGACATCGCTGGGGTGCAGGTCGTTGAGCTTGAGGATCTCGCGCAGCAGCCACTCCGTCGCCCCGAGGATCGCCTGGGCGTCGTTGCGGTCCACCGACGAGGCCCCGCGCAGGGCGAAGAGCCGCATCAGTGGGTCGTCCAGAAACGTCTCGCCCGAAACCTCGGGCGCCGATCACCGCCTGCATCCCGGGGTTTCCGGACGAACGTTTCAGGACGGCCCACGGCGCGACCTTACCCGCTCGGCGAGCGGCGCAGGTTCTCCACCTCGGCGGCCTTCAGGCGCCGGTGCGCGCCCTCGGGAAGGTCGTCGAGGCGCAGCGGGCCGAAGCGGATGCGCTGCAGCGTGTTCACGCGATGGCCGACCGCCTCGCACATCCGTTTGACCTGGTGGTTGCGCCCCTCGTGGATCGTCAGCTCGAGCACGCCGGGCTTGACCTGGCGCACCTTCGCGGGCGCGGTGCGGCCGTCGTCGAGCTCGACGCCCTCGCGCAGCGTGCGCAGCGCGCGCTCGGAGACCGGCGCAGGGCGCACGCTGGCGCGGTACGTGCGCGGCACCTCGAAGGAGGGGTGCGTCAGGCGCTGGGCGAGGTCGCCGTCGTTCGTGACGAGGATGAGGCCCGTGCTGTCGGCGTCCAGCCGGCCAACCGGGTACAGGCGAGCGCCGCGCGAGGGCACGAGGTCGACGATCGTACGCCGGCCGTGCGTGTCGGCGGCCGTGGAGAGCACGTTCTTGGGCTTGTTGACGAGAAAGACCATACGCTCCTCGGGGCCCTCGAGGTACTTGCCGTCGACCGCGACACCGCTGTCGATGTCGACGTCGCGGGCGGGGTCGGTGACGATCTTGTCGGCGATCGTCACGCGGCCGTCGCGGATGATCTCCTCCGCGCCACGTCGTGACGCGACACCGGCATGAGCGAGGAACTTGGCGAGGCGCACGCCTACGATGGTGGCAGGTGGCCCCCCAGCCCAACCTCTTCTATCCCGAGATGATGCACTTCGCGCTGCCGCTGCACGCGACGCGCGAGGAGCTCATCGAGCTGGCGTCAGGCTGGGCCCAGACCCACGAGCTGAACGTCTCGCTCGAGCGCTTCTTTCCGGACTACCTCGTCGGGGCGGTGCCGCGCGGCGCCGATCTCGAGGCGGCGATCGCCGAGCTCGAGCCGGTGCGGCGCATCAGCCTGCGCGAGGCGCCCTTCGAGGTCATCGCGGCCAACCACGTCCAGCACCTGGCGCTGAACCGCGAGAGCTTCACGATCGTGCTCGAGCCGCTGTCCGAGGACGGCCTGCGCGCGACCGCGCTGGCCTCGAAGATGGGCGACGAGGAGAAGCTGCGCTGGTGGGTCGGGCTCGCTCGCGAGTCGGCCGCCGGCTGGCACCGCGGCGCCTGGGCGGTCGAGCCGGGCGGGCGGCGCAAGTTCGTCTCCGACCACTGGTACACGCCCGCGGCGTACGAGCTCGCCGCCGCCGGCGTGCCGATGCTCTCCTCGCACGGCAACGCGACGTTCGAGTTCGACGCGCCACCGACCTGACCTGAGCCCTGCGCGGGCGCCCCTACGATGGGCGCATGGATCTCGAGCTCCTCGAGCGCACGCTCGCCGACGCCGGCGAGCCCGCCTTCCGCGCCCGCCAGGTGTGGTCGTGGGCCGCGCGCGGCGCGGCCGGCTACGAGGCGATGACCGACGTGCCGGCGCCACTGCGCGCGCGGCTGGCCGAGACCGTGCCGTACTCGACGCTCACGGTCGTCGAGCAGGCCCACGCCCGCGACGGCACGCTGAAGTCGCTGTTTCACACCGCTGACGGGCGTGCCGTCGAGGCGGTGCTCATGCGTTACCGCGACGGCCGGCGCTCGCTGTGCCTGTCCTCGCAGTCGGGCTGTCCGCTGACGTGCACGTTCTGCGCGACCGGCGCGATGAAGTTCGGCCGCAACCTGACCGCGTCGGAGATCCTCGACCAGGCACTGCACTTTCGCCGCATCGAGGCCGTCGACCACGTGGTCTTCATGGGCATGGGCGAGCCGATGATGAACCTCGACCACGTGCTCGCCGCCTGCGAGCGCCTACCCGGCCTCGGCGTCACGCACCGCCGCACGGCGATCTCGACCGTCGGCTGGATCCCGGGCATCGACCGCCTCGCGCTGACCGACATGCCGATTCGCCTCGCGCTGTCAGTGCACGCCGCCGACGAAGCGCTGCGCACGCAGATCATGCCGGTCAACGACCGCTATCCCCTGGCTGACGTGCTCGAGGCCTGCCGCCGCTTCTACGCCGCCAAGCGCCGCATGGTCTTCATCGAGTACGTGATGCTCGCGGGCGTCAACGATCGCTTCGAGCAGGCCGTCGCGCTGGCGAGGCTCCTCGACCCGAAGGTCTTCAAGGTCAACCTCATCCCGTACAACCCGACGGGAACCTACGACGGCTCTGGCCCGGACGCGATCAACGCGTTCCGGGCGGTGCTGGAGGAGCACGGGCTGCGCGCGACGGTGCGGCTCACGCGCGGGCGCGACATCGCGGCGGCGTGCGGGCAGCTCGCCGCGGCGGCGGCCGGCTGACGCGAGCGGGCCTGCTCGCATCAGCCGAGCGGGCGGTGGGTCAGCCGGCTACAGCCGCGTCGCCCGCGCGCTGCTCGCCCGCGCGCAGCAGCCGGTCGCGCAGGTCGGCCTGCTCCTCGGGAGACGGATCCCACTCGACGACGCTCGGTAGCGCCTTCAGCGAGTCCAGCCCGAACAGCTTGAGGAAGAGGTCGGTCGTGCGGTACAGGACCGCGCCGAACTGCGAGCGCCCGCCCTCCTCGATGAAGCCGCGCTCCTCGAGCGTCGCGGTGGCCGACTCGGCCGCGACGCCGCGGATGCGCGTGATCTCCGGCCGCGAGACGGGCTGCAGGTAGGCGACGATGGCCAGCGTCTCGGCCTGCGCCGGGGTCAGCGGCGGCGTGCGCGGCTTGGCCAGCAGGCGCCGTGCGGCCTCTTCGGAGATCGGGTCTGTCGCGAGCGCGACGCCGCCACCGACGCGCTTGAGCTGCAGGCCGCGCGTTCCGGGCGCGTACGCGCGGTCCAGCTCGGCCAGCGCGGCGGCGATCTCGTCCGCCGAGCCGCCCGTCGCGTCGGCGAGATCCTCCGTGCCGACCGGATCGGGCGAGAGGAACAGCAGCGCCTCGACGACGCGCGCGAGCTCGCTGGATGGCGTCACGACGCCACCCCGGTCCCCATCGGCTGCGCCTGGCGCACGCCGGGCGCGATCGCGATCGCGCCGAACGGCTCGGGCTGCTCCCAGGTGGCCTCACCCTGCTTGTAGAGCTCGAGCAGCGCGAACAGCGTCACCGCGACGGTCACGCGGTCGGCCCCGCGGACGGCCTCGTCGAATGTCGTCGCCCCGCGGCGCAGCAGGTTGCGCAGGTGGGTGAGCCGCTCGGCGGTCGTCACCCGCGGGACCGAGAGGTGCCCGAGCGAGAGCTGCGGCGGCACGCGCAGCAGGCTGCCGAGCGCGGCGCCCAGGCGGCGCGGGGTGTAGACCGCCCCGGCCTCGGCGAGGTTCGTGCGCCGTAGTCCCGAAGGCAGCGGGGCGCAGCGGTAGCGCACCCCCTCTTCGCCGGCCAGCCGCGCCGCGAGGTGCTCGGCGGCGCGACGGTAGCGCTGGGCCTCGAGCATCCGCGCGAGCAGCTCCTCGGCCGCCTCGCCGGGCTCGAAGTCGGGCAGCTCGTCGTCCTCGTGCGGGAGCATCAGCCGCGACTTGAGCTCCAGCAGCGCGGCGATGAGCACGAGGAACTCGGTCGCGACCTCGAGGTCGAGCTCGCCGCGCGCCTCGAGGTGATCGAGGTAGGCGATGACGATCTCCGCCACCTGCACCTCGAGCAGGTCGATCTCCTCGCGCAGGACGAGCGTCAGCAGCAGATCGAACGGGCCCGAGAAGACCTCGAGATCGAGCTCGAGCGAGGCAACGGTCACCCTGGGCAGGCTAGCGGCGCCATCGGACCCCTGGGCGCGTCGTCGGACTCGTCCGAGTGCGGTGACGCCGGACGCGAACGCACACCATCCCTGACAGCGCCGCGGCGCATGTCAGCGACAGCGAGAACCGATCCTCCCCAGGCGGTCTACGACGCAGCGATGAGCAACGAGATCCCGAACAGGCCAAATGCGATGACCAGGATCACGATTACGTCAAAGGCGCCGAAGCTACCGCGTTCATCTCTTAGTGACATGCCGGCGACTGTAGCGTCTGAATGCGAAGAAAGCCATGGCTTCGACAGCGAAATTAAACGGGCTCTTTAGGAGCGATCCCCAGCGACAGGCTCGTGTGCAGCCGCGGCGCCTCCCAGTCCTCCGGCAGCGTCTTCTCGATGGACAGCTGCGCGTCGCGACCACGCAGGTCCAGCCGCGCGATCTGGTTGTCGAACGTGGGCTCCTGCGCGAAGCTCCAGCGCATGCCGGGAGCGGCCACGCCGGCCGACCGGGCGAGGCTGCGGGCGAACGCCGCCACGGGTCGCTTGAACGCCGATCGCAGCGCCCGGCGCTCGTTGCGGCCGAGCGGGTTGCGCACTGGGGAGCAGGTCGCCTGCAGCACGCGGCTGCGCACCTCGCGGCCGGGAAACCAGGCCTCGGCGAGGTAGGCATGGTGCACGTCGCCCGACAGCAGCATGATCGTCGCGGGGGCGCTGCCGCGGCGCCCGGCGGCGACGTCCTCGAGCAGGACCGTCAGCCGGTCGAAGCAGTGCCCGAAGGCCGCCCAGTGCTCGAGGTCGAGTCCCTGGCGCACGGTCTCGCCGGCGCGGGCGGCGAGCCGCCCCCACGCGCCGTCGCAGACGGCGGCGTTCCAGGCCTCGAGGTGGTGCATGCCGGCGGCCAGCATGACCGGCAGCGAGGTGCCGATGATGAGGTGGTCGAAGTCCCCCGTGCAGGCGTCCTCGGCCCACGCCCACTCGTCGTCGGAGAGCATCTGGCGCCGGCCCTCGCGCAGCACGCGACCCGCGCGCGAGTCCAGCACGACGAGCCGGACCTGGCCGAAGTCGCGTGCGAAGCTCCAGCGCGCCCCCGCGATCTCGCGCGCGGCAGTGCGGGCGAAGTCGCGCACGAGCTCCTGGCAGTCGCCCTCGTGCTCCTGGACCGCACAGAAGATCGGGTCGTCGTAGAGCCGGTCGGGCGAGAGGTTGCCGAGGTGCTGGTAGATCCAGTACGACATGTACGCGCCGAGGATGCGGTCCTCCCACCAGGGCTTGGCTCGCATCTTCGCGACCCACGCCTCGGACGTGTTCCAGTCGTCGTGGACGTCGTGGTCGTCGAAGATCATCGCGCTGGAGACCGTCGACAGCAGCCAGCGCAGCGCCGGGTCGGCCCAGCTCTCGCGGTACAGCGACGTGTACTCCTCGAAGTCGCCGACCTCGTCGGGCGGCGGCCCGTCGGGGCCCCGGCGGCGCTCGATGAGCTTCTTCGTCTCCGGCGAGACCTCGTCGGCGTAGACCTGGTCGCCGAGCAGCAGCAGCGCGTCGGGCCACTCCTCGCAGGGCTCGTGGCGCATGCGCTCGACGAGCGCCAGCAGCGCGTCGACCTCGCGCCCGCGCGGATCGTCGTCCTTGCTCAGGACGTAGGGCTTGGTGTGCGGCACCGACACCCGGCAGGAGCCGAATGCCAGGCGCAGCTGCTCGTCGCGGGTGTGCGTGCGGATCAGGCACGGCGGATAGGGGTCGCCGGGCGCCGGCCAGCGGCGCTCGCCGTCGAGCGCGACCTCGTAGGGCAGCGCGCTGCCGGCCTCGAGGCCGTCGAGGATCACCAGCGCGTAGTGATGACCGGCGACCTCGAAGGTGCGCGCTGCGCGTTCGAGCACCATCACCTCGCACGATGCGTCGGTCTCGACCCAGACCGTCGCCTCGGTGTCGGAGACGTAGCGCAGCAGGGGGCCGAGGATGAGACCGGGCATGGCCAAGGTCCTACCCACTGTGCGCGCGGGCGGGGCCGACACCCATCGCCGCGCGCACCTCGGCGAGCGTGCCGGCGGCGATCGTCCGCGCCTTGCCGGCGCCGGCCGCGAGCACGGCCTCCAGGGCGGCGGTATCGGCGCGGATATCGCGGTAGCGCTCCTGCAGCGGTGCGAGCTCAGCCACGACCGCGTCCCCCACCGCCACCTTGAGGTCGCCGTAGCCGCGCGCGCTCGCCATCTCCTGCTCGACCTCGGTGGGCGTGGCGCCGCGCATCACCGCGAGGATGTCGATGAGGTTCGTCACCCCGGGCTTGTCGTCGCCGCGGCGCAGGACCGGTGGGTCGTCGGAGTCCGTCACCGCGCGCTTGAACTTCCTGCGGATGGTGTCCGGCTCGTCGAGCAGCAGGACCCTGCCCTGCTCGGTGCCGCCGGTCGTCGACATCTTCTTCTCGGGCTCCTGCAGGTCGCGCACGCGCGCGCCGACCGTCGGGATGCGGTGCTCGGGCACGACGAGGATGCCGTCGCCGAAGCGCGCGTTGAAGCGTTTGGCGACGTCGCGCATGAGCTCGAGGTGCTCGCGCTGGTCCTCTCCCACGGGCACCTCGTGCGCGCGGTAGGCGAGCACGTCGGCCGCCTGCAGGACCGGATAGAGCAGCAGGCCGACGGAGGCGAGCTCGCGCTGTCCGGGGGACTTGTCGCGAAACTGGTGCATCCGCTGGAGCTCTCCGTTGGCGGTGAGCGACGTCAGCAGCCAGCACAGCTCGCTGTGCTCCTGGACGTCGCCCTGGCGAAACAGGATGCAGCGCTCGGGATCCAGGCCGGCCGCGAGCAGGATCGCCGTCGTGTCGTAGACGCGCGCGCGCAGCTCCTGCGGGTCGTACGGCAGCGTCGTCGCGTGCAGGTCGACGATGCAGTAGATCGCCGGGTCGCCACGATCCTGGCCGGCGACGATCTGCTGGATCGCGCCGATGTAGTTGCCCAGGTGCTTGCGGCCGGTCGGCTGGATGCCGCTGAAGATGACGGGGGGCACGATGTTCACGCTACAAGCCTCGCGCGCAACAGAGCCCACACGTCGGCCGCGAGCTCGGCCGGCCGATCGTCGAGATCAACCCAGGTCGCGCGCACGACCTGCCAGCCGATCGCCGCCAGACACCGGCTGCGGCGGCGGTCGGTGGCGAAGTCCGGGTCGTTGTCGTGGAAGGTGCGGCTGTCGAACTCGATCGCGACGCGCTGGGCGAACCACACGACGTCGAGCGTGAACGGCTCTCCGTCGACCCTGATGGCGTAATTGCGCTCATACGGCGGGAAGTCGTGCTCGCGCAGGAAGCCGATGGCGCGGCGCTCGAAGTCCCCGACCGGGTTGCCGCGGCCGCGATCGTGCCTCGCGACGGCGCGCCGCAGGGCGCCGATCCCGTGGTGGCCCGGAGCGCGGGCGATGGTGGCCTCGATCGCGGGCCGGCGCAGCCGGCGCTTCACACGGGCCTCGTCGACGGCGGCCTGCAGCTGCGGCTCCGGCAGCGTGGCCGCGAGATCGAGCAGGGTGCGGCTCACGCTGGTCAACCGCAGGCCACGGCCCGTCGTGACGTCGCGCGGGTCGAGCTGCGCGGTGTGCACGCTATCCCGTTGCGCGACCGACGCCGCGTCGAAGCGGTGACATCGATGGCCTGCGGCAGCCGCCCTCGCAGGACGGCATGTTCATGGCCCGAGGAGCGATGGCTCAGCACCGCATCCGGTCCCGCCGCCAGTAGAGCGGCCCACAGGACGCCGTCGGGCATCAGCGCGCCGAGGCGGTAGACGCCCTTCTGCTCGCGCACGAGCCAGCCCTGCTGAGAGAGGCGGTGGATGCGGTCGTGGCCGACACCGTGGGCGACGAGCTGTTCGTGCGAGACGGCCCCACCCTGACGCCGGCTGAGAAACGCCACCCGCTCCCCCACGGGGCGTGTGTCACCTTTTCCGCGATATCCGCGTACACCGTGCGCCACCCCCCAACCGTGGCAGGCGAACTGTCCGGGGACAGCACGTCATCGCCACAACTCTGCGCAGGAGTGGCTGATGCGTGGCCACCGCGGACCGAGCTCAGGGAGCGCGGCGACCAGGTCCGGCGGCATGACACCCCGCGAGCTCGCGGGGATGGGCTGAGGGTCAGCCCGTGACCGCCCTGGCCAGGTTCACCCGCCCGAACCCGAACTGCGGGTCGCGACCGGCCGGGCCGAGGTCGTCGACCGAGCTGTCGAGCTTCGCCCGCCACGCCGCCGGCCCGCCGGCCGGGTTGCGCCCCGCGACGATCGCTGCGACGCCCGCGACGTGCGGGGTGGACATCGAGGTGCCGGAGATCGTCTCGTAGCCGCCGTCGTTCCAGGTCGAGGTGATCTCCACGCCGGGCGCGGCGATCTCGCCCTTCGCATTGGCCGTGGAGAACCCCGCGTGCGCGTCGCGCCGGTCGGTCGCCGCCACCGACACGACCTGCGGATAGGCAGCGGGGTACTCGACCGTCGCGGCGCCGCTGTTGCCCGCCGCCGCCACCACCAGCGCGCTCGAGCTTGCCGCCGCGATGGCGTTTCGCAGCGTCACCGAGCTCTCCGTCGTGCCGAGCGACAGCGAGATGACCCTCGCGCCGGCAGCGACCAGGTAGTTCAGGCAGTTGGCGATGCCCGCCACCGCGCCCGCGCCCTTGCGGTCCAGCGCCTTGCAGACCGCCAGCGGCGAGTTGAACGCAACACCCGCCACCCCGCGCGCGTTGTCGGCCCGCGCCGCGGCCGTGCCCGCCACATGCGTGCCGTGGCCGTTGTCGTCCGCGCAGCGGCCGGCCACGATCGTCGGGTCGGCGAACAGCGGCAGGGTGAGCAGTCCGAGCACGTCGATGCCGAACGACCTCACGCCCGCGCAGTCGGCGACCTGGCCGGCGAGATCCTCGTGCGTGGCCTGCACGCCCGTGTCGACGATGCCGATCTTCGCGCCGTTCAGCGCCGCCGGGAAGCTGCCCAGCCCAGCCGCGTCCCAGCCCTCCGGCGCGTCGATGTCGGCGTCCGCCACACCGCCGTTCTGGCCGGTGTTGCTCAGGCCATAGAGGTCGCCGAAGAGCGGGTCGTCGGGCACCGCCGTGGCGTGCGCGATGTAGTTGGGCTCGGCGTAGAGCACCGCCCGTGAGCGGCTCAGGCGCGCCGCCGCCGTGGCCGGGTCACCGGAGACGCGCACGACCTGGGCGCCGACGCCGCGCACGGTGCCCAGCGTCTCGACCACTCCGGCCAGACCGCGCGCGAGCGAGCGCTGCAGCGACGACGCGCGATCGGCGTACTTGACGATCACCGTGCGCGCGTCGTAGCCCGCGGTGGCCGTGTGCGGCGCCTTGGCCCGCTTCGCCGCGGCGCCGCCGGCGCTTGCGCCGGCCGCCGGCGCCATCACCGCCGTCAGCACCGTCATCGCGATCGCAACCGCGCGCCATCCCGTGCGCCTCATGGTTCCCCAACCTCTCATCGCCGGCGGCGGACCATAGGGCGGGCCGCAGCCGACTGCCAAGAACGAACCCGCACGGCTACAACGCCTGGCGCACCCGCGGTCGCTTCGCCGCGCCGGCCTCGTCCAGCCGCCGCACCGGCGTCCCGTACGGCGCGTTGCGCGCGATCTCCGGATCATCCTCGGCCTCGGCGATGATCGCCACGATCGCGTCGACGAACGCATCGAGCGTCTCGCGCGTCTCGGTCTCCGTCGGCTCGACGAGCAGCGCCTCGTCGACGACGAGCGGGAAGTACACGGTCGGCGGGTGCATGCCGTGGTCGAGCAGCCGCTTGGCCAGATCCAGCGTGCGGATCCCCAGCTCCTTCTTCATCGGCGCGCCGCTGAGCACGAACTCGTGCATGCAGCGCTCGCCGAAGGCCAGCGGCAGCCGGTCGCCCACCTCGGCCCGCAGGCGCGCGAGCACGTAGTTGGCGTTCAGCACCGCCACCTCGGAGACGTCCTTCAGCCCCTCGGCGCCCAGCGACCGGATGTACGCGTACGTGCGTACGAACACGCCGTAGTTGCCCTGAAAGCCGCGCAGCTTGCCGATCGACTTCGAGTCCGGCCCGTCACGCTCGTCGAGGTCGTAGACCGGTGGCCCACCGTTGGCCTCTCCACCGTTCGCCGACGCCCGCTCGCCGTTCGGTGCCCAGGGCGGCCGGCGCACGACCTGCGGGCGCGGCAGGAACGGCTCGATGCGGTCGGACACGGCGATCGGGCCGGCCCCCGGCCCGCCCCCGCCGTGCGGCTGGGTGAACGTTTTGTGCAGGTTGAAGTGCACGATGTCGAAGCCCATGTCGCCGGGCCGCGAGTAGCCCATGATCGCGTTGAGGTTCGCGCCGTCGTAGTACAGCGTCGCCCCCACGTCATGGACGATCGAGGCCATCTCCTCGATGTTCTGGTCGAAGATCCCCAGCGTGCTCGGGTTCGTGAGCATGAGGCAGGCGACGGACTCGTCGGTCTTCGCGCGCAGGTCGCCGAGGTCGACGCCACCCGCTGCGTCCAGCGCCACCTTCACGACCTCGTAGCCGGCCATCGTCACCGTCGCCGGGTTCGTGCCGTGCGCGCTGTCGGGGGTGAGCACCTTCGTACGCTCCTCGCCGCGGTCGGCGTGGTAGGCGCGCGTCAGGAGCACCCCCGCGAGCTCGCCGTGCGACCCGGCCGAGGGCTGCAGCGAGACGTGCGGCAGCCCCGCGATCTCGGCCAGCGCCTCCTGCAGGTTGAACATCAGCTCCAATGCGCCCTGCGCGCGGCGCGGCGACTGCAGCGGATGCAGGCGCGCGTGGCCCGGCAGCGCGGCGACGCGCTCGTGCAGGCGCGGGTTGTGCTTCATCGTGCACGAGCCGAGCGGATAGAAGCCCGAGTCGAGATCGAAGTTGCGCTTGGAGAGGTTGACGTAGTGGCGCACGATCTCCGGCTCGGAGGCCTCCGGCAGCCGCGGCGGCTGCGCGCGGCGCAGCGCATCCGGGATCAGACCCTCGACCGGCGGCACGTCGAGCGCGGGGGCGCGAAACGCGCGCCGTCCGGGCGCGCCCTTCTCGAAGATCGTCGTCGCGCGCTCGCGCTGCTGCGGCGTGGAGCCCGCCTGGGTGGTGGCCTCGATGCTCACGAGCTCACCCCCGCCCCCGAGCGCGCCACCGACTGCTCGGCCGCGACCGCCGCCCCGAGCACCGCGGCCAGCCGGTCGATGTCCTCGCGCGAGCGCTGCTCGGTGATCGCGACGAGCAGCCCGTCGCCGTGCTCCTCGTAGGAGCGTCCCAGCGCATAGCCGGCGTTCACGCCGGCGGCGGCGCAGCGCTCGAGCACGCGTTCGACGCCGTCCAGCGCGCCGACGTCGAGCCTGCACGCGAACTCGCGCACGACCGGTTGGTCGTGCAGCCTGCTCACGCCGTCCAGCCCGGCGAGCGTCTCGCGCGCGTAGTGGGTGCGCTGCAGCATGAGCTCGCCGATGTCGACGATGCCCTGGCGCCCCAGCCAGCTCAGGTACACGACGCCGCCGAGCGCGTTGAGCGCCTGCGACGTGCAGATGTTCGACGTCGCCTTCTCGCGGCGGATGTGCTGCTCGCGGGTCTGCAGCGTCAGGACGAAGCCGCGCCGGCCGTCGGCGTCGGTCGTCTCGCCGGCGATCCGGCCGGGCATCGAACGCAGGTGCTTCTCGGTCGCGGCGAAGAAGCCGAACGAGGGGCCGCCGTAGTCCAGGCGGTTGCCGAGCGACTGACCCTCGCCGACGCACACGTCGACGCCCTGGTTGCCCGGCGCCTCGAGCACCCCGAGCGTCAAGGGATCGGCGGCGCAGATGACGAGCGCGCCGACTTCGTGGGCCGCCTCGGTCAACGCCGCGACGTCCTCCACGGCGCCGAGGAAGTTCGGCTGCTGGATGACGATCGCGCTGACGTCGTCTGACAGCGCCTCGCGCAGCGCTGCGAGGTCGGTGACCGAGTCGTCGAGCCCGATCTCGCCCATCGTCGTGCCGTAGCCGACCGCCAGCGTGGCGAGCGTCTCGCGGCTGTGCGGATGCACGCCACGGCTGACCAGCACGCGCGGACGCTTGTTCGCGAGCTTGGCCATGTACGCCGCCGCCCCCACCGCGCTCGGCCCCTCGTACACCGAGGCGTTGGAGACCGGCAGGCCGGTCAGCTCGGAGATCGCCGTCTGATACTCGAACATCACCTGCAGCCCGCCCTGGCTGACCTCGGGCTGGTAGGGCGTGTACGGCGTGAGGAACTCCGAGCGCGACATGAGCATGTCGACGATCGACGGCACGTAGTGGTCGTACATGCCGGCGCCGAGGAACGTGATCTCGTCCTCGGCCGACACGTTGCGCGCGGCGAGCCGGCGCAGCTCGGCGTAGACGGCCTGCTCGGGCTCGCCGGGCGGCAGGTCGATCGGCCGGCCCAGCCGCACGCCCTCGGGGATTGCGTCGAAGAGCTCCTCGATGGAGCCGACGCCGATCACCGCGAGCATGTGCTCGAGATCCTCGGGGGTCACGGACGTGTAGCCGGCCATCAGTCGTCGCTCCGGCAGGGAGAGACCACCATCACAAGCTCCCGACGTAGGTGTCGCGATCCATGAGCCCCTCGGCCTCGGACGCGTCGGCGAGCTTCACGCGCACCATCCAGCCCTCCCCGTAGGGATCTTCGTTGATCGCCTCGGGCGTGTCGGCGAGCGCGGTGTTGACCTCGACGATCTCGCCCGACAGCGGCGCGATGACCTCCGAGACGGCCTTGACGGACTCGACCTCGGCGTAGAACTCACCCGCGGTGACCGAGGATCCGACCTCGGGCGGGTCGAAGAAGACGACCTCGCCGAGCGCGTCCTGCGCGAACCACGTGACGCCGAACGTCGCGACGCCGTCATCCACCCGCGCCCAGTCGTGCTCGGGGTGGTAGAGCAGCTCGTCGGGATAGCTCGCTTCAGCCATCGGTCTCCTTGGTGTAGAGGGGCTTGGGTGCGACGACCGCGGTGCGCGTCGTGCCGCGCACGTCGATCTCGAGCGTCTCGCCGACCGCGGCGCGCTCGGCCGGGACGTAGGCCATGCCGATCCCAACGCCGAGACTCGGCGACATCGTGCCGCTCGTCACCTCGCCGCCGCCGATCACCGGATGGCCCTGGCGCGCGATGCCCGGGCCGGTGATCTTGAAGGCGACGAGCTTCTGCGCCGGGCCGTCCTGCCGCGCGCGGCGCACGGCATCGGACCCGATGAAGCCCGTGTCGTCCTTGCACGCCCAGCCGAGGCCGGCCTCGATCGGGTTGCGATCTGTCGAGAGGTCGTTGCCGTAGAGCGGATAGCAGACCTCCAGGCGCAGCGTGTCGCGCGCGGCGAGGCCGCAGGGCACGACGCCGCGGCGCAGGAGATCCTCCCAAACGGCGGGGGCGTCGTCGGGCGCGAGCAGCAGCTCGACGCCGTCCTCGCCGGTATAGCCGGTGCCGCAGACCAGCGCCTCGCGGCCGAGGATGATGCGCCGCGCCGCCTGCATGCGCGGCGGCAGCGGGCTGTCGGCGATCTGCTCGACGATCTCCCGCGCGCGCGGGCCCTGCACGGCGAGCATCGCGTACTGCGCCGCGACGTCCTCGACCTGCGCGTCGTAGCCCTCTGACCGCTCGGAGATCCACGCGAAGTCCGTGGCGTGGTTGGAGGCGTTGGTGACGGTGAGAAAGCGGTCTGGTGCGAGCCGGTAGGTGAACAGGTCGTCCAGCAGCCCGCCGTCCTCGTTGCACAGCATCGAGTACTGGGCGCCGCCGATCCCCATCTTCGCGACGTCGTTTGACAGCACGTGCTGCAGGAAGGCCTCGGCGTCGGGCCCGGAGGTCTGCACCTGGCCCATGTGCGAGACGTCGAAGACGCCGGCGCGGTCGCGCACCGCGTCGTGCTCTGCGCGGATTCCCTCGCTGTACTGGACGGGCATCTCCCAGCCGCCGAAGGACACGAGCTTGGCGCCCGCGGCGACGTGCGCATCGAACAGCGGCGTGCGCTTGAGCGTGGGCGTGGGCACCTCCAATGAGGCTAGCGGAGCCAACGGCGCGGGCCCGTGCCGAAACGTTCGAGTTCCAGGCGTCGTGCATGAACGCTCCGCGGGCCGGGCCAGCCCGGCTAGGGTTCGGCCATGGACCCCTTCGGACGGCCCGATCCACCCCCTGCCGCCCCGGGTTGGTATCCCGATCCGGGCGGCTCCGGCAGCCACCGCTACTGGGACGGGACGCGCTGGACGGACGCCGTCTCCTCGGCGATCCCGCCCGCGAGCCCGCACAACGCGCGCGACGACTCCCGCACCTGGGCGCTGGCGGCGCACCTCTCCGCGCTGCTGAGCCTCGTCGTCGGCTTTCCGTTCGTCGGGCCGCTCGTCGTCTACCTCGTCAAGAAGGACGATCCGTTCGTGCGCCGCCACGCCGCCGAGGCGCTGAACTTCAACCTCTCGTGGATGCTCTACGGCATCGTGCTCGCCATCGCGACGTTCGTCCTGATCTTCTTCATCGTCGGGCTCGCGCTCATCCCGGTGCTGATCCTGCTGGCGCTGGCGTGGCTCGTCCTCATCTGCCTGGCCGCGGTCAAGGCGGGACAGGGGGCGGAGTACCGCTACCCGTTGACGATCCGCTTCGTGAGCTGAGCTGAGCCTGAATCCACCGATCCTCGCGGCGAATCCCCGCCGTGGATTCAGGCTGAGAGGCGCCGGCCGGGTGGCCGGCGCTCAGACGATCAGCGCAGGAACGGCGGGATCTCGATCTCGTCGTCGGGGATCTCCAGCGAGGAGCGCTGGCGATCGTCGATGCGCGGGTTGCGATCCATGCGGCTGACGCTCTGACGCGTCTCCTCGCGGGCGGTGCGCGGACGAGCGCGGCCGTGGTCGAACCCGGTGGCGATGACCGTCACGCGGACCTCGTCACCCTGGTTCTCGTCGATGACCGCGCCGAAGATGATGTTCGCGTTGGGCGCCGCCGCCTCGCGGACGATCTCGGCGGCCTCGTTGACCTCGAAGAGGCCGAGGTCGCGGCCGCCGGTCATGTTCAGCAGGATGCCCGTCGCTCCCTCGACGTCCTCCTCGATGAGCGGGCTGGAGATCGCGATGCGCGCGGCGTCCGCGGCGCGGTTCTCGCCGTTGGACGTGCCGATGCCCATGAGCGCCGAGCCGGCGTCCTCCATGATCGTCCGCACGTCGGCGAAGTCGAGGTTGATCAGGCCGGGGATCGTGATGAGGTCGGTGATGCCCTGGACGCCCTGGCGCAGCACGTTGTCGGCCTCGCGGAA
>Ga0136633_1001670_pt1 | contig 16144 bp, 16 predicted proteins | sample AntDrymeUQ832206_2_FD_105494 | JGI IMG/M metagenome (GOLD analysis project Ga0136633, IMG submission 105494) | Polar desert sand microbial communities from Dry Valleys, Antarctica - metaG UQ83 (22.06) | ecosystem: Environmental > Terrestrial > Soil > Desert | place: Antarctica: Dry Valley...
CCCCCCTCAGGGCCCGCGCGTGCTCGCGGCCGGCCTCGGTGAGCGGGATGTCGGTGTGGCCGGTGTGGCGGAGATCGACGCTCCACTCCGTCTCGGCGTGCCGGACGAGCCAGAGCTTCACTGATTCCCCAGGGCCGCCGCGTCGGCGATGACCGTCAGCCGCGCGCGGTCGAGCAGCGACGCGGGGACGTCGGGGTCCGGGCCGGCGAGCACCCGGGCCAGCGCGTCGGCCTTGGCCCCCCCGGCCACGAGCAGCACGATCCGCCCCGACGCGTTGAGGCAGTCCAACGTCAGCGAGACGCGCTCGGGCGGCGGCTTCGGCGCCCCGCGCACCGCGACCGCTATCCCGTCTGCGTCGAGGGCCGGGTTGCCGGGAAACAGCGAGGCGGTGTGCCCATCCTCTCCCATTCCCAGGAGCGCCAGGTCAAGCGTCACCCCGCCGAGCTCCTCGGAGTAGGCCGCGGCCGCGTCGTCCGGGCCGCGCTCTCCCGGCATGGGGTGCCACGTCGCTCCCGGCGCGCTCAGAAGCCGGAAGGCCACGGTGTGGTTGGACGCCTCGTCGCCCTCCGGGACGCAGCGCTCGTCGCCGTACCAGAGATGCACGCCGCTCCAGTCCGACCGCAGGCCGCCGAGCAGCTCGTAGGCGCGCTGGGGCGTCGAGCCGCCGGCGAGCGCGAGGTGCACGACGTCGGGATCGGCCATGAGCGCGGCGGCGCGGCGCGCGCAGCCGTCGGCGTCGGAGTGGCGCAGGAGCTCCACTTACACCAGCTCCCCGGCCTTCAGCAGCGCGGGGCGATAGGTCGAGTCGCGCAGGAGCGCCTGGCGGATCCCCTCGCCGAGGATGCCGCTCTCCCCGCGTGAGGCGCCGAGGACCGTCCACTCGCGTTCGTTCTGCCGCGGTCCGCGGTAACGGGCCCGCAGCCCGCCGGCGCCGCGGTCGAGGCGCAGCCAGCGGCCGCTCGCCGTCTCGACCTCGAGCCCCGCGAGGCCGCGGACGGTCATCGTGCGGTCGGCCTGCAGGCGCAGCGCGACGTCCTGGCGCCGGGTGTGCGCGCGTCCCGTCCGCGTTCCCGCGCTGTCGTGGGCGAGCGGGCTGAGCTCCCAGCCCAGCCGCGACGCCATCCAGCCCACCAACAGCAGCCCGGCGATCGCGGACTCGGGGTGGTGGCGCACGACCAGGTTGGAGATCAGCCTCAGGTCGGGGCGTAGCTTGGCCGGGTCGAACGTCGCGGCGATCCGCTCCCGCCACGGCGTGGTCCGCAGCCAGCCGAGGTCGACGACGTAGGAGCGCTCCATGAGCCCGCGGACACGGGCGACGGCATCGGCGGGCTCGGGCTCGTCGACGGAGTCGAACAGCACGACCTGGGCGAGGCCGAGCAGGGCGTCGAGGGCGTCGGGGTGGTCGTGGGGCGACCACACCACGGTGGCGACGTCGGTGACCACGAGCGGGTCGACGATCGTCTCGAGGTGGTTTAAGTGCTGCGGGCCGAGCTCGAGCACGACGGTCTCCCGCAGCGGCGTGTGCATCCCGGCCTTCGTCTGCGTCGGCAGCGCGATCGTCGCGGTGGCGTCGAGCGTGGTGCGTCCGGGGGTCACCGAGCAGACGACCGTCCGCGACGCGGCGAAGCGCCCGACGCCGCGCAGGCGGTTGGCCACTTCTCCGGAGTACTCGCGGTTGACGATGCACACTAGGTTCAGCGTGCGCGCGGGTACGTAGCTCTCCGAGCGCGCACGGGCTTCGGTGAGCAGGGCGCGCAGCGCTGCCTCGACGGCCGCGGGCGTCGTGTCCTGGGCCTGCCAGACCGCGTCGGTCTTCGCTTCCGCGCTGTCCACCGCCGCTAGATCGCCCGCCAGTGGTCGTCGGCCGTCAAGAGCCCTTCGACCTCCGCGGGTCCGCCCGAGCCCGCGTCGTACTGCGGAAGCAGTCCGGGCTCGGCTTCCCAGCGCTGCACGACCGGATCCATGATCCGCCACTGCGCCTCCACCTCGTCGTTGCGGGTGAAGAGCGTCGCGTCGCCGCGCATCGCGTCCATGATCAGCTTCTCGTAGGCCTCGGGCGACTGCGACAGGAAGGTCGTGCCGTAGAGGAACTCCATGTTCACGCCGCGCACGCGCATCCTGGTGCCGGGGATCTTCGCCCCGAGCTTGAGCGTCACGCCCTCGTTGGGCTGCACGGTGAAGACGAGCTGGTTGGGCTGCACCCCGACCGAGCCCTCCCGGTTGAACGCCTGGTGGGGGACGGGGCGCAGGGTCACCGCGATCTCGGTCACCTTGCGCGAGAGCCGCTTGCCCGTGCGCAGGTAGAACGGCACGCCGGCCCAGCGCCAGTTCTCCACCCGCAGTCCGATCGCGGCGAACGTCTCGGTGTTCGAGTCTTCCCGCACGCCGGACTCCCCGAGGTAGCCCGGCACCTCGGTGCCCGCGACGATCCCGGGCGCGTACTGCGCCCGGACGGTCTGGTCGGGCTCGGGCGGAGCGATCGCGTGCAGGACCTTGACCTTCTCGTTGCGGATCTCGTGGGCGGAGAAGTCCACGGGCGGCTCCATGCACAGCAGGCACAGCAGCTGCATCATGTGGTTCTGCATGAGGTCGCGCAGGGCGCCTGCGTTGTCGTAGTAGCCCGCCCGCGTGCCGATGCCGATGTCCTCGGCCGCGGTGATCTGCACGTTGGCGATGAAGTTCCGGTTCCACAACGGCTCGAACATCCCGTTGGCGAAGCGGAACGCCAGCATGTTCTGGACCGTCTCCTTGCCCAGGTAGTGATCGATGCGGAAGACCTGGGACTCGTCGAGCACCCCGAGAACGGTCTTGTTGAGCGCGCGGGCCTCGGCGAGCGTGGTCCCGAACGGCTTCTCGATGATCACGCGGATGGCGGCACCGTCGCGCTCGGTCAGGCCGTGGTTCCCGAGCGCCCGGACGATGACGGGAAAGAACGCAGGCGACGTGGAGAGGTAGAACGCGCGGTTGAGCCGCTGCCCGGCCTGTTCGTCGAAGCCGTCGAGGGCCTCGCTCAGGCGCGGGTACATCGTCTCGTCGTCGAAGGAGCCCGAAACGTAGCGCGCGTCGGTGAACAGCGCGTCGAGCACCCGGGGATCGGGCTCGCGGCGCGAGAACTCCCGCACCGCGGCCGCGGCCTGGGTGCGAAACTCCGCGTCGGGCAGCTTCGAGCGCGAGACCCCGACGAGGTAGAAGCGCTCCGGAAGCGCCCCGTCGTGGGCCAGGTTGTACAGCGCGGGCAGCAGCTTGCGCCGGGAGAGGTCGCCCGTGCCGCCGAAGATGACCAGCGCGGTCGGGTGGACGGGCGGGCGCTCGAGGCCCTCCGTCAGCGGGTTGGGGAGCAGCTCGACCATCAGCCGTCCGCGTGCTTCTGGGTCGCGTGCCCGCCGAACTGCTCGCGCAGGGCGGCCAGCACCCGGCCCGTGTAGTCCGCGTTGCCGCGGGAGTAGAAGCGCGCCATCAGCGCGCCCGTGATCACCGGAGTCGGAACGTCGGTGTTCATCGCCTCCTCGATCGTCCAGCGCCCTTCCCCGGAGTCCGCGGTGAACGCCGACAGGTCGCCGAGGTCGTTGCCGTGCTGCTCGAAGGCGAGCGCCGCAAGCTCGCACAGCCACGAGCGGATCACCGAGCCCTGCATCCACAGGTGGGCGATCTTCGCGTTGTCGAGGGCGAACTCGCCCTTGTCGAAGATGTCGAAGCCCTCGGCGTAGGCCTGCATCACGCCGTACTCGATGCCGTTGTGGACCATCTTGACGTAGTGACCGGAGCCCGTGGGGCCCATGTGCCCCCAGCCCGGCCCGTGCTCCTCGGTGCTCGGCGGAGCGAGGAGATCGAGGAACGGGGCGAGCCGGCTCACCGCCTCGTCAGGGCCGCCGACCATCATGCAGTAGCCCACTTCCAGGCCCCAGACGCCGCCCGAGGTGCCCACGTCGACGTAGTTGATGGCCTTGGGCTGCAGCACCTCGGCGCGGGCCTTGTCGTCGGTCCACTTCGAGTTGCCGCCGTCGACGATCGTGTCGCCCGCCTCGAGCAGCGCTCCGAGCTGGTCCACGGTGTCCTGGGTCGGCTTGCCGGCCGGCACCATGATCCACACCGTCCGCGGTGCGTCGAGCTTTGCGACCATGTCCTCAAGGTGCTCCGCCGACACCGCGCCCACCCCGAGCGCCTTGTCGATGGCCGCCATGTCCAGGTCGGTGACGACCACCTCGTGGTCTGAGTCCCGGCGGATCCGGGCGACCATGTTGCCGCCCATCTTGCCGAGGCCGACGAAGCCGATCTGCGCCATCAGGACTCCTTGATCTGGTGGGTGAGCGAGCGGATGGCGGTGACGGGGTCGCCCGCGAGCGTCACCCGCTCGGCCGGAAGGCCGTGCGCGCGCAGGGTCCGCAGGTCGCCCGTGGCCTGCGCGGCCTTCAGCGTCTCGAAGCCGTAGGAGGCGCCGGGAATCGCGACGTCCTCGTCGGCGCGGTGCACGAGCTGGAGGAATCGCCCCGTCGGCGGGCCGCCCTTGTGCAGCTGGCCCGTGGAGTGCAAGAACCGCGGGCCGTAGCCGAACGTGGTCGCCGTCCGGGTCTTCTCGCGCACGGCGACGCGCAGCTCGGCGGCGGCGGCGTCGAGCGCGTCGGAGCCCTCCACGTAGCCCATGATGGCGACGTAGCTCGGCGGGGCGGCCCCTTCGACGAGCGAGAGCGGGTCGCCGTCGGCCTCCTCCGACAGCACGCCCGACCCCTGGAACTCCTCGAGCACCGCGGAGGTGGCCGCCTTGGCTTCGGCGACGTTGGGCTGGTCGAACGGGTTGATTCCGAGCGCCCAGCCCGCGACCGCCACGGCGTACTCCGTCAGGAAGAACAGCCGGCCGAGATCCGTGGGGCTCCCGTCGCTCGGGATCGTCAGGACGGGATGGCCGGCCGCGGCGAGCGCCGCCAGGGCGCTGTCGTGCTGCTCGGTCGGGCGCGCCGTGTTACGGACGTGGACGAAGACGCGGTCCTCGCCGTAGACCCCGGGCGGTCCGGGGGGTTCGTCGGCGATCGGCAGGATCCCCTTGCCCTGCTTGCCGGTCGACTCGGCGACGAGCTGCTCGAGCCAGAGCCCGAGCGAGCCGAGCGGCTCGCACACGAACCAGGTGAGCTTGTCGCGCCCGGCCTCGGCCAGCGCCCCAAGCGCGGCCCCGAGCCACAAACCCTCGTTCTCCTCGGGCGCGTCGGACCGGCAGCGCCCGGCCTCGCCGATCGCGCTGTCGAGCAGGCCGCCTACGTCGGCGCCGATCAGCGCCGCGGGCACCAGGCCGAAGTAGGAGAGCGCGGAGTAGCGCCCGCCGATCTCGGGGTCGTTGAGGAAAGTGCGGCGGAAGTCGTGCTCGGCGGCGAGGGAGACCAGCGGTGAGCCCGGGTCGGTGATCGCGACGAAGTGCTGCCCGTCGGGCTTGCGCTCCCAGAAGGTCGCAAACGCGCCGAGCGTCTCGATCGTGCCGCCCGACTTCGTCGAGACGACGAACAGGGTCCTGTCGAGGTCGATCGCCGCGGCGGTGCTCGCCACGGCCCCGGCGTCGGTGGAGTCGAGGACATGCAGTGAGAGCAGGGAGTCGCCCGTGCCGTGACTGCGCCGGAGCACCTCCGGCGCCAGCGAGGAGCCGCCCATGCCGAGCAGCACGACGTCCGTCTTGCCCTCCGCGGCGACCGTCCGGGCGAACGCGACGAGGTCGTCGGCCTCGGCCCGCAGCCGATCGGCGATGTCCAGCCAGCCCAGCCGGTCGGCCACCTCGGGCTGCCCCGCCGGGCCCCACACCGTGTCGTCTGAGGCCCAGATGCGCCCGCCGATGCCGGCCTCGGCCGCCGATCGGGCCTTCGCGTCGACGGCCGCTTGCAGATCGTCGGTCAGGGTGCGCGCGATCATGTGCAGTCCAGGCACTCGCGCTTCTCCTCGATTCCCGCCAGGAGCTTCTCCATCGGCGTCACGAACGCGGTGATGCCGTCGTCGAGCAGCTTCAAGGTGACGTCGGTCATGTCGATCCCGGCCTGCTCGAGGCGCTTGAGGTCGGCGCTCGGGTCCTGGTCGCCCGTGGGGCGGGCGGGATCGACCTCGGCGTGGTCGCGCGCGGCCTCCAGCGTCGCCAGCGGCATCGTGTTGACCGTCTCGGGGGCGACGAGCCCCTCGACGTAGAGCGTGTCGGGGTAGCGCGGGTCCTTGACGCCCGTGGAGGCCCACAGCGGCCGCTGCACGGGGGCGCCCGCGGCCAGCAGCGCCGCGAAGCGCTCGCCGTGGAAGAGCGCCTTGAAGCGCTGGTAGGCCGCACGGGCGTTGGCCAGGCCCGCGACGCCGAACAGCGCGTCGTCGGATCCCGCGGCCTTCAGCCGCTTGTCGACCTCCGTGTCGACCCGGGAGACGAAGAAAGAGGCGACGGAGTGCACGTCGACCGACTCGCCGCGCTCCGCGCGACGCTCCAGGCCCTGGATGTAGGCCTCGGCGATGTTCGAGTAGCTCTCGACGGAGAACAGCAGGGTGACGTTGACGTTCATCCCGGCGGCGACGACCTCCGTGATCGCCGGCACCCCCTCGGTGGTTCCCGGGATCTTGATCATCAGGTTCGGCCGGTCGACGGCCTCCCAGTACTCCTTGGCCTGCGTGATCGAGAGGTCGGTGTCGTGGGCGAGGTCAGGATCGACTTCGAGCGAGACGTAGCCGTCGTAGCCGCCCGTCTCGTCCCATACCGGGCGCAGGATGTCGCAGGCGTCCTTGACGTCGCGGACGGCGATGAAGCGGTAGATGCCGCGCGCGTCGGCGCCGTTGCGCGTCAGCTCGGCGATCGTCTCGTCGTACATGTCGGCGCCGAGGATCGCCTTCTCGAAGATCGCGGGGTTGGAGGTGACGCCGCGCAGGGAGTCCTCGGCGATCATCCGCGCGAGGGTCCCGTCGGCGATCAGGTCGCAGCGGATCTGGTCGAGCCACGGACTGGTCCCGGCGGCGAGGATCGCCGCCATGCGCTCGTTGACTCTTGGGGTGGATGTGCTCATGTGAAGCTCAGGTCCTCTCGGGGGTGGGGGCTGCTCGGCCTCGAATCCTTGCCGCTCGGGTCGGGCGGTTGTGTGAAGTCGTCGCACAGCTCCTGGCGGGCCAGCAGCGCCGCGCCGCGGACGCCCGCCTGCGGACCCCAGCGGGCGACGCGGATCTCCGTGCGCTCGCCGACGCCGGGCAGGGTCCACGCCTTGACGACGCGCCGGGCGGGCCCGAGCAGCAGCTCTCCCGCCCGGCTGGCCCCGCCGCCGATGCAGACGAGCGGGGGCTCATAGCAGTGCAGCACGCTGGCGATCCCGATGCCCAGGCGCTCGCCGAGGATCCGCAGGCAGTCCAGTGCTCCGGCGTCGCCGCGCTCGGCGGCCGCGACGACTCCCGGGCCGTCCTGGAAGCCTCCGCGTCGGGCGAGCTCGTCGAGCCGGCGCCCGGATGCGAGCCGCTCGAGGCTCCCGGGCTGGGGGAAGTGCTCCTCGGCCGGCGGCGCCCCGTCGGCCAGGTCGAGCCCGATGAGGATGTGCCCGAGCTCGGGGGCGGCGCCCGTCGCGCCACGGAAGATCCGCCCGCCGAGGATGACCCCGCCGCCGACGCCCGTGCCGACGGTGAGCATCACGAGGTCGGGATGAACGAGCTTGAAGGCCTCGTCGTAGGCCTCGGCCAGCGCCGCGACGGTCGCGTCGTTGTCCACGACCACCGCCAGGCCCGTCCGCTGCGCGAGCACCTCGCGCAGCGGGACGTCGTGCAGCGGGACGTTCGGGGCGTGGCGCGCGCGACCCGTGGCGAATTCGACGACGGCCGGGACCCCGAGCCCGACGACGCAGTTCTCGTCGCCGTCGGCCGCTTGCAGGACGACCCCGGCGAGCTGGTCGAGCAGCCGCTCCTGTGAGGCGGTGTCGGTGGGCGTCAAGACCGGCTCGCTGAGGCCCTCGGGCCCCAGGACGGCCGCAGACACCTTTGTGCCCCCGACGTCCACTCCGATCGATCGCGGTGCCATCTGCTCTGCGCTCCTTCCCGGTCTGCGGCATGCTACGCGACGCCCGGGGAGGCGGTTCGGAAAGTCACTCGCGCCAAGCTCGCCGGGCGGTCGCGATCGGGGATGACGGGCTTGTACGCTCCCGCCCGTGGACGTGCTGGAGAGTCTCGCGGCGGCCGATGCTCTCCTCGGGCAGCCCTTCCCGCTGCCCACCGCGCCGCTGCCGCTGACGCGCTGGACCGAGGTGCACGCGATCGGCGACGCCGTGGAGGTCGAGTGGAACCTCGACGACTCGCGCGAGGGCGCGCCCGGCCGCCTCGCGCTGCTGGTCTCCGCGACCTCCGTGGCGACCCAGTTGCCCGAGAGCGCCGTCTCCACCCGGGGGCCCGTGGCCATGCGCACGGCGCCGCTCGACGAGGCGCAGCCCTCGCTGCGCCCGGTGACCGAGCTGCTCTGGAGAGCGGGGGAGTATCACCTGCGCCTGACGGGCCAGGGCCCGTGGAAGCCCGAGGCGCTGCTCCTGCTCGCCTCGAGCGTGCGGTAGTCCGGAGCGCGGCGGCCCGGTGCGCTTCGGTTAGGGTCCGGCGCAATGGACTTCTCGAAGCTGCAGCGCGGGGAGTTCGTCGCGATGGCGGGGGGTGCCCTCCTGCTCGTCGGGCTGTTTCTGGACTGGTACACGACGAAGGGGCTCGGTCGCATCGAAGGCGTGGCGGGGCCGCAATCGGGGTGGGAGGTCCACTCGATCGTCCGCTACCTGCTCCTGGCGGCCGCCCTCGCGCCGTTCATCCTCGCCTACATCATCCTCCGCGACCACGCGCTGAGCTGGCCGCGCGGAGAGCTGACGGCGGTCATCGCGATCGCCTGCTTCGGCCTGATCAGCTACAACGGGCTGATCGCCCGGCCGGGCACGTCGAACTCGCTCACCGGGCTTCAGCTCGGCTGGTTCGTCGCGCTGCTCGGCACTCTGCTCATGCTCGGCGGCTCCGCGGTGCGCTCCTCGAGCGTCGAGCGCAAGCGCAAGCCACCCGGCACGCTTTGATCCCCCACCCCCAACGGAGTCGCCATGCCCACGTCTGATCCTGGTCAGCCTGATCGCAACCTCGCGCTCGAGCTCGTCCGCGTCACCGAGGCGGCCGCGCTGGCCGCCGCGACCATGATCGGCCGGGGGGACAAGATCGCCGCCGACCAGGCCGCGGTGGACGCGATGCACATCATCTTGAAGACGGTCCGCATGGACGGGGTCGTCGTCATCGGCGAGGGGGAGAAGGACGAGGCGCCCATGCTCCACAACGGGGAGCACATCGGCGACGGCTCAGAGCCGCAGGTCGACATCGCCGTCGACCCGCTCGAGGGCACGACGCTGACGGCGAAGGGACTGCCCAGCGCCCTGAGCGTCATCGCGCTCTCCCCGCGGGGGACGATGTTCGACCCCGGCCCGTGCTTCTACATGGAGAAGATGGCCGGCGGCCCCGAGCTCGTCGGCGTGCTCGACCTCGACAAGGGGCTGACGGAGAACCTGGGCAACACCGCCGAGGCGAAGAAGAAGGACGTCGGCGACGTGGTGGTGATGGTGCTCGACCGCCCGCGCCACCACGCGGGCATCGAGGAGATCCAGGCGGCGGGCGGCCGGGTCCGCCTGATCACCGACGGCGACGTGAGCGCCGCGATGCTCGCCGCCACCGAGAACGCGCCCGTCGACCTGCTGTGGGGCATCGGCGGCACGCCCGAGGGCGTCATCGCCGCCGCCGCGCTCAAGTGCCTGGGCGGAGGGATGATCGCGCGGCTGTGGCCGCGTGACGACGAGGAGCGCGCCGCGGCCCTCGCGGGCGGCTACGACCTCGAGGCCCAGCTCACCCAGGACGACCTCGTCCGGGGCGACGACTGCTTCTTCTCGGCCACGGGGGTCACCGACGGCGACGTGCTGCAGGGCGTGCGCTACCGCGGCCGCGGCGCCTCGACCGAATCGCTGGTCACCCGCTCGCGGACGGGCACGATCCGCCGGATCCACGCGCGGCACAACCGCGACAAGCTGCTCACCTACACGGGCGGGCGGCTCGGCTGAGCGTTCGGACTTCGGCCCGCTCAGCGGGCCGGGGTCCGAACGCTGCCCGGGTCGCCGGCCCGCGAGCCCGCCTCGGGCCGGGCGCCGGCCCCGGCGGGGTCCTTCTCGCGCGCGGGCACGGGCTCGGGCGTCTCCTCTGCGGTGGCCGGGCCGGCAAAGTGCTGCACGTGGGAGATGTCGAGGTCGCGCCTGACGAGCTGGCGCAGGAAGAAGTGGCAGGCGATGACGTGGATGCGCGACTGCGTGTTGACGTAGAGCCAGGAGCCGAGCTTCGACGCGATCTGCGGGTAGAAGTTCGCCACCTCGATCTCGACGTGGACGCGGGCCTTGTTCCAGTCGGGGTAGTCGAAGCGCGAGACGTCGATCTCCAGGTAGCCCTCCCCGCCGCGGCCGTGGGCCGCGACCAGCAGGCCGCGCTCGATGCGCCAGCGTACGATGCCGCGGTCTACGCTCATCTCGTACTCGGGCTTCTGCATCGTCAGCAGGCGCACGCGCGGGTGCAGCAGGTAGACCCAGCGCTCGCTCTCGGAGTAGCCGACCTCGCAGAGCCCGAACGAGAAGCGCGTCAGCGACTTCCAGTAGGTGCGGGCCAGGCGCTCGAGGTGCTCGGGGTTCCACAACCCCTGGAGCGCCTCCTCACCGACGATGATGTCCGCGCCCTGCACGGAGCGCACCGCGCCGGTCCTGGGGTCGATCCCCGTGTCGTCGGTCGGCGTGTGCAGAACCGCGCCGTTGATCGTCCGCGAGCCTTCGAGGATCTTGCGGGCGCCCAGAAAGAGGCCGGTCAGCAGGGCCGCGAGGGCGCTGAGCGCGGCGACCGGGCCGAACCGGCGCTTCACCGGACGGGCCGTCCCGTGAGCGCCTCGCGGACGGCGTCGTCGAAGCCGAGCGGGTGTGAGTTGATTCCCGGGGGCGGTGGGTTGCGCACGACGGTCTCCGCGCTCATCCCGTCCACCAGCGGGCGGACCAGGCCGCTCTCGACCGGGGTGAAGAGGCTCACCCAGTAGGAGGACAGACGGGGCGACAGCACGGGGACCTTCACGATCGTCGGGGTCCGCTTGCCGGCCACCTTCGCGAAGCGCTGCATCATCTCGCGGTAGGTCAGCACGTCGGCGCCGCCGAGCTCCACCTCGCCGGGGACTCGTTCCAGCTCGGCGAGGGTGTGGAGCGTCTTTACGACGTCGCGGATCGCCACGGGCTGAGAGCGGGTGTCGACCCACTTCGGGGTCAGCATCGCGGGCAGCCGGCGGACGAGATGGGAGAGCATCTCAAAGGACGCGGAGCCCTGGCCGAGGATCATCGCCGCGCGCACGTAGACGAGCTCGGAGACGTGCTCGCGCAGCGCTTGCGCCGTCTCGTGGCGCGACTGGAGATGCTCGGAGACCTCATCGCCGCCCGCGTCGAGCCCGCCGAGGTAGATCACGCGGCGCACGCCGGCGGTCTTGGCGGCCCGGCCGAAGTTGGCGGCACCGCGGCGGTCGTTGTCGGCGAACTGCGCCGTGCTTCCCGAGCCCCGGCCCATCGAGTGCACGAGGTAGTAGGCGACGTCGACTCCGGCCAGCGCGGAGTCGAGGCCCTCGCCCTTGATGACGTCGCCCCGGGCCACCTCGACGCCGTCGGGCAACTCGGCGCGCTCGGGGCGGCGGGCGAGCGCGCGGACGGCGTGGCCGTGCTTGAGCAGCGCGGGTAGCAGGCGGCCGCCGACGTAGCCCGTGGCGCCGGTGAGCAGGATGGTCTTGGGGGTGTCCACGTGACAGCTACGCCCGAGCGCGGGTTCTGGGATGACCCCGCCGGGCGGGTGAGTCGTAACCCACCCGGAGCGGGAGGAAACCTTCAACAGCGTGTTGAATGGAATGCCTCCACCCGGAGGAGCGCTGAAATGAGCGGATTGAGCATCAAAGAGGTCGCGGAGCGCACCGGCATCGCGGCCGGCACGATCCGCATGTGGGAGCAGCGCTACGGCTTCCCCGAGCCGGCGCGGACCGACGCGGGCTACCGCGTCTACGCCGAGGACGACGTCGAGGCGCTGCGCCGCGTCATGGCCTTCCGCCACCGCGGGCTCTCCGTGCCCGCGGCGATCGAGCGCGCGCGGGAGACGGGCGGCCCCGACGACCACCCGTCGATCTTCGCGGCCGTCGCGTCGACCGACCACGGCGCGCGCCCGCAGATCCTCAAGAAGTCGACCCTGGTAGCCCTCTCGCGCGCGATCGAGCACGAGACCCTCGCCCAGGGCGTCTCGCCGATGCTCTTCGGCGCCTTCCAGCACGAGGGGTTCTACCGGGAGGTCGAGCCGCGCTACCGGCGCATCTCACGGTTCTCAGACGCCGCGGTCGCTTTCGCCGACTTCGCGGAGGTTCGTCATCCGCCCGGCGGCCCCGTCGAGATCCCGATCGCTGCGGAGGACCGGCTCGGCAACGAGTGGGCGGTGATCGTTGACGCTCCCGGCTACGCGGCCTGCCTGCTGGCCTGGGAGTTGCCCGGCGCCACCCAGCCCGGAGACCCGAACGACATGCGCCGGCGCTTCGAGGCGATCTGGACGCTCGACCCCCGCGCGACGCGCCGGGCGGCGCGGGTCGCCGCGCGCTTGACCGGCCGCGCGGACCCGGCCCTGGGCGGGCGCTTGGAAGCGATGCTCAGCGACCGTCCGCTGGCCTGCGACGAGCCCGCCCCGACCGTCACGGCGTTGACCAATCGGATGGTGGCCTACCTGGAGGCCGCTTCCTGACGTCAGCGCGGCAGGCGCTCCACCTCGACCGAGCTGCCCGCGGGCAGCTCGCCCTCGCCGCGGGGGATGAGGGCGAGGGCGTCCGCGCCGAGCATGCTCGTCAGGACGTGGGAGCCCTGCGGGCCGGTCGGGGTCGCGTCGGGGCCGTCGAGGCTGACCCGGACGCACTCGTCGCGGCCGGCGTGCCGGGCCACGGGCCGCGTGAGCCGCTTGCGCTCGCGCGGAGTGCCCGGGTCGGCGCCCTGGAGGGCGAGCAGCGCGGGGCGGGCGAAGAGCAGGAAGGTGACCATCGCGCTGACGGGGTTGCCCGGCAGTCCGAACGCGAGCTGTGACTGGCGGACGCCGAACCAGGTCGGCTTGCCCGGGCGCAGCGCCACGCGCCAGAAGCGCTCCTGGACCCCGGCCGCCAGTAGGGCGGGCTTGACGTGGTCGTGGGCGCCGACCGACACCCCGCCGGAGCAGACGACGACGTCGGCCATGGTGAACGCGGCGCGAACCGCGGCCTCGGTGGCCTGGGGCGTGTCGGGGACCTCACCCGCGTGCACGACCTCGGCGCCGGCGCGGCGGGCCAGCGCGGCGAGCGTCAGCGCGTTGGAGTCGTGGATCTGGCCCGGACCGAGCGGGGCGCCGGGAGTCACGAGCTCGTCGCCGGTGGCCAGGACCACGACCCGCGGGCGGCGAAAGCAGCGCAGGTTCGCCACCCCCGCGTTGGCGGCGACGCCGAGCTCGGCCGGGCCCACGCGCGTGCCGGCCGGCAGGACGACCGCGCCCGCGCGCATGTCCTCGCCGGGGTGGCGGAGGTTCTGATCCGGGGTCGTCTCGGCCTCGACGTGGACGTCACCGTCCCGCTCGCGGGTGCGCTCGACCATGACGACGGCGTCGGCGCCCGCCGGGACCGCGGCTCCCGTGGAGATGCGGACGGCGTCACCCGGCCCGACCGTGACGGTGGCCGGGCTCCCCGCGCGCGATTCTCCGACGATGCTCAAGGTCCGCCCGGCGGGGCCGGCCTGTAGGGCGAACCCGTCCATCGCGCTGTTGAGGAAGCGGGGAACGTCGTGGGCTGCCGCGACGGGCACGGCGAGCACACGATCGAGCGCCGCGGACAGCCCGACGGACTCCGCGGGCAGCGGCCGGGTCGCGCGCAGGACGATGTCACGGGCCTCGTCGATGGACAGCACGCGGGGCATCATCGCGGACCGCCGACTCGCCGAGTGCCCATGAGCGTCTGGCAGGTGGGCGCTCATGGGCACTCGAGCGGGGGTTGGCCCGCCCGATCGCTTCGAGCGGCCCGGTCCGCCGGAGCGCCCGCCAGGATGGCCGGCGATGGATCCTCCGCGCCCAGTCACCGGCCTCCCCGCGGCCGACCCCCGGTGCGTGGCACGGGCGTGGCTGGTGCGGCGGATCGCGGCGGCACCGCTCGAGGCCGCCGCTGGGCTCGCGGGTGCGGCTTTCGCCGAACGGGCACCCGGGCTGTGCCGGGCGCTGCTGGCGGCGCTCGGCGACGACGCGGCGCTTGCGGCGCTGCCCGGCGACGGGGAAGCCCTGCGCCTGCTCGCCGCGCCCGGCGTCGCGCCGGCGGGTGATGCGCCCGCCGCGCCCGCGCACGCTCTCTCGGCGCCGGACGCCGCCGCGCCCGCGCACGCCTTCCCGGCCGCGGACGCCGCCGCGCTGGCGGCAGCGACGGAGCGTCTGCGCGGCGCCGTGCTCGACGTCGTGCTCCCGCGCACCGACCCGCGGCTGCACGCGGGGCTGCACGACCGGCTCGCCCGTGCCTGCGCGGAGCTTCTGCAGGGGGCGCTCGCGGCGCCGGCCCCGGGCGGGATCACCGTGCGGGACACGCGCGGGTCCGGAGATCCCCGGGACCGGATCACCGCGGAAGCCCAGCGGCTCGTGGCCGCCCGGGGCGATTTCGCCCTGCTGGCCGTCGAGGTCGAGGACGCGGGGGTGCTGCCGGTGGGCGTCCTCGCCGCGGCCGAGTCCGCGCTGCGCGCCGCACTGCCGGCGGGAGCCCTTCACGCGCCCGACGGCCCCGGCTGTGTGCTGGTCCTGGCTCGTGGAGCCGACGGGCGTGAGCTCGCCCGCGCGCTGACCCGCGCCGTAGGGGCGGCGTCGAGCCACCGCGGCGCGCCCCTGCGGGCCGCGGTGGGCGTGGCGCAGCATCCCGGGAACGGTGACACGCCCGAAGGCCTGCTCGCCCACGCCGACGGCCAGCTGTTCGCCGCGCGCGCCGAGGGCCTGCCGCTCGCGTGATCCGCACCACGGACTACCACACGGCGGGCGAGCCGTTTAGGATCGTCACGGAGGGGGTGCCGCCGATCCCGGGAGCCACGGTGGCCGACCGCCGGGAGGTCGCCGAGGGGGCCGCCGGGGTGCAGCACGTGCGGCGCCTGCTCTGCCAGGAGCCGCGCGGCCACGCCGACATGTACGGCGGCTTCCTCGTCCCGCCCGACGACGCCGGAGCCCACCTCGGCGTCTTGTTCTGGCACAAGGACGGCTTCTCGACGGCGTGCGGCCACGGGACGATCGCCCTCGGGACCTGGGCGGTGGAGTCCGGACGGGTCACCGCCGAGCCCGACGGGCTGACCGAGGTGATCGTCGACGTGCCCTCGGGCCGGGTCGCGGCGCGGGTGCGGTGCGCCCGCGGCGCCGTACAGGAGGTGACGTTCCGCAACGTCGCGGCCTGGGTGCAAGAGCGCGGGGTGGAGGTCATCACGCGCCGCGGGGCCCTGAGGATCGATCTCGCCTGGGGCGGCGCCTACTACGCGTGCGTGCGCGCGGCCGACGCCGGCCTGGCGGTCACGGCCGCCCATTACTCCGAGCTCATCGCGACCGGCCGGGAGATCCGTGACGCGCTGAACGCGGGCGGAGTCGCGGTTCATCCTGCCGACGCGCGGCTCTCCGGGGTCTACGGGACGATCTTCACCGACGACCTCGGCTCGACCGCGGCGGGCCCCCACCAGCGCAACGTCACGGTCTTCGCCGACGGGGAAGTGGACCGCTCGCCCTGCGGCTCGGGCAGCTCTGCCCGCGCCGCGGTGCTCGCGGCCGACGGACGCCTCGGGCCGGGGCAGACGCTTCGCCACGACTCGATCGTCGACACGAGCTTCCGGGTTGCCGTCGTGGGGTCCCAGCAGGCCCACGGTCGCCCCGCGGTGATCACCGAGATCCAGGGCGCCGCCTACCGGACGGGAGAGCACGTGTTCGTCCTCGACCCGCGCGACCCGGTCGGAACGGGATTCGTGCTGCGGTGAGGCTGCTCGAGCGCCACGCCGTCGCCGCGGCGCTCACCCCCGGCCTGGCCGCCGACCTGCTCGAGGCCGAGCTGCACGCCGGCCTGGACCCCGAGAGCGACCCGCCGCGCACAAGCCTGCCGGCGGCG
>Ga0136633_1001671_pt1 | contig 16137 bp, 10 predicted proteins | sample AntDrymeUQ832206_2_FD_105494 | JGI IMG/M metagenome (GOLD analysis project Ga0136633, IMG submission 105494) | Polar desert sand microbial communities from Dry Valleys, Antarctica - metaG UQ83 (22.06) | ecosystem: Environmental > Terrestrial > Soil > Desert | place: Antarctica: Dry Valley...
AAGACGAGTTCCGTGAGCGCGGGGGACAGGCTGATCACCCGCCGAGCCGGCTCCGTCAGGACAACCCGCCGACTGCTGTCGTCCGACACCGCAACTGCGCCCCGCGGACCATTCGAAGACGCCACCTCCGCACGAGTCGGGGCGGCGAGGGTCGTCACGCACAAGCCGGCGAGCAGGGCGATCGTGGGTGCCAGCCGCGACCACGGATTGGGAGCCGGCTTCGGAATCCGCACTTCTATGGTTGTCTGCAATTGCTTCAACATCCGTGAAAGTGAACTCGCCGCGCTGGCGGTCCCTGCCTCAAACTGATCCGCTGCGAAACCGGCCTCGGCACGAACTGCGGCCAGTGTATCCCCCACGCGCTCGCCGTCCTGCAGGCCGGCTGCGAGGCTCAGGCGGCCCCGTCGCTGCTGGCGGGCCACTCTCCACTCGTCGGCCGGCTACCTGAAAGCACTGCTGCTCGGCTGACGCCTGCCCTACCGGCTGGCACGGACACCGCCCGGCTTACTCCGCGGCGGGCAATGGCTGTCGCCTTTTCGACTGCACCCCTATGGCAACATACCGCCATGGATATTCTCAAGTCGGCAAGCGCGCGCATCCGGGGTCGTGGCCTCCGGGTCGTCTTTCCCGAATCCGCGGACGAACGCGTGATTCAGGCGGCGCGTCGGCTACGCGCCGAGGGCCTTGCCGAGCCGATCCTGATCGGCGACCCGTCGCAAAGCGACCGGCTCGACGCCTATGCCGAAACCTATCTCCGATTGCGCCCGGACGCCAACCCGAAACTCGCGCGGCGGCTTGCGACCCGGCCGCTGTACCACGCCGGGCTGATGGTGAGAGCGGGAGACGCGGACGCAATGGTCGCGGGCGCGGCAACGACCACTGCCCGGGTCATCGAGGCGGGATTGCTGGCTATCGGCCTGGCGCCGGGCATCGAGACCGCCTCGAGCTTCTTCGCGATGGTGATGGGCACGCGTGTGCTCTTCTTCGCGGACTGCGCCGTCAACGTGGACCCGGATCCCTCCCAGCTTGCGGACATCGCGCTGGCATCGGCGCACAGTTTCCGACAGCTGATGCAGGAAGAACCGCGAGTGGCGATGCTGTCGTTCTCCACCCGCGGCAGTGCCCGGCATCCGCGTGTGGACAAGGTCGTCCAGGCTCTCGCCCTGGCGCGGTCGCGGGCTCCCGAACTCGCCATCGACGGCGAACTGCAGGCCGACGCAGCCCTGGCGCCGGATGTCGCCGCCAGGAAACTCGGTGATCCCGGAACGGTGGCCGGCCGGGCAAACGTCCTGGTTTTCCCGGATCTCGACGCCGGCAATATCGCCTACAAGCTGATCCAGCACCTTGGCGGCGCACAGGCGATCGGACCGATACTCCAGGGATTCGACCGCCCGATCAGCGACCTGTCTCGTGGCGCCAGCGTGGACGACATCGTGGCGACCACGGTGGTCGCGCTGGCGCGCGCATGAGACCCGGCTCATCACGTGTCCGGCAATCAGGCACGATCATGGACCGCGACGTAATCGCGTGCTTCGGGGCCGTTGTAGAGCGTGAGTGGTCGGATCAGGATGTTGTTCTCCATCTGCTCCAGCACCTGCACCGTCCAGCCGGGCACCCGCCCGATCGCGAAGATCGGCACGAACAGGTCTTCCGGAATGCCGTTCAGGAAATACACGACACCCGCATAGAAGTCGACATTGACGTTCACGCCCAGGCGCGCGTACGGTCGCATTGCCTCGACCAGGGCGGCCAGGATCTGGTACCACTGCGGCTGTCCCATCTGTTTCGACAACTGCTCGACCCCCGCGCGCATGTGCCGCGCCCGTGGATCCTCGGCGCGGTAGACACGGTGGCCGAAACCCATGATCGCTTCCTTGTTGGCGCGCTTGCGCTTGACGTAGTCGGCGGCACCCGCCGGGTCGCCGATCTCCTGCGCCATCCGCATGACGTTTTCGGCCGCCCCTCCATGTGCCGGTCCCGACAGCGCGGCGATCGCGGAGGTCATGGCGGCATGCAGATTGGCATCCGTCCCGGCGACGACTCTGGCCGTAAACGCAGAGGCATTGGAGCCGTGCTCCGCATGCAGGATCATGTCCATGTCCATCAGCCGCGCCGCCTCGGGACTCGGTTCGCGCCCCTGGAGCATGTAAAGGAAATTCGCCGCATGCGGCAACTGCGGATTCGGCGCCACCGGCTCGCGACCATTGCGGATATGGTGGTGCGCGGCGACGATCATCGGCACCTGCGCCGTCATCCGGATGCCCTTGCGCATCGTCGCCTCGGGCGAGTTGTCGGCAACCTCGGGATCAAACGCGGCGAGGGCGGAAACAGCGGTACGCAAGACGTCCATCGGGTGCGATTTCTGCACGATGCGCACGATCTCGAGGATCGGGGCGGGCAGGTGGCGGGCCGCCTTGAGTTCCGCCTCGAAAACCTGGCGTTGGGCCTCGGTCGGCAGTTCACCCTTGAGCAGGAGATAGCAGGTCTCCTCGAAGGTCGAGTGCTCGGCCAGGTCGTGAATCGAATAGCCACGGTAGCGCAGATCGCCGGCCCTGCCGTCGATGTAGCAGACCTTCGAGCGATCAAAGTGGACGCCCTTCAAGCCGCGATGGATATCGATCTTCCCGGTCTCGTCGCTCATGCCATGGTTCCTATTGCTGATTTACAGATGCAGGGCAGTGCCCGCGACCTCTGCGCCCGAGGCGCAGGCCTGCTGCTTCCTGGAGGGCGCCGACATCGCACCCGCCGCTAGTTTGCCTCAATTACACCTCACTCCCCGCGTGCTTCGCGCCTGCCGGCGACTTGCTGCGGGCCTCGCCGGCCTGCTGATCGTCGGCTGCGCCAGCACGGAACCTGGCAAAGAAGCGGGCACCGCCGACGGCGACGCCAGATCGGCAGCGGGAGCACTGCCCATGCCCCGCAAGGATAACTACGCCTTCCGGATCGAGGCGCCCAGGTCTCTCGTCGACGAGATCCAGCGGCAGACCCTGGTCGGGCGGTGGCAGCGACGCGAAGACTACGACCCGATCCAGTTCGACGGCCTGGTCGCCCGACTGCGCGAAGAAATCCAGGCGATCCTGCAAGCCCAGGGCTACTTCCGGGCCACGACTTCGGTCGAATCGTCACTCGGACAGGTAACCGTCAAGGTCGCGCCCGGCCCTCAGACCACCGTCAGCAAGACGTCCCTTCGGATTACCGGCCCTGCAGCCGACAACCCCAAGCTGATGTCGCAGTTCGAGTCCATCCCGGACCTGAGGCAGGGCCAGCCTTTCATCTCCTCTGCCTGGCAGGGCGGCAAGCGTTCTGTTGTCGATGCCCTGAACCGCCAGGGCTACTTGCGCGCGGAAGTTGTCTCGAGCGAAGCGCGGGTCGACGTCGCCGGCAGTACCGTTTCGCTCGACCTGGTCGTGGACTCGGGTCCGCAGATCGCGTTCGGCAATCTGGAGATCACCGGCCTGCAGCGCTACGACCGCAGGATCATCGAGGATATCCGGCCCTTCTCACCCGGCGAACCCTACACGGATGCGAAACTCCAGGAGTTCCAGACGCGCCTGCGCACCGCGGGATACTTTTCCAGCATCAGTGCCTTACCTGATCTGCTTGCACTGCAGGAAGACGACAAGGCGCAGCGGGTCACAATCCAGGTGATCGTCGCGGAACTGGCGCGGCGCCGGGCGGTCTTCGGCGTCGGTTACAGCACCGACGAAGGGCCACGCGGCCAGGTGGGCTTCGAGCATCGGGATCTCTTCGGCCGCGACCTGCAACTCGAATCGGCCCTGATTTTGTCGGCCAAGCGCCAGCGCGCGTTCGCGAATTTCCGGACACCCTATGACGACGACAACCGGTTCTACGGCTTCGGCCAGCGCCTGGAGCGCGAGGACATCGAGGGCCTGACCACCTTGCGCAGCAACACCTACGCCGGCATCGGCAGGCGCTACGGCGACATCGAGTCCTTCACCTCGTTGCAGTACCAGATCGAGAGCGAGCGGATCGCTGCCACCCTGGGCACACCGGAAGAGCGCAATTCACAGCGCGCACTGGTGCTCGGCCAGGCCTGGAACCTGCGGCGGCTGGACTCGACGGTGGACCCGCGCAAAGGGTACGCGGTCAGCGCGCAACTGTCCGGCGCCCGCGCGGGCATCATGACCGATCGCAGTTTCGTCCGCTTCCATACCCGGGCAACGCGATTCCAGCCGATGCCGGCGAATACCATGTTCGAGGGCGACACCCTGATCGGGCTGGTGGAACTCGGCATCGTCGGCGCAAGCTCGCGCGATGACATCCCGAGCGAGAACCTGTTCCGCACCGGCGGTGTCCAGACCATCCGCGGCTATGCCTATCAGTCGCTGGGGGTACAACAGGGCGGGGCGGTGGTCGGTGGCCGCTACCTGGCGCTCGGCAGCCTTGAATACCAGCGCCGGATCACCAACACCTACGCCGCGGCAGCATTTTTCGACTACGGCAACGCCGGCGATTCCCGCAACGACTTCAACCCGGTGGCCGGTTACGGCATCGGACTGCGCTGGCGCACGCCCATCGGACCGGTCAATCTCGACCTCGCCTATGGCCAGGCAGTGTCGCGCTACCGGATCCACTTCTCGATCGGATACACGTTCTGATGCTGCGGCGGATTCTGCTGTCTATAGCCGCACTGGTCGCGATTGCGGGGATCGCCATCGGGGGCGGCCTCTGGTGGCTGGGCACCGAGTCCGGGCTGCGCCTTGTCGTCGAGCGCCTGCAGGACAGCCTCAGCACCGGCGACAACCGGCTTAGGGTCAGCGGCGCGAGCGGCAGCCTTTACAGCGGCGTGCGCATGGAGCGCTTCGAGTGGCAAAGCGGCGACGGATTGCAGGCCAGCGGCACCGGCCTGGTCGCGCGCTGGTCGCTGTCGCCGCTGCTGCAGCGGCATGTCCTGGTTCCCGAGCTTGCCGCCGACACGATCACCGTCCAGCTTCCGCCGCCGGCGCCGGACCCGGCGCCGCGCGAGGCGCTTCCGATGCCGGGTTCATTCGCCTTGCCGGTGACCGCCGAGCTGCAACGCTTTGCCGTCGGCGAACTGCGCCTGATCCCGCACGGGGCGACGGATCCGATCGTGATCACCGGAATCGGCGCCCGCCTCGACTACCGTGAGGGCGTATTCACATTGGCTCAGGTCGGCGCCGGGACACCGTACGGCCGACTGGCCGAACTGCACGCGACGTTCGGAGCGGCGCCACCGCACCGCCTGGCGCTGCGGCTGGGCTGGGCGGGCGAAGTCGAACAGATACCGTTCGAGCTCGAAGTCTCGGCCGACGGTGACCTCGACCGCCTGGCTGCCCGCACCACCGGGAAGGCCGCAGGCGCGGCCTTGCAGCTGGATGCGAAGCTCGCGCCGCTGGCAGTGATGCCGCTCATGTCGACGCAGGCCAAGGTCACCGGCCTTGACCTGCGCCGACTGGTGGCCACCGCGCCGCAAACCGCCCTCGATGCCAACCTTCAAGTGGCCCCCGAACCCGGCACCACCGGCTGGAGCGGGGCGCTGAGCATGAGCAACGCCGACAGCGGCGTGCTGTCCGACGGCAAGCTGCCGTTGCTCAAGCTCGACACCCGACTGGCCATTTCCGATCCGGACAAGCCGCTCGATCGCAAGCTGCAGCTTCGCGACTTGCAGCTCACGCTGCGGGGCCCGGCGGCAACGACCGCCAATGCCGCCAATGCCGACAAAGGGCGGATTGCCGGGTCGATCGTGGTGTGGCCGGGGCGACTGCTGTCTGTGGCGGGCGTGGAGATACCCGAAGTCCAGTCGGACCTGACGTTTTCGACCATCGATATTGCCCAGTTCGGCGGTCAGTTGCCGACCACGGCCCTGGACGGCACCCTCAAGCTTGCGCGCAGCAATTTCGCGCTGTCGCTCGCCCAGTCGGAGGAGCGGGTGCGCAAGCTGATGCCCCGGGATTTCGCGGGCGCGGCGGGTGCGGCTGAAGTATCGGTGCGCGGACGCATCGACAAATTCGCGCTTCGGCTGGACGAGGCGCGCCTGCGCCTGGGGCAGACCCGACTCAACGCCAGTGGCGAAGCCGGCTTGTCCGCGCCCTACAGGATCGCGCTCAAGGGCGAGGCGCAGCGGATCGAATTGGCGCAGTGGCTGCCGCGGAATGCGCCGATCGACGCTCGCTGGCGCGACGCGAGCATCAGCGGCGCGTGGTCGATCGACGGCAAGGCGGTTCCGGGGCTGGACGCGACCCTCAGCCTGCGCCTGGCGGACAGCACGCTGGCCGGCAAGACACTCGGCGCGGAAATCCAGTCGCAACTGGTCCTCGGCCAGGACTGGATGCCGGTGCGGCTGGACAAGACCGCCGCCGATATCCGCCTGGGGCGCAATCGTGTCCGTGCCACCGGCGCGCTGGGCCGCCCATCGGACAAGTTGAGTCTCGACATCTCGGTGGCGGAACCGGAATTGTTCGATCCCCGCCTGCAGGGTCAGCTGTCGCTGGATGGGGAGCTTGAAGGCGCCTTCGATCGATTGCGGGCACGCGTGACGATGAAGGGAGACCGGCTCAGCCTGGCGCTGCCCGACGGCCCGGTCCGTGTCGGTTCGGTCAGGATCGATGCGAAGGGTCCGGCCGCGGCGGCCGTGCCTCCCCAGGCGCCGCTGGACCTGTCGATCCAGCTGCGCTCTGTCCAGGCGGCCGGCCGTCAGCTGCAGGCGCTCGACCTGAAGGCAAACGGGACCCTCGCCGCTCACCGTTTCGATCTGTCCGTATCGGGGGAGGGGCAGTCGGTGAAGCTGAACGGCGACGGCAGGGCCACGCTCGACGACGCGCCCTCATGGCGCGCGCGTCTTGCTGCAACCACCGTCGACGGACCGGTGCCGATTCGACTGACCGGGCCGGCGGATATCCGGCTCGACGCCGGCAGCGTCCGGGTCGAGCGGTTCAATGTCGCCGTGGCCGGCGGCGAAGCGAAGCTCGAGCGCCTGACCGTCGACTGGGGGGGCACCCTCACTTTCGACACCCGCGGCGCCGCCCAGGACTTGCCGATCACCCGCCTGCTCGCGCTTGCCGGTACGGATCCGGGACTCGATGCCCTGAAAGGCCTGCGCCTGGACGCGAGCTGGAACCTGAAGGGCAGCGGCCCTGATGACCTCAGCGGAGAAGCGAAGGTCGATCTGCGCGAAGTCCCGGGCGAAGGGCAGCTGCAGCTGTCGGGCGACAACGGTGTGCAGGTTTCGATCAGACGCGGCCAGTTGAAGGGCCAGTTCGACCTGGACTTGCCGTCGCTCGCCTTCACCCATCCCTTGACCGCGCCGGACCTGGTGCTCGACGGCCGCCTGCGGCTGGAAGGCAGCGTGAGCGGCACCCTGGTGCGGCCGTTGTGGAATGCGACCCTGACCGGAAAGGATCTGGCGCTGCTGCAGCGCTCGGTCGGCTGGCGGCTCACCGACGGGGTGCTCGCGGCTCGATTCGAAGGGCGCAAGGTGCAACTCCAGACCTTGAAGCTCGCGGCCGGCAAGGGATCGGTCGAGTTGCGCGGCGAAGCCAGTCTGCTCGACGCACCACGGGCCGGAACCAGCGCCAGGACGGCTTCAAAGGCGCGCAAAGGCGCGGCGGCCGGCGACGGCCCGTCCACCCTGCCGATCGACGGGCGCTTTGAACTGACCGCGTCCAAGTTCCAGGTTCCCATCGGTCCCGGCCAGCGTGTTGCGCTGTCGGGTACGACCACGTTGTCGAGCGGCGCGGACGGCCTCGCCTTGCGTGGCAAGCTGCGAGTCGACCAGGGCATCATCGAAATCCAGGGATCGTCCGCGCCGGCCTTACCCGACGACGTCAAGCTCGTCTACGCCGATGCCGTCTCAGGCGGCGGCTCGAGCGCCGGCGGGGGCGGCTTGGAGGACTCAACGCCAGTCACGCCCAAGGGCAAATCCAAGGACGGGAAGGAAAAAGGCGCGATCCGGATTCTCAGCGATCTGGCGGTGGACCTCGGCGACCGGCTGCGGGTCACCGGCAACGGCATCGCCGCCCGGCTGACCGGCAGCCTCAACGTGCTCGGCACGCTGCCCGAGGACCCGCGTCTTACCGGGGTCATCAACATCGTAGACGGTTCCTACGAGGCCTACGGCCAGAACCTGCGCATTGAAAAAGGCACGGTCCGGTTCAACGGGCCGATCGACAATCCCACCCTCGATCTGGTGGCGAAGCGGCCGTTCCTGCCGGTCGAGGTCGGCGTGTCGATCACCGGCACTGCGCTCAATCCCAAGATCGCCCTGGTCTCCACGCCGGACATGTCCGAGACCGACAAACTGTCGTGGCTGGTACTGGGCACCGATCCGACCAATGCGCCCAGCGCGGCGGAATCGCTGGCCTTGCGCCAGGCCGCGCAGACTTTGCTGCTCAAGGACGACGGTAGCTACAAACCGGGCATCGCCGAGCGCCTGGGGCTGGACGTGGTCAACTTCGGCTATGGCTCAAACACCGGACCGGCGCAAGGCGTGACAGAAAGCCGCAATCCCACCGGCCTGCCGGGCGGTCAGAGTGGCTCCGCGTCCGCCGCCCAGCAGGAAGTGGTCACCCTGGGCAAACGGATCGGATCGAAGCTCTTCATCAGCTACGAGCAAGGCGTGCGCGGTTTGTACAACCTCCTGCGCATCCAGTATTCGCTCTCCCAGCGACTGTCGGTGCGCGCCCAGAGCGGCAGCGACAATGCCGTCGACCTGATGTACTCCTTCTCATTCGACTGACGCATTCTCCTTCGGCCGACGCCACCCGGTCAGTCGAGCGCCTCGGCCAGCGCGGTATCGAACTGTCCGGCGCATTCGTACTGGACCCAGTGCCCAGCGCCAGGGATCGTCCGCAACCAGCGAAAGCCCGGCGCAAGGCCAAGGGCCGGTGCGAGGCCGTCCAGGACACCGCGGTAGAGGACATCCTGCGCGCCCCAGATTCCGTAGAGCGGACACGCGATGGCGGGCAGGGTCCGCTTCAGGATATCGGTCCGGGAGATCCGTCGAAGCTTCATCCGGTCGCGCGGCAGGTTGAGCGATTGCAGGGCCAATGCCAGGTCGTCGACCGCCGCCGGATCGGCCAGCATCAGCGTCGCCAGGTTGGCCCGCTGCACCGCGTCGTATTCCGCGCCCGGCGCCAGGTGGTTCCAGGCACGCAAGGCCACCCGCCGCTCCGGCGCGACACCCAAGGCAGGAGCACCGACCAGTACCAGCCGCCGTACGCGCGAGGGAAACCGCGCAGCCAGGAATCCCCCCACCATGCCGCCGAAAGAAAACCCGATCAGGTCGACCGGCGCGTCCGCCAGCAGCACCTGAAGCGCGGCCTGCAACGGATCAGGCACCGCGTCTGCATCGCCGCCACCCGGCGGGCGGGCCGACTCGCCGAATCCCGGCAGGTCCGGCAGCCAGACCTGTCGACCGGCCGCCACCAGGGCCGCGATGTTGCGCACCCAGTGATTCCAGCTTCCGGAACCGCCGTGCAACAGCACGACCGGCGCACCATTCCCCCACGCACGCCAGACCATCACGCCATCGCCGCAGGGTACTTCATGGCGCTGCGCGTGTCGCTCGATTTGCGCAGCATCGTCCACGGTCAGTACGGCCTTGGGCAGGGCGGGGGCGGCTATCATGCGCGCGATCATAGCAGCCGCACCGCGGCCTTACGGCAGGCACTGTTGTTGCTATTCTTGCACTACGGCAAGTCGTCGACCGTCAACTGGAGAATGCGATGTTGAAGCTGGCCATCATCTTCTTTATCGTTTCCCTGATCGCAGGATTCTTCGGTTTTTCAGGCGTCTCGGCAGCCAGTGCTGGCGTTGCGAAGGTGCTCTTCGCCATCGCCCTGCTGATTTTCGTCATCCTGTTGGCGCTGGTGCTTCTCGCGGGCGCGGCCGTCTTCTAGACAGCCGTCGATCAGTCGCCGGTCCGTCATGGGCGCTCGATTGCGGGAGTGGATGCCAGCGCAAGGACCCGGGGTACGAAGCCCGTCAACGGGTAGGACGCTCGGTCTCCCGGATGTAGTCCCCATCGATCACATCGGAAGGATCAGAAGGATCGGAAGAATCGGCGGAGGCCCCGGTGGCGTGACGGCCCGCCTGCATCTGCTGCATCTGCGCCATCCGCTCGCCCAGTTGCTTGCGCAGGTCACGGGTCTTCCACCAGAACCAGCCGCCCGCGACCACGCCGGCCACCAGCAACACCGAGAAGACGACGGCGGAAACGAAGAGCCCCGCCACCAGCATCATGCCGCCGGCGACAATGGCAAGCGCCTTCGAGAACGGGCCGGCGTTGAGCAGGCCGCCGCTGCGGCCCCGGGGGGATGAGGAGTAATCGATTCGTGGATTCATCTGTTCAGTATGGTGCCGAACCGGCCTGGGCCGGCGACATCACCCGACTCGAATCATTGGCATCAGTACCGTGGTCATCGGCCAGCGCCGATTCGGGTGACGCGCCTTGCAGCGGCGCGTCACCCGCATTCTCCCTGGTGCCCGCATGCGGTACAGAACATGCAGCCGTCGCGGCGGATGTAGGCATGCGCGCCGCAGGAAGGGCACGCCTTCCCGGCGATCAGTGGCGCTGCGACGCCCGCCGGCCCGGGGGCCACGCCGGGCAATGCGAGGGCACCTGCGCCGCCGATGGCATGGCCTTCGCCATCCAGCAGCCCTAGCACCTTGAAGCGGTGCAGGATCAACGCGGCGATATAGGCCACGGTGCTCGGCCAGACCTGCTGACGGCCCTCTCCGGGAACCGGCGCCCAGAACGAACCGTTCAGTTCGCCGAAGGTCAGCAGCTTTCTCAACTTCAGGCCGATCCAGTTGACATCGATCACGTGCATGTCGATCGACAGCAGCTTGCACAATCCGTCCAGCACCCGCGGGTAGTCGCCGGAAAGCCAGATGGAATAGGGGCGGCGTGTGCCGTCGGGCAACTGCAGTTCCTTGACGCCCAGGACGAAGTCGTCCTCGGTGGCCGCGTTGCTGATGTCCGCAGTCCACGACAAAGTGCCGAGCGGCCCGGATTTCGGCTCCTTGCGAAACATCATCGCGTCGAGCATCGGCGTCGGCTGCGCGTCGAGCGCATCGAACATGCCGAGATCGTCGCAGCGATGGCGCACGATCTCGGCGAACGCCGCGACGATGCCCGGCGCCCAGCGGATTTCGCCATCCGGTGGAAACGGCAACTGCAGCGGCTGTTCGTCCCGGCTGCGGGCGAGCGCATCGAGCTTCAGCTTGAGCCAGCCGCGGTCATTGGAGCGCATGTCCATGGACAGCGCCTTGGCGATAGCACCGAGCCCGCGTGGCTGCTCGTTGCCGTTGACCCAGGTCTCGAAAGGTACGCTTGGGCCTGCCACGCCGCCGTCCGGGGCAAGCGGCGCCTGCGTCTGACCGATGAAGATGCAGAACGAGGCGCGACCATCGACCGGCTCGACCATGTAGGCGTATGCCATGTTTCCATGGGGCAGCTTCGGCCGGCTTGGCCAGCGCAACGACGACAGGGCCGGCTGCGGAACACGCTCCAGCCGCAGGCGGCGGTCGGGTTCGTCACGAAGGTCCTGCGGCTGCTGCGCCGTTGCGGCGGCCGAGCCCGCAACGCTGAGCACCGAGCCGAGGACTGCGTTGGGACGATAGGTGGTGATGCCTTTCAGGCCCGCGCGCCAGGCCTCCAGGTAGAGCGACTTGAAATCGTCGTAGGGATAGTCCTGCGATACATTGACGGTCTTGCTGATCGCCGAATCGATGAACGGCTGTACCGCCGCGCTCATGCGCAAGTGCTCGCTCGCCGGAATCTGCATCGCGGAAACGAAGTACTCCGGCAGTGCGCTCAGGTCGCCGCCCAGGTGTCGCCACATCCGGTAGGCGAGGTCCTCGACCTGGTATTCGCGCTTGCTGCCGTCCGGCATGCGCTTGCGCCGGGTATAGGTCCAGGAAAACGCAGGCTCGATCCCGCCGGAGGCATTGCCGGCGAATGCGATCGAGATCGTCCCGGTGGGAGCGATCGACAGCAGGTGCGAGTTGCGGATGCCATGCGCGCGGATCCGTTCCCGCAGGGACTCCGGAAGGCGAGAGGCCGCATGGGGCGGCGCCAGGTATGCGTCCGCATCGAACAGCGCAAAAGGACCGCGCTCGCGGGCCAGCTCGCACGATGTCTCATAGGCGGTGTCGCGCATGACCTGCGCCACACCGGCGGCGAAGCGGCGGCCCTGTTCGCTGTCGTAGCGCAACTTCATCATCGTCAGCACATTGCCCAGGCCGGTGAAGCCCAGTCCGATCCGACGCTTGGCCTCGGCTTCCCGCGCCTGTGCGGGCAATGGCCAGAGCGTGAGGTCCAGCACGTTGTCGAGCGCGCGGACCGAGATCGACACGACTCGCCGAAACTGCTCGAAATCGAAGGTCGGCGCCTCGCCGAAGGGATCCGCCACGAACCGGGTGAGATTGAGGCTGCCGAGATCGCAGCAGCCGTAGGGCGGCAGGAACTGCTCACCGCATGGATTGCTCGCCGCAATCCATTCGCAGTAGGAGAGGTTGTTGTCCCGGTTGACGGCGTCGATGAAGATCACGCCCGGCTCGGCGTGGTCGTAGGTCGAGCGCATGATGCGGTCCCAGAGTCCGCGCGCCGGCACGCTCCGGTAAAGCCAGGCGCCGTCCGGACGTCGCCGGCCGGTAGCGACGTCGAAGGGCTGCGCTGCATGCACCAGGTCGAACACCCCGTCCTGTTCGACCGCGCGCATGAACTCGTCGGTGACCGCCACCGACATGTTGAAGTTGGACAACGACCCGTCGTTTTTGGCGTCGATGAATTCCTCGACATCGGGATGGTCCACCCGCATCACGCCCATCTGCGCGCCGCGGCGCGAACCGGCGGACTCGAGCGTCTCGCACGACTTGTCGAAGACACGCATATACGAGACCGGGCCTGAGGCGCGTGAATGGGTGCCTCGGACCAGGGCGCCGCGCGGGCGGATCGGCGAGAAATCATAGCCGACACCGCCGCCGCGGCGCATGGTCTCGGCGGCCTCCTGCAACGCCAGGTAGATGCCAGGCGTGCCCTGCTCGTCGATACCGGAGATAGCATCGCCGATCGGCTGGACAAAGCAGTTGATGAGCGTCGCCTGAAGCGCGGTACCGGCAGCCGAGTTGATGCGTCCCGCCGGGATGAAGCCGTTCTCCATCGCCCACAGGAACTCACCCTGCCAGAAGTCCTGCTGCCCGCCCGCTTCATTCGACGCCAGCGCACGCGCTACCCGCTCGCGGACATCGCGCGCCGTCGTTTCGTCGCCTTTGGCGTACTTCTCGCGCAGGACGTCGCGCGTGACCTCCTGGTCCGGCAGGGCGGTGAGCAGATTTTCAATCTTCATGCTGAAGCATCCTGGATGGCGCGGACTGATCCCGTATCGATTCTATTCCTCCGCAAGGACGATGCGGATCGCATATCCACTACGTCAGACGCCACGGTCAGCCGCCGCGGTCAGCTGTCGACCAGGCGTCCGTCGACCAGTTCCAGGATCCGGTCGCAGCGCGCCGCCAGTCGCGCATCGTGCGTGACGATCAGGCAGGCGCTGCCGTGGTCGTGGTTGAACTCCCGCAGGAGCGCGAAAATCTCATCGGCCGTCACCGTATCCAGGTTGCCCGTCGGTTCGTCCGCCAGGATCAGGCTCGGGCGCAGCGACAGGGCGCGCGCAATGGCAACCCGCTGCTGCATGCCCCCGGACAACTCGCCCGGACGCTTGTACTCCGAACCCTTGAGTCCGACGCGGGCCAGCAGTTCGCCCGCCATTGCCAGCGCCTGCGGTGTCGCGGTGCCGTGCGCGATGACCGACGGCAGCAGCACGTTCTCGACTGCGGTGAAGGCCGGCAGCAGGTGATGGAACTGGAAGACGAAGCCGATAGTGGCGCCGCGCAAGGCCGTGATGCTGGTGTCGTCGAGCGCCTCGGTCTGCCTGCCCGCGATCTCGAGCAGGCCCGAGGTCGGCCGCTCCAGCAGACCGATGACGTTGAGCAGGGTGCTCTTGCCTGAGCCGGACGGCCCCTTGAGCGCGACAAACTCGGCCGCTTCCAATGCCAGGCTGATGCCGTGCAGGACTTCGGTCTGAACCGGCGTGCCGATGTTATAGCTCTTGTGGATGTCCACCAGTCGAAGGATGGGCGAGAGCGCACGGGTAGGGGGTTCCGTCACGGCTCAGGCCCTGATCGCCTGCACCGGATCCATGCGGGCGGCGCGCCGTGCCGGAATCACGGCGGCCAGCAGCCCGACTCCGCAAGCGATTACCGCAGCCTGGAGCACCAGCACCGGTTCAAGCTGCGCGGCGAACAGGGGGCTGCCGTCCGGACTCTTGAAGATACGCGAGAACACCACCAGCAGGAGGTAGGCTAGTGCGATACCGAGGGCGGACCCGACCAATCCGACCAGTCCGCCCTGCAGCAGGAAGATCGCCATGATCCGGCGGCGCCCGGCGCCCATGGCGCGGAGAATCCCGATCTCCCGCTGCTTCTGCACCACGCTGACTACCAGCACGCTGGAGATGCCGAGCGCGACGATCAGCATCACGAAGCTGCGGATCAGGTTGTTCGATACGCTCTGGTTGGCCAAGGCATTGAGCAGGCCGGAATTGGTCTGCATCCAGCTGTCCACTGTCAGGCTGGTCTGGGCACGCAGGTTGTCGGCAACCCGGTCGGCAGCGAACAGCTCGGTCACCGTCAGGTCGATGCTGGACACGCCGCCGGGCAGGTCCAGCAGATTCCGGGCCAGCTTGAGGGTGACGAATACCCAGCGCCGGTTCAGGTCCCGGTTGCCCATGTCGAAGAGCCCGGCGATGTCCAGTACTTCGCTGCGCGCGTCGGCACTGGTGACACGAAGCTTGTCCCCCACCGTCACGCCGAGATCGCGCGCCAGGTCGATGCCGATCAGCGTGCGTGTGCCGGAGACGTCGAAGCGGCCCTGCGTCATGAAATCGTCCATCCGCACGACCCGGCGATAGGCATCCGGCTGGACCCCCATCAGGACGACGCTGCGGTTGCTGCTGCCGCGCGAGGCGAAGACCGGCCCGCCGACGATCGGGGAGACCGCAAGGACTCCCGGTGTCCGGCTCGCCAGGGCCGCCACGCGCTCCCACTGGTCCACCGAGCGCAGCCGCTGCTCGCGGGGCTGAATCACCGCGGCGACCGCCTGTTCGGCGTCCGGCGTGACGACCCGCTGCGCCACTTCCTCGAGCGGCCTTATGATCACGTGCGCCTGGGAGCCCATCGCCCGGTCGATGATCGCGGCCTGGAGCTGGTTGATCAGCTGGGTCAGGAAGATGATCACCGCAACGCCGCCGGTGACGCCCGCCAGGATCAGCACACTCTGCATCCGTCCTTCGCGCAGGTAGCGCATCGCGACCAGGAGCTCGAATGGCATCCAGCGGACCCAGGGAGAAACGGCGGGACGGCGGCGGGCGATCAGCATGATGCGACGCAATCCAGGGCAGGTCAGCCCGACACGAACGACGGCACTTCGATGCCCTTGACCGGTGGTCTGGTCGCAGTCCGCCGCACCCGGTCTCCCGGCGTGGCCTTCTCGGTCTGCGGTATGACTTCGTCGCCCTCCACGACGCCACCCAGCAGTTCCACTGAGCCGACACCACGCAGCCCCAGTTGCACCGGCGTGCGCACTGCCCGGCCATCGCGCAGCGCCAGCACCCAAGGCTCGGCGCGCTCGGCGTCGCGCACCGCAGCCGCGGGCAGGACCAGCGCATCCTGCTTAGCGCCGCCGAGCAACTCGACCGATACCGTCATGTCAGGGCGCACGAAGGCCGGCGCCTGCGGCACGGCGAGTCGCACGTCCACCGTGCCGCGCTGCGGATCCACCGCCGGCGCGATGTAGTTGAGCTTCGCGTCGAAGGGCTGGCCCGGATAGGCGTCGGCCGCCGCACGCGCCGACATGCCAGGGACCAGCATCCGCAGATGCTTCTCGTCGACGGCCGCGTCGATGCGCAACTCGCCTTGCGCCGCCAGCCCCAGCAGCACCCGCCCGGGCTGGGCCATGCTGCCGGGTTCGACATGGCGCGCGAGGACGATCGCATCCACCGGACTGGTGATCTGCAGGCGATCCAGTCGGGCCTCGGCCACTTCCAGCGCGGCTGCCGCCTGGTCGACGCGCGAGGCCGCCAGTTGCCGCTCCACGCC
>Ga0136633_1001672_pt1 | contig 16133 bp, 14 predicted proteins | sample AntDrymeUQ832206_2_FD_105494 | JGI IMG/M metagenome (GOLD analysis project Ga0136633, IMG submission 105494) | Polar desert sand microbial communities from Dry Valleys, Antarctica - metaG UQ83 (22.06) | ecosystem: Environmental > Terrestrial > Soil > Desert | place: Antarctica: Dry Valley...
CCAGTTGGTTGCCCAATTGGTTACACAGCTCTTCATGCAGCACGCCACGGTCGTCGAACGGGTGCACGGTCCCGTCGATCTCCTGGCCCGTCTCATGTCCCTTGCCGGCAACGATCACGGTGTCTCCGGCTTTCGCCGAGGACACGGCGAGCCGGATCGCCTCACGGCGGTCGCCGACCTCGAGGATCTGCGCCCGCATTGGTTCAGCGACGTCCTGGGCGCCACCGAGCACGGCGGCGCGGATCGCCGCCGGATCCTCGCTGCGGGGATTGTCGTCGGTCACGATCAGCACGTCCGCGAGACGGGCCGCCGACGCACCCATCAGGGGCCGCTTGCCGAGGTCTCGGTCACCCCCTGCACCGATCACGATGATCAGCCGGCCGTTCGTCAGCGGGCGTAGCGCGTTCAGTGCCGCGCTCACCGCGTCCGGCTTGTGCGCGTAGTCCACGATCGCCATGAAGTCCTGGCCGGCATCGACCTGCTCGAGGCGGCCGGGGACACCGGCGGATGCGCTGATCCCGTTGGCCACTTGGGCCGGGTCGAAGCCCGCCTCACCCAGGGACGCGATGGCACACAGGGCGTTAGCGACATTGAAGTCGCCGGTCAGCCGGACCCGCGCCGGGAACCGGTCGCCGGTCGGGCCCTGCACAGTGAACGTCGACCCGGTCGGAAGCATCGCGACGTCAAGGGCCATCCAGTCGGCCGACGAGCCGGACGCAGAGAAGGTGCGCAGGGGAATCGGGGCCTCGTCGAGCAGTCGGCGGCCGTACTCGTCGTCGATGTTCACCAGGCCCAGGCGTGCGCGTTCAGGGGTGAACAGCGACTTCTTGGCCGCGAAGTACTCCTCCACGTCAGCGTGGAAGTCGAGGTGGTCCCGGCCGAGGTTGGTGAAGGCAGCGACGTCGAAGACGACCCCGTCCACCCGCCCCATCACCAGCGCATGGCTGGAGACCTCCATCGCACAGGCCTGGACGCCCCTCTCCTTCATCACCGCGAACAGCGCATGCAGGTCGGGCGCCTCGGGAGTGGTCAGTGTCGTCTTCACCTCAACCCCGTTGATCCGGGTGCCGACGGTGCCGACAGTGGCTGCGGGGATTCCGGCCGACTGCAGGCCACCCTCGGCCAGGCGGGTCGTGGTGGTCTTGCCGTGCGTGCCGGTCACCCCGACCAGCTTCAGGTCGTGCGCGGGGTCTCCGTAGATCCGGGCCGCCAGGCTCCCCATCAATGAGCGTGGCCGGTCGACCACGATCACCGGCACCGAAAGGTCCGTGCACAGGGCGGCACCGTCAGGGTCGGTGAGAACGGCCACGGCACCGGACTCGATGGCGTCCGCTGCAAAGGAAGCACCATGCGCGCGAGCACCCGGAAGTGCGGCGTACAGGTCCCCAGGATGGATCCGCTGCGAGCTCAGGCTCAGGCCGGTGATGACGGCGTCCTCGACGACGTTCACTGGGTCGTTTACTGGGTCCTTTACTGGGTCGTTCACGGTCTCGTGCGCCGCGTCGTGAAGGTCGGCCGACAGCCACCCCAGCAGGGTGCGCAGAGGGGTTTCTGGAGGCGCGATCGGTCGCGTCGCAATCACTTCTGGCACGGTCGAAGGTTACCCGCGATCACCATTCGAGCGGGTTGTTGGGTGCCAGCGCGCCGGTCGGCGGTACGGCGTACCGCCGCAGCAGGTAGGACATGATCTGGTGGAACGCCGGACCCCCGATCGTTCCGCCGCCGCCGCCGTTCTTCGGGTCCTGGACCACGACGTAGACCAGGAACCGCGGATCGTCGGCGGGCGCGAAGCCGGCGAAAGACACCGTGAACGTGCCGTCGTAGCAACCGCATTCAGCGCCGACCCGTTGGGCCGTTCCGGTCTTCCCTGCTACGCGGTAGCCCTCGATGGCGGCCGTGGGCGCCGTACCCTCCTCGGGATCGGTAACCGCCTCCATCATCTCGGTGGTCAGCTCGGCCGCCTGCTCGCTGATCACCCGGTGCGAGGTGCTGGCGTCAGTGCCGACGACGGTTCCGTTGGCGGTGGTGGCCGAGCCCTTGACCAGGCTCGGCGAGACGCGCACACCGTTGTTGGCGATCGCGTTCACTGCCGTGGCCATCTGCAGCGCGTTGACTGACACACCCTGACCGAAGGAGATCGTGTCCTGAGAGATCTGCGACCAGTCCCGCCACCGAGGCAGCAGACCGGCGGCCTCACCCGGGATGCCGATGCCGGTGTTCGAGCCGAGCCCGAAGCGGCTCAGGTAGCCGTGCAGCTCCCGGGGGGAAAACTCGTCGGCGGCCAGAACGGTCCCGATGTTGGACGACTTCGCGATGACGCCGGTCAACGTGAGTTTGAGGCGACCGTGGTCCCAGTAGTCGTTGATGACCCGGTCCTGGCGCGGCAGCACCGACGGGACGCTGATCCTTGTGTTCGGGGTCACCTTGCCGGCATCGATCAGCGACGACGCGGTCAGCACCTTCTGCACCGACCCGGGCTCGTAGACGTCGAACAGCGAACGCATGCCGAGGTCCTCCTCCGGGGACAGCAGCGGCAGGTTCGCGTCGAACGTCGGGTGGTCGGCGAGTGCGAGCACCTCACCGGTGCGGCTGTCCATCACGACGGCGACTCCGGACGAGCCACCGGAGCCCTGGACCGCCTGGCGCAGCACCCGCTGGGTGTACCACTGGACGTCGCGGTCGATGGTCAACGTGATGTCCTGGCCGCTGCGGGGTTCGATCGAGCTGCTGTCCCCGAGCGGGATCCGGTTGCCACCGCCGAGCTCATAGGTTGCCGAACCGTCCTTGCCTGCGAGCAGATGGTCGAAGAGCAGTTCGTAGCCGGCCATCGGGTCGTTGTCGGCACCCATGAAGCCCAGTAGGTTGGCGGCCACGTCCCTGGCGGGATAGTCACGCACGGGGTCGCGTCTCATGTCGATGCCCGGGTACTTCAACGCATCGATCTCGGCCACGACCGTGCGCGCCGTGGCTGCCGGCACCCGTCGGGCGATGTACTGGAACTGGGTGTTCGGCTTGCGCAGCCGCTCGAGCACTTCGAAGTAGTCGACGTCGAGCCGGTGCGCGAAAATCTTCGCGATCGCGCTGGCGTTCTTCACTGTCAGGCTCGGATCGGCCACGATCATCATGCCGTCGACGGACTCTGCGAGCGGCATACCCGTGCGGTCGACGATCGACCCCCGGGTGGCCGGGAGCAGGATCGTCTCGAGCCCGGTGGCGTCTTTGGCCTCGGCCATCGCGGCGTACGCCTGCGCGTCGATCCCCTGGAGCTGGAACAGCCGTGCCCCGAATACCGAGACCACCATCGCAACCAGGACGAAGCTGACCCGCAGCCGCAATAGCGAAGCGCCCCGCAGCGATCGCTTGCGCGCCGAACGGGACCTCCGTCTGGGTCCTGGCTGCCGTGGTGCGGGTCGCCTGCCTTGGGTCAACGCCGGCTCCCTTCACGTTGCGACTGCTGCTTCTTCGCGCTGGACTCCGCGTCGGCCACCAGGTCAGTGACCCGCGCCTTCGACTTCTCCACGCTCACGATCACCGGGTCGGGCCGCAGGTTCGCCGGCCTGCGGGTGGGCAGCGGCGAGATGCGCATCGCTTCCAGCGGATCGGCGACGCTCGGGTTGCCGAGGACCTGACCGTCGGAAAGCCTGATGAACGCCGGGCTGCTCGCGGGGACCATCCGCAGCTCCTTGGCGCGGCTGGCGACCCTCTGCGGGTCTCGAAGCGTCTCCAGATGCATCTGCAACGACTGCTCCTGTGCGTCGAGGACCGACGCCTGACCCTGGAGAGCGGTCGCGGTGAACGAGAGCTGCTGCATGTTGGTGTTGAACAACAGGAGTCCGATCACGCCACCGACCAACACCAAAGACACGAGGCTGACGAAGGGGACCTTGGGCGCCTTTTGCACGCGGCGGGGTACGACGGTCAGCCGGGCACGCTCGACGGCCGCCTCTGCGAAACGGGGTACTCGGTTGCGGGCCTGGCTCATCAGAGTACTCATACGGGGTCCCCTCGAAAGTGCGAGCGAAGTGAGCAGTTTCGTGGGGTGTTCATACGACTGCTCCTGTGCTGGTACGGACTCGTTCGACGGCGCGCAGTCGCGCCGATGCTGCTCTTGGGTTCTGCTCGATCTCTCGCGCCGACGCCTTCTCTGACCCACGGGTGACCAGACGGAGTGCAGGCTCGTGTCCGGCGGGGACGATCGGCATGTCTGGCGGGACGACGCTTCTGGTCTGCTGGGCGAACGCGTGCTTGACCAGCCGGTCCTCGAGGGAGTGGTACGACATCACCACGACGCGACCGCCCACTCCGACCGAGTCGATGGCGCGAGGGACTGCTCGCCGCAGGACCGCGAGCTCGTCGTTGACCTCGATGCGCAGCGCCTGGAAGGTGCGTTTGGCGGGATGTCCGCCGGTACGACGGGCGGGGGCAGGGATCGCGTCACGGATCAGCTCGACCAGTCGTGCGGACCGGGTGAACGGTTCACGCTCGCGCTCACGGACGACCGACTCAGCGATACGGCGGGCGAACTTCTCCTCGCTGTACCACTTCAGGATCCGCGCCAGCTCCTCGACCGGGTAGGTGTTCAGGACATCGGCAGCGGTCTGGCCGGTGGTGTCATCCATCCGCATGTCGAGCGGCGCGTCCTCGGCGTACGCGAAACCGCGCTCGCGGACGTCGAGCTGCATCGAGGAGACACCGAGGTCGAACAAGACGGCGTCGACGTGGTCGTGGCCGAGCTCACTGATCACGTCGGGGATCTCGTCGTACACCGCGTGCACCAAGGTGGTGCGTTCGGCGAAGGGCTCGAGGCGCTTGCCGGCCAGGTCGAGCGCGTGGGTGTCGCGGTCCACTCCGATTACGTGGGCCTGCGGGCATCGGGTCAAGACGGCTTCGGCGTGCCCGCCGAGACCGAGGGTGGCGTCGACAAGAACGGCTCCGGGCTGCTGAAGGGAAGGTGCAACTAGGGCAACGACCCGGTCAACCAGAACCGGGACGTGGCTGGGGCTGGCACTGGGGTTGGTCATCTCTACCCGGCCTAATCGGCCAAGTGGACAAGAAGCATGAGCACCACTGCCAGGCCTGATGAGGACAAGGCGGAGAAGGCGATGACGGCCAACCCGTCCTTCACCTCTTCGCGTACCCGCCTGGTCGGCTGGCCGGACAGCTGTCCGGAAAACGTGACACTCATCTGGCTCGACCCTTCAGTGTGGAATTCGTTGCTGTTGCAGTCTTGGTGGGGACCGGTGGGGTGGGTCGGACGGGGTGGGGATTCACAAGGCCTGGTCCCAGCCCGCTCGCTCTCTTGGGAAGTTGCCGCCTGGCACCGGGGAAGGTGTGTCAGATGACGAGAGGAGCGGACGTGAGACCACGCGCTGCGACTCCGCTGGTTCGACTCCGCCCTCGGGCCGAGTCACGGTCACATCACACCGGGAAACACCTCCTCGGAGAGGTCGGCAAACGCCTGCTCCTGCGAGTCCGAGTAGGTCTGCCACGCGTTGGCGTCCCAGATCTCGATCCGATTCATGGCGCCGATCACGACGCAGTCCTTGGACAGTGACGCATAGTCGCGCAGCATCGGCGGGACCGTGATCCGGCCCTGCTTGTCCGGTGTCTCGTCGGAAGCGCCGGCGAAGAGCATCCGGACGTAGTCCCGGGAGCTCTTACTGGTGATGGGAGTGCCCTTCAGGCGAGCGGTGAAGGTGCTGAACTCCTGCATCGACCAGACATTGAGGCAGCGTTCTTGTCCTCGTGTGACCACAAGACCCTCCGACAGCTCGTCCCTGAACTTCGCCGGAAGAAAAAGCCGGCCCTTGTCATCGAGGCGGGGTGTGTAAGTGCCGAAGAACATCTCGACACCTCCCCTATCGTCCTGCGATGCGAAAAGGGCCGTCCCTCTCCTCCACTGCGCACCACGCTACTCCACTTCCCCCCACATCGAAGAAGAAACGCGTATGTTTTCGGCTGATTTATCTGGTTGACCCGCAACACGGTTAGGACACGATTTGTTGTCAGTTCCCCGGCCGCCGGCGTACTTCGGTGACAGGATTTTCCCCATGTTGTTGACTGGTTCACAGGTCGACTGGTTCACAGGTCAGCCGGTAGACCTCAGCGAGAGAAGGACACGTGACGTCAGTGGAGCAGGCACCGCGAGACTCCGAGCACGGTCGGTTCGACCACGCCGCAGCCCCGGACCTGGACACGCTGGCGAAGGTGAGCAGGCGGATCCGCGCCAGCATCGAGAAGGTGATCGAGGGCAAGCCCGAGACCGCACAGCTCGCGCTGGTCGTGCTGCTCGCCGAAGGACACCTCCTGATCGAGGACGTGCCGGGCGTCGGTAAGACGATGCTCAGTAAGGCGTTAGCGCGCTCCATCGACTGCACCGTGCAACGCATCCAGTTCACGCCCGACCTGCTGCCCTCCGACGTGACCGGAGTCTCGGTGTTCAACCAGGACACGCGCGAGTTCGAGTTCAGGCCGGGCGGTATCTTCGCCAACATCGTGGTCGGCGACGAGATCAACCGCGCCTCACCCAAGACCCAGTCCGCTCTGCTCGAGTGCATGGAAGAGCGTCAGGTGACCGTGGATGGCGTGACGCACCACCTCGAGTCGCCATTCATGGTGATCGCGACGCAGAACCCGATCGAGATGGAGGGCACCTACGCCCTGCCCGAGGCGCAGCGCGACCGCTTCATGGCACGGGTGTCGATGGGCTACCCGGCGGAGGCGGCAGAGATCGCGATGCTCAACTCGCGCACCCACAGCAACCCGCTCGACGACCTCGAGCCGGTCACCGATGCCAGCGAGATCCGCAAACTCGTCGAGATCGTCAACCAGGTGTTCGTCGCGGAGTCGGTCCAGCGGTACGCGGTGGCGATCACCACCGCAACGCGCCGGTCACCTCAGCTCATGCTCGGCGCGTCCCCGCGGGCGACCTTGCACCTGGTCCGCGCGGCGAAGGCGCTAGCGGCACTCGCCGGCCGCGACTACGTGGTCCCCGACGACGTGCAGGTATTGGCGGTCCGGGTGCTGGCGCACCGACTGTTGCCGACGGTGGAGGCCTCGATGAGCGGCCGCACCACCGAGGCCGCCCTCCAGCAGATCGTCGCGGGCGTCGCGATGCCCGAGAGTCGACGAAGCTCCACCTGAGAAGCGGGCAGCCACCATGCGCGAGGCAATCTCCGCGATGACGACCAGGGGCAGGGCATTCCTGGCGGCCGGGATCACTGCCGCCGTGTGCGCGATCCTGCTCGACCAGAAGGAACTGCTGCGGGTCGGCGTGCTCCTGATCCTGCTACCGCTGGTGACCGCGTTCTTCCTGGGCCGCAGCCGCTACCGTCTCGGCCTGGTCCGGTCGGTGAGCCCCTCTCAGGTCACCGCCGGCCAGCAGGCCAGGGTGCGGCTTGACCTCACCAACGACGGCCGGATGCCGACCGGCCTTCTGCTCCTCGAGGACCAGGTGCCCTATGTGCTCGGCACCCGGCCCCGTTTCGTCGTCGACCAGATGGGGCCGAAGTGGAAGCGCACCGTGGGGTACGTCGTACGGTCGGACGTTCGCGGGAAGTACGCCATTGGGCCGATGACGGTGCAGTTGAGCGACCCGTTCGGACTTGTAGCGCTGAACCGCGCCTTCCAGACCACCACTTCCCTGGTGGTGACCCCGCGAGTGCTGCCGCTGCCGGCGATACCGCTGTCCGGGGCCTGGACAGGTTCCGGCGACAACCGACCGCGCGCGTTCGCGACAGGTAGCGCCGAGGACGTGACCGTGCGTGAGTACCGCCGCGGCGACGACTTGCGTCGGGTGCACTGGCGAAGTAGTGCCCGCGTCGGCGAGTTGATGGTGCGGCGTGAGGAGCAGCCGTGGCAGTCCCGGGCGACGCTGTTCATCGACAACCGCGCATCCTCACACCGTGGCAGCGGTGCCGCATCATCGCTGGAGCACGCTGTCTCGATCGCCGCCTCCATCGGTGTGCATCTGATCCAGCGCGGGTACGTCGTACGTCTGGTCACCGCATCCGGTGAGGAGCAGGGCGGCGCCTGGCATGAACGTGGCGCGGGCGCCTCCGAGACCGGTCCCCTGCTCGAGTCGATGGCGGTCCTCACCGAGGTCGACCGCCAGCTCGTCGACACCCGCTGGCTCCAGGAGGCTGGCCACTCCGGCCTGCTCATTGCCGTCCTCGGTGCGGTCGCCGACCGCGACAAGGCGGCGCTGTCCCGGATGCGGCAGTCGGCTGCCAGCTCGATGGCGTTGGCGATCGACACACCCGCGTGGGCCCGAGGTCCAGCGACGAAGCCAGCTGCCGAAGTCTCGAACGCCACCTGGCTCAAGGTGCACGGGTGGAAGGCGGTCAACGCCGGCCCGCGTGACGCGATCGCGGCGGTCTGGCAGGAGCTCGGTCTGGCCGGACGCGGAATGACCCCGCCTCGCACCGCCACCGGTGCCGGGAGGGTTTCATGAAAGAGATTCGCCTGCGCTGGCCGAGCAGCATGGCGGTCTCCCTGCTTGCCGGGCTGACGACCTGGATCACCATCTGGGCCTGGTCCGGCTTCGTGGAGACGGCAAGCGACTTCCTCGTGCCCACGCTGGGCGGCTGCCTGATCGTCGCGCTCGGCGGCATGTTGATGCGCTCGGCGCGGGTGCCGACTCTGCTGGTGCCGCTGGGGCAGATCGCCTTGCTGGTCATCTGGTTGAGCCGCACCTGGGCGATCGAGCTCACCGTCGGCGGCTGGATCCCGACGCCCGAGTCGCTGCGCGAGATCGGCCTCCGTGTCCAAGATGGCGTCGCCGCCGCACAGGCCTTCGCCGCGCCGGTCCCGGAGAGCGAGCCGCAGATCCACGCCCTGTTGATCGTGGCCGGTCTGTCGACCGCGGTCGTCGTCGACTTCCTTGCCTGCGGGTTACGACGGGTGCCGTTGGCGGGCCTGCCGCTGCTCGCGGTCTACACCGCGCCGGTGAGCATCCTCGACGGAGGGGTCTGGTGGGGTGGGTTCGCGCTGGCTGCGATGAGCTTCTTGTTCCTGCTCGCCAGCGACCAGGCCCGGCGGCTCTCCCACTGGGGACGGCAGATCTCGGGCACCAAGCAGATGTTCGACTCGCTGGACACCGACGTCAGCACGGCCGCCGTACGCTCCTCGGCCCGCAAGATCGGCTTCACTGCCACCGGGCTGGCCGTGATCATCCCCATCTTCATCCCCACGCTGGGTGGGAGTCTGTTCGGCGGAATCGGGTCCGGTTCCGGTGGTACTGGCGACGCCGTCTCGATCAACAACCCCATGATCGACCTGAAGCGCGACTTGTCCCGCGGCAGGGACCTGGATCTGCTCTGGGTCACCACCCCCGAGCCGGACCCGTCGTACCTGCGGATCTCGGTGCTCGACGACTTCGACGGCAAAAGGTGGGCGCCCTCAGGTCGCGACATCCCGGTGGAGCAACGCGCGGATGGGCGGATGCCCCGCGCGCCGGGGCTGGAGCCGGACGTGCCCCGCACGGAGGTGCCGTACAAGATCAGGATCGGATCACAGTTCGATTCGAGCTGGCTGCCCACGCCGTACCCCGTCTCGGTGATCCGAGCCGAAGGTGACTGGCGCTACGACCTCGACACCTTGGACTTCGTCAGTGCCGACGACGAGCAGACCACGCGCAACATGGACTACTCGCTGACGGCGTTGCGCGTCGAGCCGACTGCCACGATCCTCGCGGCCTCCGGTGCGGCACCCGAAGTGGTCTTCACGCCCTACACCGAACTGCCGTCCTCGGTGCCCGAATTTCTGCGCCCGCTGACCCGTGACCTGACCGACGACCACGGCACCAAGTTCGAGAAGGCGGTCGCCCTGCAACAGTGGTTCCGTGAGGACGGCGGGTTCACATACTCCCTGGACCGCTCGTCCGGCAACGGCGTTGACGAGCTCGAGGAGTTCCTCGGGAACGGTCCCAGCAGCCGGATCGGCTACTGCGAGCAGTTCGCGTCGGCGATGGCCATCATGGGCCGCTCGATCGGGATTCCCTCGCGTGTGGCGGTCGGGTTCCTCCGTCCGGAACGGGTCAGTGGGAACATCTACGTTTACAGCGCGCACGACCTGCATGCCTGGCCGGAGATGTACTTCGAAGGCACCGGATGGGTGCGGTTCGAGCCCACTCCTGCGGACCGTGCCGACGGTGTTCCGGGCTACACCTCCCAGCAGGTGCCATCCGGCGGTCCCAGCGACGACCCGTCGTCGCTCGACCCCGACCAGGACCAGAACCGCTTCGACGATCCGAGCTCCGCACCGACTCCGACGGCCGGCGCTGGCGGCGGAGGCGTGGGTGGGGCCGGGGGCGTGCTGGCCGGGTTCTTCGGCTCACTCGTCGTGATCGGTGCGCTCGGGGCACCGCGGTTGACACGATCCCTGGTGCGGTCGCGCCGGTGGGCACGGGCACAGCAACCGGTCGAGGTCGCCGAGGCCGCATGGAGCGAGCTGCGCGACAGCGCAACGGACCTCCGCCTGCCGTGGGACGACTCGGCGACCCTGCGGACCAGGGCCCGGTCGTTGGTGAAGTCTTTCGGGGAGCCCGTCGACCCCGGTCGGCACCGCGACGACCGGCTGACCCGGACACCGCTGACCGGACAGTCCGCCAACCCGCTGGCCACCGACGCGCTCCAACGACTCGTGAGGTTTGTGGAGCGGGCCAGGTACGCACCGTCGGTCGACATGCAGGACGTGACCGATGACGTCGAGCTGTGTGTGCAGGCGCTCCATGACGGCGCTGTCAGGAAGCGCCGATGGCGAGCGGCCTGGCTACCGGCATCGCTGGTGACCTCGCTGCCAGCGGCGCTCGTGACGAGACTGACTGCGGAGATGCTGCGTCGGCGGATCCACAAGGACGTCCCCCCAGTTTCCGAGCCTGGGGTCGACCACGCGATTTAGAAGCCGTTGCCGTTGCCGTCGCGGCGCCGGCGCCAGCGCTCCTCAAACCGCTCCATAAAGGAGTGGTGGCTGGTCCCTCGGCTCCGTGACGAACGCTTCGATGATTTGCCACCCTCGATGACGCTTAACCCGAAGGCAGCCTCCGGGGAGTCCATCACGGGTCGTCCTTCTGCTGACCGGGAGGCCGAATCCTGGGCCTTCCAGGAGGTCAACCCCACATAGGCAGAGCCGAGCATCACGACGAACCCGATGATGCCGACGACCGTGGTCTGCGTCACGGCGCCCGTCATCAAGACGACCACACCAATGAGGAAGACACCGGCGGCCACGATGGAACGACGACGCCCGTTAAGGCGCAGCGTCGTACCTCGCAGCGCCGAGGCGAACTTGGGGTCGTCGGCTACCAACGCGCGTTCCATCTGCTCAAGCAGACGCAACTCTTCTTCCGAGAGCGGCACGGTTTCCTCCCGCCGATGGTCTGAGGTTTCAGTCTATGCAGACGTGCATGAACGCGGTACCCGACCCAGGAAAAATAGTGGCCGATGTTCGTCACTTTGTACTCGGTCGCGACTCTGTGCGCGACAGCAGGCAGATGCGATCATCATTGCGTGCCACGCACTGAGATGACCCGATACCCGGACAAGGCGTCCCAGGACGTCGCTGAACTCCACGCTCTGCTCGATCAGGTCCACCTCGCGCACGTGGCACTGATGGCGGATGGCTTTCCGCTGGTCATCCCCACCGGGATCGCCCGCGACGGGGACCGGGTGCTCGTGCATGGGTCCACCGGATCGCGCTGGATGCGTCAGTTGTCACACGGAGCCGACGCCTGCGTGTCGGTGACTTCTTTGGACGCGGTCGTCGTGGCGCGGTCCGCGTTCGAGTCTTCGTTCCAGTACCGGAGCGCGGTGGTGTTCGGCCGATTCACCCCCGTCGCGGACCAGGACAAGGTTGCTGCGTTGGACGTTCTCATCGAGGCGCTGGTTCCGGGTCGTTCGGCGGAGGTGCGCCCGTCGACCCCCCGCGAACTTGGTGCAACCCTGGTCCTCGCGATGCCCCTCGAACAATGGTCACTGCGGCTGTCCCAGGACTGGCCCGACGACGAGGATGCTGATGTCGCCGGGCCGTCGTGGGCAGGCGTGGTCCCTGTCCGAACAGTCCACGGCGAGCCGCGGGCAGCACCAGACTTGCGCGACGGGATCGACGTACCGCCGTCGGTTCAAGCAATGATCGCCGGCAGCAGACCCGAATGACCTCCGCCGTCGTGGGCGGCAACATGTGGACGCACGATTGGGTCGGCGTCGCGGTGACCTCTATTCTGTTGAGGCTCCTCGTACACACACATTCGGCGTTCGACCAGGCTCTGCCTGACCGAACGCGAGCATGCTGACTCCCGTTGTCAGCGCAGGCACGGAGGCCTCATGAAGAAGTTGTTGAGTCTTGTCGCAGTGATGGCGTTGACCCTCGGGCTCACCATGGTCATCTCGACGCCGGCACAGGCGAATGACCGCTGGACCATGAGGTCGCCGTTTGCCCGCGAGATCGTCCGCCCGGGCGACATGGATCGCGACACCTACAACATCGAGCACGTCTACGAGCTGCAGTACCGGCTCAAGTGGGTCGGCCTCTTCGACGGCACCCCGAACGGCTACTTCGGCCCGACCACCGAGCGCGCCCTGAAGCAGTTCCAGAGGCGACGCGACCTCAAGCCGACTGGCGTCGCTACCTACCACGTGTGGAAGGCCCTGATCGTGCGGACGGTCCGTGGCAAGGACGCGGTCCGGCACATCTGCAAAACCGCCGGCTGGCACACCTGCTACGACCGGTCGCGGCACCAGGTGAACCTGTACCACAACGGAGCGCTCCTCAACTCGTGGCTCGTGCGCGGCGGCGGCTACACCACGCAGACCCGCACCGGTGACTTCCGGGTGCAGTGGCGCGACAAGGACCACACCAGCGACATGTTCGACGATGCACCGATGCCCTACTCGCAGTTCTTCTCAGGCGGCCAGGCGCTGCACGGCTCGCGTAACATGATGGACCCGTTCGTGGGGCACAGCCACGGCTGCGTGAACTTCTGGGTCGAGGATGCCCGCCAGCTGTGGAATCTGACGTACGACAAGAACCTGCGCGTCCACGTGTACGGCCGCTGGGACTGACCCAGCTCTCAGAGGGCGGCCTCCCCGGGCGCGGCATGTCCGGGGTCGGCGATGAGGTCGAACTCATTGCCCTCGGGGTCGAGCATCACCTGCCACCACACGCCGATCTCGTCGAGCAGTTCGGTGACCGGCTCTCCCACTCTCCTGCCGCCGAGCTTCTCTAGCTGTGCGACCAACGCCGGCACCCCGAGCTCGAGGGGTGGGTGGATGTCCATGTGCATCCGGTTCTTGCCTGCCTTGGGCTCCTCAACCTGCTGCAAGATGAGCACCGGACCGGCAGGTTCACCGTCGGCCGGAACGAGCACCTCGAACTGTGTCAACGAACCGGCTGGCCGGTAGCCCATCGCGGTCGACCAGAACTCGACGAGTGACTTGGGGTCGTTGCAGTCGAGTACGACTGAAATTCTCATGTCGCCAACGTAGGGCCGATCCGTGGATGGGGTGCCGGGTTCGGCTAAGGCCGTCCTTCGCCGAGCAGGGTCGCCGGACGCACTGCGGAGCTGCCGAACCTCAGCGCTGCCTTGTCGATCGCCCGGTCCGCTTCAGACCAGCCGCGTTCGCGCGCGCCGAGGATCAGCTGTCGTTGCACGGTCGACCGCGGCACGAGCCCTTCGACCCTGACCCCGACCAGCCGGATCCGGGCCCGTTGCAGGCCGAGCGCGGTGAACAGGTCGGTCGCGGTCGCGTACACCTCCTGGGTCACGTCGGTCGCCTCCGACATCGTCTTCGACCTGGTGATCGTGGTGAAGTCGGCGAAGCGGACCCTCAGGGTCACGGTCCGACCGGCCACCCGCGCCGCACGCATTCTCACCGCCACCTTGGCCGAGAGCCGGAGCACCTCACGCAAGATGACGTCCCTGTCGGCGGTGTCGCGGCTGAAGGTCTCGTCCGCACCCATGCTCAAGCCCTGCTCGTCGGGTCCACGGCGTGGGGTGACCACCCGGCGGTCCTCCCCCCACGCGAGCTGGTGCAGATGAGCCCCGAGGCTGGCGCCGGCCGCTCGTTGCAGGGTGGCCAGCGGCGTGTGTGCGATGTCGCCGACCGTCATCAGCCCGAGCCGGTTGAGCATCTGCGCGGTCTTCTCCCCCACCCCCCACAGCTCGCCGACATCGAGCGGGTGCAGGAACGAGGTGACCGTGTGCGGGGGTACGACGATCACGCCGTCCGGCTTGGCGCGCCGGCCTGCCAGCTTGGCCACCGCGACCGTGCTCGCCACCCCGACCGAACAGGTGATGCCCTGCTCGTCGTAGATCCGGGCACGGAGGTTCTCCGCGATGGAGTACGGCGAGCCCAGCCGGCGTACCGACCCGGAGACGTCGAGGAACGCCTCGTCAAGGGAGAGCGCCTCGACCAGCGGGGTGACCTGTCGGAAGTTCTCCATCACCGATGCGGAGACAACCGCGACAGTCTCGAAGTCCGGAGGGATCACCACCGCCCTCGGGCAGAGTCTCCGGGCGCGGGTCGTCGACATGGCCGAGCGGACGCCGTACTCCCGTGCGATGTAGTTCGCCGACAGCACCACCCCACGGTGCCCGCCGCCGACGATCACCGGCACGTCCTGGAGGTCGGGACGGTTCCGCACGGCCACCGATGCGTAGAACGCATCCATGTCCACGTGCAGGATCGGGCACTCCCGCGACGCGTCGTCGAGGCTTAGGTGCGCGGTCATCGGCCGCTCCTGCGCAGCCGCCGGGGGTGATCCGGCGGGGGGCTACATGCGGCGAGTGGCGACGGCGTGCAGCTGGCTGGCCAGTGCGAGGTACTCCGGCCGTTCCGCGACCGCCCGCTCGAGCTCGACCAGTGCGCTGGCAGCACCGGGCTCGAGGTCGACCAGCGAGCTGGGCACGAGGTCGGCGAAGACCCGGACGGCGTGCACGGATGCGGTGTCGAAGCCGGCTGCGTCGAGCACCGAAGTGACCTCGTCGGCGGTGAACCTGCGGGTGGCGGCCCCGGCGGTGGGGTCGTCGAGCAGTGCCTTGGCCTGGCTGAAGTGGCCGGCCATCGCACGTGCGACCACGGCGGCGTGCCGCTGGCTGACCAGGAGGCTGAGCGTCCCACCGGGGCGCAGCGCCTTCGCGATGGTGTCGAGTGCGGCTGCCGGTTCGTCGACGATCTCGAGTACGCCGTGGCAGAGCACCACGTCGGCGCTCTCCTCCGAGACCAGGTCGAGCAGGCCCGCAAGGTCACCCTGCTGTCCGGTGACGAGGTCGGCGACTCCGCTTTCGTCGGCACGACGGCCCAGTGCGGCCAGCGCATCGGGGCTGGGGTCGATGACGGTGACCTGGTGCCCGAGCTTGGCGACGCGGACCGCGAACCCTCCGGTGCCACCACCGATGTCGATGACCGAGACAGCTCTGCCGGCACCAGAAGAACCCTCGGAAACAGACGCCAGAACGCGTTGGAGTGCGTCCCAGACCACCGCAGTGCGAGCAGCGCTGCGTCGTTGCGAACTGTTCTGAGTAGGCATGACGCCCACCTTAGTGAGCGAAAGTGGCGACGGGTCATCCGGCACTCCCGGGGCTTCGGTGCCACAACTTGCGAGGAGCGGACTTGGCGTCGTCACCGGCTGGCTTGATGTCGGAGTAGGGCGACATCTTGAACCCGCTCGAGTGCACCAGCACCCGGCGTCGGCCCATTCCTCCGGCGGTCATGCCGTTGCCACCCGGGGTTGCCTCCTGCCCGACGGAAGGCTCACCGAAGCCAGCCGGGATCTGCGCCATCACCTCACGCACCGCCTCGATGCCCTCGTGCTGCCAGACCTGGTAGAGCGCGGGCAGCTCCCAGCAACCGGTCGCGCGCAGCGAGACCCCGCGTCGGCCGGTACGGCGGAGCTCTCCTCGCACCAGCAACAGCCAGGAATGGAACACCGTCGCGGCGTACGGACCTTGCGCGTCCTCGAAGAACGTCGCGTCCACCGGACCGGTCGAGTCGTCGAGGGTCAAGAAGATGACCCGCCTGCCCGAGCGGATCGGCGGGGTCTGGGTGGCCACTTTCACCCCGGCAACGAGGAGGTCGGACTTGCTGCGCTGACCGAGCAGATCCTTCGAACGGGTCACCCCGAGCTCGTCGAGGAAC
>Ga0136633_1001673_pt1 | contig 16117 bp, 16 predicted proteins | sample AntDrymeUQ832206_2_FD_105494 | JGI IMG/M metagenome (GOLD analysis project Ga0136633, IMG submission 105494) | Polar desert sand microbial communities from Dry Valleys, Antarctica - metaG UQ83 (22.06) | ecosystem: Environmental > Terrestrial > Soil > Desert | place: Antarctica: Dry Valley...
CCCATGGCGCCGTTCCAGGCGGAGGAAGCCGCCCAGCGCGCCCCGACCGTGGACTTCGGCAACCAGCAATAGGTGACCGCGCTGGCGCACTCTCTTCGTCATTCCCGCGAAAGCGGGAATCCCGCTTCCTCCCTTTCGCGCTCCGGCGGGACAGGAATGCTGGATTCCCGCTTTCGCGGCAATGACAGCTTGTGGTTTTGGCTGGTCTTGGCCTTGGCGGCGTTCCTGTTCGCCGTCCCGGCCACGGCGCAGACCTTCCCGGCGCTCAGCGGCCGGGTGGTCGATCAGGCCAACATCATCCCGGACGATCGCGAGGCCGCGATGGTGCAGCGGCTGGAACAGCTCCAGCGCGCCACCAGCCGCCAGCTCGTCGTCGCCACGGTCTCCAGCCTCGAAGGCAATGACATTTCGGACTATGCCTACCAGCTCGGTCGCCACTGGGGGATCGGTCAGGCGGGGGCGAATAACGGCGCGGTGCTGCTCGTCGCCCCCAATGAGCGCCGGGTGTGGATCACGGTCGGCCCCGGCCTCCAAGGCTTCGTCACCGATGCCTTTACCGGCCAGGTCATTCGCGACCAGATCATCCCGCGCTTCCGCGAGAATGATTATCCGGGCGGGATCGAGGCCGGCGTCAGTGCGCTTATCACCCAACTCGCGGCTCCGCCCGAGCAAGCGGAGCAGCGCGCAATCGAAGCGGAGCGGGCGCGCGACAGCGCGGATGCTGGTGGCGGCGAAGGCAGAGGCGGGGCCGGGTTTGGGTTGATCGTCCTGCTGGTCATCATCGGCCTTCCAATCTTGATCGGAATGATCGGAGCGGCCGGAAACAAGCGCCGCCCGGCCCGGCCTTCGCCCTGGGGACGAGCCTATCGCGACGAGCGTGGCGACGACGGCAGCGGCCTTGGCTGGCTCGCGGCCAGCATCGCGCTCAACGTGCTGACCAGCGGCCGCGGCGGGGGTGGGTCGTCCTGGGGCGGTGGCGGGAGCTCTTCCTGGGGCGGCGGCTTTTCCGGCGGCGGCGGCTCGTTTGACGGCGGCGGCGCGGGTGGCTCATGGTGACAACACGCTTCACCGAAGCCGACCATGACAAGGTCACCGACGCAGTTCGGGCCGCCGAGGCGAAGAGCGCCGGCGAGATCGTCACGATCGTCGCCGCCAAGTCCGATTCCTATCATGATGTCGGGCTTCATTTTGCGGTCATTGCGATGCTGCTCGTGCCGATCGGGCTCGGCCTCGCGCCGCAGGGACTGATCGACTGGGCGACCGGCCTCTTGCTCGGCTGGAATGCCGAGCCGACCCGCACCCAATTCGCACTCTGGCTGTTCGTGAAGCTCGCGCTCGCCTTCCTGATCGTTCGCTACGCACTGGCCTATATGCCGCTGCGCATGGCGCTCACCCCGCGCCGGACCAAGGCACGCCGCGTCCACCGCCGCGCCGTCGAAGTGTTCCGCACCAGTTGCGAGCGCAAGACGACCGGCCGCACCGGTGTCCTCATCTATCTCAGCCTCGCCGAACGGCGCGCCCAGATCGTCGCCGATCAGGCGATCGTCGAGAAGGTGGCGGCGGACGTCTGGGTCGCCGCGCTCGCCGCTTTGATCGACGAGGTGAGGGCCGGTCGCCCGGGCGACGGCCTCGCCAAAGCGGTGGGACAAGTCGGTGACGTCCTCGCGCCGATCCTCCCCCCCATCGCCCACGACGAGAACGAACTGCCCGACCGGCTGGTGGAGCTGTGAGCGACGAACCCGCCGAAATCGTCTGGCAGGGCAAATATCTCACCGTCCGCAAACAGGGGACGTGGGAATATGTCGGCCGCGCCCGCGGCATCCGCGCCGCGGTGATCGTCGCCGTGGATGAAGGCCACGTCCTCCTCGTCGAGCAATATCGCGTGCCGATCGGGCGGCGCTGCCTCGAGCTTCCTGCCGGGCTGGTCGGCGACGAAGCGGCGGGCGAAGCGGCCGAGATCGCCGCGATCCGCGAGTTGGAGGAGGAAACGGGCTATCGCGCCGAAAAGATGGTGGACCTCGGCCGCTATTACAGCTCGCCCGGCATGGTCTCGGAAAGCTTCACCCTGCTCCGCGCGGAGGGGCTGGAGAAGGTCGGCGAAGGCGGTGGCGTTCCCGGCGAGGATATCGAGGCCCATCGGGTACCGCTACGCGACCTCGCCGCCTTCGTGGCGGCGAAGCGCGCCGACGGCGTCGCGATAGACGTCAAGCTGCTGATGATGCTGGCGGCGGATTTGCTGGACTAGGGCTGGACGTCCGATCCCGACCCATTTCAGATTGGCTACGCAGCCCGCTTACCGGAAATTGTCGGCGTAGGCCTGGAGCTTGAGCTTCGGCTGGCTCGCCGGGACGACATGCGCCTCGATCCCTTCGCGCGCGGCGTAGGCCTGCGCGGCTTCCAGCGTGGGGAAAGTCAGCACCACCTGCTCGCGCGTGTCGGCGCCTCCCGTCCAGCCCGTCAGCGGGTCCGGGCGTTTGGGCGAATGCGATTCGAACTCGAGCACCCATGAGCCGGTGCGCGCCGTGCCCGACTGCATGCCATTCTTCTGCTGCTGGTAGATGCGGGCGGCCATGGCCGAGCCTCTGCCTAATCCGCAGGCCGAAGGCAAGCGCGCGGGTCTAGCCCCCCGGCGGCAGCCCCTCTATCAGTCGCGGGCATGGCGCGGGGAGAGAATATACGAGGAATCAGCCGGCGGACGCTGCTGATCGGTGGCGGCGCGGGGGTCGGGCTGGTCGTCGCCTGGGCGCTCTGGCCGCGCCACTATGCCTCGAATTTGCGGGCAGGCGAGAGCGAGACCCTGTTCAACGCCTTCCTCCGCATCGGCCGCGACGGCCGGGTGATCGTCGCGGTGCCGCAGGCCGAAGCGGGGCAGGGCGTCTATACGACCCTGCCGCAAATCCTCGCCGACGAGCTGGGCGCGGACTGGCGGACGGTGTCGGTCGAGCCCGCGCCGCTCTCGCCGCTTTACGCCAATGTCCTGCTTGCCGAGGAGGCGTCGGCGGGGAGCGTCTTCCCGTCCGCTTTCGGCGTCGATCACTGGGCGGCGCGGCAATATGCCGAGCGCAACGCGGTGATGGTGACCGGCGGTTCCTCATCGGTGCGTGGCTTCGAGGCGCGGCTGCGCGAGGCGGGGGCAGGCGCGCGCGCGCTGCTCAGCATGGCGGCGGCGGCGCGCTGGAGCGCGAATTGGGAGGAACTGGACACGGCGGCGGGCTTCGTCGTGAGCGGCCAGCAGCGGCTTTCATTCGCCGAACTGGCGGAGGAAGCGGCGGCGCTCGATCTCCCCGAAAATCTGCCGGTGCGCGGCGGCGACAGCAACCGGCTGACCGGGCAGAGCCTGCCCCGCCTCGATCTGCCCGCCAAGATCGACGGCAGCGCGATGTTCGCGGGCGACGTGCGATTGCGCGACATGGCCTATGTCGCGGTGCGAACGACGCCGCCGGGTGCCAGGCGGACGGCGATCGATTGGGACGCCGGGGATTCGGTGTTGGGCGCCTCCCGGCTGATCGAGAATCCGGGCTGGATCGCGGTCGCGGCGGTCAACAGCTGGGCCGCGATGAAGGCGCTCGACGCATTGCGCCCGATTTATGAAGTGCCCGAGCCGCGACCGTCCAGCGCGAGCATCGCCGCTGCTCTGGCCGCCGCGCTCGACGGCGACGGCGCCGCGCGCGTCCACGAAGCGGGCGACCCGGACACCGACCCGGCCGGCGCGAGCCGGATCGAGGCGGCTTATTCGGTCGGCCTCGCCCCCGGCGCGGCGATCGAGCCTTTGACCGCCACCGCGCGGCACAGCGGCGACCGCTTGGAAATCTGGGCGCCGACGCTCGCGCCCGGCCTCGCCCGCGCCGCCGTCGCCCGCGCCACCGGCATCGCAGAGGGGCGGATCACGATCTTCCCGACTCTCGTCGGCGGCGGCTATGGCCGCAAGCTGGAGGTGGATGCGATTGTCCAGGCGGCCGAGATCGCCATCGCGCTTGGCCAGCCGGCGCAGATCGTCTGGCCGCGCATCCAGGAAATCACCGCCGACGCCTTCCGCCCGCCTGCTTCGGCGCGGATGAGCGTGACCGTCGCGGGCGGGCGAATCCAGAGCTGGCGGGCGCGCATTGCCGCGCCCTATGCCGCTGGCGAAACCGCCGATCGCTTGCGCGCCTCGCGCAGCTTCTTCCGCCCCGATGGTGGCCCGGTCGCGGGCGCTGTTCCGCCCTACGATTTCGCCCATATCGCGGTCGATCATGCGGAGGCCGAGATCGGCATCGCCACCGGCATCTGGCGCGGCGGGGCGCACAGTTACACCTGCTTCTTCACCGAAAGCTTCGTCGACGAGATCGCCCGCGCGGCGCAGCAGGAGCCGCTGTCGTTTCGGATGGCGATGCTGCTCAACAACCCGCGCATGGCCCGCTGCCTCGCCACCGCCACGTCGATCGGCGGCTGGGACGGCGGCGTCGCGGGCGGCGGCATGGGCATCGCCTGCCACGCCGCCTTCGGCTCCTATGTCGCGGCCCTTGTCGAGGTTGCGATGGGCGCGAACCAGCGGCTCCGGGCGCTGCGCGCCGTGGTCGCGGTCGATTGCGGCCGCATCGTCAATCCGGAGATCGTCAAGCAGCAGGTGGAGGGCGGTTTCATCCACGGCCTCTCCGCCGCGCTCGGCCATCCAATCAACATTGAGGGCGGCATTCCGAACATCCGCAATTTGGGCGATTACGGCCTGCCGGCGCTGAGCGACGCTCCCGACGTGACGGTGGAACTGATCGACAGCGAGGAGGCGTCGGGCGGCGTCACCGAGCTCGCCGTCCCGGTCGCCGCGCCGGCCATTGCCAATGCTTATTTCGCGCTGTCCGGCCGCCGCGCGCGATCGCTGCCGATCGTCGTCGGGCGATGACGCGCCCGGCCGATCATCCTGTCATCCCGGCGCCGAAGGTCGGCGTGCTGCTGATCAACCTCGGCACGCCCGACGCGCCGGACGCGCCTTCGGTGAAGCGCTACCTGAAGCAATTCCTCTCCGATCGCCGCGTCGTCGAGATCCCGCACATCGCCTGGCAGCCGATCCTGCGCGGCATCATTCTCAACACGCGGCCGAAAAAGTCGGCCCATGCCTACCGCCAGGTCTGGACCGAGGAAGGCTCGCCACTCGCCGCCATCACCAAACGGCAGACAGCAGGGCTCGAGGGCGCGTTCGGGCCGGAAGTGATCGTCGATCATGCCATGCGCTACGGCCGCCCCGTCATCGCCGAACGGCTCGACGCGCTGAAGGCGCAGGGCTGCGACCGCATCCTGCTCGCGCCGCTCTATCCCCAATATTGCGCGGCGACGACGGCGACCGCCAATGACGCCGCCTTCGCCCATCTTGCCACCTTGCGCTGGCAGCCCGCGCTGCGGACGCTGCCGCCTTATCATGACGATCCGGCCTATATCGGCGCGCTCAAGGCGTCGGTCGAGACGGCGCTGGCCGGGCTCGATTTCACCCCCGATGCGATCCTCGCCAGCTTCCACGGCATGCCGCAGCGGACGCTGGCGTTGGGCGATCCCTATCATTGCCATTGTCAAAAGACGGCGCGATTGCTGGGCGAGGCGCTCGGCCGCGAGTTGATCGTCACCTTCCAGTCGCGCTTTGGCCGGGCGAAATGGCTGGAGCCCGCGACCGACGCCCGCCTCGCGGCTTTGCCCGGCGAGGGCGTGAAGAAAGTCGCGATCGTCGCGCCGGGTTTCTCCGCCGATTGCCTGGAGACGCTGGAGGAACTGGCGATCCGTGGCCGCGATATCTTCCTCGCCGCCGGTGGCACGGATTTCGCGTCTCTGCCCTGTCTTAACGACAGCGCGCCGGGCATGGAAATGCTGCGCAGCATAATCGGGCGCGAACTTGAAGGATGGGCGGGCGCGCAATAAGGCCCCTGTCGATAACAAAGGGCAGGAGAGAGTTTATGGCGCGTGTAGCAGTCGTCACCGGAGGCAGTCGCGGCATTGGCGAGGCGATCAGCGTCGCGCTCGCCGAAGCGGGAATGACCGTCGCCGCCAATTTCGCCGGCAATGCGGAAAAGGCGCAGGCCTTCACCGGCCGCACCGGCATCAAATCCTATCAATGGGATGTCTCGGATCTCGACGCCTGCACGGCCGGCGTGGCGCGGATCGAAAGCGAGCTCGGCCCGGTCGACGTGCTGGTCAACAATGCCGGCATCACCCGCGACGGCACGATGAAGCGGATGGACCGCAATGCCTGGGACGAGGTGCTCGACGTCAATCTCGGCGGCTGCTTCAACATGGCCAAGGCGGTGTGGAACGGCATGAACGAGCGCAAATATGGCCGCATCGTCAATATCGGCTCGATCAACGGCCAGGCCGGCCAATATGGCCAGGTCAATTATGCCGCCGCCAAATCGGGGATCCACGGCTTCACCAAGGCGCTCGCCCAGGAGGGCGCCCGCGCCGGCATCACCGTCAACGCGATCGCGCCGGGCTACATCGACACCGACATGGTCGCCGCGGTTCCTCCAGAAGTGCTGGAGAAGATCGTCGCGAAGATTCCCGTCGGCCGCTTGGGCCAAGCGAGCGAGATCGCCCGCGGCGTGCTGTTCCTCTGTGGCGAGGAGGGCGGCTTCATCACGGGCAGCACGCTGAGCATCAACGGTGGTCAACACATGTATTGACCGGCAGGCCAGACGGCCGTCGCAAACGATCAGAGGGGGAGTCTCGATGAGCGCGCTAGTCCAACGCTTTCCATTCGTGTCGCTGCCGCAGGTGCTCGTCATCACGCGCATTGCCACCGCGATTTTCTTCATGGCTCATGCCGGCGTCCGGATCGCCAACGGGTCGATCCCGCGCTTCGGCGCGTTCATGGAGAGTCAGGGCTCTCCTTTCGGCGTTCCGTTGGTCTGGGCGATCACGTTGAGCGAGCTGATCGCCGGGACGATGCTGATCCTCGGCCTCTATGTGCGTCTTGCCGTCATTCCGCTCTTCATCATCGCCGCGACGGGCATCGTCCTGATCCACCGCCATCTCGGCTGGTTCGTCGGCGAGCATGGCGTTGGCGGCAGCGAATATAGCGTCGCGCTGATGGTCCTCCTGCTTGTTGTCGCGGCAGGGGATCGCCCGCGCCCGAGCGCATGACGGGAGGACCGGTCAAACGCTCCGTCCTGATCGCCGGTCACGCGACTTCGATCAGCCTTGAGCCGGTCTTCTGGGCGGTATTGCGCGAAGCCGCGGTCGCCGAGGGGCTGCCGCTCAACGCGCTTGTCGCACGCATCGACGCCGCGCGGATTGCCGCGCCGCGCCCGGCCAATCTAGCGAGCGCGATCCGGGTCTGGCTGTTCGAGCGGGAGCGATCGGCATGAGCGTGGAGCTCAATCACACGATCATCTGGTGCGCCGACAAGGCGCGCTCTGCCGCCTTCACGACCGATATTCTCGGCCTGCCGCCCGCCCGGCCTTTCCTGCATTTCCTGGTCGTCGATCTGGCCAACAGCGTCTCGGTCGATTTCTACCAGAAGGAAGGCGCAGTCGCGCCGCAGCATTATGCATTTCTGGTGAGCGAGGCCGAGTTCGATGCCGCCTTCGCCCGGATCGAAGCGCAGGGGATCGACTATTGGGCCGATCCGGCCCGCACCAAGCCGCAAAAGATCAACCGTCATTATGGCGGCCGCGGCCTCTATTTCGCCGATCCCGACGGGCATTTGCTCGAGATCATCACCACGTCCTATGGCGAGGGGCCGCCCTAACGCCCGAGCAGCACCCGCGCCTGGGTCGCGATCTGGGCCAGCATCGGCGCCGTCGTGATCGCGGCGGTGCGGGCGCGGTCGACGGTGCGGCGGAACTGGTCGATGCGCGCGCCCTGATCGGCGACCCATTTGATCACCGTCGCGACCGGGTCGCTACCCTTGCGCCGTTCCAGGAATTCGAGCCGCAACTGCTCGAAATCACGGGCGAGGCCGGCGGTCAGCAACCGCTCCCATTGATCGCGCGCGTGGAAATTGTTGGCGGCGTGCTGCGCCCAATCGAGGCCGAGCGCTTCACCGAGCTGGGTATAAGCTTGGGTCAACACCACTTCGTCGATGCCAATCTTCTGGCCGAGCACGGCGAGGCCGACCGCCCCGTTCATCTCGAACAGGCGCACGATCCGCTCGGCTATGCTCTTCGGCGCGCCCAAAGCGGCGAGTTCGGCGCGCAGGCCCCCGGCTTCCTCGCGCGATTCAGAGCGCAGCAAATCATCGACCGCCGCGTTCAGCTTGGCGAGGCCGGGCGCCAGCCGCGCGACGATCTCGCCCGGCTCGGCGTTGGCCGCGGTGCAGCGCAGCAGGTCGGCAATATGGAGCTGGAGGCCCGTCGAGGCATGCTCGAACAGAGCGAGGCGGACCTCCTCGGGAACCGAGGCATTGTCGAGCTCCGCCCACAAAGCGGGCATGTCGAACAAGCGCTCGGCCGCGACGAAGGCGGCCGCGGCCTGGCCGAAGGCTGCGCCTTCCTCCTCGGTCAGGGCGAAGGGCGGGATGATGCCGAGCCGGTTGACGATGCGGTTGGCGATCTTGGTGGCGATGATCTCGCGCTTCAGGCGATGGGCGAGAAGCGCATCGCGCTGCCGCTTTTGCAAAGCGGGCGGGAAAGCGGCGAGCAATTCGGGGATCAAGGTCGGGTCGTCGGTGAAGCCCGCCGCTTCGATCGCGCTTTGCAGCCGCATCTTCGAGGTGGAGAGCAGGACGGCCAGTTCCGGCCGGGTCAGCCCCTGATTGGCCTGAGCGCGGCGCAGCAATTCCTCGTTCGAGCCGAGCCCCTCGACGGCGCGGTTGAGCTTGCCGCTTTCTTCCAGCATCTCGATGACGCGGACGAGCGGCGGCAATGCGCGCGCCCCGCCCCGCTCGGCGATCGACAAAGCCAAAGTCTGCAGCCTATTGTCCTCGAGCACGAGCTCGGAAACGTCGTCGGTCATCTCGGCGAGCAGGGCATTGCGCGCCTCGAACCCGAGCTTCCCCTCGATCATCAGCCGGTTGAGCGGGATCTTGATGTTGACCTCATTGTCCGAGCAATCGACGCCGGCGCTATTGTCGATGAAGTCGGTGTTGATGCGGCCGCCGCCGTTCGAAAATTCGATGCGCGCGGCCTGGGTGATGCCGAGATTCGCGCCTTCGCCGATCGCCCGGCTGCGCAGCTCCGCCGCGTTGACGCGGATCGCGTCATTGCCGGGATCGCCGACGTCGGCATGGCTTTCCGCGCGCGCCTTCACATAGGTGCCGATGCCGCCGAACCAGAGCAGATCGACCTCGGCCTTCAGGATCGCGCTAATCAAAGCGGCGGGCTCGACCGCCTCGGCCTCGATGCCGAGCATCGCCCGCACCGGCTTGGAGAGCGGGATCGATTTCTGGCTGCGCGGGAAGATGCCGCCGCCCCGGGAGATCAAGCCTTTGTCATAGTCCGCCCAGGACGAGCGGGGCAACGCGAACATGCGCTTGCGCTCTTTCCAGCTCTTCGCGGGATCGGGACTGGGATCGAGGAAGATGTGGCGATGATCGAAGGCGGCGACGAGCTTGATCGCCTTCGACAGCAGCATGCCGTTGCCGAAGACGTCGCCCGACATGTCGCCGACGCCGGCCACTCTGATGGGCTCCTTCTGGATGTCGACGCCCAGCTCCTTGAAGTGGCGCTGGACGGAGATCCAGGCGCCCTTGGCGGTGATCCCCATCGCCTTGTGGTCGTAGCCTTGCGACCCACCCGAGGCGAAGGCGTCGCCCAGCCAGAAGCCGCGATCGACGGCGATCTTGTTGGCAATGTCGGAGAAGGTCGCGGTGCCCTTGTCGGCGGCGACGACGAAATAGGGATCGTCGCCGTCGCGGATCAACACACTCTCGGGATGGACGACCTTGTCGTCGATGATATTGTCGGTGATCGACAGAAGTGCGCGCATGAAGATGCGGTAACTTTCCGTCCCTTCGGCGAGCCAGGCGTCGCGATCCGAGGCGCTCGGCAATTGCTTGGGATAGAAGCCGCCCTTCGCGCCGGTCGGCACGATCACCGCATTCTTGACGAGCTGCGCCTTCATCAGGCCGAGAATCTCGGTGCGGAAATCGTCGCGCCGGTCGGACCAGCGCAGGCCGCCGCGCGCGATCGGGCCGCCGCGCAAATGGATGCCCTCGATACGCGGGCTGTAGACCCAGATTTCGCGCCAGGGCCGGGGCGCCGGCAGGTTTGGCACGACCGCCGAGTCGAGCTTGAAGGCGAACGCTTCCGCGCCGGCCGGGGCGAAGGCGTTCGTCCTCAGAATCGCGACGATGACGCCGCGGAAGAGACGAAGGATGCGGTCTTCATCGATCGCCGCGACTGCGGCCAAGCCCTTGGCGATGCGCTCCTCGGCATGTCGCGTCGCTTCGTCGCGGGCGGCGATCGCCGGGTCATGGCCCGCCGCGAACAGGGCGACCAGGCCGCGCGTGACCTCGGGCGCGGCGCGTAGCGCATCGACGACGGTGGCGAGGCCGTAGGAAAGGCCGGTCTGGCGCAGATAGCGGAACCATGCGCGCAGCAGCACCACCGCCTTCGGATCGAGCCCGACGGAGGTGATGAGCTGGTTGAAGGCGTCATTTTCCGACCGGCCCTCAAGCACCGCCGCGACGACGGTCTCGATCACCGCGGCGCGGGCGAGCACGGGCGCGCGCGACGAGCCGTCGCCGGTGACCAGGGCGAATTCGTGGATATGGTCTTCGCCGTCGCCGCCCTCGAGCCGGGTCGGCGTCTCCTTCATCACCCGGAAGCCGAAATTCTCCAGCACCGGGACAACATCGGAGAGCGGGATGAGGCCGCCGACGCGGTAGATTTTGAGGCGCAGCTGATGCTCGGGATCCTGCTCCAGGCTGTAGAGCCGCACCGAACGCTGCCGCTCGTTCTGCAAAGCGTCGATGCGCGCGATATCCTGCGCCGCATCCTCGACCGGATAGCGCGCCCGATAGGCGGCCGGGAAATTCGGCGCATAGGTGAGGGTGAGCCGGGTCGCGCGCTGGGCGCCGACCAGCGGCCCCAGCGCCTCCTCGACGCTCGGCTCCCAGCCGCGCACCATCGCGTCGAGCCGGCGGTCCAGCGCGGCGAAGTCCGGCGTCGGCGTCTTCGTGTCGATCGTCAAAGTGTAGCGGACGAGGGCGAGATCGCCGTCGCCCAGGTCGACCGACCAGCTCGACGTCCTGCCCTTTGCGGCCTGCTCGATCATCTCGGCAATGGCGATGCGGCGGCGCGTGGTGAGCTCGTCGCGGTGCAGCCAGACGAAGGCGAACAAATGCCCGCGCAGGGTCGAGCGGACGAGCAGCAAGGTCGGCCGCGGCCGGTCGGCGAGCGACATGGCGGTGAGCACGAGCGCCTTCACCGCCTTGAGATTGAGATTGACGAGCAGATCATGCGGCAGCGCCGTCATCGCGTGGCGCAGCGCCTTGCCGCTATGGCCCGACGGGTTGAAGCCGAGGCTCGCCTCGAGCTGCGCCAGCCGCCGGGCCAGCAGCGGCACTTCTTCAACCGGCGCGCTCAGCGCCTGGCTGGTCCAAAGGCCGGCATGAACGCCGATGCCGGTGATCTTGCCGCCCTCGCGGATCGGCACGGCGAGCAGATCGAGCGGGACGTGGCGGTGGACGGTCGATTTGCGCTCGGCCTTGGCCGCGATCAGCTCCTCGCCGCTCTTTTCGAAATGGCGGATAGCGCCTTCGCTTCCCCCTTCTTCGTCGGGCGGGCTGGGTTTGCGGAAGATGCCGAGACCTTCGGACGAGGGCAGACCCGGCCGCTCGGTCTGATAGCCGAGCAGGGTCATCGCGCCGCTCGCGAACCAGGTGAGCAAAGACCGGTCGTCGTCATTGCCGAGCAAGGCGGCGTCGGCGCGCATCCGGTCGCGCATGCTCGGCCAATCCTCGACCGCGGCGCGGACATCGTCGAGCACACGCCGCAACTCCTCGCCGAGCTCGCCCCGCTCTTTCGCGTCGGCGCGATCGACTTCGATATACATGAGTGACTCGCGGCGCTGCTGCTCGTCGCAAATCGCCTCGACCGCGATCAGCCGGCCTTCCTTGTCGCGCGTGACGCAGATCACCGGATGGAGCAGGCGGTGGATGATCAGGCCCCGCGCCGCGATCGCCGCCGCCACCGAATCCACCAGGAACGGCATGTCGTCATTGGCGATGCAGATCCGCATCCGGCGCCGGCCGAGCTGGGTGCCGAAGGATTCGATCCGCACCATCGGCGCGCCGGTCTCGCGCTTCGACGCGCAATCGGAGACGAATTCGGCGGCCGCCTGGCGCTCCTCATCGGTGAAGTCGGCGAGCTCGCCGGGCAAGGCGCCGTCGCACAGGAGGGTGGCCAGGGTGTCGAGCAAGCGTTGGCGATCCGAACCCGCCATGCGCTTCGATGTCATAATCCGCTCCCGGGACGTCGGGCGCGGCCGGACGCGCCTCAGGTGGCGCGGCTATAGCCTCGCGCGTGCGCGAGCGGCAAGGTGTCTAGAGCGAGTTCCACTTGCGTGGAATCGCTCCAGATTCCTTGTTGCCGCGATTTCCGAGCCGCTGAGCGCACGCACTCAACTTGAAATCGCTCTAGCGCCCGATTGTCTCCGTCTGGTCCCGGCCGCAGCGGAAGCCTGCGGCGCGATTGTCGGCCTCGGCGCGGGCGACCAGATTGGCGTCGGCGCGCGTCGCGTCGATCCGCGCGAGCTCGCAACCGGGCCGCCCGCGCGCGCCGATCGTTTCGACGATCAGGGTCGGCGCGCCGCCTTCGCTGCCCGGCAAGGGCGTGAGGCGATAGATGATCGCGACCGGGCGGCCGCCGTGCAGCCGCCATTCCACATTCGGGCCGGGCGCGTTCATCGGCGCGATCGATTCCCATTCCCCATTGTCGATCCCGGCGTCGAGATCGAAGCGTTCGTCGCCGGCATTGAGGAACAAGGCGACGCCGCCGCGGCCCGGGCAGCGCCAGCGCACGCTCGATCCTTCCTCGATCTGCTCGATCACCTGGCAGCGCTCGGTATCGAGCGGCGTGTAAGTGCTCGTCGCGCGCTGGGCGGCGGCAGGCGCGGCAACGCCCAGTGCCAGCACGCCGATCATCCAGATCTTCTTCATGACGCCCCTCCCCAAATCGGCGAAAAGGATGCCTCAACAGGAGCGTATTTCCAAGCGGTCAGGCGGCGCGCTCGGCCGCCCCGCCCATGAGCCTGACCAAGGCCAGCGCGCGATCGGCCAGCGTGCGCAATTCCTCGCGGGAATAGCCGGCCCGCGCGCGGCCCGAAATCTCGTAATGATTGGCGACCATCACCATCGCCAGCGCGTGCGGATCGGCCTGTGGAGAAATCTGTCCGGTTTCGACGGCCTTCTCGAAACGGCGCACCAAGGCGCGATCGAGCGAGTCCATCGAGGCGCGCACGGCGCGGGAGATTTCGGGATCCTCGGAGGCTTCGGGCATCGCGGTGTGCATCATGAAGCAGCCGGTGCCGGCCTCATCCTTTCCCATGAACTTGTCGATCGACCATTCGGTCATCGCCCGCAGCGATTCGAACAGATCGGGGATCGCGAAGGCCTCGGCGAACTCGGCGCGAACGTCCGCGAGATAATTGTCGAGCGCGGCGAGGTAGAGCCGCTTCTTGTCGCCGAAGGCGCCATAGAGGCTCGGCTTGTGCAGGCCCGTCGCGGCCGAAAGCTGATCCATCGAGGTGCCGGCATAGCCAAAGCGCCAGAAGGTGTCGCGCACCCGGTCCAGCACCTGATCGGTGTCGAAGCTGCGCGGGCGTCCGCGTTGTGCGCTGGGCGCGGCTGAATCTTTTTTTACCATTCGTTACGAAATCCCTTGCGCTCGCAATTCTATTCTATACGGTAAGGAACATAAATAGCCGATGGAGGAACCGATGACCAGCCTTTTCCGCCTTGCACTGCTCCCCGCCGCCGCAGCGACCGCGGCTTTCTTCGCCCAGCCCGCTTTCGCGCAGAACGACGCCCGCGCCGTCGCCCAGTGTCGCGCCGAAATGCTGCGCCAATTCCCGGAAGGCGCGGTGCAGTCGCACCGGGTCGCGTCCATCCAGGGCAATTCGCGCCGCGTTCGGGTCCAGCTCATCGTCAATGCGGACCATCGCTACACTTATGATTGCGCGACCAACGGCGCCGGCGATGTCCAGACCGCTTCGCTCAATCCGCCCGCGACCACCCGCCTGGCGGGCAACCCCGCGCCGACCCAGGGCCAGTAATCGCACGAAGCACCCCTGCCGCCGCTCCGGTCTCCGGGGCGGCGGTCCTTTTTTCAGGCGCCGCTGCACCCGCCCGCCCCGATCAACCGCCGCGTGGCTCCGGTGGAGGCACGCAGGCCATCAGGCCGGGCCTCAAAGGTCGCTGAGCTAACGATAGACGTCCCGCCGGGGCGCGACGCGCACGACGAGGATCACGCACCGATCATCCTCGAAGCGAACGATGATCCGATAGTCACCCACGCGGTAGCGCCAGTTCTCCCCATCGCCGATCAGCCGCGTCGCCAAAGCGCGCGGATCCGGCTGGCTCAGGACGCGCGTTTCGAGAAAGGCGATGATGCGCGCGCGGGCGACCGTGTCCAGCGCATCAAGCTGCTTTTTCGCGCCCTTCGCGACCAATATCGTCCAGGCCATAAAGTCTCTTCAATTCGGCGAGCGGCACATTGTCGGCGGGATCGTAATCCTTCATCGCCTCTTCGGCGAGATAATGGTCCTCAAGATCCTCGAGGTGGCGCTCGATCGCGGCGCGCGCGTAGAAGCTCTTGCTGCGTCCGGTCCGGCGGGCGAGCGTTGACAAGCGGGCTTCGGTATCGGGATCGAGGCGAACGGCGAGCATCAGTGGGTTCCTTGTCATACATGTATGACAGAAATGGAGCGCGGAGGCAAGCGGCCGGTGCCGATTCTCAGGCGCTCAGCCTTTGCTGGACGCCATGGACCAGCTCGCTCGCCCGCTCGTAGCTCATCGGCCGGCCGAACAGATAACCCTGGATCTGGTGGCAGCCCAGATCGCGCATGCGGGTGAAGTCGTCGGCGGTCTCGACGCCCTCGGCGGTCACCGTCATGCGGAAGCTCTTGGCGAGCTGGACGATCGACTGGATGATCGCCACCGTCTCGCGATTGTCGGCGGTTTCGCGCACGAAGCTGCCGTCGATCTTGAGCTTGTGGAAGACCGCTTTGTTCAGATAGCCGAGCGATGAATAGCCGGTCCCGAAATCGTCGAGCGCGATGCTGACGCCGAGCGCCCGCAGCCGCTTCAGCACGTCGAGCGCGTTGACGCTGTCGCCCATGAAGATCGATTCCGTCACTTCGAGCTCAAGCCTGTTGGCCTGCAGCTTGTTCTTGCGGAGCGCATTGGCGACGGTGGTGGGCAGGGCCGGATAGATGAGCTGCTTGGCCGAGATGTTGACCGCGACGGTGATGTTCTCGGGCCAGTGCGAAGCGGCGCGGCAGGCCTCCTCGATCACCCATTCGCCGAGATCGACGATCAGCCCGCTCTCCTCCGCGATGGTGATGAAATCGTTGGGCGGGACGATGCCGCGGGTCGGGTGATGCCAGCGGATCAGCGCCTCGAAACCGACCAGGCTCTGGTCGGTGGCGTCGATCAAGGGCTGATATAGCAAGCGGAACTGACCAGCGGCGAGGCCCGCTTTCAAATCCTGTTCGATGTGCAGCCGGTCCTCGGCCTCATTGGCCATGTCGGCGTGGAAGAAGTGACAGACGCCGCGGCCATTGGCTTTCGACTGGTAAAGCGCGAGATCGGCCTTCTGGATCAGATCGTCGACGCTTTGTCCGTCCACCGGGCCGAAGGCGCAGCCGATCGAGACGCCGATGCGCACCTCGGCCTTGCCGAGCCGATAAGGCTCGGCTACCGCGGCGATGACCCGCTCGGCGAGCATCTCGACCGTCTTGCGGCTCTGCGCTTCGGGGATGACGATGGCGAACTCGTCGCCGCCCATCCGCCCGACCGTGCCGAGATTTCCGACCTGCTTGATCAGCCTTTGCGCGACGCTCTTCAGGACGAGGTCGCCCTTGGGATGGCCGAAGGTGTCGTTGACAGGCTTGAAGCCGTCCAGATCGAGGAAGAGGATCGCGCAGGGCGCGCCGCCGGCGGCGGAGCCGGAAAGCGCCTCGCCGAGCAATTGCCGCACCCGGCCGCGATTGGGCA
>Ga0136633_1001674_pt1 | contig 16115 bp, 13 predicted proteins | sample AntDrymeUQ832206_2_FD_105494 | JGI IMG/M metagenome (GOLD analysis project Ga0136633, IMG submission 105494) | Polar desert sand microbial communities from Dry Valleys, Antarctica - metaG UQ83 (22.06) | ecosystem: Environmental > Terrestrial > Soil > Desert | place: Antarctica: Dry Valley...
CCCCTGCCCTCTTGCGCTGCTGCCATGGTCATCGTGTTGGTTCCTGTCTCGTTCCACGTGGCCGGCTCGGCGAGCCGGCCCTACCTGCCCCGTGCGGCGTCGGCGGCTCGCACGGCTTGCACGAAGGCCCGCACGCGGGCCGGGTCCTTGATTCCTGGCGACTGCTCCACACCGGAGGCCACGTCAACGCCCCAGGGCGCCACCGTCTCGACCGCGGCGCCCACGTTCTCGGGTCGCAATCCACCTGCCAGTACCAGCCGTCGCGTCGCCGCAATCTCTTTGGCCGCCTGCCAGTCGACGGTACGTCCCGTGCCACCGATCGTCACCGGGTCGTGCGCGTCTACCAGGATGGCGGCACGCGCGGTCTTCCATGGACTCGCCGCGTACGCCTCGAGGGGCATCGCCTTGAGTACGGGGCGCGGGAACTGCGCCCAGTCGCTGACCACCTCGTTTCCGTGCAGTTGCACGGCCGACAGGCCCACCGCGTCGCCGATGGTGCGCACGCGGTCAGGTGTCTCGTCGACAAACACGCCGACGGTCGAGACCAGCGGCGGCAGCGCTCGGACAATCGCCTGCGCGCGCTCGATGTCCACGGCACGCGCGCTCCCCTTCCAGAAGATCAGCCCGATGGCATCGGCACCCGCCTCGACGGCCTGCAGCGCGTCGTCCACTCGCGTCATGCCGCAGATCTTGATGCGGGTCATGGCCGAGCCGCCGCCGCTGCGCGGGCCTCCGCGATCACGCGAGCCACGCCATCGCCCGGGTTCGGCTCGGTCATGAACCGCTCGCCGATCAGGAAGGCGCCGTAGCCCGCATCCTGCAGAGCCACGAGGTCCTCGCCGGTGCGGAGGCCACTCTCGGAGACGCGCACCTGCGCCGAGGCAATGATCGGCGCGACCCGCTGCGACGTCTCGATCGACACCGCCATCGTCTTCAGGTTGCGGTTGTTGACCCCGATGATGGTCGCCCCAGCGTCCACGGCGCGGCGTGCTTCGTCCTGGTCGTGCACCTCGGTCAGCACGTCGATGCCGATGTCGGCCGCGTAGCCGAGCAATCGGATGAGGACCGACTGCTCGAGTGCGGCCACGATCAACAGGACGGCTGACGCGCCGGCTACGGCGGCCTCCGCGATCTGGTACTCGTCGACCGTGAAGTCCTTGCGCAGCAGCGGCAGCGCCGGATGCGCCGCACGGACGGCGACCAGGTGCTCGAGTGCTCCGTCGAAGAAGCCGGGCTCGGTCAGCACCGAGACCGCGGCCGCCCCGGCCGTGGCGTACGCCCCGGCAATCGCGACCGGATCGTAGTCCGCGCGCAGGATGCCCTTGGACGGCGACCGCCGCTTGCACTCGGCGATGACGCGGATGCCTGGCTGCTGCAGCGCCGCCAGGAAGGCAGGGCGGCCCGTGGTCGGCAGGCGGCCCCCCTCGGTCAGCGCGCGTTCCAGATCCCCGAGCGGTCGTCGCACGCGCGCGACCTCGACGCGCTTCCACGCGGCGGCGACGATCGCGTCGAGCACGGATGGCGTCCCTGGCGTGCTCATGCCGTGGCCTCGTCAGGGGCGTGCGATGCCGTCACCAGCTGCGCCAGCACCTCGGCCGCACGACCCGAGTCGATGGCCTCGGCGGCCAGCGCCACACCCTGTGCCACGGCGCTGACCCGCCCGGCGATGAACAGCCCCGCGCCGGCGTTGAGCAGGACCACGTCGCGGACGGCACCAGCGGTCCCCGCCAGCACGGCCTGCGCCACTGCCGCGTTGTGCGCCGCATCGCCACCACGCAGATCCTCCAGCGAGCTCTTCGCCAGCCCAAACGTCGACGGATGCACGAAGAAGGTCCGCAGCAGGCCGTCACGGCATTCCGAGACCTTCGTGTACCCCGTCGTGGAGAGTTCGTCGAGACCGTCGGCCGCGTGCACCACCCAGACGTGCGCGGAACCGAGCAGCCCGAGGGCGCGGGCCACGAGTTCGGTGAGTTCCGGCCGCGGCACGCCCACGAGCTGTCGCGTGGTACCGGCAGGGTTGGTGAGCGGGCCGAGCAGGTTGAAGGCCGTCCGGACGCCCAGTTCGCGACGCACCGGCGCCGCGTGCCGCATCGAGGGATGGAAGGTCGGCGCAAACAGGAACGCGATGCCGACCTGTGCCAGGCAGCGCGCGACCACCGCTGGCGACGCCGCGATGTTGACGCCCAGGGCCTCGAAGACGTCGGCGCTGCCGCTGCGGCTCGAGACCGATCGGTTGCCGTGCTTGGCCACGCGCACGCCGCAGGCCGCCACCACCACCGCCGCCATCGACGACACGTTCACCGTGCCCGCGTTGTCGCCCCCCGTTCCGCAGGTGTCGAAGACGTCGGCGAATGTCTGCGGCAACGGGACAGCCGCCGCACGCATCGCCCGCGCCAGGCCGACCAGTTCCTCCGGACGCTCGCCCTTCGAGCGCAGCGCCATCAGGAAGCCGCCAATCTGCGCGGGCGTCGCGTCGCCGCGCATGATGGCCGCCATCGCGCCCGCGGCCTCGTCGGTCGTCAGGGCGTCGTGCCGTTGCAGCTTCTCGAGCAGGGGCGCGAACATCAGATCTCCAGGAAGTTGCGCAGCAGGTGATGCCCCGGCCCGGTCAGGACTGATTCCGGGTGGAACTGCACGCCGTGCATCGGGTACTCCCGATGCCGCAGGCCCATGATCGTGCTGTCGCCGATGGTCCGCGCCGTGATCTCGAGCACGTCAGGCAGCCCCTCGGGCGAGACCACCAGGCTGTGGTACCTCGCCGCGGTGAAGCCCTGCGCGATGTCGCGGAAGACGCCCTTGCCGTCGTGCTCGACGTCCGAGGTCTTGCCATGCATCAGCACCGGCGCGCTGACGACGCGCCCGCCGAAGGCATGGCCCATCGCCTGGTGTCCGAGGCACACGCCGAGGATGGGCAGCTCGGGGCCGAACCGCCGCAGCACCTCGACCGAGATGCCGGCATCCTCGGGCCGCCCCGGCCCCGGCGAGATGACGATGTGCGAGGGCTTCATCGCGGCGATCTCGTCGAGCGTGATCTTGTCGTTGCGATGCACGGCGACCTCGGCACCCAGCTCGCCGAAGTACTGCGCCAGGTTGTAGGTGAACGAATCGTAGTTGTCGATCAGCAGGACCATGGCTATCCGGCGTGGCGCCCGAGCGAGTGGGCGAGTTCGAGCGCGCGCAGGACGGCGCGCGCCTTGTTGAGGCTCTCTTCGTACTCGGCGGCCGGATGACTGTCGGCGACGATGCCGCCACCCGCCTGCACGAAGGCGACGCCGTCGCGTATCCAGACGGTGCGGATGGCGATGCAGCAGTCGAGATTGCCCGCGAAGTCCAGATAGCCTACGGACCCGGCATAGACGCCGCGCGGGCGTCCCTCGAGCTCGGCGATGATCTCCATCGCCCGAATCTTCGGCGCGCCCGACACCGTCCCTGCCGGGAAGCACGAGACCAGGGCGTCGAGCCGATCGGCGTCGTCGGCCAGCGTCCCGACCACGCGCGACACGAGGTGCATGACGTGTGAGTAGCGCTCCAGGGTCATGAACTGGGGCACTCGCACCGAGCCGTACGCGCAGACCCGACCGAGATCGTTGCGGCCAAGGTCCACGAGCATCACATGCTCGGAGCGCTCCTTCTCGTCGCGCTTCAGCTCTTCCCCGAGCCGCAGGTCGTCCTCGTGCGTTCTGCCGCGGGGCCGCGTGCCGGCGATGGGGTGGGTCTCGGCCTGGCCACCCTCGACGCGGACGAGCATCTCCGGTGAGGAGCCCACGATCGACAGTTCGCCAACCCGGGTGAAGTACATGTAGGGCGACGGATTGACGTGCCGGAGTGCGCGGTAGACGGTGAACGGGTCGGCCTGCAGGTCCACTTCGAAGCGTTGCGACAGCACCACCTGGTAGATGTCGCCCTTGGCGATGTAGTCCTGGGCGATTCGCACGTTCCGTTCGAAGTCCTCGCGCGACGTCAGGGCCCGCACGGCTGGCGGGTCGGTGAGGGGGCCGCTGCCGGCAATCGGCTGTGCGTGCGCCTGCTCGAGTTCCTGCTGCAGGAAGTCGAGCCGTGCATTGGCGAACTGGTACAGCGACTCCAGGTCGTCGGTCGGCGAGATGCGGGCGTTGGCGATGAGCAGGATCCGGTGCTTGACGTGGTCGAACGCCAGCACCGTGTCAAACAGCATGAAGGCGGCCTCGTCGCCGGGCTCCTGCTGTCCCTCGTACCTGGTCCAGACCTCCTGCAGCGCAGGCTCGAACCAGGGCGCGGCGTCGTAGCCGAAGAACCCGACCGCACCGCCGGTGAATCGTGGCAGGCCGGGGACAAACGGCGACCGGTACTCGGCCATGATCCGCCGCAGCGCCGCGACGAAGGTCTCGTCGAGCGCGGCGCTCTGGCCGCCCTGCTCGACCACGGCCCTGCCGTTGCGGGCCCGCAGCACCAGGAACGGGTCCTTGCCGAGGAACGAGTACCGTGCCACCTGCTCGCCACCCTCGACGCTCTCGAACAGAAACGCGTAATCGGAGTGTTCCGCGACGCGGAGAAACGCCGACACCGGCGTCAGCAGGTCGGCGAGGAGCTCCCGACAGACGGGCACGAACGTGCCCCTGCCGGCAAGTTCCACGAACTCATCGAAGGTGGTCTGGGTCATCGCGGACATGGAGTCTCCGGCGCAAGCGCCAGCTCGGGCGCTTCGGCGTGGATGGCGGCGCGCATCGCATCGACCGGGGGGTCGACGGGGAACCAGGTGGCCACCTGCACGGCCGCCTGGGCAATCAGCATCTCGAGCCCGCCAAGCGTCTCGCAGCCCGCAGCCGCGGCCTCGCGCAGCAGCCGCGTGCGCCCCGGGTTGTAGACCAGGTCGTAGACCAGCCCGCCGCCGGCCAGCAGGCCGGCATCGATTGGCGAATCCTCGACCGTGGGCGACGTGCCCACGGGCGTCGTGTTCACCAGGATGTCCCAGGTGCCGGCAGCGGGCGGCCACTCCCCCACCGTGGCGCCCAGCGGCACCAGCGACGCGGCCTGGTCCTGACGGCGCGCGTGCACCCGGACCTGGGCGCCCTCGGCATGCAGGCCGGCGACGACCGCTCGCGCGGCACCGCCGGCCCCGAGCACGGCGACCCGGGCGCCCCCGAGTTGCACTCGCGGTCGTAACGGATGCAGGAATCCTTCAACGTCGGTGTTGCGCGCGACCCAGCCGTCCTCGGCCGTCCACGTGAGCGTGTTGGCGGCGCCGAGCCGGCGCGCGAGCGGATCGGCCGACGACGCGCACGCGAGCGCCGCGAGTTTGAAGGGCGCGGTGACGCTGAGGCCGCGCACGTCCAGGGCCTCCGCGGTGGACAGGAGGTCGTCGAGGGTGCTGGCCTCCAACGGCACGTACACGCCGTCGATGCCGAGTGCGCGCAGGGCGGCGTTGTGCAGCGTCGGCGACAGGGAGTGCCCGACCGGCCGTCCCGCCACGCCGAAGACGAGCGTGTCTGCCGTGTGCTGCCCGACGCGATAGCGGGTGCGCATCACGTCGGGCGGCACCTGACCCGGCGCGATCGCCGCGCCTGCATACGTCCAGCACGAGCCGAAGCGACCCGCCAGGATGCGCGATGGCAAGCCGACGGCGCCCATCGCGATGAGGACGACCGGCGTGCCCGCGACCGCGGCGGCCGCCCCACGCAGGGCCAGTTGGTCGCTCGACCTGCCGGGCGTCACGGCCAGTTTGACCACCGCCGGGCGCCGCGCCGCCATCTCACGCACGAGGCCCGGAAGGTCGGGCGGCATCCCCGCGAAGTCGTGCCGAGAGAGCACGACCCGGCCCGGGTAGCCGGCGATCATCGCGTCTCCGAACGCCGCATCCCATTCGATGTCGACAAACGCCGCGCCAAGCGCGAGTGCCTCCCGCAACCGTCGTTCGCGGATCGGTTCCTCGCCCTCGAACAGCCCGCCTTCCCTCACCGGCCGCATCGTCACGACCGCCCGCGATGCCGCCTCGCCGACGATGGCCGGGAGCGGGAGGGCCGGCAGGCGGTCGAGCCGGAACTCGACCAGGTCCGCCCAATGCAGCGCCGCCGCCCGCGCGGCGGGCAACGCATCGGCGGTCAGGTCGGCCAGGGTGGCCACGAGTTTCACGGTCGGCGTAGACATCGCGGTCTTCGGGTCTCGGCTAGGGCTGGCTCGTCGAGCCGGCCGTCGTGCATTGTCCGTGGTGCAAAGAAAAAGCGCCCCGTCGGCAGTTGGCCGAGGGGGCGCCCAGGTACTCGTTTCGAGTCGGTACTGGTCGATGCGCGGCTAGACCGCCGCCCCCTCGGCTGTGGACCCATACCACCACCAATAGCGCGCCGCAAACGGCGCCCCGGTGAAGGCAGACCCAGAGACGAGAGAGAACGTGACCACACCCTGCATGTCGAGGAGACCGTACCAGACTCGTCCGAACGCCGTCAACGGGCGTCCAACTGTATGGCGCGTGTGCCGCGTTGCTTGACCCCCTTCTGACCGCGTGTCATAACCGAACTCATCTTGCTCGAAACCCCATCGGTGCCTGCTCGTCTGCTCCGCGGTGGCCTGGCCACCAGCCTGGCGCTCCTGCTCTGCCTGGCGCCGTCGCCCGCGCGTGTCCCGGCGTGGGTCGCGGACGTGCGTGCGGCCGGCACGACATTTCCCGTCTCCGAGATCCGGCGCGGCCAGGTCGGCCAGGGCGTCACCCGCATGGACGGGGGCGAACGTGTCACGTTCACGGTCCACATCCTCGGCGTGCTCGACGGCGTGATCGGCCCGAAGCGCCAGGTGATCCTCGCGCGGCTCGAAGGCGCCGGTCTCGAGAACACGGGCGTCATCGCCGGCATGAGCGGCAGCCCGGTGTATATCGATGGCCGCCTCGTCGGCGCGGTGGCCTACTCGATGGGCCAGTTTGCCAAGGCGCCGATCGCCGGCATCACGCCGATTGCGGAAATGGCCGACGCCACCGCCGCCTCCGCCGGGGCGGCACCACGGTCTGTCGCCGCCTTCCCGTTGGACACGGCGCTGACGGCCGAGGCCCTGCGAGACGTGTTCCTCGCATCGATGCCGGGGCGCGATGGCGTGACGTTGTCGCCGGCCTCGGTTCGCAGCCTGGGCCTGGACGGGAGCAGTCCGATGCTGCGCCCCATCGCCACGCCACTGTCGATGGCGGGCTTCTCGGGCCCCATGGGGTCGTGGCTGGCCGACACCTTCGGCGCCGCCGGTTTCGCGCCGATCTCGGCTGGCGGCGCGGGGCGCGCCCCGGTGGCCGCCGCCGACACCTCCCCGCTGCAGCCCGGCGACGCCGTGGGCGTCAGCCTGGTGAGCGGCGACCTGTCGCTCGGCGCGACCGGCACGGTGACCAGCGTGGAAGGCACCCGGGTGCTCGCCTTTGGTCATCCGTTCTTCAATCTCGGGCCGGTCCAGCTGCCGATGACCCGCGCCCAGGTGGTGACCGTCATTCCCAGCCTGCTCAATTCCATCAAGCTCGCACATCTGGGTGAGGTGATGGGCGTGATGGACCAGGACCGGGCCACCGCGATTGGCGGCACGCTCGGTGTCCGGCCCCCGACGATCCCGCTCACCGTTGCGATGCGCGCCAATGGCGGCGCACCCCGGTCGTTCGCCTTCGAGGTTGCCGAGGACCAGTTGTTCTCGCCGCTGATCGTCTTTGCGGCGGTCGCCAACGTGCTGCAGTCCTATCAGCGCGAGGTCGGCGTCTCGACGATTCGGCTCAAGGGCTCTGCCGACATCGGCACCTCGACGCTCCGGCTGGACAACGTCTTCGGCGGCGACAGCGCCGTCGTCACGGCCGCCGCGTCGTTGGCGGCGCCGCTGGCCGCCGTGCTGCGCAGCGATCTCGGGACGCCGCGGATCGGACGCATCACCCTCGAGGTGGACACCGACGAGCGACAGCGGTCGACGCGTCTCGACCGCGCCTGGATCGCCGAGCCGCGCCCGCGTGCCGGCGACACCGTGACGCTGATGGCCGAGACCCGGAGCTTTCGAGATGCGCCGCAGCTGCACCGCCTGCGCATCCCGATCCCCGCGACGGCCACGGGCACGCTGCAGTTGCAGATCGTCGACGGGGCCACGCTCGCCCAACTGGAAGGGCGGCGGCGTTCGCTCGAGCAGGCGCGCAGCGTCGACCAACTCGTCGGCCTCCTGAATCGGGCACGCCGCGGCGACCGCTGGTATGTCCGCCTGACCCGATCCGCCCAGGGTTCGGTGGTCAACGGCCGCGATCTTCCCGCCCTCCCCGGCAGCGTGATGCAGGTGCTGGGCGCGGGGGCCGGCGTCATCGGCACTACGCTGGACCAGGACGTACTCGCCGAGTGGGAACTGCCCGCCGACGCGGTTGCCACTGGTCAGCGTACGCTGGCCATCACCCCCATCGTTCCGTAAGCCTTACATGACACATCTGTCCAGAATGGTCCTGGCGATGGCCGCGGTGGCGGTCATCGTGTCGCTGCCGCTGGGCGCGGCCGGCCCGGCGCAGTGGGAGGTCAGCAGCAGCGACCAGTGGATGGCCGGGCGCGGCGAGCAGGTGGCGGTCACGCGCGACGGACGCCTGAGGCTGGGCCCAGCCGTCAGGGTGTTGCACGAGGATCCCGCTCCGGCGCTGTGGACGGCCGCGAGCGCCCCCGACGGCACGGTGTACGTGGGCACCGGGAATGACGGGCAGGTGCTGGCGCTCTCCGGCGATCGGACCCGCGTCTTCTGGGACGGCGAGGACCTGCAGGTGCACGCGCTCGCCTGGCACGGTGATGCGCTGCTGGCCGGCACCTCCCCCGATGGCAAGGTCTATCGCATCGCCGCCGACGGCACCGCCACCGTCTTCTTCGACCCGTACGAGACCTACGTGTGGGCGCTCGCGGTTGACCGCCAGCAGCAGGTCTACGTGGCAACCGGAGGCAAGGGGCGCGTCTATCGGCTGCCGAAATCCGGGGGCCGCGCCACCAGGATCTTCGACAGCGCCGCAGCCAACGTCACGGCCCTGTCGGTCAACGACCGCGGCGACGTGCTCGTCGGCACCGATAGCCCCGGCCGGCTCTATCGGGTACCCGCCGGCGGCAAGGCATTCGCGCTGATGGACGGACCCTATACCCAGGTGCAGGCCATCCGACCGGGTAGCGACGGCAACACGTGGATTCTGGCTGTGTCGCCCGGTGCCAGTCCCGCCGGTGTCTCCCCAGGCCCCCCCCTGACCACTGCCGCCCCTACCGCCCAGGTCACCACGGAAGTCACCATCGTCTCGATTGGCGACGCGACCGCGGTCAGTGCCTCGCCATCCCCCAGCGCGTCTACCGGCGCGAGCGTCGGCGCGGGGGGAGCCAAGGGCGCCGTGTACCGACTTTCGGCCGACGGGCTCGTGGATGTGTACTGGGAGGCCACCGGCGAACTGCCGTTCGACCTGCTGCCGACGCCGTCGGGGCGACTGCTCGTGACGGCCGACAACGGCGTCGTCTACGCGCTGGACGGCAACCCCGTGCGCACGGCCCGCATCGCGCAAGTGCCGGGTCGGCAATTGACCCGCATCGTGCCGCGCGGGGATCGGTTCCTCATCACGGCGTCCAACCCCGGCAAGATTCTCGAACTGGCGGGCGTCGCCGCCCCAAGCGGCAGCTACACGTCCGAGGTGAAGGACGCCACGACCGGTGCCACGTGGGGCCTGCTGCGGTGGGAGGGGACGCGGCCCGCCGGCAGCAGCATGAGATTTGCCACACGCAGCGGCAACACGTCAGCGCCAGATGACACGTGGGCGGACTGGGCGGCCGTTCGGGACGAGGAGGGCACGCAGCGCATCGTCAGCCCGCCCGCCCGCTACCTGCAGTGGAAGGTGGACCTGGCCGGATCGCCCGCACTCGACCATGTCACGCTCACGTATCTGCCTCGCAACCAGCGCCCGCGACTGACCAGCCTTACCGTTCATCCCCCGGGCGTGGTGTTCCAGCAGCCGTATGCCACGCAGGAGCCGCCCGATCTCGCGGGCTTCCAGTCCACCACCCCTGCTCCGGCGCGCGATCAGGCGATCGCGGCGGCCACGCCTACGGTGACCGCGGCCCCGGTCGGGCGACGGTTGTTCCAGAAAGGGTTCCAGACATTCCAATGGGAGGCCAGTGACCCCGACAAGGACGACCTGCGCTATGAGGTCTCCATCCGCCGCGTCGGCAGCGACGACTGGCGAGTGCTGGCCCGGGAACTGGTCGGCAATGTCTACGCCTGGGACACGTCGCTGGTGCCTGACGGGCGCTACGCCGTGCGCGTGGTCGCGGGCGACGATCGCGCCAACCCCGAGGGGCAGGCGCTGCAGGGTGAGCGTGAGAGCGGTCCGCTGACGGTGGACAACACGCCGCCGACCATTCAGCTGCGTCGGTCTCCCGCCGGCGGCGCCTCGTCGGCCCCGTCGCTGACCTTCGAGGTCACCGACGCGGCATCGCCGCTCGATCGAGTGGACGTGCTGCTGGGCAATGGACAGTGGCGTCCGGTGTTCCCCGATGATGGCGCGCTGGACGGCCTGCGCGAGCGCTTCACGATCCCGGCGGCGACCCTTGGGGATGGGCCCGTCGTGCTTCGCGCCAGCGACCGCCTGGCCAACCTCACCACCCTGGAAGTGCCGGCCCGGCAGCCGCCAGGGCGATAGGCTGACCGCGGCTAGGTCGAGATGTCGGCGGCGAGCCGACGCGCCGACTGCGGCTTGATGACCAGTGGCCGTACGGTGGTGTGACTGACAAGCCACACCAGGCTCACGGCCACTGGACTGCCGGCGCGACTGGCTGGATGGAAGCGCGCGCCGTCTTCGAGCGACTGCACGAGTTGCAGGTTCGGCGTGCCCTCGAGCTGTTGTGTCTGCTCGATCCGGCCCTCGCGTGTGACCACGGCGGAGATCGCCAGCTCGACGTCCTGCTCGTCAGCCAGCGTGAGGTCGCTCTCGAGCATCAGCGGCATCACCGCTTCGGCCGACACACGCGGCGCCTGCATTCCGGGGGCGAGGGGCAGCGGCTCCATGTCGGTGCCCGCCAGGGCCATCATCTCCACCATGGCGCGCAGCGAGTCGGCACGCTCGGCTGCTGGGGCGAGCAGGACGATTCCTGCGGCAAGGGCGGCGCACACCACCACCGCGGCGCTGGCACACGCACCCGCCCACACCAGGTGCATATCGTCAAACGCCTCTCGCATACGCACGGGCCACGACTGCTCCTGTTCGACCCGCACGCGGCTGACGACGGCGCCGGCCAGCCCGTGCCGCACAGGCTGGTCGCCAACGGCCGCCGAGATCACCGTTGCGTGCTCACGCAACAGTTGACCGAGGTCGTGGAGCTGATCGGTCGCGCGCCGGCACCTTGCACAGTGGCTCAGGTGCTGGCGCACCTCGGTGTGGTCGGCCACCGACAGCTCGCCGTCCCGAAATGCCGACAGCTGCTCCTCGATGCTCGTGCAGGAATTCAGGGTGGTCACCGTTGCAGCTCCGCCCGAAGCAGCTGGCGCGCCCGCGCCAATCGCGACTTGACCGTTCCCACCGCCACGTTCAGCGAGTACCCGATCTCCTCATAGCTGAGGCCATCGATTTCACGAAGCACCAGGGCCGTCCGCTGATCGAATGGCAGGTCGCGCAGCGCCTGCCAGACCCGCTCGGCCTGTTCCTTCTGCCGCAGCAACTTCTCAGGCCCACAATCGTCGTGTGGCGAGGACAGCTCCCCGTGTTCGGAGACGTGTACCTCGAGCGGGATCTGCGCGGACTGGAGACGGCGACGCCACCAGCGTTGCCGGTTGCGCGCCTGATTGACGACGATGCGGTAGATCCAGGTGCGGAGCGCTGACTGTCCGCGGAAGCGATCGAGCATCCGGAACACCGTGAGGAAGACGTCCTGGGACAGGTCCAGTGCTTCTTCCTTGTCCCCCAGCAGATGGAAGGCCAAGTGGTACACCATGCGCTGGTGGCTCTCCACCAGCTCGGTGCACGCCGGCTCGTCACCGGCACGGCAGCGCGACACCAGCGCCGCCTCGGCGTCAGTGACGCCGCCCCAGTCGAGCGTGACGGGCTTCAACGACATTCCCCCTGCCATCCTGCAGTCACCCCCTGAGCGTATCGATGTCAGGTTGGACACCGCAAGGAGAGAAATGTTCCTCCCCGTCGCCTCACGTCCTCCCGCGCGGGTCGATTCTGTCGCGGAGGCCGTCGCCCAGGAAATTGAAGCCGAGCACCAGCAAGGCAATCGAAAGGCCGGGAAACACGGTCAGGTGGGGGGCGTCTATCAGGTGACTGCGGCCGGCGTCCAGCATGGCGCCCCAACTCGGGGTCGGCGGCTGCACGCCCAGTCCGAGGAAGCTCAACGACGCTTCAGCCACGATGGCGCCCGCCATGCCGAGCGTCGCCTGCACGAGCACGGCCGGGTAGGCCGAGGGCAGGACGTGGCGTAACAGCAGACGTGCCGGGCTGGCGCCGAGGCTCTGTGCGGCGTGCACGTATTCGAACTCGCGGGCCTTCAGCACCTGACCTCGCACCAGACGGGCGTAGCCCACCCACCCGATCGTCGCCAGCGCAATGACCACATTGCGCAGGCTCGGCCCGAGCGCAGCCACCAGCGCAATGGCCAGCAGGATGCCGGGGAAGGCCATGAGCACGTCGATGACACGGCCGATGAGCGTGTCGGTCCATCCGCCCGCGTATCCGGCGATGCCTCCGACCAGCAGCCCCACCAGTGACGACACCGACACCACCGACACGCCGACGATGAGCGACACGCCGGCGCCGGCCACCAGGCGGGCCAGGATGTCGCGACCGAGTTCGTCGAGCCCGAGCGGATGCGCCAGGCTCGGCCCGGCGAGCCTGAGCGCGAGTTCCTGCGACCGCGGGTCGGCAGGGACAATCCACGGCCCGAGCACTGCCGCGACGACGGCAAGCAGCACGAGTGGCAATCCAATCCGCAGGTTCATTGATAGCGAATCCTCGGGTCGGCCAACCCATACGCCAGGTCGGTCAGCAGGTTGACGGCGACGTAGGTCACCGCGATGAGCAGGATGCAGCCCTGCACCATCGGGTAATCACGGAACTGGATCGATTGGATCAGCAGCCGCCCCAGTCCCGGCCAGGCGAAAATCGTCTCGGTGATGATCGTGCCCGTCAGGACGGCGCCAAATTGCAGGCCGACGATCGTGATGATGGGAATGAGCCCATTGCGGAGGGCGTGGCCGAGCACTGTGCGACGCCACGACAAGCCGCGCGCCAGGGCCGCACGCACGTAGAGTTCCTTGAATTCCTCGACCAGGCTCGCCCTGGTCATCCGGGCCAGGATCGCTGCCAGCGCCAGACCCAGCGTCAAGGCCGGCAGCACCAGATACTCCGGGGGCACCCGCGGGACCGAGCCAATCAGGAAGGCGCTGGACGGACCACGGCCCGAGATGGGCAGCCATCCCAAGTGCACGCCGAACAGCAGCGCGAGCAGCGGTCCGAGCCAGAAGTTCGGCATCGAGACGCCCACCAGCGCCAGCGCCATGGCCGCGCTGTCCACCCAGGTGTTGGCGCGCACCGCTGCGATGATGCCGAGCGGCAGGGCCACCGCAAGGGCGACGAGCATGGCCGTCGCGGCAAGAAGCGCGGTGGCTCCCAGCTTCTCGGACAACTCTGTGGTGACCGGTCGGCCGGTGCGCAACGACTGCCCGAGATGGCCCCGCCCCGCGTCGGACAGGAAGCGACCGTATTGGACCGGCAGGGGATCGTCCAGACCGAGCTTGGCACGCAGGGCGGCCACATCGGCCGGGGTCGCCGCCTCGCCGAGCATCGACACGGCAGGATCGCCAGGCACCAGATGAATGAGCGCGAAGACCAGCGTCGCCACACCGAGCAGCACCGGGATGGTCAGCAGCAGGCGACGGGCGAGGAAGCGCAGCATGGGACGGCGGCTATGGTAGCCGAGGCCCCACCTCGCCCGGGTCGAGACCCAGGCGCCGGACCAGCTTGCTGAGCCCCTGACGTGTCAGCCCGAGGTCGCGGGCCGCCTGCGACGGGCGACCACCGGCCCGTGACAGGGCGTCCCGCACGTACGTGGACTCGAACTCGCGCCGAGCCGCGTCCAGCCCTGTCCGCGTCAGGCACGTCGGGGGCGTGCCCGGACACCGCACGTCGGATGGGAGGTCGTCGACCGTGACGCGGCCCCGGGTCGGGCCACGGACCGCGAGCGCCGCGAGCGTGTTCTGCAACTGCCTCACGTTTCCTGGCCAGTCGTGTCGGGCCAGCACGTCGAGCACGCGATCATCCAGACGCGCGCGACAGCCGACCCGCGCGGCGCAATCCTGCCAGAGGTGCCGGGCCAGCATCGGGATGTCGTCGCGGCGTTCACGCAACGCCGGCATCCGCACCCGCACGACGTCCAGGCGATAGAAGAGGTCAGCACGAAAGACACCACGCCGGACCGCATCCTCCAGCGAGACGTTGGTGGCGGCGATGACCCGGACGTCAACGCGGCGCGGGTGATTCTCCCCCACCCGCCGCACCTCGCCGTCCTGGAGCACGCGCAGCAGCTTTGCCTGGGCACGCCCGCCGAGCTCCCCCACTTCATCGAGGAACAGCGTGCCACCGTCGGCCTCGTCAAACAGGCCCGTGCGGTCGTTGGCGGCGCCGGTGAAGGCGCCGCGGACGTGGCCAAACAACTCGCTCTCGATCAGGTCATCGGGCAGCGCCGCGCAGTTGATCGCCGCGCAGTGCCGGTGGCGGCGCTGGCCGAGCGCGTGGATGGCGCGGGCGGCCAGCTCCTTCCCGCAGCCACTTTCGCCGCGCACGAGTACGGGAAAGGGCGCACGCGCCGCCAGGGCGATCTGGGCACGGACGTCGCGCATGACCACGCTGTCGCCGATGAGCGTCTGCTCGAGGCCCGGCGCGGCGGTCGTGACCACCGGAACGGCCGTCCCGATCCGACCAGCCACCAGGCGCGCGAACACGGCCAGGAGCGGCTGCCGGATCTGCCCGGCGTCGCTGGTCGGCCAGCATGCGCAGACGTGCAGCGAGGCGTCGCCCTCGAGGTCGTGCCGACCGGCCGCGTGCCAGCCACGGCCGGTGGTCACGGCGGCCGGGGCATCGGTTCGACACAGTTGGCGCCACGCGAGCAACGACTCCCCGGGCGGGCCGTCGCTGGCAAGGAGTCGCGCCTCGCCGCGATGAGCGACGAGGATGGCCGCGTGCTCGGCCTGGGTATGGTGACGCACGGCACGACACGCGACGGCCAGCGCCTCCTCGTCGCGCCGGACCTCATCGAGCTGCGTGTTGACGTCGAGCAGTTCCAGATGGGTCATGTGGTCTTGGTCTCCGGCAGGCAGGGCCATGGTGAGGAAGGATGGAAAGGCCGGCGCGCCAGCAAGCCGGCGCCAGGCGCGACGGACCTGCCGTGCGTGCGCCGCCCGGTGTGGATCCGCCGCCCAGGAGCGGGCCGGCTGTGCTCGCACCGCTGCCGGCCGCGTCGTCTGCCACGCCTCTGGCAGTGCGGCCGTCATCATCAGGGCGGCGACGCGGCCGCCACGCTCAATCCAGGCGTCGAGGCCCTCGCGGCCTGCATTCCCAGTCGTATCGCGCACGGCCGCCAGCAGCGGCGGCCACTGCTGCACCGGGGAGTCGGACAAGGCGGGCAGCCACGCGGCCTGCACCGGCAGCATGCCCGCAGCCCGGGCCGCGGCCGCCGCCCGACACCAGGCCGATGGCCCTTCAGCGCGGGACACGAGGACATCTCTCGACCCGGTTAGCGGCCATGCCCGCGGCGCGGTGGCCGCCCACGGGAGGGCCCCGTCGGCAACGGTCAGCACCCGCTCCATCCATCGGCCGAGCCAGTCGCGCGTCAGCCACGCGTCCACGACGACATGCCCGGTCGGACCTCCCGGCGTGCCGAGCCCTGGCGACCGCCAGCCTTCTGCCTCGACGCCGTCGATCACGCGACTCGCCAGGTGTGCGGCGCTACCGGTGGCCAGGTCCACCAGCCCGGCTGCGGTCTCGATCACGCGACCCGCCCGCAGAGCGACGACCGGCGAACAGACCACGCGGGGCATGGGGGTCTGCGGAGCAAGCGGCTCGCCAGACGTCGCGGCGAGGATTGGACGGCAATTGTCGCGACGACGCGGCCTCGAGTGCGGTTTCTGCGCGCGCCGAGCGCGCA
>Ga0136633_1001675_pt1 | contig 16108 bp, 15 predicted proteins | sample AntDrymeUQ832206_2_FD_105494 | JGI IMG/M metagenome (GOLD analysis project Ga0136633, IMG submission 105494) | Polar desert sand microbial communities from Dry Valleys, Antarctica - metaG UQ83 (22.06) | ecosystem: Environmental > Terrestrial > Soil > Desert | place: Antarctica: Dry Valley...
GGACGACGAGATCGACGACGTGACGGCGTACGCCTATGCCAGGGTCGGGTACCACCGCAGCCTCGACCAGCTTCGCCGTAACGGGTGGAAGGGCAATGGTCCGGTGCCATGGGAGCACGAGCCGAATCGTGGCTTCCTCAGGGCGCTGGCCGCGCTGGCATCTGCTGCGGACCGAATCGGTGAGGCGCCAGAGGCCACGCGCTGTGCGGAGTTCCTCCGAGACTCAAGCCCGACGGCCTACGACGAGCTCCTCCGCGCGTGACCACGCACTCGTAAAACGCCGAAGCGCCGGAATCGTCCCCTGCTTCGATTCCGGCGCTTTGACGTTAATGTCCCCGATGTGCACGAGCATGTCAGGCCTACCTGCCGTGTGACTGGCCGCTTCATGCCAGTGGCACTATCATGCCAAGATGACGCCCCTTTTATCAGAGTCCACGCCGCTTGCGGTCCTCGGTTTCAGTGCCGCTGAGGAACAGCTTTACCGCGTGTTGCTCCGGAACTCCGGCAACACCCTCGGCGCGACCGCAGAGTTGCTCGGCAGGAAGCCGGCTGACCTGAAGGCGGAGCTGGCCCGGTTCGTCGCTGCCGGGCTGGTCGGCATCGAGGGTGGACGGGTTCTCGCCGTCCCCCCGGACCAGGCGCTGGGCCGGCTGATCACCGACGAGGCCAGACGACTTCAGAGCGTCAATGAGCAGCTCGACGCCCTACGAGGTCTGCTGCCGTCATTGTCCGCAGAGCATCTGATCTCGCAGGCTCCGCGTGGAGAAACGGTGGGCTTCGAGGCCATCGAGGGTGGCGACTTCCTCAGCCTCATCCGCGGTCTCTCCGCTGCGTCGGGCGGTGACTTGCTGTGGCTGCGTCCCGACGGATGGAAGCACTCCTTCGGTCGTGAGCTCGACGAGTGGGTGATGGACCTCGTGCTGTCGGGTCGGCGGTCGCGCGCGATCTATCCAGCACGAGTCCTCGAAGAGGCGCCGGAAGTTCTGCGGGCGCGGGCAGATGCAGGAGAGCACGTGCGCATTCTTGCGAACGTGCCGACGCGGCTTGCGATCATGGGCGCCTCCGCAGCTCTGATCCCCCAGAGGTGGGGAGTGCACGATGATCGGCGGCTCGTCATCCGCCAGGAGTCCATGATCAGTGCGCTCACGATGCTTTTCGAGACCATGTGGGGGCAAGCGATGTCGGTGCCGGGGCTCGACGGCCAGCGTGATGACGCGACCCGCGCCAGCGGCCGGCGGCTGATGCTCGACCAGCTCGCAGGCGGAGCCAGGGACGAACAAATCTCGGCTGCCCTCGGGCTCAGTCTCCGAACGGTGCGGCGAAGGGTGGCCGCGATTCTCGACGAGCTCGGGGTGGAGTCACGATTTCAGGCAGGAGTCGAGGCCGTACGCCGCGGCTGGATGTGAACGCCGCTTGAAAACGATGCCCTTAAAAACAAGGGGAATCTCAATGCGGGAGGAACATGGAGAAGGAGCCCGCCTCGACCCGCCACGTGCGGTTGCGTTCGGGTCCGTAGAGCTCACCGTCCGCGCTGCAGTAGAACGCCTGACCTGAAACGGAGACCGTCGAGCCCCGTTGATACAGCACGTCTTCGCGCGCTTGATGGTCGCCCCTGCGGAGTCTCGCGGCGTACCCGAGTCGCGCGAACGGGCCGACCGCGAACGACACCATCACGTCCATCTTGCCGCTCTCAGGGTCGGCGTCCGGCGTGATCTCGGTGCCGCCCCCGACTGTCGACCCGTTGCCGACCGCTAACTGCAGGATCGGTCTGTCGAAGTCGGCGACAACCTCGCCGTCGACCTCGACCCGTAGTCGGACGTATGGCGGCTTGACGCCCGCCAGCGCGGCTCCGATGCCGTACCCGACCCGACCCAACTGCTGCTTCCACTTGTGCGCCTTGCGGCTGGCCTCAGCACCCACTCCGACGTGCACGTTGTTCACCACGATCCCGCCGACCTCGTCGACGATCAGGTCGACCAGACGTGCGTCGCCCTTCACGATCAGACGCGCGGCGTCCTCCGGGTCGAGCGGGATCTCGGCACCGCGCGCGAAGTCGTTGCCGGTCCCCAGCGGGATCAGGCCGAGCACCACATCGCGCAACTCTTGGCGGCGGTGCAGTGCGGCGACGACTGCGTGCAGGCTTCCGTCCCCGCCAGCCACGACGACTCTGCGACTGCCGCGTCGGTGCAGGACGCCGTCCAGCTCGCCCTGGTCCGACGTCGGGCAGATCTCGACGTCACCGGCCGCGCGAAGCACGGCGAGGGCCTTGTCGAGGTTGTCGGCGTCGTTCGTTCCGGCGTCCGAGTTGGTGATCAGCAGGAGGGGGTCCACGGGCCGGACACTACATCGCCATCAGTCGCCAGCAGTATCGCCGGCAGTCGGCTCTGATAACGTTGCTTTGCAAGAGCCCCGGTGCTGTTGCACCTCCGGGGCTTCTTTGTTGCCTGGCCGTGACGCCCCGGCCATTCACCCAGCGGCCGTTGACCCAGTGAGAGGGGCGCCTGATGCCCGCGATTGTCCTTGTCGGTGCCCAGTGGGGCGACGAAGGAAAAGGCAAGGCGACCGACCTGCTCGGCTCGTCGTTTGATTATTGCGTGAGATATCAAGGCGGAAACAACGCCGGACACACGATCGTCATCGATGGCGAGAAGTTCGCGCTACACCTGCTGCCGTCCGGCATCCTGACTCCTGGGGTGACCCCGGTGATAGCGAACGGCGTCGTGGTCGATGCCGCGGTCCTGCTCAAGGAGATCCAGGCCCTCAACGAGCGCGGAGTGGACACGTCTCGTCTGCTCATTTCCAGCAACGCGCACCTGATCACGTCGTACCACACGACCATCGACAAGGTCACCGAGCGATTCCTCGGCAAGAACCAGATCGGCACGACGGGCCGGGGGATCGGTCCGACGTACGCAGACAAGATCAACCGGATGGGAATCCGCGTCGCCGACCTCTTCGACGAGAAAATCCTGACACAGAAGATCGAGGCTTCACTCGAACAGAAGAACCACCTGCTCGTGAAGGTCTATAACCGCCGCGCCATCGAGGTCGAGTCGGTGCTGGAGGAGTTCCTCGCGTACGCCGACGACATCCTGCCCTACGTGGCCGATACCTCCAGGGTGCTTAACGAGGCACTCGACGAGGGCAAGGTCGTGCTCTTCGAAGGTGCCCAAGCCACCCTGCTCGACGTCGACCACGGCACCTACCCGTTCGTCACTTCGAGCAACCCCACCGCCGGCGGGGCATGTGTGGGAGCCGGCATCGGTCCCACCCGTATCGACCGCGTGATCGGGGTGGTGAAGGCCTACACGACCAGGGTCGGCGCCGGACCGTTCCCGACCGAGCTCCTCGACGAGGACGGCGTGAAGCTTCGCGACGTGGGGACCGAGTTCGGTACGACGACCGGCCGCGACCGTCGCTGCGGCTGGTACGACGCGGTCATCGCGCGCTACGCCAGCCGGATCAACGGGCTGACCGACTTCTTCTTGACCAAGCTCGACATCCTCGGCAGCTGGGAGCAGATCCCGGTCTGCGTCGCGTACGACGTCGACGGCGTACGTCACGACGAGATGCCGATGACCCAGTCGGAGTTCCACCACGCCACACCGATCTACGAGATGTTCGACGGCTGGAACGAGGACATCTCCGCTTGCCGCAGCTTCGACGATCTGCCGAAGAACGCGCAGAACTACGTGCGGGCGCTCGAGGAGATGTCTGGTGCGCCGTTCTGGGCGGTCGGCGTCGGACCTGGACGCGAACAGACCATCGTCTTGCGCGACAACTAGAGTCTCAGCCTGTGAAGACCCTCGTCATCGGCAGCGGTGGGCGCGAGCACGCCCTGGCTCTCGCGCTGTCCCGCGACCCGAACGTCATCGAGGTACATGTCGCCCCGGGCAACCCGGGGACCGCGAGGGTGGCCCAGCTGCATGATGTGGATCCGCTCGACGGCGTGGCAGTGGCCGACCTGGCCCAGAAGCTGGGCATCGACCTCGTCGTGATCGGGCCGGAGGCTCCGCTCGTCGCCGGTGTGGCCGATGTCGTGCGCGAACGAGGCATCGCCTGCTTCGGGCCATCGCGCGCAGCGGCCCGGCTCGAGGGATCCAAGGCATTCGCGAAGGCGATCATGGCCGCGGCCGAGGTGCCCACGGGAATGGCTCACGTGTGCACGACACCAGCCGAGGCCGCGGACGCCCTCGATGCTTTCGGCCCTCCCTACGTGGTCAAGGACGATGGGCTCGCGGCCGGCAAAGGCGTGGTCGTGACGCACGACCGCGATGAGGCGCTTGCCCACGCGGCCTCGTGCGAGCGGGTCGTGATCGAGGAGTTCCTCGACGGCCCCGAGGTGTCCCTGTTCGCGATCACCGACGGGACATCGGTCGTACCCCTCCGCCCCGCGCAAGACTTCAAGCGTCTCGGCGACGGTGACGCCGGCCCGAACACAGGGGGGATGGGCGCCTACACCCCGCTGCCGTGGGCACCTTCCGGGCTCGTCGCCGAAGTCACGGCACGCGTGTTCCAGCCCACCATCGACGAGATGACGCGCCAGGGGACGCCGTTCCAGGGACTGCTCTACGCGGGGCTCGCGCTCACCACCCGGGGGGTGAAGGTGATCGAGTTCAACGCCCGGTTCGGTGACCCCGAGACCCAGGCCCTGCTGTCCTTGCTCGAGTCGCCGCTTGGAACTCTGTTGTACGCCGCAGCACAGGGCCGTCTCGACGACGTGGGCCCGCCGAAGTGGCGAGACGGGGCTGCCGTGGCCGTCGTACTCGCTGCGCAGAACTACCCCGACTCTCCGCGCACGGGTGATGTCATCCACGGTGTGGACGCAGCCGAGGAACTCGACCAGGTCGACGTCATCCAGGCCGGCACCGCTCTTGACGACGAGGGCCAACTCGTCACTGCCGGCGGTCGGGTGCTCGCGGTGACCGCCATGGGGAGCGATGTTGCCGATGCCCGCACCAAGGCCTACGCGGGTGTTGCGAAGATCAAGATCGATGGCAGCCACCACCGAAGCGACATCGCAGCCGACATCTGACAACGAACAACGAAGCCCGAGATGAGGAACGAGCCGCTGTGACAATTCCCAACGTCCTCGCCAACCGGTACGCCGGCGCCGACCTCGCGCGGCTGTGGTCGCCCGAGCACAAGATCGTCCTCGAACGCCAGCTGTGGATCGCGGTGCTCAAGGCGCAGAAGGACCTCGGGATCGACGTCCCGGACGGGGTGATCGAGGCCTACGAGGCGGTCGCCGACCAGGTCGACCTGGACTCGATCGCTGTGCGGGAACGTGCAACCCGCCACGACGTGAAGGCGCGGATCGAGGAGTTCTGCGCGCTCGCCGGACACGAGCACATCCATAAGGGGATGACCTCACGCGACCTGACCGAGAACGTCGAGCAGCTCCAGGTGCGCGCGTCCCTCCTTCTCGTTCGTGACCGAGTGGTCGCGACGCTGGCCCGCCTCGGCCGACTCGCCTCCGAGCACGAAGCCCTGGTGATGGCAGGCCGCTCGCACAACGTGCCCGCGCAGGCCACGACGCTGGGCAAGCGGTTCGCGACGATTGCCGACGAGATGCTGATCGCCCTTGCCCGCCTTGAGGATCTGATCGCGCGCTACCCGCTGCGTGGCATCAAGGGTCCGGTCGGGACGTCACAGGACATGTTGGACCTGCTGGACGGTGACGCGTCGGCGCTCGAGGCGCTGGAGTCGCGCGTGGCGGCACATCTGGGGTTCGAGAACGTGCTGACCAGCGTCGGCCAGGTGTACCCGCGCTCGCTCGACTTCGACGTCGTGTCCGCGCTCGTCCAGCTCGTCGCCGGCCCGTCCAACCTGGCGACCACGATCCGGCTGATGGCCGGCATCGAGCTGGTCACCGAGGGGTTCAAGGAGGGTCAGGTCGGTTCGTCGGCCATGCCGCACAAGATGAACACCCGTTCCTGCGAGCGCGTGAACGGACTTGCGGTGATCCTGCGCGGGTACCTCTCCATGGTCGGTGAGCTCTCGGGCGACCAGTGGAACGAGGGAGACGTTTCCTGCTCGGTTGTTCGTCGCGTCGCGCTGCCCGACGCGTTCTTTGCGGCCGACGGACTGTTCCAGACGTTCCTCACCGTGCTCGATGAGTTCGGTGTGTTCCCGGCGGTGGTCCAGCGAGAGCTCGACCGCTATCTGCCGTTCCTGGCCACCACGAAAGTCTTGATGGCAGCGGTGCGCAACGGTGTGGGTCGCGAGACCGCGCATGAGGCGATCAAGCAAGCCGCGGTCGGTGTGGCACTCGAGATGCGCCAGGGTGCCGCCCGCAACGACGTGTTCGACCGACTAGCGACCGACTCGCGTCTCGGGCTCACCAAGGAACAGCTCGCCTCGTTGGTTGCCGAGCCGATCGCGTTCACCGGTGCCGCGGTCGACCAGGTGCAGGCCGTCGTACACCAGATCGACGCTGTCATCAAGAGATACCCCGACGCGGCGACGTACACCCCCGGCGCCATCCTCTAGCCGACTTGTCAGGGTGTAGTTGCGCTATAGGGTCACCACACCCTGACAACTCGGGGAGCATTAGTAGGATCGGCGCCATGAGCCGCCTTCCCCCTGCCGCGCCCGAGATCAAGGGTGCCGAGCACATCCATTCGGGGAAGGTTCGAGACCTGTACCGACTCGACGACGGGCTGCTGCTGATGGTGGCCTCGGACCGGATCTCGGCGTACGACTTCATCCTCGACAGCGAGATCCCGGACAAGGGCGCGATCCTCACCCAGATGTCGTTGTGGTGGTTCGAGCAGCTCGCGGAGCTGGTGCCGAACCACATCGTGTCGACCGATGTCCCGGACAGCGTTCGCGGGAGGGCTGTGATCTGCGAGGCCCTGGACATGTTTCCCGTCGAGTGTGTGGCCCGCGGGTATCTCACCGGGTCGGGACTCCTGGACTACCGGCGGACCGGCGAAGTGTGCGGTGTTGCATTGCCCGAGGGTCTCATCGACGGCAGCCGACTCGACGAGCCGATCTTTACTCCGGCGACCAAGGCGGCGGTCGGCGACCACGACGAGAACGTGTCGTACGACGCGGTAGTGCGCGTCGTCGGAGCGCACACAGCCGCTGACCTACGTTCCCTGACGATCATGATCTACCAGCGGGCAGAGGCGATCGCGCGCGAGCAGGGTGTGATTCTCGCCGATACCAAGCTCGAGTTCGGTTCCCGTGCGGACGCGACGATCGTGCTCGGCGACGAGGTCCTTACTCCGGACTCGTCGCGCTTTTGGCCTGCTGATCTATGGCAGCCTGGCCGGGCCCAACCGTCGTACGACAAGCAGATCGTGCGTGACTGGCTGACCTCATCCGCAAGTGGGTGGTCGAAGGACTCCGGCGAGGAGCCACCTTCCCTTCCGCAGGAGGTCGTGGATCGAACCCGCTCGAGGTACGTCGAAGCCTACGAACGACTGACTGGACAGAAGTTCCAACCGCCCCGGTAAACAGATTCCGGTAACAAGAGGAGGCACCCTGTGCTCAACCTGTCGGTTCTACTCGAGGACAGTGCCCGTAAGTACCCGAGCCGTGATGCGGTCGTGCTCGGGGACACGCGGCTGACCTACGCGCAGGTCAACGGTGCCGCGAACCAGGTCGCGAACCTCCTTGTCTCCAAGGGGATCGCGCCCGGCGACAAGGTCGCGCTGTCGTGCCCGAACCTGCCGTTCTTCCCGATCATCTACTACGGGATCCTGAAGGCCGGCGCGGTCGTCGTGCCTCTGAACGTGCTGCTCAAGAGACGCGAGATCGCCTACCACCTGCGCGACTCGGATGCGAAGGCGTACTTCTGTTTCCAGGGAACCCCCGAGCTGGCGATCGGCGTCGACGGCCACGCAGGTTTCGAGCAGACCGAGGCCTGCGAGCACTTCTTCATGGTGATGGCCGACCCGAGTGCGCCTTCGCACGTCGAGGGCACCGAGACGCTTGGGGCGGCGCTGAAAGACCTGTCGCCGGTGTTCGAGCCAGTGATCACCGCGGAGACCGACACGGCAGTGATCCTCTACACCTCGGGTACGACGGGCCAGCCGAAGGGCGCCGAGCTCTCGCACTCCAACCTGGTGATGAATGCGTTGACATCCAACCGTCTGTTCGCGGCGAACCCGGCCGAGGACACCCACCTGCTGACGCTCCCGTTGTTCCACTCGTTCGGCTCGAGCGTCCAGATGAACGCCGGCTTCGCGACGGCTGCGACCCTCGTTCTGGTGCCACGTTTCGACCCCCAGGCTGTGGTCGCGCTCATGCAGAAAGAGGTCATCACCTTCTTCGCAGGCGTTCCCACGATGTACTGGGCGCTGCTTAATGCGTTGACCGATGACGTCGATGTGGACCGGATCGCCGCGAACCTTCGGGTGTCCGTGAGCGGTGGCGCGAGCTTGCCGCTGGAGATCATCAAGGAGTTCAAGGATCGTTTCCACGTCCAGATCCTCGAGGGGTACGGCCTCTCCGAGACGAGTCCGGTGGCGACGTTTAGCGACCCCGCGCGCGACCCGCGACCGGGCTCGATCGGGGTTCCGATCTGGGGCGTCGAGGCCAAGCTCGTGGATGCCGACTGGAACACGGTCGAAGGTGCCGACGCGGTAGGCGAGATCGCGATGCGCGGACACAACATCATGAAGGGCTATTACAGCCGCCCCGAGGCAACCGCCGAGGTGATGAGGGACGGCTGGTTCCGCTCCGGCGACCTCGGTCGTCGAGACGAGGACGGCTTCTACTACATCGTCGACCGGGTCAAGGACATGATCATCCGTGGCGGGTTCAACGTGTACCCGCGCGAGATCGAAGAGGTCCTGATCACGCACGAGGCCGTCTCGTTGGCGGCAGTGATCGGCGTACCGCATGAGAGCCACGGCGAAGAGATCAAAGCGTTCGTGATCAAGAACGAGGGCGCCGAGATCACCGAGGACGAGCTGATCGCTTGGTGCAAGGAGCAGATGGCCGGTTACAAGTACCCGCGGATCATCGAGTTCGCCCCCAGTTTGCCGATGACGGCGACCGGCAAGATCCTGAAGCGCGAGCTCTCCTGACATCTTCGGGCTATTGACGAAGGGGCGCGCTTGCGCGGAAGGTGAGGGGTTCCATCACGCGCCGCCGGAGGTTCCGGGGGTCGACGTGGGGGTGAGGAAGTGCCACATGCCGCTGTTTATGGACGTTCACCACATGGATGGGGGCGTGACCGCGGCTGACGTGGCCGGCGCCCACGCGAAGGATGTCGAGACGCAGAAGCAGTACGGCGTGGACTACAAGCACTATTGGGTCGACGAGACGAACGGCAAGATCTTCTGCCTCGTCGATGCGCCGGACGCCGAGACCGCCGCGCGGGTCCACAAGGAGGCGCACGGCCTTGAGGCCGACGAGATCTACCCCGTCACCCAGGGCGCATAAGGGATCAGGCCGGACGTCGGGCTACGACCAGGCGGACACCGCCTGAACCTCTGCACGCGCCGCCAGCGGAGAACGACTCACACGGCTACGACGCGACCAGTTCGTCAACGTCAATCACTACGATGCGGTCATCCAAGTCCTCGACGAGAACCACATCTGCCTGACAAAGGGCGGTGTCCGACTTGGGCCGATCTCGTCTGGACTGATCTGGCCGAGCGAGATGGATCTCATGACGAGGCTTGCCGGCTGCGGCCACATGCGCTCAATCGGCGTTGAGGATCGGTTGTTCTGACGCTGGCCTAGCGGAGTTTCCGGGCGAACCGATCAGCATCTGGGTCAACACGTGCCGCACTTCGTCCAACTCGCCCCCGGCCAACGTGATCTCCGGAGCGTACCTGCGTAACCGTTCGGCTGAGACGGTGCGGATTTGTTCGGTGATAACCCAGCCCCCGCCCGCGGCGACGTGTATTCGGTGCAGCCATCCGCGTCGTTCGACGCTGGTCAACGGCAACACGGTAACCAAATGGCCCATCGTGAGGTCGAGGTGGAAACGCGACGAAACGACGAGCGCGGGGCGGTCTTTGCCCTGCTCGCGGCCCCGCACTGGCTCAAAGTCAACAAACCACACGTGCCCAGGCTCAATCTGAGGCTGGCTCACCCCTGACTCCGCACCCATTCATCGGCAATCGGCGCGTCAGCGCTGGCGAGTTCGTCAGCTGCAGAGAGATAATCTGACCAGCCCTGTGGATCGGACTCGCGGTATCGGTGCACAGCGGCAATGGCGGCGGACCGCCAATGCTCGTCGATCAGCCGTCGTACGGTCTCGTCGGCAGACACTCCACCGAACTCTTCTTGACCGATACGTCGGACACGTTCTCGAGTCTCGTCACTGACGCGCAGCATGTGAACAGGATACCATCCAGTCAACGTCATTGTTTACTACCATGTTTACGTCATTCCGCGACGGTGCGACAGGAAGTACGACACGGGAAGCAACCGCTGTTTACAGGGATGGTCGGGTCGTGGTCGGGACCCGCGTCGGCCGAGATTCGTCGGATGTCAGTGAGAGTCAGTTGCCGGCGAACAGGCGTTCGCCTTCTACTTGTCTTGCAGCAAGGGACGGCATCGCACGATGGCCGATCCTAGGCACCCGGACGGACCAGGCCGGACTCGTACGCGAGCACGACGAGCTGGGCACGGTCGCGCAGGCCGTGCCGGCTCAGGACGTCGCTGACGTATCCCTTCACGGTCGACTCAGCGAGATGCAGCCGACCGGCGACCTCCCGGTTGGACAGGCCGCCGGCGACCAGCCGGACGATGTCGGTCTGCCGCTCGGTGAGGGAGAGTTTCGACGGGTCCCGCGCGGGTCCTCGTTCCAGGTGAGCCTCTATAAGCCGGCGGGTGATAGTCGGCGCGAGCAGCGCGTCCCCGGCGGCTACCGCCCGGATGCCGGACCAAAGCTGCTCCCGGGGGACGCTCTTGAGCAGGAACCCGCTCGCCCCGGCGCGCAGTGCGTCGTAGATGACCTCGTCGAGCTCCACGGTGGTGAGCACCAGGACCCTTGCTGCGGAGCCGGACGCGACGATTCGCCGGGTGGCCTCGATGCCGTCCATGCCAGGCATCCGGACATCCATCAGCACGATGTCCGGGTCGGTACGACGGGACGTCTCCACGGCGCTCGCCCCGTCGGATGCCGTGCCGACGACGGTGATGTCAGGGTCGCTGTCGACGATCGCCACCAGGCCTTCGCGCACCAGCTCCTCGTCGTCGGCGACCAGCACCCGGATCATGAGAGGGCCGGCAGTGTCGCGCGAAGGCCGAAGTCTCCGGCGGGTGTCGGATCCGCCTCGAGTGTCCCGCCGAGACCGAGCACCCGCTCCCGCAAACCGACGAGCCCCCGCCCTGTTCCGCCGTACGCCGAGGTGTGCCTGCGTCCCGAGCTGTCGACCTGCAGTCGGATGGCGTCGGCGTCGTAGGAGAGCCGCACGGTCACCTTGACACCGGAGGCATGCCGCAGCGCGTTGGTCAGTCCCTCCTGCACGACCCGGTACGCGCAGTGATCGGCTGCCGGCGGCAGGGGTCGACGTACACCGTCCTCCCGGACGACCACGGTGAGTCCGGCCGCGCGAGCACCCTCGACCAGTGCGGGAAGTCGTGCCATCCCTGCCTCGGCCGGCGCGTCCGACTCGTGGTCGCGGAGCAGGGCCAGGAGGCGACCGAGCTCGTCCAGCGCCTCGCGGCTCACCGCGCCGATGGACGCGAGCGACTGGCGGGCCGCGTCGGGGTCGCGGTCGATGACCGCCTGACCGGCCTCGGCCTGGACCGCGATCAGCGTGACCGCGTGGCTCACCACGTCGTGCAGCTCCCGGGCGATCCGACGGCGCTCAGCGTCGACGGCAGCATCCGCCTCGCGGGTCAGCGCCTCGGTCTCGAGCTGGAGTACGGCGACCTCCCGCTGACGCTGGTGGACGGTGATGCCGAGGACGCCGGGGACCACCACGAAAAGGAGCAGGGTGGGGAGGATGTTCGACGTCGAGTCCGAAGGGTCGGCGGAGATAGCGGTGGCAATGGCCATGCTCAACAGGGCGGCACCGATGATCGCATCACGTAGCGGCGCGTAAGCCGCCACCGAGAATGCCGCGACGACCACACCGAGCAGCACCGAGACCTCGTCGGCCGACTCCAGGAAAACTGCCTCCGTCATCATGCCGACAGCCACTATCGCGGCAGCGCTGAGTGGCAGGCGTCGACGAAAGGCCAGACCGAACATTGTCGCGGCAGCCATCGCTGCACGGAGCTGGGGCATCGGGGCCTCGGTGACGGTCAGCGTCTCGAACACTGCGAACCCGGCGAACCCGAGCATGAGTGCCACATCCCAGGGGGTGGTCACCTTCCGCGCAAGTGCTCGCCATGACGTCACGCACCAACGCTAGCCATGCCCGGAACCCGCCGTGACCCTTCTGGAGAAGGAAGTGAACACCTACTACGGGAGGGGTCAAGTGCACCGCGCAGGAGGTGGGAGGCGGGCCCAGGACGGTCCTACCGTCGAAGGGTCAGAACCCCAGCGACTGTGGAGGCCCATCGTGTCGACCAATGAACAACTCATCGACATCCCGTCCGTATCCGCCCGCGACTACTGGAGATCGCCGCTGACCGTCTCGCTCATCGTGGGCGGCCCACTCCTGGTGGTCCTGTCCGAATTGGTCGCACCGCGACAACCCGGGGACCTGTCGCCCGCAGCGGACGCCGCCTTCGTCATCGGCAGCTCGGACCGGTTCCTCTGGAGCTTCCTGATCGGGCTCGTCGCGGCGGCGGTTTTCGCCGGAGGCTTCGTGTACGTCGCCACCCAGATCCGCGGTCGCGGAGCAGTCGTCGGTCGGGTGGCCGCCGTTCTCGGTGTGGCGGGGGCGGTCGGGCTGGGCGGTCACATGGCCACCGGCCTGCTGGTCCGGGACCTGTACCTGCAGGACGCCGGCTTGGCATCGGTGGTCTCGGACGTGGAGTTCGGTGTGGCGGCCGTCGCCACCGTGTTCCCCGTGATCCTCGGCCTGACCCTGGGCCCGATCCTGCTGGCAGTGGCCGCGTTCCGTGCCGGCTGGGTCGGCTGGTGGGTGATCGTCGTCGCGGTGCTGGCGTTCGTGGCCGACTGGTCTCCGACCAACTACAACACCGTCCTGTTCGGCGTACTCGCGACCGTCGTCTTTGGTGCGATCGCGATGCGGCCCGGCAGCCGCTTAGACTAAAGGGCGCCGGTAACAACGAACTCTCAAGGAGCCTCCCCGTGGCCCGTGTCGTCGTCGACGTCATGCTCAAGCCCGAGATCCTCGACCCGCAAGGCAAGGCGGTGCATGGCGCACTGCCTCGCCTCGGCTTCGAGGGCATCACCAACGTCCGCCAGGGCAAGCGCTTCGAGCTCGAAGTCGAGGGCGAGATCACCGAGGATCGGCTCGTCGAGATCCGCAAGATTGCCGAGACCCTGCTGTCGAACCCGGTGATCGAGGACTTCGCCGTGCACGTTCCGGGGCCACACCTGTGAGGATCGGCGTCGTCACCTTTCCCGGCTCGCTCGACGACGTCGACGCCCGCCGCGCGGTCCGGTTCGCAGGGGCCGAACCCGTTGCGCTCTGGCACGGCGATCACGACCTGCAGGGCGTCGATGCGGTGGTCCTTCCCGGCGGCTTCTCCTACGGCGACTACCTCCGCTGCGGGGCGATCTCACGGTTCGCACCGGTGATGACCGAGGTGGTCGACGCGGCGACAAAGGGGATGCCGGTGCTGGGCATCTGCAACGGCTTCCAGATCCTGTGCGAGTCCCACCTGCTGCCGGGCGCGCTGATCCGCAACGACCACCGCAAGTTCGTCTGCCGCGACCAGTTGTTGCGGATCGAGAACAACAAGACTTCGTGGACCAACGAGTACGACGAGGGCGCCGAGGTCACGATCGTTCTGAAGAACGGTGAAGGTGGCTACGTCGCCGACGAGTCGACGCTAGACATGCTCGAGGGGGAGGGGCGCGTCGTCGCGCGCTATCTGGGCGACAACCCGAACGGTTCGCTACGCGCGATCGCGGGCATCACCAACGACCGCGGCAACGTGGTCGGCTTGATGCCGCACCCCGAGCACGCCGTCGAGGACCTCACCGGACCGGGAACTGACGGACTCGCGTTCTTCACTTCGGCGATCAAGGCGCTGGCGAACGCCTGACCTTGCTCCGCCGCGACGACCCCGCTGCCGAAGCGGCCTTGCCCACGAGATACTCCGCCGGGCCGCGAATGCCGCGAAGCCTGAACAGGGCACCCACGCACAGAGCGAAAGCCACGTGCCGGAGGAAGGTCTCCACGTTGTCGTCGGGCCAGACCTCCGGGGTGCGCATCAGCACGTGCGCGGTGTAGAGGGTCAGCGTCATCGCGCCGGCGCCGAACACCACACTCGCGATCCGCGGGACCGCCCTGCTCAGCAGCATGCACAACGAGATCACGACCATCGCGCTCCCGATCGTGTGCGCCAGGTCGAATGGCGTCCCTGAGTGAGGTGCATGGACCGCGAGCCACCACCAGCTCTCGGTGGGTGTGGTGCCGAACAGGCCATGGGTCAGCACCTCGCCGATCGAGTCACCTTCTCGTGGCCCGTCGTACGTCCTGCGTAAGGTGCCCATCACCCCGGGGCGGGCGAGCAGCGCAACCGACAGGAACCAGCCGGCAGCGGCCAGGAGCACGCCCGGGACCAGTAGTTCGAGAGCGGCGCGCGGTCGGGAGAGGTCGAGCCGCCCGATCGCCATGCCGGCCAGGAGATAAGCCATCCAGGGGAGCACCGGGTAGTAGCCGGTGAGTGACAGCTCGGTCAGCAGCTGCCATGGGTCGGCCACTGAGCCGAAGTGTGGGCTTTCGTAGCTCGGGTCGGGCAGGTGCGGACGCAGCAGATGCGTCAGCACGGGTACGACGATCAGCCACCCTGCGCTGAGGATGCCGAGGGATCGTGCTCGGAGCCCGAGGAAGGGGAGGCCGAGCAGGAACAGCAGGCCGTAGTTGGTCAGGATCACCGCGATCCCCGAGCCGAGGTCGCCGATCGCCAGCCCGGTTGCGGCGACGAGAAGTGCCCGCACGACCAGCCCACGGGTGACCGCCACGCGCCTCCGTCCCGTGAGTGGAGTGGTCCGTCCGCTCATCAGCGCGATACTCACGCCGGCCAGGACGGCGAACAGCGCAGAGGCGCGTCCGCCGGCCAACTGCTGCACGAAGGTGACCCGGCCGTCGTCGACAGCGACAAGCACGTGTGTCGCCATCATCCCGACCAGGGCGAGGCACCGCGCCACGTCCAACCCGATGATGCGACCTGGCGGGATCAGCAGCTTCACGACTCTGATCCTGGCAGGTGGATCAGCCCGGGGAAGTCAGCCCAGGCGGATGCGGATCACCCGGTCGTCGTTCGCACCTGGTGATCCCCGACCGTCGTGGTTGCTGGTTGTCATCCACAACGAGCCGTCGGGTGCCTTGGCCACCGATCGGATCCTGCCGAAGTCGCCGTTGAAGTACCGCCGCTTCGCGCCACGGTTCGGGCCGGACAACCGGACCGAGTAAAGGCTTGCACCCGCGAGGGCGCCGAGCCAGGCCCTTCCGTTGGCGACGGCGACGCCACTAGGTGAGCACTCCTCGGTGGCGAACTGTGCGAGCGGGTCGTGGTAGCCGCCGGGTCCGTCCTTGCCCTCGACACGGGGCCATCCGTAGTTGGCGCCACGCTCGATCCGGTTCAGCTCGTCGTACAGATGCTCGCCGAACTCGCTCGACCACAGTGTCCCGGCGGGGCCGAAGGTGATGCCTTCGGGGTTGCGGTGGCCATAAGACCAGGTGTGGTTGCCGAAGGGGTTGCCCCTGGGCACCCTTCCCGTGGGGGTCATCCTCAGAACCTTCCCGCCGAGGGACCCCTTGCGCTGGGCCGCTCCGCTGATCTCGGCATCGCCGGTAGACGCATACAGCAAGCCGCCCGGGCCGAAGGCCAAGCCTCCACCATTGTGGTGGACGCCGGTCGGGATGCCCTTGAGAATCACGCGCGTCGGGCCGAGCTGTCCGTTGTTGTACCTCATCCGGACGACCCGATTGTCAGATCGCGTCGACATGTAGGCGTAGAGCCAATGGTCGGTTGCCCAGTTCGGGGACAGGGCCAGACCGAGCAGGCCGCCTTCTCCGCCGATCGAACCGCCGCCGACCACGCC
>Ga0136633_1001676_pt1 | contig 16107 bp, 13 predicted proteins | sample AntDrymeUQ832206_2_FD_105494 | JGI IMG/M metagenome (GOLD analysis project Ga0136633, IMG submission 105494) | Polar desert sand microbial communities from Dry Valleys, Antarctica - metaG UQ83 (22.06) | ecosystem: Environmental > Terrestrial > Soil > Desert | place: Antarctica: Dry Valley...
CTCGCGGATCAGGTGGTGGTGCACGGCGCTGGTCAGCAGCAGGGACGGGATCGGCGCCATGTGCGCGGTCGAGTCCCGGTCCGACAGCACGATGATCCGCGCGCCGGCGGCGATCGCCGTGGATACCTCGCGGCGGACCCGGTCGAGCGCGTCGCGCAGCGCCTCTCCCCCGCCGTTGACGGGGTAGAGGCCGTGCACGGTGACCGCGGAGAAGCCCGGCAGGTCGCCGTCCTCGTTGATGTGGGTGATCTTGGCGAGCTCGTCGTTGTCGATGACGGGGAACGGCACGACCACCTGACGGCACGAGGCGGCCGACGGCGTGAGGAGGTTCTGCTCCGGGCCGATGGAGCCGGACAGCGAGGTGACGAGCTCCTCGCGGATGGCGTCCAGCGGCGGGTTGGTGACCTGCGCGAACAGCTGGCTGAAGTAGTCGAACAGCAACCGTGGCCGCTCGGACAGCACGGCGACCGGCGTGTCCGTCCCCATCGAGCCGAGCGCTTCGCCGCCTGACTTGGCCATCGGCGCGACCAGGATGCGCAGCTCCTCCTCGGTGTAGCCGAAGGTCTGCTGGCGGCGGAAGACCGACTCGTGCGAGAAGACGACGTGCTCGCGGTCCGGCAGGTCGCCGAGGTGGAGCAGACCGCTGTGCAGCCAATCGCCGTACGGGTGCTGGGCGGCCAGCTCGCTCTTGATCTCCTCGTCGTCGACGATCCGCCCACGGGTTGTGTCGACCAGGAACATCTTTCCGGGTTGCAGCCGCCCCTTGCGGACCACCTGGTCGGCGGGGACGTCGAGGACGCCGACCTCGGAGGCGAGCACAACGCGCCCGTCGGCGGTCTCCCACCACCGGCTGGGTCGCAGCCCGTTGCGGTCGAGCACCGCACCGATGAGGCTGCCGTCGGTGAAGGTCACGCAGGCCGGCCCGTCCCACGGCTCCATGACGGTCGAGTGGAACGCGTAGAAGTCGCGCTTGACCGGGTCCATGTCGGGCGCGTTCTCCCACGCCTCCGGGACCATCATGAGAACGGCGTGCGGCAGCGACCGGCCGGCCATATGCAGAAGCTCGAGCACCTCGTCGAACGTCGCGCTGTCCGACGCCTCCGGCGAGCAGATCGGGAACAGCCGGGAAAGATCGTCCGGCAGCTCCTCGGGTCCGCGCAGCAGGGCCTCGCGGGCCCGCATCCAGTTGCGGTTGCCGCGGACGGTGTTGATCTCGCCGTTGTGCGCGATGTAGCGATAGGGGTGCGCCAGGGGCCAACTCGGGAACGTGTTGGTGGAGAAGCGGCTGTGCACCAGCGCGAGCGCGGTGACGAAGCCGGGGTCGGACAGATCGGGGAAGAACGGCTCGAGCTGGCCGGTGGTGAGCATTCCCTTGTAGACCAGAGTGCGCGCGGACAGCGACGGGAAGTACGCGCCGGTCTCGTGCTCGGCCCGCTTGCGCGTGACGTAGGCCCGCCGCTCCAGCGCGTACGACGTCAGGGCCGTCTCGGCCGCGCCGAGGAACAACTGGGCGAAGAAGGGCATCACCGAGCGGGCCGTCTTGCCCAGGCCGGCGCCGTCCGGGTCCACCGGCAGGTCACGCCAGCCGAGGACGGCCAGGCCCTCCTCGATCGCGATCTCGGCGATCCGCTGCTGAGCCTGCGCACGCTCGGCGGGCTCCTGCGGCAGGAACGCCGTACCCACCGCGTACAGCCCCTGCTCGGGCAGGTCGAACGCGACGGCTGCGCGAAGGAAGGCATCCGGAACCTGCACGAGGATGCCCGCACCGTCGCCGGAGTCGGGCTCGCTACCGGACGCGCCCCGATGCTCCATGTTGCGAAGAGCCGTCAGACCGTCGTCCAGGATCGCGTGCGAGGCCCGGCCGGCGATGTCGGCGACGAAGGCGACACCGCAGGCGTCCGACTCGCGGGAGGGGTCGTAGAGACCCTGGGCTTCGGGCACGGTCGAGAAGCGAGTCACGGGAGAGCCTTCCAACGGTCGTCACGGGCACTGCTGTCTGCTCCCCGGGACGACGCTGGCCCTGCCGCAGATGAAACAAACGTTACCTGAGCAGGCCTAGACCCCCGCCCCGACCGCTTGACCCACGAGGTGGGTGAGCAGCGCGGCGGCTGCACCGAGCAGGAGCTGTCGGGTGCCGCTGTAGAAGGCACTGCGCACGGTGAAGCGGCTGACCAGCGCGCCGGCGGCGAAAAGCGCCACCCCGGCAAGCAGGACCGATAGCAGCAGTGCCGTCGCTCCGAACAGGTAGGGCAGGACCGGCACGATCGCTCCGAGCGAGAAAGCGGCGAAGGACGAGCCTGCCGCGACCCACGCCGACGGCAGATCGTCGGGGTCGACGCCCAGCTCCTCGCGGGCGTGCACGCGCCAGGCCTGCTCCGGATCGGCGGACAGCTGCCGAGCGACGTCGCGAGCCGTCTGCTCCTCGACACCGCGGCCGCGGAAGATCGCGGCTAGCTCGGCTTCTTCCGCTTCGGGAACGCGAGCGATCTCCGCCTTCTCGATCTCGATCTCAGCCCTGGTGAGCTCACACTGCGAGGCGACCGAGGTGTACTCCCCGATCGCCATCGAGAACGCACCGGCGGCGACACCGGCCAGCCCGATCAGGACCAGGGTGCGCGGAGCGGCGCCACCACCGGCCACGCCGGCGATCAGGGCGGTGTTGCTGACGAGGCCGTCGGTGAGCCCGAAGACGGCCGGGCGCAGCCATCCGCCCGTGACATCGCGGTGGTCGTGGTGGTGCTCCGGCGGGACCCGCTCGGTGCCTGCCTGGGAGAGGCTCACGAGGTCGAGGGTACGTCCGGCTGATCGGACTCCGCGCGCTGAATCTGTGGCTCGCGTAGCGGCTCGACCACCTCTTCACGGGTGGTCCTGCGGCGCGCCACGAAGTAGATCGTCGCGCCCACGAAGACCACGAAGGCCACGTAGTCATTGAGTCGCAGCCCGAAGAACTCTTGCGCGTCATCGATGCGCAGAGCCTCGATCCACGCACGACCGAGGGCGTAGAGCGCGAGGTAGAGCGCGAACGCACGGCCGTGGCCGAGCCGCCACCGCCGGTCCGCCCAGATCACCACACCGGCAACGCCGAGGTTCCACAGAGCTTCGTAGGCGAAAGTCGGGTGATAGGCCTCCGCACCCGGCACGGCATCGGCGTTGTCCGGGTCGATCTCCAGGCCCCAGGGCAAGGTCGTCGGTCGCCCGAACAGCTCCTGGTTGAACCAGTTGCCCAACCGCCCGATGGCCTGGGCGATCGGCACCGCGGGAGCGATCGAGTCCGCGAGCGCCCCGGCACTGATGCCGCGCCGCCTGCAGAAGACGAGCCCGGCCAGCACCCCACCGAGGACGCCGCCGGGAATGCCGAGGCCGCCCTTCCAGATGTAGAGGGCCTCGATCGGGCTGTCGAGGTACTGCGCCGGACTGGTCACCACGTGGTAGAGCCGCGCACCGACGAGGCCGAAGGGCACGGCCACGCCGGCGAGGTCGGCAACCGCGCCCCTCGTGCCTCCCCGCGCGACCCACCTGCGCTCGCCGATGATCACGGCCGCGATGACCCCGGCGATGATCGAGAGCGCGTAGCCGCGAAGCGGAAGCGGCCCGATGTACCAGACGCCTGTCGACGGGCTGGGCAGGTAGGCGAGCACCCGTCCAGACTAGGTCCGGCGCACCCCCGCGGCGAGGTCAGCAGCCAGCCGTCGTACGCCGTCTACGCCGTCGTCGCGCAGGGCCCGCACCAGTGCGGACCCGACGATGACGCCGTCGGCGTAGCGGGCCACCTCGGCAGCTTGCTCGCCGTTGCTGACGCCCAGCCCGACGCAGACGGGCAGGCTGGTCTGGGCGCGCGTGCGCGCGACGAGCTCCTCTGCCCGGTCGCTCACGGCGTCGCGGGTGCCGGTCACCCCCATGGTCGATGCGGCGTACACGAAGCCCCGGTTGGCCCGTCCGACGACGGCAATGCGCTCGTCCGTGCTGCTGGGCGCGACCAGGAAGATCGGCGCCAGGTCGTGCGCCGCAGCGGCCTCGATCCAGGGCTCGGCCTCCTCGGGGATGAGGTCGGGCGTGATGGCGCCCGCTCCACCGGCCTTCTTGAGCTCGGCGGCGAACCGGGCCGGCCCGTACTTCTCCACCGGGTTCCAGTAGCCCATGACGACCGTGGGCGCCGAAGGGCTGACCGCACGGACCGCGTCGAACGTGTGCGCCACTCGGGTGCCCGCGCGCAACGCCGCGTCGACCGCCACCTGGATGACCGGGCCGTCCATGCCGGGGTCGGTGTAGGGGACGCCGATCTCCACCGCGTCAACGCCTTCCTCGACCATCGCCAGCATGGCGGCGACCGAGTCGTCGTACGACGGGTAGCCGGTCGGCAGGTAGCCGATCAGCGCGGCCCGACCCTCGCTGCGGCAGCGGGCAAACATCTCGTCGAGCGGGTTGCTCATGACGACATCAGGGCTGCTCGCCCTCGTGAGCCCGGACCAGCTCGGCCTCGGCGACCTCCTCGGCCGTCACCAGCCCGAACCAGCGCGCGGCGGTGTCGACGTCCTTGTCGCCTCGGCCCGAGGTGTTGATGATGATCACCAGGTCCTGCGGGTCCTTGCCCGATGCGCGGCCCCAGTCGCACGCCCCGGCAAAGGCGTGCGCGGTCTCGATGGCGCACAGGATGCCCTCGTTCTTGGCCAGCTTCTCCAGCGCCTGCATCGCCCATCCGTCGGCGATACCGCTGTACGTCGCCCGGCCACTGTCGCGCAGCCACGCGTGCTCCGGTCCGACGCCCGGGTAGTCCAGGCCCGCGCTGATGCTGGTCGTGTCCTGCGTCTGGCCGTCGTCGTCCTGCATGAGGTAGCTGCGGGCACCGTGCAGCACACCGGGACTGCCGGCGGTGAGAGGTGCGGCGTGCCGCCCGGTCTCGACGCCGTCGCCACCGGCCTCGCACCCGACCAGCGCGACCGACTCGTCGGGGATGAAGGCATGGAACAGACCCATCGCGTTGCTGCCCCCGCCGACGCAGGCGACGACCGCGTCCGGCAGCCGGCCCACCAGGTCGAGGCACTGCTGGCGCGCCTCGACGCCGATGATGCGCTGAAAGTCGCGGACCATCATGGGGAACGGGTGCGGTCCGACGACCGAGCCGATCGCGTAGTGCGTCGTCTCGACATTGGCCACCCAGTCGCGGAACGCCTCGTTGGTGGCGTCCTTCAGGGTCTTGGTGCCGGTCTTGACGGGGATCACCTCGGCGCCGAGCAGCCGCATCCGGGCCACGTTGAGCGCCTGCCGGCGGGTGTCCTCCTCACCCATGTAGACGGTGCAGTCGAAGCCGAAGAGCGCTGCAGCGGTCGCCGTCGCGACACCGTGCTGGCCCGCGCCGGTCTCGGCGATGACGCGCTGCTTGCCCATCCGCTTGGTCAGCAATGCCTGGCCCAGGACATTGTTGATCTTGTGCGATCCGGTGTGCGCCAGGTCCTCGCGCTTGAGCAGGATCCGCGCGCCACCCGCGTGCTCCCCCAGCCTCCTGGCATCGGTCAGCGGGGTGGGTCGACCGGCGTACGTCGACAGCAGCCGGTCGAGCTCGCCGGTGAACTCCGGGTCTTGCTGCGCACTGGCGTGGGCCGCGGCCAGCTCGTCGAGTGCAGCGACCAGTGCTTCCGGGACGAATCTTCCGCCGTACGGTCCGAAGTGCCCTGCTGCGTCGGGGACCTGCGTCATCCCGAGTGCCCGGCGCTCGGGTGCGCGCCCGCCGTGACGAGGTCGGCGACGGCCTGCCGCGGGTTGCCGCCGGCGACAACGCCCTCACCGACGAGGACCGCGTCGGCGCCGTGCGCGGCATAGGCGAGCAGGTCGTGGGTGCCACGGACACCGGACTCGGCCACCTTCACGATGCCGTCCGGGATCTGCGGTGCAAGCCGACCGAACAGCTCACGGTCGATCTCCAGCGTGCGCAGGTCACGCGCGTTCACGCCGACCACCTTCGCGCCGGCGTCGAGCGCGCGTTGCAGCTCCGGCTCGTCGTGAACCTCGACCAGCGCAGTCATGCCGATGGACTCGGTGCGTTCGACGAGGGAGACAAGAGCGTTCTGCTCGAGGGCAGCAACGATGAGGAGTACGACGTCGGCGCCGTGCGCGCGGGCCTCCCACACTTGGTAGCTGGAGACGACGAAATCCTTACGCAGCAGGGGTACATCGACCCTGGCCCGGACTGCGTCGAGGTCGGCGAGGGTGCCGCCGAAGCGACGCTGCTCGGTCAGGACGCTGATGACCGCGGCACCACCGGCGGCGTAGTCCTCGGCCAGTCCGGCCGGGTCGACGATCGGTGCCAGCGCACCCTTGCTCGGGCTGGCCCGCTTGACCTCGGCAATGACAGCGACACCGGGCTGACGAAGCGCGGCGACGGCATCGCGGACCGTCGGCCGGTCGGCGGCGAGCGCCTTGAGCTGGTCGAGCGAGACGGCGGCCTGGCGCGCCGCGAGGTCTTCTCGGACGCCGACGAGGATGTCGTCGAGGACGGTCACGGTCCGGGGGTCCCCTCGTCGGACCGGCGGCTCCGGCCTGCGAGGCGACCCTAACGGCGAGGTCCGCGCGCTCCCTGCGAGGGGTCGGCGTCGGTCGCAGCCGACCTCTAGGAGGCCTGGCTGACCGTGGACATGTTGAAGTCGCCCACCCGCAACGTCGGCATCCGCGCCCAGGTGAAGTTGTCGCTCCACTCGCGCGGCAGCGTCGCCTGCGACGCACCCACCTCGGCGAGCCGGCCGAGCAGGTCGAGCGGGCTCTCGTTCCAGCGGAAGTTGTTGACCGCACCGACGACCTCGCCGCCCTCAACCAGGTAGACGCCGTCACGGGTCAGCCCGGTGAGCAGGAGGCTCTCCGGGTCGACCTCGCGGATGTACCACATACAGGTCAGCAGCAGGCCCCGCTCGGTGCTCGCGACCATCTCGTCTGTCGTCGCGGTGCCGCCGCCGTCCAGGATGAGGTTGTCGACGTACGGCGTCACCTCTGCACCCGTGGTGCGAGCTGAGGCGCGGGTCTGAATCAGCGCGTTGATCGCGCCGTCCTTGATCCAGTCGGTCGCGGTCAGGGGCAGTCCGTTGTCGAAGACGCTCGACATCGACGAAGAAGAGCCGGCCATCGCGAACGGCCTCGTCGCCAGTGCCGGGTCGGTGGGGTCACTCGACAGCCGCAGAGCTGCCGGCCCGATCGACTCGCCGATCCGCGTCCCTCCGCCGGCCTTGGAGAAGACGGTCCGACCTTCTGCTGCGTCGCGGCCCCCGGATGACCAGTACAGGTAGGCCACCAGATCGGCCACCGCACTCGGCGGCAGCAGCGTCTCGTACCGCCCGGCCGGCAGCTCGACGTAGTTCGACGCCCAGCCGAGCCGGCGCTGCAGTTCGCCGTCGAGGGACGGGATGGAGATGTCGGACCAGTCGCGGGTGTGCTGGCCGACCCAGCTCGAGCCTCCCTGCGCCTCGCTCTTGCCGGTCAGCTCGACGTAGCCGGTCGGCTGCGCGTGCCGAAGCCGCAGCCCGGTGGACGAGCCCAGCCAGGACGTGGTCACGCCGTGCACGGCGTAACCGAAACAGCGCCGGCTGTCCGCCCGTGCCGCCGTGAAGCTCTCGCCGAGGTCACGCGCCACTGCCTCGAACACCGACGTAGAGACCCGCTCGGCCTCTTGCGTGAAGTCCGAAGCCGCTGTGCCCGTGACGAGCGGCCCGTAGTCCTCGGCCGGTGCGGCGTCGCGGGCGGCCTGTTCGCTCGCGCGGACCAGCCCCTCGAGGTCATCCAGGACGGAGGCGCTGCGGGTGCCGACCGACTCCCCGACCACGCTGATGACCGTGACCGACCGATCTCGGATGGAGCCGTTCGTGGTCAGCGTGTTGTTGGCCCAGCGCAGGTTGACCCTGCTGCTCTCCTGCACGATCACCACGCAGCCATCCGCCGACGACAGCTGAAGGACCTGCTCGACGATCGGTGCGCCGCTCATCGGCCGGCCTCCCGCGTGGTGTTGAGGATCGTCACGCCGCGGAACAGCGCGGACGGGCAGCCGTGCGAGACCGCAGCGACCTGCCCAGGTTGAGCCTTCCCGCAGTTGAACGCGCCCCCGAGGACGTAGGTCTGCGGACCGCCGACGGCTTCCATCGACCCCCAGAAGTCGGTGGTCGTGGCCTGGTACGCGACGTCGCGCAGCTGGCCGACGAGCCGCCCCCCACGAATCTCGTAGAACCGCTGTCCGGTGAACTGGAAGTTGTAGCGCTGCATGTCGATCGACCAGCTCTTGTCACCGACGACGTAGATGCCGCGCTCGACACCGGCAATGAGCTCGGCGGTCGAGGGGCCGTTCGGGGCGGGCTGCAAGGAGACGTTGGCCATGCGCTGCACCGGCACGTGCTGCGGGGAGTCCGCGAACGCACATCCGTTGGAGCGGCTGACTCCCAAGACGGCCGCGTTCTGCAAGGCCATCCGCCGGTCGAGCTGGTAGCCGACCAGCGTCCCGTTCTTGACGATGTCCCAGGCCTGCGTCTGGACGCCCTCGTCGTCGTACCCGATGGTCGACAGGCCGTGGCTGACCGTGCGGTCACCGGTCACGTTCATGACGTCGGAGCCGTAACGCAGCGAGCCGAGCTGGTCGAGCGTCGCGAACGACGTACCGGCGTACGCCGCTTCGTAGCCGAGCGCGCGATCGAGCTCGGTCGCGTGACCGATCGACTCGTGGATGGTCAGCCACAGGTTGGACGGGTCGATGACGAGGTCGTAGCGCCCTGGCTCGACGCTGCTGGCCTTTGCCTTCTCCGCGAGCAGCTCAGGCATCTGCGCGAGCTCGGAATCCCAGTCGTAGCCGCCGAGCAGGTACTCCCAACCCCGACCGACCGGCGGCGCGATCGTGCTCATGGTCTCGAAGCCGCCGCCCGGGTCGACGCGCGTCGCGTTGACCGCGGGGAGCAGCCGGATCCGCTGCTGGGTGGTCATCGTGCCGGCGGAGTCGGCGTAGAACTTGTTCTCCAGCGCCTGCTGCAGCGCCACATCGACGTGGTCGACGTCGTCATGACCGAGGAGTCGCTTGCTCCAGTCGGCGAACAGATCGACCTTGTCGGTCGTCGGCACGTCAAACGGGTTGATGTCGTAGTCGGACACCCAGGTCACGTCGGCGTAGACCGGCTCGTCGGCCAACTCGATCGGCTCGGCATTGAGTGCTCGAGAGGTACGGGCGACGTCGACCGCTTCCCTCGCCAGCCGGACCGCTTCGTCGGGTGTGACATCGGCGCTGCTCGCAAAACCCCAGGTGCCATCGGAGATCACGCGAACGGCCAGCCCGATGGTCACGTCGTCGCGCAAGCTCTCCAGCCGCGCGTCGCGTACAGACAGGTTCTGGCCGCGCAGCCGCTCGATACGCACGTCGGCGTGGGTCGCCCCGGCTTCGGTGGCGGCCTGCAGGGCAGCCGCGGCCGACTCCCGCAACGGCAGGGCGAGGAAGCCCGAATCGATGCTCATCGGGACAACCTAGGTCAGGTCAGAGCACCAGGGCCGAGGGAACGATGGTCATCGGGAAGGGCTGGCTGACCTCGAGCACCTGGTCGCCCTGGGCCGCTGCGCTCTGCTCGAGGAAGCCCTCACGCAGGGTCCAGCAGGTCACCAAGGGCTCCAACGGATCGACCACCCAGTACTGCGCCACGCCCGCTTGCTCGTACAGCGATCGCTTGAGGACGAGGTCGATGCTGCGGCTGGACGGCGACAGGACCTCGATGGCCAGGGCGAGCGGCGTGGTGACCGACGCGGGCCCCGGATCGTCTTGGCGAACGACGAGCAGATCCGGTTGCAGCGAACGGGTGCGCGTCGGCTGGTAGTCCGTCGGCGCGAAGAACACCTCGAGCTCCGGTGGGCAGGCCGCGCGGAGCAGCACATAGAGGTTGCCGGCGACGCGCTGATGCATCTTCGAGGGCGCAGCGCTCACCAACAACGTCCCGTCGACGAGCTCGTAACGCAGTCCGTCCTCCGGCATCGCGGCGAGATCGTCGAGCGTCCAAGCACCATCACGGGGCAGCACGTGCATGTCATCATCGTGGGCCGTCGCAGCGCTCGCGGCAAGAGGCCATGTCATCGCCGCCGGCGCCCTCGGGCGGGCGCCTCGCCGCGCAGCCATCGCCGGACAGTGGCCGGCGGCACTTGCCCGTCCAGAGCCGTCCGCACGAGCAGCGCCAAGTTGTACGACGGCTCGCCCGCCAGCGCGCGATCAAGAGCGACGTTGGCCACCGCCCCGTCTCCACGCACCCAGGAGGTGACGGCGAGCAGGGTGCAGACAGGCACGTCGTACGGCGCGACGGTCGTCGCGGCCAGGCCGTAGAGGACGGCCAGCAGCTCGTCGGCGTCGTCGGCGGCCCAGCTGAGCACCTCGTCGCGCACCGAGATGTCGAGCAGCGCCACCGCGAGCTCTGCGGCGCTGTCGAGGTCGCGCTCCGCGCGCGAGCCCTTGCGGCCGTTGATGGCGATCCGCCACGAGGCCAGGGCTACTGCCCTCGTCACCGCCGGGCCCTGGGAAGCCACGCTCTGTTCCCAACGAGCGCGGCTCTGCTCGAGCCGCTGCAGGGCAACATGGGCAGCCAGGAACTCGGGCGGCGCCAGCGTGGACTGCAGCCCAGCCCGGTCGCGCTGCACGACCCGACCCTCGAGCGCTCCCGTCGCGGCGACCAAGGTCAGGGCTGCCGAAGGCGGTGCACCATCGATCGGCGTTCCCTCGGCCGGGCAGCAGCGCGGGTTGCGACAGCGGTAGGAGTGCCATCGACCCGATCGCACGAGCAGCGCGTCCTGCACCGCGATGCCGCGCTCGGCCAGCGCGTCGTCCAGGGCTTGGACCAGGTCCTCGCGCGGCAGCTCGCCGGGCTGCTCGGTGTGGACGACGAGCAGCGTCTCGCGCGCCTTATCCAACGACATGCGAGCCGCGACGTCGGCCGCGACGGCATCCAGACCTGACCAAGCGTCGAGGTCCAGGCGGATGGTCAGGCCCACCTGCTTGCGCGGACCGCGCAGCGAGACGACAACGAGGCTCTCCGTCGGGACGAACCCGCACAGGTGCGGGATCAGGCCCACCATCTCGGCGGGCGTGCTCATCCGGGCAACAGGTCGATCAGGTGCACTGGTCATGCCGTCAGGCTGCCGCCGCGCGGCTACCTGGCAGGACCGCGGGCAGGCATCTGTGGACAGGCTCAGTCATCCACAGATGCCGCCGGCGTCAGGTTGACGGCCGCCGAATGTTCAGCCGGGGAACGCTTGCCCGTAGGCCTTTTCGAGCGCGGGCGAGGCCGGCCCACTGAAACCGCAGCCGTTGACCGCACCCTCGGTAGCCGTGAGCAGGTAGCGCCTATCCGACTCGAAGGAGACGCCGTCCAAGGCGACGGACGACTGCCCATCGGGCACCGAGATGGTGACCTGGTCGGCATCTCCGCCCTTGTACCAACGGTCGACGTCCAGCGTCACCGTGCCGCTGCCCAGTGCCGTCACCGTTCCGCCCAGGCCGACGGGCATGTCCTTGAGGATCGCGACGTCGAACGGCAGGCACGACGCCATGCTCACGCCGCCGGGAACGGTCAGCGCGTTCGTCGTCTTCGGGCCGATCGGGCTCTTTCCCGGCTCGTCCTCCGAACCCGTTGTCAGCACGGCCCCGACCGCGATCGCCACGACAGCTGCGGCAGCTGCGGCTATCAGCGACGGCCCGCGCCAGCGCCCTAGCGACGGTGTTGTGACCTGCGTGGGGATGTCGAGGGTCTGCATGGTCCGCTCCAAGAGCTCGTGAGCCCGCGGGCTCGTCACGGGGTCGACAGGGGCGCCGGCGAGAACCGGGTCGATCCGGGACAGCCGGCCGCGTAGCTCGTCGTCATACGACTCAGTCATCGCGGTGCCTCCCGTCCCTGTCGTTGTCCTAGGTGTCCGGGTGGCCCGCCGTCCTTTCCGGCCAGCAGCAGATCTCGAAGCTTCTTGCTCGCGCGATGCAGCCGGATGCTCGCGGCGTTGGCGCTGATGTCCAGCACGAGCGCGATCTCCCGCGGAGGCAGCTGCTCCCACGCCCAGAGCCATAGCAACTCGCGATCGCCGTCCGGTAGGGCGTCGAGCGCTTCGCGCAGAGCGACGTCCGATGACGGCTCTGCGACAGGAACCTGGGCAAGTCGCCGGACCAGCTGCTCCTGCCGACCGGCGCCGCGCACCGCGCTGGCCAGGCACCTGCGGGCTACTCCGTAACCTCAGGCCAGCGCAGCATCAGGCGGTACGTCGTCCAGCCGGCGCCACATGACCAGCAGGGCATCGCCGAGGACGTCGTCGGCCGCCGCGGCATCGGTACGCCGGCGCAGGTACCGCTGCAGCGGCTCGTACACCTCGGCAGCGACGCCCTCTCAACGCCGACGGCGCTCGGCATCGACAACAGTGGTCACGACTGCAGTGTGTCCGGCCGACCCCCCATCCTTTCGCCCTTTGCCGAGAAGGCATCGGGTAGACCGGTTGGCATGAGGTCGCTGTTGCCTGCGTCAGTGCTCACAGCACTGCTCGCCGCAGCATGCGCGAACGGCCCCTCCGCAGTCACGACGCCGGCAGTGACGCCGGCAGTGACGTCGGCAGTGACGCCGGCCGCGACACCGGCTGCGATGCCGTCGGCGCGGACCAGCACGGCTGCCGCTTCGCCGACCACCCCGAGGCCCACGGCCGTGTCGTACCGGGTCGAGGACCGTACCGGTGACTTCCCCGCTTTCCCGGAAGACGTCACGCGCACCCTCAGCGATCCGCGCGGCTGGACCCGTGCGGGCTTTCGGCTCACCCGCACTCAGACGGCGCCGTACGTCGTCGTCCTTGCCGAGGCGGACGAGGTCGACCGCCTCTGCCTGCCCTATAAGACATTCGCGAAGTACTCCTGTCAGAACGGCCCCGTCGTCGCGCTGAACGCTGACCGCTGGCGTACGGCGACACCCGAGTGGACCGGAGACCTCGCGACGTACCGGCAGATGCTGGTCAACCACGAGGTCGGTCATCTGCTCGGGCAGCACCATCCGCCATCTGGTGAGGGACAGCCGCAGTGCCCGACACCCGGCCGCCTTGCCCTGGTGATGTCGCAGCAGAGCACCGAGCTGAACGGCTGCCTGCCCAACCCCTGGCCGCTGCCCGCCGAGGTGGCTCGTGCCGCGAAGCACGACCTCCCACTTGCGCCGCCGTACGAGCCCTGACGCGGCCTACGCTGCGCGCATGTCGCTGATCGTCGTCACCGGCGCGACCGGCACGCTGGGTCGGCTGCTCGTCCCCGAGCTGATTCTGGCCGGCCATCAGGTCCGGGCGATGACGCGGCGCCAGGGCAAGGTCAGCCACCGCGGGGCCACCGAGGTCGTCGCTGACGTCCTCGACGAAGCCAGCCTTGTCGCCGCCGTCCAAGGCGCCGACACGATCGTGCACCTGGCCTCGAACCCGGGACGCAAGGCCGCCCGCACCGAGATCGACGGCACCCGCAAGCTGCTGACGGCGCGCGACCCCGGCACCGCGCTGATCTACCTGTCCATCGTCGGCTGCGACCGCACGCCGTTCGCCTACTACCGCGCCAAGACCGCGGCCGAGGCCCTCGTACGCGCGGCGCCCGACGCCACCGTGATCCGGGCAACGCAGTTCCACTCGCTGGTACGGCTGCTCCTGGCGCCGCGTCTGGGCGGACGCGCGATCGCCCCTGCCGGCCTACGGCTGCAGCCGGTAGATCCCGAGTACGTCGCCCAGGTGCTGGTCGACGCCGTCCGTGACCCGTCGGCAGCACCGACGGAGGTCGGTGGTCCTGAACAGCTCGACATCGCCGAGCTGGCCCGCCGCCACACCGGCCACGCGCCGCTGCCGCTTCCGCTGCCCATCCCGCTTGTTCAGGCCGTACGACGCGGCACGCTGCTCGCCGGCCCGTCGGCGCTCACCGGCGGCGCGCCGTTCTGAGCACAATGGTGCCGTGAGCGCCCCGGAGCAGTTCCGCCCGCCGGTCTACGGCTGCGCCGCCGGGACGGTCGTGCACACGCACGCCGCCAGCACACTGGAGCCGGGCGTCCTGCTCTACACGTTCCTGCCGCCCGGGGTCTCGGACTCGCTGCGCAGCGCGGAGCCGCGGGTGGACGTGCACGCCGACGGACCACAGGCGACCACCGTGACGGTCCGCGTCCTCGTCGACGAGGCCGCCCTGTCATGGCAGCTGCCGCTCGCCCCGTTCGTCGCCGCGTTGCCGGGGCAGTCCGGCGACGAAGGCCGCATGGTGCTGCTGGCTGTCGTCGATGCCGAACCGGAGACCGGCTTCTGGGCCGAGCCGGTCGACTGCGAACAACTCGCCGCTGAGCTCCAGCTGCCGGTGGCCGAGCTGGCCGAGGCGCTGCGTGGCCGGCTGACCCCGTGGCTGGACGAGGACCTCCGCCTCCTGCTGGACGACGACGCCTACCACCGGGCCGCCGAGCGCTCTCCCGCGCAGACGCTGGCCGATGCTGTGCTGGCGCAGTACCGCGGCGACCTCGAGGCGGAGCGGACGCTGAGTCGCCTGTTGCGGGCGCTTTCGCTGGCACCACCCGAGCACTCCGTCGAGCTCGGTGCCCGCCTCTGCGCCGCCCTCATCGCCGCCTTGGACGGCGTGCCCGCCGACACGCTCGAGCAGATCGCGGCACAGAGCGGACCGTTCGAGAGCGAGGTGTTGCGGCTGCTCGCCGAGCTGCCCGACCTGCTTCGTACGACGCCGCCCGTGGAGCACGTCGATGTGACGATGGCATTGCTGCTGGTCGGCGCCGACATCGACGAGACCGTCCGGGGCGCGCTCAGCGTCATCACCCGACTGGTCCGCGCGCAGTCCGGCAGCGACCTGACCGACGACCAGCTGCTGCAGCAGCTGCTCATGGTGGACGACATCGGACTGGTCCGGCTGGCCGGCCTTTGGGTGACGCTCGCCGCGGCGGCCGGCGAGCCGCCCGCCGGCGACCCAGCAGCAGTGACCGACCTGGTCGGCCGGATCGGCGCCGAGGGGCGCCTCGGCACCCAGTGGCTGCACAGCACCGCGGCCCAGCTGTCCCACCTCGCCCAGGAGCACGCCGGTCGCGGCCTTGACAAGGTGGCCGCCCCGCTTGCCGCCGTACGCGATCTTGTGGACGGCGGGGAAACCGACGACCCGACTGCGGCCGTGCACGCCTGCCTCGTCCTGGCCCGGTTCGTCCGGTCGCGAGCGCGCAGCGGTCCGGGGACGTGGCTGGACGGTCCCGCATCCGCCGCCGCCACGGCGGTCATGCGGGCATACGCCGCCGGGCTGGACAGCGAGGCCGTGGTCGACCTGCTGTCCGAGCTGCTCGCCGAGGACGTCACCGGGCCCGACTTGCTGGACGGTTTCGTCTGCGCGACCGCCCAGCTGCTGGCCGGGGTGGACCCAGGCGCGGACGAGTCGCTGCGGCAGGCGCAGGTGAGCGAGATGCTGACCGGGGTTCCCGCCGGTCCCCGCGGTGCGCGCTGGCTGCTGGCCGCCTGCCTGATCGAGGCCCCCGCTCACGACCCGGGCGCGATCGACCTGTCGGCGTACCTGCCCAAGGACGCAGTCGTGGATCCGGACCGGACAGCTGACAAGGCCGGCAACCTGGGCATGCTGCGCGCCGGTCTGGCGTGCCTGGATGCGCTCGCCGCGGGTCTCGGGGCCGACGCGCAGGCGACGAGGGAGGACGTCCTGACCGGCATCTTCCCGACCGCGCTCGTGGAGCACGAGCTGGTGCGGGAGCGCCACACGCACTGAGCCAGCCAATCCACATGGCAGGGTCGCGGCATGTCCCGCCGCGTTGCCGTCGTCTCCGAGTCGCCCGATTTCCGGGCCGCCGTGCGCGCCGGTGGTGGCACCGTGGTCTCCGTCGACGAGGCACCGGAAGGGCTCGTCTGGCTCGGCAGCGGCGGCGTCGCCGGGCTGCGCGAGGCGCTCGCGGCGGCACCCAGCGCCACCTGGGTCCAGCTGCCCGCGGCCGGCATCGAGCGGCTGGTCGAAGCGGACGTGCTGGACCCTGCCCGCACCTGGACCTGCGCGAAGGGCATCTACGGCGAGCTGACCGCGGAGCACGCGCTGACCCTCGCCCTTGCAGGTCTGCGGCGGATCCCCGACCGAGCTCGGGCCTCGAC
>Ga0136633_1001679_pt1 | contig 16085 bp, 20 predicted proteins | sample AntDrymeUQ832206_2_FD_105494 | JGI IMG/M metagenome (GOLD analysis project Ga0136633, IMG submission 105494) | Polar desert sand microbial communities from Dry Valleys, Antarctica - metaG UQ83 (22.06) | ecosystem: Environmental > Terrestrial > Soil > Desert | place: Antarctica: Dry Valley...
CACTTCAACCCGATCGTGCGGCTGTTGTGGGGCATGCCCAAGCCGACCATCGCCGCGGTCAACGGCGCCGCCGCCGGCGCGGGTGCCGCGTTGGCCTTCGCGTGCGACTTCCGGATCGCGGCCGACACGGCGAAGTTCTCCATGGCCTTCACCTCGATCGGGCTGGTGCCCGACTCCGGCGCGTCGTGGACCCTGCCGCGCCTCGTCGGCTACCCGCGGGCGATGCAGATGCTGCTCTCGCCGGCTCCCGTGACGGCAGCCGATGCGTTGGCGTGGGGTCTCGTCACGAGCGTCGTACCGGCATCGGAGGTGCTGACCACCGCGACCGCTCTCGCGACGATGCTGGCGACCGGGCCGACGACGGCGTACGCGCTGACCAAACGGCTCCTGCAGGCCGGTCTCGCCGGGGATCTGTCGACCACCCTCGAGCTCGAGGGCGAGCTGCAGAGCCAAGCCGGGCGGACCAACGACCACGCCAACGCCGTGCGCAGCTTCCTGGCCAAGGAGACCCCGGTCTTCGAAGGCCACTGAGCGTCCGCCCGGCCGCTTGACGCGGATCTTGGACGCACCGATTCGGATGTCCGCACGGCCGACCCTGGATGCGTCCAAGATCCGCTCGAAGCTCGTGCACAGATGGATTCCCCCGAGCACCACCGCACTTCCCGTGGACCCACGATGGGAGGATGCTGGTCGAGCCGCAGGAGGTGCCATGTCGCTGTCCCCACCCGACATCGGTCGTGGCTGGACGCTGGCCGACCTGGGCGACTTGCCCGACGACGCGCAGCGGTACGAGCTCGTCGATGGCGGCCTCGTCGTGACACCCGCTCCATCCCAGCATCATCAGGATCTCGGCAACGACATCTGCGAGCTGCTGCGGTCCGCCGCGCCGCCGGGCTGGCGCGTTCGCACTGAGTATTTGCTCCCATTCGCGCAGGACACGCAGCGCATCCCAGATGTCGTGGTGTTCCGGTGGCCGCTACAGCAGCCGCGGGACGACACCCACAGTCCCCTTGGTCCACCAGATGTCGGGCTGATCGTCGAGGTGGTCAGCCCGAGCACTCGTCGTACCGACCGGTTCGCGAAGCCGGGCGAGTACGCCGACGCGGGCATCGGCCTGTTCTGGCGGCTGGAGACCGAACCCGAGCTGGTGCTCCACACGTTCGCCCTCCACGGGTCGAGCTACGAGCCGGTGACCCAGATCCGCGGCAGCGGCAGCGGCAGCGCTCGAGTGCCGTGGGGCGAGCTCGCCATCGACCTCACGATGCTGGGATCCTGACCCGACGCGGTGCTGCACTTCGCCTCGCCCGCGGAGATCGCTACGGGGCGGGGCGAGCGGCGGCGTGAGCGGCGAACTTCGCGAGGCTCGAGCGCAGCGGCAGCAGCACGAGCGGGCGCAGCAGCGCGAAGCCGAGCTCGCCGATGAACCCGAGGGGCAGCTCGAGCCACTCCGACCAGACGAACCGTGACCGGCCCGCGCCCACGTCGATCACCTCGAAGGCGGCCGTGCCACGCACGACCCGGCCGGTGTGGCGCACGACGCACCGCCGCGGGGCGTCGTACGCCGTGATGACCATCGTGTCCAGGAAGCGCAGTGGGCCGAGCCCGGTGTACGCCGCGAGCTCATCGCCGACCGCGTGCCCGTCACCCGAGGTGGCCTCGACCCGGGTCAGGAACATCCACTCGCCCTGAGTCGGCCAGTCGACCGCCGCCGCCCAGGTCTGCGCGGCCGAGGCGTCGACGTCGACGCTGAGGCTGATCTCGGCCACAGGTGCTACTCCCGGTGTTCGGCCGCCTGCTCGGGTGCGGGCTGCTCCAGCCCCATCGTGACCTCTGGCTCGGCCGGCTGCGACTCGGGCTTCGTCGTCGCCGGCGGCGGGTCGTCGGGCTGCTCGGCATCGAGCGCCGGGTCGTCGGTGACGGTCTCCGGGAGTGGCACGGTCTCGATGTACGGCGGCGTCGCCTCGGCCAGCACGGCATCTGGCGTCTCGAGACCGGGGTCTACGTCGGGCTCTACGTCGGACGCTGGGGCGAGGTCGGGCTCGACAGCGCCGGCCGCGGCAAGCATCGGCTGGGTGGGCTCGGCAGGGGGTGCGGGGGCCGCGACGGGGACAGCCGACGGCGGGTCGGCGAGGTCGGGCTCGGGCGCCCGCTCGATCGGGGTGAAGGCCACTGCGACCGGGGGGGTGGGAGCCGCAAGCGGCTCTGGCACCGTCGGCTCTGACGCAGTTCGTTCTGGCGCAGTCCGTTCTGGCGCAGTCCGTTCTGGCGCAGTCCGTTCTGGCGCAGTCCGTTCTGGCGCAGTCGGCGCCGACGGTTCTGGCGCGGTCGGCGCCGGCGTTGACGCTGGTGTCGGTGTCGATGCTGGTGTGGGTGTTGCTGCTGACGGCGATGTCGAGACGCGAGGCTGCGGCGGCGTGCCGCCGGGCTCGAGCTCCGCGCGCAAACTCCGGATCGTGTCGTCACGGGTTGCGATCTCGGCCGCGAGCCGGTCGAGCACCTCGTCGACCTCCTGCATCCGGTAGCCGCGGAAAGCGAGGCCGAACCGGACCGACTCGACGTCGTCGGCATCGAGCACCCGGTCGTCGGGCAGCGCGATGTCGGGACTGTCCGGTGTGACGTCCGCGAAGCCCCTGTCGCCGGACGTGGCGAGCAACGCCACTCCCGCCACGATTGCCAGCACCGCGATGACCCCGAGCAGCAATGACACGATGAGACCTCCCCGGCCGGCCCGGGTGGCCGCCGCGGGGCTCATCGTGGCACGGTCGGCACGGCGGATGCGCCAAGGAGGCGGTGTTGGACCTGGTCCTGGGGCGGCACGTCTTCCCCGCCGACGCAGCGCTGGTCATGGCCATCGTGAATCGGACGCCGGACTCCTTCTACGACCGAGGGGCGACCTTCTCCCTCGACGCCGCTCTCGCTCGGGTCGACGATGTCGTCGCGCACGGCGCGCGGATCGTCGACATCGGCGGGGTCAAAGCGGGTCCGGGTGACGACGTCGACGCGGCCGAAGAGATCGCCCGCACCGTCGACCTGGTCGCCGCCGTGCGCGCGCGCCATCCCAACGTCGCCATCAGCGTCGACACCTGGCGAGCGGAGGTTGCCGAGGTCACCTGTCGAGCCGGGGCCGACCTCGTCAACGACGCCTGGGGCGGCGTCGACCCCGAGATCGCCGGCGTGGCAGCGTCGTACGGCGCGGCCCTGGTCTGCACCCACGCGGGCGGGTTGGCGCCGCGCACAAGACCGCATCGGGTGGCCTACGACGACGTGGTCGCGGACGTCATCGGGCGGACGACGGCGCTGGCCGCAGCCGCGGTAGCAGCCGGGGTGCCGCGCGAGTCGGTGCTGATCGACCCTGGTCACGACTTCGGCAAGAACACCCGGCACTCGCTGGAGGTGACCCGCCGCCTTGATGAGTTGGTCACGACCGGCTGGCATGTGCTCGTCTCGCTGTCGCACAAGGACTTCGTCGGGGAGTCGCTCGACGTACCCCTCGACGATCGACTCGAAGGCACGTTGGCCGCGACAGCGGTCGCGCGATGGCTGGGCGCGCAGGTCTTCCGGGCGCACGACGTCGTACCGACTCTGCGGGTGCTGCAGATGGTCGATGCGATTCGCGGCGTACGCCCGCCAGCCGTCGCCCGCCGGGGCCTCGCGTGACGGTGTCGTCGTGACGGTGTCGTCGTGACGGTGTCGTCGTGACGGTGTCCTCATGAGGGTGTCGTTGTGACGAGCTCCGTTGTCGAGGTGACGCCGGCGGCTGCAGTACGCGCTGCGGCGCTGCTCGCCAAGGCCGGGCTGGCCGCCGGAGGGCTGCGGGTGCGCGTGCAGTCATCGGGCTGCGACGGCTTCGTCGCGGTGCTCGATCTCGCGTCGGGCGCGGACGCCGGCGAGATCACCGTGACCGGGTCCGGCGTACGGCTCTACGCCGACGTCGCGTCGATGCTGGCCCTGCCCGGCGCGACTCTCGACCACCGGAGGACTGCGCACGGCTCGGAGTTCGTGTGGACCCATCCCTCGTCGACCGGAGAGTGCCGCTGCGAGGAGGCGGCCCTGCCCGACGTCGGGGATAATCGCTGACATGGCCATGCCCGAGCGCTTCCTCTTCGTCTGCATCAACGAGCGCGACCCCTCGCACCCGCGCGGGTCGTGCCTGCAGCGGGGCGCGAGCGACGTCTTCAACGAGCTGCGAGAGGCCCAGGGCCGCCACGACCTGGTCAACATCAAGGTCGTCTATGGCGGCTGCATGGAGGCGTGCACATCCGGACCGGTCGTCGCGGTCATGCCGGACAACGTCTGGTACGGCGGCGTCACCACCGAGGACTGTGAGGCGATCGTCACCGAGCACTGCATGAAGGGGCAGCCGGTGGAGATGCTGCGTCTCGCCCAGGAAGACTTCATCGCCCCCGACTGGTAGCCGAGCGCGTCAGGTGCCGAGGAGGGCGCCGGTGACGATCAACGCGACGAGGATGGCCAGCCCGATGTAGATCGATCGCTTGACGTGCTTGCCGACATCGGGCGGCACCCATGGCTGGAGGCGGCGGCCGCACGGGCACATGCCGTCGTAGTACGTCGCATGCCCCTCGCTGCAGACGAAACGCGGGCGGGCCTTGACGTCGTAGCCACATTGCGGGCAGTCACGGATACCTCCGCTGGTCTGCTGCTCGCCACACCGCGGGCACTTCTTGAAGCGGCCCACCTCTGCCCCGAGGAACGCCGCTGTGCCGCCGAAGAGCCCGGCGAACAGGACGAAGCTCACCGTCGTCTCACCGAGGTCGTGGTCCAGCGAGACCGCTGCGCCGTAGACCAGGATCGCCGTGACTGCGACCGTGACAACGGCGTAACGCTGCGCCAGCCGCGTGGACTCCGATCGTGGCGACGTCACCTGGTCAGCGTACGTCGGCGAGCGAGCATCGGCGCTGCGGCTAGGGTGGCGTGAATTACGGAGGTGCGATGGTCGTCGACGGCACGTCGAGCGTTGGAGCGGCGGTTGAGGACGACGCCGCAGCCAGCAGTACGACGGACAAGACGCAGTGGCATGAGCTCTTCCACGAGGTCGTCGAGACCGGTCTGTGCACCGGCTGCGCGGCATGCGTCATGGCCTGCCCTCGCGATGTGCTCGGCTACGACCACGCGACGTCGTACCAGCCCTTCAACATCGAGACGTCGACGCTGGCCGACAACTGCCTGCACGGTGAGAACGGCTGCGACATCTGCACCCGCGCCTGCCCGCGCTTCCGCGACTGGGAGGTCGCCGCCGACGTCGCGCTGTTCGGCCGGCCGCGCAAAGCCGACGAGCCGATCGGGATCTACGAGAACCTGCTGCTGGTCCGCGCTGTCGACCCTGCGGTGCACGCTGCCGGCCAAGACGGCGGTCTTGTCTCCGCGCTGCTGATCTGGGGCCTCGAGACCGGGCTCATCGACGGGGCGCTGGTCTCCGGTGACTCCCCCGAGCGCGAGCTCGACGCGGCGCCGTGCGTCGTCACCGACCGCGAAGGAGTGCTGCGGACCGCAGGCTCGCGCTACACCTACTCGGCCAACCCGCTCGCGATGCGCTCCGCCGAGGAGATGAAGCTGAAGAAGCTGGCTCTCGTCGGGATGAGCTGCCAGGCCTCGATCAACGGCACGGTGCGCTCGCGGGGGCTGAACAAGTACGCCAACCGGATCGAGCTGACCATCGGGCTGCTCTGCTCCAAGACCTTCACCTACGACGGCATGTACGCCGGCGCTCTCGTCGAGGAGCACGGCATCCCGCTGGAGACGATCAACAAGGTCAACATCAAGGGCAAGTTCATCGTCTGGCACGGTGATCTCGGCTCAGGTGAGGACGGCCTCGGCGAGCGGGTCGACATCCCGCTGAAGTCGACCCACGTGCACACCCGGCCCGGCTGCGTCACCTGCCCTGACTTCGCCGCCGAGCACGCCGACATCTCGACCGGCGGTCTCGGGCAAGGTGATGGCTGGACGCTCACCGTCGTACGCACTGCGCGGGGGGTCGAGTGGATGCGCGGCCTGGTCGACGCGGGGCTGGTGGAGACCCGGCCGGCGGCGGAGGACCCAGCGGCGGTCAACCTGATGAACAAGCTCGCGTTGAACTCTCGCAAGCGCTGGCCCTCGGAGCGCCTCGGCCTGGATGCGGCGGGAGCGGCCCCGGGTCGCGCCGTACTCCCGCCTTTGCTTCCGATCCCTGTAGTCCCGCCCCGCGCCTAGCCGGGTGCTGGCTGTCTCTCGTCGAACTCTGTCTCGATCTGGGACAAGCTCGTGCTCGACGGTGCCCCCAGTTGGCGCGGGCCGGGGGTGACGCTCGTCGTCAGCTGACGCAGTAGTCGAGGCGCGAGCGGAGCTCCGCGGCGAGGTCGGCAGGTCCGTCGATCGTGACGACGTCGTCGCCGACTCGGCCGCCCCAGAGCCAGAGCAGCGTTTCGCCGGGCGGCCCGGTTACGACGAGCTCCGTCGCGCCGGCGGTGTCGTCGGTCGAGATCGGCACCGCGTCCCGGCCAAGGGTCACATGCCAGGTGCGGCCGCCGGAGCAGACCAGCACGCTGCGCGAGGTGGCGTCCTCGACCGGTTCGTCGCCGTACCAGGGCCCGGCAAGGAAGACGGCCAGCACCTCGTCGATGCCGTCGATCGCCAGCTCCTCGTCGATCGGACTCGTCTCCCCGAGCGCGAGCTCGGCGTCGTACCGGTGTACGACGGTCTCCTGCGCCATCCGCCGGTGCCAGAAGCCGACGGTCTGGTCCGGCGGGTACCAGGTGAAGCTGGGATCGGCGGCGTCGCGCGAGGAGAGCTCGTCGCACAGCGTCGCCAGCTCGCGGTCGAACCAGGCCAGCAGGTCGCCGTCGGAGGGCTCCGTCGCCCACTCGCCGTCGGCGGGCTGACGGAGGAGGCGCATGCAGGCGACCTTGTGCGCATAGACAGAAGCGGTGTGCCGAACCAGCGCCGCCACGTCCCACTCGGGGCAGCTCGGGACGGGTGCGGAGAGGCCGCGGGCGGCAACGTCGCGCAGCCGGGCAGCGTCGCCGCGGAGGTGGCGCAGGTAGTCCTGTGGCGTCATGCCAGCACCCTCTCACCTTCCTCAGCCGATCCTTGTCTCGTTTTGGGACAGGCTCGTGCTCGAGGGTGCCCCGAGTTGCCGGCGGCGTAGGCGTCCACAGATGTGGCGTACGGCGACCTCGTCACCCCTCGCATCACCGAGCCTGGGGTGATGCCCGAGCAGGCCTTCCCTCGCACCCTCGCCGCAACCGCGCGCGCGCAGGCAGGAGCATTTTCCCTGGACCAGGCGCGGCTGGCCCGGGTCGACCAAAAGGTGCTGCATCGCCTGGCGGAGAAGGGTGTCCTGGACAACCGAGGCCATGGCGTCATGGTCGTCGCGGGCGCGCCACGGGACGACCTGCAACGCGCCTGGTCCGCAGTCCTCTCCGTGGGGCAGCCTTGCGCGCTCAGCGCGGAGTGGGCGCTCTGGGCACGGGGTCACCTCCGCACGCCGCCAGAGGGTGCCCCGCAGATCGGGGTGCCGGACTCCCGCAAGCTGGTCGCCAGGGACTGCGCGAGCATCCGCCGGATCAGCTGGTGGACCGGAAACTCTGCTGTCGAGGAGCTGCGGCACTGCGGCGGCATCCCGGTTCTGTCCGCCATCGACAGCATCGTCACTGCCGCGCGGTGCGTCAGCGACGCATCGCTCCTCGCGGCGCTGCAGGACGCCGCCTTCAAAGGCGAGGTCTCCGTCGCCGAGCTGATCTCCCGCCGGCGACGAGGACTTCCAGGATCACCTCGACTCGGGCGTGTCATCGCGACCTACCTGACAGGGCACGACTCGGCGTTCGAGGTGACGACGTACGCCGTCCTCACGGCGGGCGACACCCGAGGGATGCACACCAATGTGATCCTCGTCGACGGCCAGGGTCGGACACTCGGCCCCGTTGACGGCTACCACGAGGACGGCGCCGCCTATGAGGCCGACGGCCGGTCAGTGCACGGCAACCGACGGCGGCGCGATCGGGACCGCCTCAAGGACGACCGGGCGAGGGAGATGGGCGTCCCGTTGCCCCGGTTCGACTCCCGCCAGATCAGTGAGGGCGCGACCGCGCGTGCCCGATGGCTGGGGGCACGCGCGGCAGCACGTGCATCCGGCGTCGGTCGACGCCTGACGGTGCAGCACCTGCCCGGACGCGGTTGCTGCTGCGGCCACCGCCCCACCTCATGACGCGCGATCTCGGGGCACCCGTGAGCGCAAAGCCGTCCCAGATCAAGACAAAGTTCGGAGCGAAGCACGCGGGATCAGGGCGGTCAGGGGTCGGACTCGAGGACTTCCTCGGCGAGCGGCTCGGGGGCAGAGCCGGAACCCTCGGCCGCGTCGAGGGCGTCGTACGCCGACGTGGTCCAGACCAAGGAGTCGCAAATCGAGGCGCGCGCGAATCCACGGCTGACGATCTGGTCGATCTGCGCGCGCAGAGGGGCAAAGGCGTCGTCCGGGTCGCACACCACGACCGGCTTGTTGTGCATCCGCAGGGTTCGTGCGGTCCACACCTCGAGCAGCTCCTCGAGGGTGCCGATGCCCCCAGGCAGCGTGATGAACGCGTCTGATCGACGGTCCATCTCGCCCTTGCGCTCGCGCATCGTGTCGACGACGACGAGCTCGTCAGCGTCGTGGTCGGCGATCTCCAGCTCCATGATGGCTCTCGGAATGACCCCCACCGTGTACGCACCGCCGGCCCGCGCCGCACGCGCGACTGCGCCCATCGCCGACACCGACCCACCACCCGTGACGAGGCTGTGCCCGCGCCGCGCAAGCTCGCCGCCGACCTCTGCCGCAAGGTCGATGTAGCGCGGCGGGATCGCCGACGACGACGCGCAGAAGACGCAGATGGTGGCCACTCAGTCGCGGCCTTCTTTGTGCCGTTCGGCGGCGAAGGCCGCGATGATGTCGACCGCTTCGTCGACGTCGTCGGTGACCCGCAGCAAGTCGAGGTCGGCGGGTGAGATCTTGCCGGCCGGCAGCATCGTGCCGCGGATCCAGTCGAGCAACCCGCCCCAGTACGCCGTACCGAGCAGGACAACGGGGAACATCGTCACCTTGCGGGTCTGCACCAGCGTGATCGCCTCGAAGAGCTCGTCGAGGGTGCCCATCCCGCCGGGCGTGATGACGAAGGCCTGCGCGTACTTCACGAACATCGTCTTGCGCGCGAAGAAGTATCGGAACTGGATGCCGACGTCGACCCACTCGTTGAGACCCTGCTCGAAGGGCAGCTCGATGCCGAGCCCGACCGAGTGCCCGCCGGCTTCGCAGCAGCCGCGGTTGACCGCCTCCATCATCCCGGGTCCGCCACCGGTGATGACGGCGAAGTTCTTCCTGGCCAGCGCGGCGCCGAGGGCGACGCCCTGGGCGTACTCGGGGTGGTCGACCGGCGTACGGGCCGAGCCGAAGACGCTCACCGCCGGGCCGAGGTTGGCCAGCAGTCCGAAGCCCTCGACGAACTCGCTCTGGATCCGCAGCACCCGCCACGGGTCGGTGTGCAGCCAGTCGGTGCTGCCGCGGCTGTCGAGCAGGCGCTGGTCCGTCGTACCCGGCTCGACTGCCTTGCGGCGCAGCACGACGGGTCCGCGCCGCTTCTCCGGCGGGTGGTCCGGTCCCTTATCGGTCGTCATGTGCCCAACCTAACCGAGCCCCTCCCACCCGCGAACCATGGCGGCGGCTACGTCTAGAGGCGGGAAAAATCGGTCATAGTTCGGGAGGGGGGGGGGACGGGCGGGGGCGGGGCGGGGGCACGGGCCGGGGCGGGGCTTGAGGCCCGGCGAACTATGGCAGCGGCTACGTCTAGAGGCGGGAAGAATCGGTCATAGTTCGGGAGGGGGCTAGGTGAGGAAGCGGCGGAGGACGTCTTCGGTCTGGCCAAGCTGGGCGAGCTCGACGTACTCGTCGCGGGTGTGGGCGAGGTTGGGGTCGCCGGGGCCGTAGTTCAGGGCGGCGATGCCGAGCGCGGCGAAGCGCGACACGTCGGTCCAGCCCAGCTTGGCGGCCGGCGGAGCGGCGACAGCAGCGAGGAACTCCTGGCTGATCTCGCGGTCGAGTCCGGGCATCGCTCCCGCCGCGGAGTCCGACACCTCCACGTCGAAGCCGGACAGGACGGAGCGCAGGTGCCCCGCAGCGTCGTCCTCCGACCGGTCCGGGGCGAACCGGAAGTTGACGGTCACGACGCACTCGTCCGGTACGACGTTGCCGGCGACCCCGCCCGAGATCGAGACGGCGGACAGCCCCTCGCGGTACTCACATCCGTCGATGACGACCCGGCGGGCGTCGTACGACGCCAGCGCGGCGAGCACCGGGGCAGCGGCGTGGATCGCGTTGACACCGAGCCACGACCGGGCCGAGTGCGCACGATGACCACTGAGGCGTACGTCGGCGCGCATCGTTCCCTGGCAGCCGGCCTCGACGGCGCCCGACGTCGGCTCCATGAGGATCGCCAGGTCGGCGTCGAGCCAGTCGCGGTGCTTCTCGGCGAGACGGCGCAGACCGTTGCGCGCGGCCTCGACCTCCTCGTTGTCATAGAAGACGAACGTCAGGTCGTGCCGCGGCTCGGTGATCGACGACGCCAGCCGCAGCATCACGGCGACGCCGCCCTTCATGTCCGTCGAACCGCAGCCGTAGAGGCGCGAGCCGACGACCCGCGACGGCAAGTTGTCGGCAACCGGCACCGTGTCGAGATGACCACCGAGGAGCACCCGCCGGCCTCGCCCCAGAGCAGTGCGCGCCACCACCGCGTCACCGTCGCGGGTCACCGTCAGATGCGGGAACCCGATGAGCGACTCCTCGACGAGGTCACACAGCGGCCCCTCGCGACCACTCACCGACGATGTGTCGACAAGGACGGCGAGCAGATCCTCGGCCGTCACCGACAGGTCCAGCGAGGACGCCCTCACGTCGTGACCCGCGAACATGGGGCACCTTCGAGCGCGGCGCTGCCACAGATCAAGACAAAGTTCGAAAGGCTGGCGCTCATGTCGCGACCCCGTGCTCGCGAAGCACATCGTTCAACGCGAGCTTGTCGTGCTCGGTCCCCTCGAGTCGGCGCAGCACCAGCAGGCACGGCATGCCGAAGTCACCGCCCGGGAACGACTTCACCCGCGACGCGCTGACACACACCGCCCGCTCCGGGGCCTCCCCGCGCGGCAGCTCGGCACCGCTCTCGGCGTCGAACACCCGGGTCGACGCGGTGAGGATGCAGCCGGCGCCGAGCTTGGCGCCGCGTCGTACCCGCGCCCCATCGACGACCATCGAGCGCGAGCCGACGAAAGCGTCATCCTCGATGACGACCGGCACGGCGTTGGGCGGCTCGAGCACGCCGCCGATGCCTACGCCGCCGGACAAGTGCACGCGCTTGCCGATCTGAGCGCACGACCCGACGGTCGCCCAGGTGTCGACCATCGTGCCCTCGTCGACGTAGCCGCCGATGTTGACGAACGACGGCATCAGAATCGTCCCCGGCGAGAGATAGCTGCCCCACCGGGCGATGGCGCCCGGCACGACCCGCACGCCGTCGAAGCGCGTCTTGAGCGGCATCCGGTCGTGGTAGTGAAACGGTCCGGCCTCGCTCGGCGCCATCTCCAGCACCTTGAACGACAGCAGGATCGCGTGCTTGACCCACTCGTGTACGACGACGTCGCCCGAGTCGGCGTCGATCTCGGCTACCCGCACCTCACCGGAGTCGAGCGCGTCGATCGCCTCGGTGACGATGGTGCGCGCATCAGCATCGGCCGGAGACAGCTCGGCCCGGCGCTCCCACAGCTCAGTGATCGCGCTCTTCACAGCTCCTCCTCCAGCCGGCTCGCGGCGGCCGCCACGCGCTCGTCCGTCGCGGTCAGCGCGATGCGCACGTGCCGCACGCCTGCTGCGCCGTAGAACTCTCCGGGTGCGACGAGGATGCCACGTGCCGACAACGCACGTACGAGCGCCCAGCAGTCGTCGTACGACGGGTGCGACGCCCACAGGTAGAGCCCGCCCTCCGAGTGCTCGACGACGAGCCCGGCCTTCTCCGCAGCCGGCCGCAGCGCGTCCCGCCGTGCGGCGTAGACGCCGCGCTGCGCTTCGACATGCGCGTCGTCATCGAGGGCAGCCGCCATCGCTGCCTGCACGGGAGCCGGCACCAGAAATCCGGCGTGCCGACGAATGGCGAGCAGCCGCGCGACGACGTCCGCGTCGCCGGCGACGAAGCCGGCCCGGAGGCCGGCCGCGTTGGAACGCTTCGACAGCGAGTGCACCGCGAGCACTCCGGTCGTCCCGTCCACCGCAAGCGCCGACGTGAAGGGGGCGTCCCAGGCCAGCTCGGCGTAGCACTCGTCACTGGCGAGCAGCACGTGTCGGCTGCGGGCCCACGCGACCAGAGCCGCAACATGCGCCCGGTCCGCGACCCGGCCGTGCGGGTTAGCCGGGTAGTTGGCCCAGAGCAGCGAAGCGCCGTCGGCGAGAGCGTCCAAGGCCCCGAGGTCGAGGAGTCCGTCAACCAGCGGGACTGGCACCGGCTCGCAGCCGGCGAGTCGCGCGCCGACGTCGTACGTCGGATAGGCCAGAGCCGGGAAGAGGACGCGGCCGCGCAGTCCCAGGAGGAACGGCAGCAGCGCGATGAGCTCCTTGGAGCCGATCGTCGGCAGGACCTGGTCCGGCGGGCAGTCGACGGAGAGTCGACGGCGCATCCACGACGTCGCCGCTTCGCGCAGTGCCGAGGTGCCGGCGGCGTACGGGTAGCCCGGCGCGTCAGCAGCCGCGGCCAACGCCGCCGTGACGAGGGGTGGGGTTGGGTCGACCGGCGTGCCGATCGAGAGGTCGACGATGCCGTCGGCATGCGCCCGCGCGGTCTCGGCGTACGGCGCCAGACGATCCCAGGGAAATTCGGGAAGCGCGTGGCCGGTCGGAGAGATCACGCGCCGATGGACTTACTCAGGGAGCGCCTTGACGAGCGGACCATCGAAGGCCTGAGCGCCGATCTTCGACGCGCCCCCGGGCGAACCGAGGTCGTTGAAGAAGTCCTTGTTGTCCTTGGTGAACGGCTTCCAGGTCGCGGGCACGTCGTCCTCGTAGAAGATCGCCTCGACCGGGCAGACGGGCTCACACGCACCGCAGTCAACGCACTCGTCGGGATGGATGTAGAGCGACCGGACGCCCTCGTAGATGCAGTCGACAGGGCACTCCTCGATGCAGGCCTTGTCCTTCACGTCCACGCACGGCTCGGCGATGGTGTAAGTCACGTGGAGCTCCTCCTCGAGGAATGGCTGTCAAGGTGCAGGCACCCGGTGCCCAACTAGTATCACAGGCGGACGCGGGGAGCGTCACTTCGCAACGACGACTGACGCGGGACGTGGTCACGATCTCCACCAGCGAGGGCCCGCCCGGGGTCTACCGAGTGCACATCAGCGCTGCTGACGTTGGCAGCAGGGTCGCCCTGCGCCGGGTGCTCGACGACGGACGAGAGGGCCTCGGCGACGTCCTCGGCGAGCTCCTCTCGTGGTCAGCGGGCACCCTCGTCGTACGCACTGCTGATGGCGCCGAGGTCGGGGTCGAGGAGCGCCACCTATTGGCTGGCCGGCTCATCCCTCCCCGGCCGGTCCGACGTACGGCGACACCGTGACGGTCGAGTCCCGCCGCCGGTTCGCCGACGTGGTCCGCGCCGACGAGATCGACCTCTCGCTCGCTTGCCTGCTCATCGGCGTCGAGGTGCAGCCGGACCTCGACGTTGCTGAGGGTCTAGCCCGCCTCGACCAGCTGGCTGCCGAGGCACTGACCACGGTTGCCGCGGAGGCTCCGGCGTACGACGTCGCCGTCGGCCTGCGCACCGCTCTGGGCGATGCCGCGGGCTTCCGGGGCTACGGCGACGACTACGGCGACGTGCGCTCGTCGCTGCTGCACGAGGTGCTGCGTCGCCGGCGCGGCCTGCCGATCCTGCTCTCGGTGGTCTACATGGAAGTCGGCCGACGTCTGGGAGTGCCGGTCTGCGGCATTGGACTGCCTGGTCACTTCCTCGTCGGGGTGCCCGGGCCGGACTCCACCGTGCTGCTCGACCCGTTCTACGGCGGGCGACTGACCTCCGAAGCAGAGCTGCGCGCTCGGGTGGAGGACATCGTCAGCAGCCCCGACGAGCTCACCGACGAGTGGCTGGCACCGTGGTCGTCACTCGACGTCCTGACGCGCATCCTGGGCAACATCCGCGCCACATCGACCAGCAACGACACTCTGCGCACTCGCCTCTGGGCCGTCGAGCTCTCCCTGCTGATCCCGCACCACAACGCCACGCTCCGACGTGAACGAGGCGAGCTGCTCGCCCGACTCGGCGACTACTTCGGGGCGGCTCGTGAGCTCGAGGACTACGCCGCGGTGATCTCGCCGGTCGATCCGGCCGCCGCCGAGCTGTCGCTTCGCCAAGCGCGGCTGGTCCGCAGCCGGCTGTCATGACGGTGCACCTGAAGGATCGCGCCGGTGCTGCGCTCCACTTTGCCCTCGGCGCACGCCAACCCTTCGTGGTCGGCGTCGCGACGACCGATGACGTCGTCACCACGCTGCGACGAGCCGTGCACGCCGACCTCGTCCGGCGAGCGGCCGAGCGGCACCATGCGGTGGTCGCGGTCGTCGCTGTCGGACGGGTCAGCCCAGAGATCGCCAGCATGCTGCCGACATACAACTGCCGACCGTTCGGCGAGGGCGAGCCGGACGTCGTGGTCGGGGTCGAGGTCTTTCCGCCGTACGACGCAGCGACCGCCGATCTCGCTGCCGACCCGCTTGCCGTCCGGCTGGCGCTTCTCGGCCACCACGATCACGCCGGTGCGGCGGGCGACGAGCTGGCCCGGTGGCGCGCGGTCGTCACGAGCTGGTCGGAGTCGCCCTCCAAACCGATGTGCGCGGACTACGTCGGCTGGTGCCACGACGCCATCGACGACAACCTGGACACCCCGCGTCTTCTCCACCTGATGCGGGAGGTCGAGACGCACCCTGAGCTCCCGCCGGGATCGAAGTTCGAGACGTTCGCGCACCTGGACACCCTGGTTGGCCTCGACCTCGCCCGCGACGTCGGACTCACCCGCTGACGCTGATGCTGAACCTGGTCGTCCCGACCGGGCAGCGGGCCAGGCTCTGACGTACTGCGCCGACCCCGCCATCTGCCGTGGCGAAGAAGAGCTCGGCCTCCACGCCCTCGTTGTCCTCCGAGAAGATCACATGGCCGGCTGCGACGAGCTGCTTGCGGAAGAGGTCCTGCAGCGGCCCAATTCCCAGGCGGCTCTCCCCCACCACCGTGGTGACCCCCGCGGTGCGGTCCACCTGCAGCAGTCCCGCGCCGGGGGGAAAGGACAGCCCAGTCGGCAGGTTGGCGGCGAGATTGCCCGGCTGGATCGTCGCCGGCGGACGGCACGAGGGGGCGGAGCCGACAAGGACACTGCGCCCCTCGCCTGACTGCGCTGTCGCCGACGCGGTGGGCGAAGGTGAGCCCGACCGACAGCTCACCAGTCCGAGCCCGACGAAAGCGGCGAGAAGGACCAACCCGACGCGGGCCCGATCGACTGGGTGGCTGGTAATCGCGGAGCAGGTCGGACTGCTACGCGGCGCCACGCCGCCGCCGACGGATACCCACTGCCGCACCACCGAGTGCCGCTGCCGAGAGCACGAGCAGCACCGGCGACGGCACCTCAGGAACGTCCGCGGGGGGCGACTCGGCGAGCGTGAAGGTGCAGGTGCTGCTGGCCGAGTCGATGTCGGGCACCGCTGCTCCCGTGTTGCGCCGCGCCGTGACTCCGAGCGACGAGAACGTGGCACCGACAGCGAGCCTTGGCACGACGGTGATCTGAGTCGCTCCCGCCTGAGCGTTGTTGGTAGCCGCAGCGGTGCGAGCCGAGTCGATGTTGGCTGGCGTGAGCTGCACGGTGATCGTGTCGGCCGCCTCATCGAAGGATCCGGTGAGCGTGGCGAGAGTCTTGCGGGTGGGTGCCAGCGCGCCGAGCAGGAAGCTCGCAACACCAGTCGCGCTGCGCGTGACAGAGATGTAGAGCGGCTGCGCCCCGTAGGTGAAGTTCAGGTCGTAGTAGACGCCGCCGGGCGACGCGGAGGGGAC
>Ga0136633_1001680_pt1 | contig 16078 bp, 14 predicted proteins | sample AntDrymeUQ832206_2_FD_105494 | JGI IMG/M metagenome (GOLD analysis project Ga0136633, IMG submission 105494) | Polar desert sand microbial communities from Dry Valleys, Antarctica - metaG UQ83 (22.06) | ecosystem: Environmental > Terrestrial > Soil > Desert | place: Antarctica: Dry Valley...
CACCCACGCCGAGCTGCTCGCCCGCGGCGGGCTCTATGCGCGCCTCTACCACGAGCAGTTCGAGTCGGGCCGGGCCCCGGGCGAGTCCGCCGGCATCCCCCCGGCCGCCGAGGCCGGACTCCCAGGAGGAATTCGATGAAGGAGCGACGGGCGCATCTCGTCCACACCGGCGGCCAGCGCTTCGAGGCCCGGACCGGGACCGGGCGCGAGCTTGTCTTTGGCGAGCAGCCAGAACTCCACGAGCACTCCCCCGTCGAGGTCGTCGTCGCGGCCGTTGCCGCGTGCGCCGGCATGGACGTGGCCGCGATCCTCGGCAAGAAGCGCCAGGTCCTCGAGTCGTACGAGATCGAGGTCGTGGCGACGCAACGGGACGAGTATCCCCAGGTCCTCACGACGATCGAGATCGTCCACGTCGTCAGCGGCCCGGACGTGACCGAAGAGGCGGTCCGGCGCTGCGTGGAGCTGTCGGCGACGAAGTACTGCCCGGTCAACGCCATGCTTTCCGCCGGCGCGACGGCAGTCCACCACCGCTACAAGGTGCGGAACAACGGCTCCGAACCGTTCGAGGGGGAGGGCGAGGTGGCCGTCACCGGACCCGGGCGATTCCCCGAGGTCGTCGAGTGATTCAGCGGTACGTGATCTGCGCTGGCGCGCCGCCGGCCCGAGACGCCGGGCGGTCGCGCGTCCAGGCGCGGGTGACGAGCTCGGGGACCCACCAGCGCAGGAAGTACAGGCGGCACCCGAGGCAGTAGCCGGTGAGGGCGAGCAGGCCCTGGAGCCCCGCGACCGCGAGCGCGAAGAGCCACCCGATTGCGGGCGCGCCGGCGGAGAACGCCAGGAGCGACAGGACGAGCGCGACGCTTCCGAGCGTCTGCGCGAACCGGGGCGGGTACTCGTGCTCCGGCTCGGCCGGCCCGAGACGAAGCACCCGCACGATCCGCCGCCAGGCGATCCCGTAGACGGACCAGCGCAGGCCGAACGCGGCGCTGATCCCGATCGAGGCGAGGGCGATCGCGACGCCGATCGGGGCGTTGAGGACGAACGAGCCGACGAGCAGCAGCCCGGAGACCGCGGCGCCGAAGCGGTGCCCGCGCGGGTCGATCATCCGGGCGGGCGGCAGATTGGCGGCGGCCTTGGCGGGGATGGCTGTCGGCATCAGAATGTCCTCACCCGGGGCTTGGTGCCGCGGATGATACACGAAGCTCTACTAAATCAGTAGGCGTTCTGGCGTTGCATGTATATGCATCTTCCTGTATAGTCATGCGTCCATGACAGCGATCGAGTCGGTGGCCACCAGCCGCTCGCGAAAGCCCGCGCCCGGGGCCCGGATTCGGGTCGCGATCGTCGGCGCGACGGGCTACGTCGGCTCGGAGCTCGTCCGGCTCCTGGCGCGCCATCCAAACGTCGAGATGGTCGGGCTCGTCGGGCGGGAGCGCTCCAACGAGCCGATCGAGGTCAGCCATCCCCACCTGGCGACGACCGGTCTCACCGTGAGCGCCGAGCGGCCCGAGGCCGACGCGGTGTTCCTCGCGCTGCCCCACGGCACGGCGGCGGCGCAAGTGCCCGCGATTGCGGCTGACGGGACCGCGGTCATCGACCTGGGGCCCGACTTCCGGCTCCGCAACGCGGCCGACTATCCGCGCTGGTATGGCTTCGAGCATCCGAGTGCGGCGCTGCTCGCCATCGCCGTGTACGGGCTCCCCGAGCTGCATCGGACGGAGCTGAAGGCGCTCGTCGAGGAACCGGTCGCGATCGTCGGGTCGCCCGGCTGCTACCCGACCTCCACGCTCCTGGCCCTCGCTCCCCTCGCCCGCGCCGGCCTCATCGGCGACCTCGTCGTCGACGCGAAGAGCGGCGTCTCGGGCGCGGGGCGGGAGGCGAAGGCGGAGATGATGTTCGGCGAGATCGACGAGAGCGTGAAGGCGTATGGCCTCGGCGGCCACCGGCACGTTGCGGAGATCGAGCAGGAGCTGGGTCTGTTGGGGTCCAACCCGGGCGCGGCCGGGGTCGACTTCCTGCCCCACCTCATCCCGATGACGCGCGGCATCCTCGCGACCTGCCACGTCCGCCCGTCGCGGCCGGTCACCCAGGCCGAGCTTGACGCCCTGTACGTGACCGCGTACGCCGATGAGCCGTTCGTCACGGTCGTGGCCGCGCCACCCGCTACGAAGCACGTCACGGGCAGCAACCACGCCCGGGTCCACGTCCGGCTCGACGAGCGGACGGGACGGATTATCGCCCTCGGCGTCATCGACAACCTCGTCAAGGGCGCCGCGGGACAGGCCGTCCAGGCGTTCAACCTCGTCCACGGGCTGCCCGAGACGGCCGGTCTCGAGCAGCTGCCGCTGTCGCCATGACGACCGTCCGCGATCGCCAATCCCCCGGAGCAGCGACGGCAGGACGTGCCCTGGCTCCCCTGCCGAGCGACCTGCCGAGGGTCGAGCGCCGCTCCGCCATGCCAGGTGGCTTCGTGGCAGCCGGTGGAGTGGCGGGGATCAAGGCGTCGGGCCGTCCGGACCTCGCGCTGATCGCGCGCGACGGCAAGGAAAGCCTCGCGGCGGCAGCGATCTTCACGCCGAACCGGTTCGCAGCCGCCCCGATCCGCAAGTCGCGCCTCAACCTCATCGCGACCGAGCCGGCCGGCAAGGGCGGATTTGGATACGCCGACGCGGTGGTCTGCACGAGCGGCAGCGCGAACGCCGCCACGGGCGCGGCCGGCGACGAGGACCAGGCCGAGGTCGGGCGGATCGTCAGCGCCGCTACCGGCGCGGCCGAGGATCGGGTCCTTCACCTGTCGACCGGCTTGATCGGCACCCGCCTGCCACTCGATCTCGTTAGATCGGGCGTCGAAGGCCTCGCCCCCACGCTGGCCTCGACGGACGACGGCTTGCTCGCGGCCGCGGAGGCACTGCGGACGACAGACTCGGTCGTCAAGGTCGCGACCGCGACTGTTGACCTGCCCGGCGGGACGGTCCGTGTCACCGGCATCGCGAAGGGTGTGGGCATGATCGCCCCGCAGATGGCGACGATGCTCTCAGTCGTCGTCACCGATGCCGGCGCTCCCCCGCGCCTCCTCTGGGAGGTCCTGCGGGCTGCCAGCGCGCGGACATGGAACCAGCTGTCCGTCGACGGCGACACGAGTACGAACGACACGGTTTTCCTGCTCGCGTCCGCGGCTTCGGGTGTCGTCGTCGACGAGCAGTCGCGGGCTGCGTTCGCGGGCGCGGTCGAGGCCGTGGCACGGGACCTCGCCCGGCAGCAGGCGGCGGACGGCGAGGGAGCGACGGCGCTCATCACCTGCCAGGTCTCCGGCGCGGTCGACGACGCGGAGGCGCGGGCGGTGGCGCGGATCGTCATCCAGTCGTCGCTCCTCAAGGCCGCGATTCACGGGCGCGACCCGAACTGGGGCCGGATCGCGGGCGCGGCCGGTAACGCGACGCTCGCCCGCGCGGCGGTGCTCGAGGCAGCGGGGCTCCCGGCGGCCGAGGCGCGGGAGCGGGGCGGGTCCGCCGCTCAGCTGGATCCCGATCTGCTGCGCATCGCGATCGCGGGACACCTTGTCTACGACGGGCAGGCCGGCGGGCCGATCGAGTTCGACCGCGAGGCTGCCCGACGCGACATGGCCGGCAAGGAAGTCCTGCTGCGGCTCGACCTGGGGCTCGGGACCGGGACGGGCGAGGCGTTCGGTTGCGACCTCACCGAGGCCTACGTGATCGAGAACTCGGAGTACACGACGTGAGTGAAGTGGTGGTCGTCAAGCTCGGCGGCACGACGATCGCGGACCAGCGGCAGGTCCTCGAGGAAGTGGCCGCGGTCGCGCGCCGGCGGCCCGTGGTGCTCGTGCACGGCGGCGGCAAGCGGATCTCCGAGTGGCTCGACCGGCTCGGCGTCCCGTCGCGCTTCGAGGGCGGGCTCCGCGTCACGGACGCCGCATCGCTCGAAGTGGCCGCGGCCGTGCTCCGCGGCGTCGTCAACAGCGAGCTCGTGAGCGCCCTGCGCGACCTCGGCGTCGACGCGGTCGGCCTGTCGGGCGTCGATGGTGGCCTGCTCGTCGCCGAGCGGGTGCCGAACCTGGGGCTCGTCGCCCACGTCGTCGGGCTGCGGCGCGACCTGCTCGATGCGATCCTCGTCACCGGGCAGGTCGCGGTGGTCGCGCCACTGGCCCGGGATGAGAAGGGCATCGTCTGCAACGTCAATGCCGACGACGCGGCGGGCGGGATCGCGGCGGGTCTCGGCGCTCGCCAGCTCGTCCTGCTGACCGACGTCGACGGGATTCGCGATGCCTCTGGCAACCGGATCGACTCGATCAGCGCGGCCGACGCCGAGTCGCTCATCGCCTCGGGCGTCATCGAGGGTGGCATGGTGCCAAAGGTCCGGGCCGCGCTCGCGGCGCTCACGTGGCCGGGGACCGAAGCGGTGATCGCCGACTCGGCCGCTCCGAATGCGCTCGAGCGCGCGCTCGCCGACCCGACGTTCGGAACGCGCGTCACCGCGACCCCTGCTGGTGTGGGCGCGGCATGAACGGCACGGACAAGCGCGAACGCCAGCGGGCGATCCGCGAGCTCGTCGCGCGCGAACCGATCGGCAGCCAGCAGGAGCTCGCCGCCCGCCTCGCCGAGCGCGGCATCACCGCGACGCAGGCCACGGTGAGCCGCGACATCGCCGAGATGGGCCTCGTCAGGGTTGCCCGTCACGGCGGTAACACGTGGATGGCGCCCGAAGACGTCGCCTCGCCCCAGCCTCACCGCGCTCCGCGGGACGAGCGGCTGCGCCGGATCCTCGCCGACATCCCGATCACGGTCGGGCGAAGCGGGCTCATCCTCGTGCTCACCGGCTCGCCGGGCACGGCCGGGGCGATCGGCCAGGCGATCGACGAGTCGTCGCTCAGCGAGCAGGAGGGCACGCTGGCCGGCGACAACACGCTCCTCGTCCTGTTCGCCGACAACGACCGTCTCGAACGCTGGCTCGAACGGTTCCGCGCAATCCAGACCCTGTCCTCTGCCTTCACCGGAGTGCCGTCATGAACAAGGTCGTCCTCGCCTACTCCGGCGGACTCGATACGTCCGTCGCCGTCGCATGGCTGCGCGAGCAGTTCAACGTCGAGGTCGTGACGCTGACGGTCGATGTCGGCGGCGGCTCGTTGCGCGAGGGCGTCGAGAAACGGGCGATGTCGGCGGGCGCGTCCCGCGCGTACGTCGTCGATGCCCGCGAGCGCTTCGTCACCGACTTCGTCTGGCCGCACCTCCAGGCGAACGCGCTGTACCAGGGCGCGTACCCGCTCGCGACGGCGCTCGCCCGGCCGCTGATCGCACAGCTCCTCGTCGAGGTCGCGAAGCGCGAGGGTGCCGACGCAGTCGCGCACGGCTGCACCGGCAAGGGTAACGACCAGGTCCGGTTCGACGTCGCGGTTCATGCGCTCGATCCGGGGCTCGAGGTCGTCGCGCCGATGCGCGTCGGGATGGGCCTGTCGCGGGAGCAGGAGATCGACTACGCCGCCGAGCGCGGGATCGAGATCCCGATCACGAAGGCGTCGCCCTACTCGATCGACGTCAACCTCTGGGGCCGCTCGATCGAGACGGGAGTGCTCGAGGACCCGTGGGTCAGCCCGCCGGCCGACGTGTACGAGTGGACGGTCGATCCGGGCAAGGCACCGCAGCCGGTCGAGGTCGTGATCGCCTTCGAAGGCGGGATCCCGGTTTCGCTCGACGGCGAGCGCCTCGATCCCGTTTCCCTCGTTGATCGTATTAGCACGCTAGCAGGGCAGCATGGTGTCGGGCGGATCGACCACGTCGAGGACCGCCTGGTCGGGATCAAGAGCCGCGAGATCTACGAGGCGCCGGCCGCTGCCGTCCTGCACACTGCCCACCGGGCGCTCGAGGGGCTCACGCTGTCGAAGGACACGATCCGGTTCAATCGGCTGGTCGCCGACGAACTCGCCCGGCTCACGTACGACGGTCTCTGGTTCAGCGCCCTTCACCGCGACCTGCGGGGTTACGTGACGTCGTCGCAGCGCGTCGTGTCGGGCGAGGTCCGGATCCGGCTGGATCACGGTAATGCCTCGATTGCCGGCCGGCGCTCCCCGTTGAGCCTGTACGACAAGAGCCTCGCGACCTACGACGCTGACGACGCGTTCGATCATGCGGCCGCGGTCGGGTTCATCGAGATCTTCGGGCTGCCACTGCGCGTCGAGGCGGCGCGGCACGGCGCGGTTGGCAAGCATCACGGCGCGGCCTGGGCCTGGACCGAGCCGCTCCTCGACGGCCTCCCGACGACGGTCGCCGACCGCGAGCCCGCCCCCGTCGGCTGAGGCCCGAGGACGTCGGCCCCCAGCGCGTCGGAATGAGGGTAGTTCGAAGCAAGCGCAACAATCCCGCGGACAGGCGCGCTGGACTACCCGGCGGCGCACCGCGGAAAGATGTTGCGGGTGGGCGCAACTATCTCGAATCCCGTTCGGTGGGCGAGCGACCCGGCCGCGATGCGCGATGATCGACGGGTGACGACGGAGTCGCCGTTTCCACGTGCCGCTCCCGACCGCCGGCGCATCGCGCCCGGCGAGCGGGCGGAGCGGCGCCTTCGCGAACTGTCGTTCCTCCACGAGTTCGCCCAGCTCGCGACGCTGGCGCGCGACTGGGACGAGCTGATGCGGACCGTCGTCGACCGTACGACCGAGGCGATGGGCGTCGAGGTCTGCTCGTTCTACCTTGCCGACCGGGCCGGGCAGCGGCTCACGCTCGCGGCGACGAACGGCCTCGACACGTCGCAGGTCGGACAGGTCAGCCTCGCCGTCGGGGAAGGCCTCACCGGAATCGCCGCGAAGCGGCGCGCGCCGGTCAACGTCGCGGATGTGACGGTCGACAAGCGGTTTCGCTGGGTTCGCGGGTTCGACATTGCCGGACTCCACGCGATGCTCTCGATGCCGCTTGTGTGGCACGAGCAGGTCGTCGGCGTCCTCAACGTCCAGACCCGGGCGATCCGCCGCTTCCGACCCGACGAGGTCGCGTTCCTCCGCACGATCGCAGCGCTCCTCGCCGGGATCGTCGAGAAGGGCCGGCTCCAGGCGGAGGTCGAAGCCCGCCTCGCCTCGCTGATCGCTCTCGAGGGTGCACGTTCTGAGCTCCTCAGCGTCGTGACGCACGAGCTGCGAACGCCCCTCTCGGTCGTCCGTGTGTACGTCGATCTGCTGGCGGAGGCGGCCGCATCCGCGCCGCGCGGCGGCCCCGGCGGCGACCCGACCACCTGGCACGAGCGGGCGATTGGGCAGCTGTCACGCCTCGATCGGCTGGTCGACTCGATCCTCGCATCGGTCCGCGGCGAGGGCCTGTCCGGGCTCGCCCGCGAGCCGTTCGACGCGGCTCGGGCGGCCGTCGAGACCGTGGAGGGCCTGCGGCTGCTCCTCCGGCCTCACCCGATCCGCTGGATGCCGCCGGCCGAGCCGCTTGTGGCACGGGGCGACGAGGCTCGATTCCGCCAGGTGCTCGAGCAGCTCCTCGAAAACGAGGCGAAGTACGCGCCGCCGGGCGATGGGGTGAGCATCGGAGCGTGGCGCGAGGCGGACGAGGTCCGCCTCTATGTGACCGACGATGGACCGGGCGTCCCGAGCACCGACTGGGAGGCGGTCTTCGACCCGTTCGTGAGGATCGAGGGCCGCGGGCGTGGCTCGGGCATCGGGCTCTTCGCCGCCCGACGCCTCATGGACGGGATGGGCGGCCGTGTCTGGCTCGAGGCGAACGGCTACGGCGGGAGCCGGTTTGTCGTGGCGTTGCCGGCCGCGGGTTGAACCAGGGACTTGATCAGCACGGAGCGCCCCGGGCCTTACGATCATGGAAACCAGCGGCCACGCAGCCAGAACGGGGCTTCCTCCCTGGTCTTCGGCCATCTGAGCGGCCCGAACCACGGACGGCTCAGGACGACGGCGACGATCACGAACACGTGCCCAACGATCGCCGCCACGGCCCATGCCGGCGCGAAGATCCGGGCGAACGGCGCCGCGTCGGAGCCGGGTGGCTCGACAAGCCCGATGGCCGCCAGCGCCAGGCCTGCGACCGAGATCGCGATGGCCTCGATCCACGCCCACCGAACCCGCTGCCACAGCCGGACGGCGACGATGATCTCGAGCCCGCCGATCGCGGCGGCAGCGAGCATCACCCCGCCGGCGAAGCCCGTGATGATGAGCGTCACCAGGGCCGTCATCCCGTCGACCGCACCGTTGATGTCCGCGGCGGCCGATCCAACGAGCCCAACGAACTCGAGCAACCACGTTGCGGCCAGGGCGCCGCCGAACACGACGAGGACGATCGTGGCCGCCACGACCATGAGAGGTCGGGGCGCCGGAGCCGGAGCGGTCACGCTGCGCGGATCAAGCGTGGACGACGCGCGTCGAGGCCGCCCGGAGATGCGCGTAGCCGGGCTTCACCAGCTCGTTGATGACGCGCAGCCGCTCGTCGAAGGGGGCGAACGCGCTCTTCATCGCGTTGATCGTCAGCCATTCCATCTCGCCCAGCCCGATGCCGAACGCGTGGTCGAGCTCCGCGAACTCGCTCGACAACGTGACGTTCGACATCAGCCGGTTGTCGGTGTTGACGGTCACCCGGAAGCGGAGCCGGCGGAGGAGGTCGATCGGGTGCTCGGCGACAGAAGGCGCCGCGCCCGTGTGGACGTTCGACGTCGGGCACATCTCGAGCGGCACCCGGCGGTCGCGGACGAAGGCAGCGAGCCGACCGAGCTCGACCGAGCCGTCGTCGCGAACCGTGATGTCGTCGACGATCCGAACCCCGTGACCGAGCCGCTCCGCGCCCGCGAACTGGAGGGCCTCCCAAATCGACGGCGGCCCGAACGACTCGCCGGCGTGGATCGTGATGTGAAAGTTCTCCTTGCGGACGTACTCGAACGCGTCGAGGTAGCGCGTCGGCGGGTAGCCCTTCTCCGGGCCCGCGACGTCGAAGCCGACGACCCCGGCGTCTCGCCAGCGGACGGCGCACTCGGCGACTTCCACCGACCGGGCGGCCTGCCGCATCGCCGTCACGAGGACCTTCATCACGATCGGGTTGCCGGCCGCTGCCGCCCGCTCCGTCCCGATACGGAACCCCTCGAGATTCGCCTCGACGACCTCGTCGAGTGTCAGCCCGCGCTCGACGGACAGCTCGGGCGCGTACCGGACCTCGGCATAGACGACGCCGTCGGCGGCGAGGTCCTCGGCGCATTCGGCGGCAACGCGGAGGATCGCGTCGCGTTCCTGCATGACCCCGACGGTGTGGGCGAACGTCTCGAGGTACAGCTCGAGGCTCTTCCGGTCCGCACCGCGCCGAATCCAGGCGGCCAGCTCGTCCGGGTCGCGTGTCGGCAGGCCGTCGTAGCCGTGCTCCGCAGCGAGGTCGACGATCGTCGCCGGTCGGAGGCCGCCGTCGAGGTGGTCGTGAAGGAGCGCCTTCGGGGCCTGGCGGATCGTGTCGAGCGTGAGCATTCGCCCCTCCGTGACGTTGGGCGGATGGTAGCGTGAGACGCTGGAGGAGGAGGGAGGGACGGCAATGACAATTGCGCAGGCCGAGAGCCGAGGTGTGGACTGGCGCGTCGAGCTGGAACGGGACGCGTTGCTGCCGGGCCAGGTCGCGAAGGGAAAGCTGCACCTCGAGGTGAGCAAGGACATCGAGGCTCGCGGCCTCGTCGCCGCGCTCATCGCCACCGAGCAGTGGCAATACCGCCAGCGGCGCGGCAGCGGGAAGAACGCCCGGACCGTGACCGTCACCGATCACGAGGAGCTGCGGAAGGTCCCTGTCTTGCTCCTCGGCCCGACGAACCTCCGAGCCGGCGAGGTCCGCGACTTCGACATCGAGCTGCCCGTTCCGCCGCTCGGCCCCGCGTCGCTCAACGCCACGGTCAGCGCGCTGTCCTGGGAGCTCGAGGTGAAGCTCGACGTCCCCAATGGCATGGACAGCGCGATCGTCGTGCCGATCCGCGTCCTCCAGCCCACGGCGCTCCTGCGGGCCGGCGTCGTGCGCGTGGGCCAGTTCGCGCTGTTCGAGGCGGCCGATGCGGCAACCGAAGGCGCCCGCGGCACGCTCGAGCTTGATCCGGTCCCGCTCTGCGTAGGCAAGCCGTTCACGGGCCGTTTGACGATCGAGACCGACAAGCCCCAGAAGCTCCAGGAGATTCGCGTCGAGATTCGGCTGAAGGTCACGTCCACCGTGCCGTCGGGACTCGAGGAGGAGGTCACGGCGTGGGCCGGCTAGGTCCTGCCCGAGTCCGAGCTACCGGCCGGGTCGCGGACGATCGAGCTCGCGGGCGAGCTGCCGGCGCGGGACCTCCCGACGATCGAGCTGCCCCACGGCCGTACGGCGGGCACCGTTCACGTGATTCTCGCCCGGCCCTGGAAGCGCGACCTGCACGTCGTCCGCGACATCGCGATCTGCTCGACGACGGAGCTCTGAACCGCGGCTGAGGCGTCAGCTCGGGGGCGGCTCGCGATCCAGTCTCTCGCTGGCCGCACGCAGCGCCGCGGTGACGCGCTTCGGAGCCGTCCCGCCGATCAGGTCGCTGTTTGCGAGCGCGCCATCGATCGAGGCAGCCGCTCGCAGCTCCTCCGCGATCCCCGTATCGCCCGCGAGGTGCCGCGCCGTCCCGTCCTCCGCTCCCCCGAGGGCGCCGCGGATCATGTCGTCATCGAGCGCGTCGAGGCGGGTGCCGGCCGCCTCCGCGTCGGCCACGAGCGCGCCCACGAGGTGATGGGCGGCGCGGAACGGCACGCCGCGCTTGACGAGAGCGTCCGCCACGGCCGTCGCCGTCGAGTGGCCCTCCTCCGCCGCGGCGCGCATCGCAGCCCGATCGATCGACAGCGTCTCGACGAGCCCGGCCATGACCCCGAGCGACGACTCGAGCGTGCTGACCGCCTCGAACAGCAGCACCTTGTCCTCCTGGAGGTCGCGCTGGTACGCGAGCGGCAATCCCTTGAGAAGCACGAGCGCCGCGGTCAGCGCGCCGATCGCCCCGGCGCTCTTGCCACGCACCAGCTCAGCAGGATCCGGGTTCCGCTTGTTCGGCATCATCGAGCTGCCGGTCGAGAAGCCGTCCGCGACGCGGACGAACCCGAACCGCGGATTCGACCACCAGGTGATCTCCTCCGCGAAACGCGACAGGTGAACCATCGCGAGAGCAACCGCGGCGAGCGTCTCGACGACGAAGTCGCGGTCCGACACCGCGTCGATCGAGTTCGCCGTGACACCTTCGAAACCGAGCTCCGCCGCGACGGCCTCGCGGTCGAGCGGATAGCCGGCGCCCGCGATGGCACCCGCCCCGAGCGGCGAGACGTTCGCCCGACGGCGCGCGTCGGCGAGGCGGCCGCGGTCGCGCTCGAGCATCTCGACGTAGGCGAGGAGGTGGTGCGCGAGCAGGACGGGCTGAGCCGGCTGGATGTGCGTCATCCCGGGCATCACGGTGTCGCTTTCGCGCTCCGCCAGCCCGACGAGCGCCCGCTCGAGGCCGACAATTGCAGCGTCGAGCCGGTCAATCGCGCGCCGCAGCCACAGGCGCAGGTCGGTCGCGACCTGGTCGTTGCGAGACCGCCCGGTGTGGAGTTTGCCCGCGACGGGTCCGATCCGATCGGCGAGCGCCGCCTCGAGGTTGAGGTGAACGTCCTCGAGGGCGGGATCCCAGGCGAGCGTCCCTGCGCGGACCTCCGCCGCGAGGTTTTCGAGACCGACGATGAGCTGCTTGACCTCGTCCGGCGTGAGGAGTCCGGCCCGACCGAGGCCGTGCGCGTGGGCGATCGAGCCGCGCAAATCGTCCTCGGCCAGCTCACGATCGATGTCGACCGAGCTGGTGAACTCGGCCGCTCGCGGATCCGTGGCGTCGGCGAAGCGGCCGCCCCACAAGCGCATCTGTTCCTCCTGCCTCGTGCCGGCTCATCGTAACGATCGGACGGCACGCTCCTCGTCCGAATCGACGATGCGCGTTGGTCCGCCCGTCGAGTATCCTCCGGCGCGTCGTCATGACGAGGGGATTCATGCGCCGTCCCACCCGCGCGATCGGCGCCCGCCTCCTGAGCCTGCTCCTGGCCGGCATTCTCGCGGCTCCGGTCGCGGCGGCGCCCGGGCCCCACGCCTCGGGTCCGGCTCCGGACGCCGCTGCGAACCCGACGGCGCCGAAGTCCGACTTCAAGAAGGTTCAGCGAAAGCTCACCAAGCGCGGCAAGGTCGACGCGAGCAGGGTGCCGGCGAAGCCCGCCAAGCCACGACCACAGAAGAACCTCCCGCGGCTCTCCATCCCGGCGCCCGGCACCAACGCCGAGCCGGGCGCACCGCTGGCACCGGCACCGGCCGTCCCCGGTCCGGCACCAACGATGGCCGGTCTCACGGCGCGGCCATCTATCGTCACGCCGCCGTTCGACGGCTTGGCCCACAGCACAACCGCCACGATGTTCGAGCCGCCGGACCCGTGGGTCGCCGTCGGCCCCGATCACGTCGTCCAGGTCGTCAACACGGCGATGGCCGTGTTCGACCGGCAGCGAAACCATCTCCGCACGGTGGATCTGGCCGAGTTTTTCGGCGTCCCGATCGACCCTGTCACCTTCAACTTCGATCCAAGGGTCATCTTCGATAGCCTCCACGGGCGCTGGATCGCGACCGAGGTGGCCTTCGACTGCGAAGACGCCTTCCCACTCGGTATCGGGCATGGCTTCCTCGACATCGCCGTGTCGAACTCGGCGGACCCGCTGGACCAGTGGACGATCTACTACCTCCAGTTCGACGGCGAGTTCCCCGACTACCCCGCGGCCGGCACCTCGACCGACAAGGTCGCTTTCGGGTCGAACGTGTTCGGGCTGGTGGACGACGGAGCCGGAAGCTGCACGCCGAATGGAGACGACTATCGAGGGACCGAGATCGACGTTTTCGACTGGGCGCAGCTCGCGGTTGGCGCCGAGGCGCAGGTCTACCCCGTCCGAACCGGTCCGGCCCAGTTCACGGCCCGGCCTGCCCTCGCTGTCCCGGCATCGAGCCCGACCATCCATGGGGTTCTCTCGTCCTACACCGCCACGGACATCCATGCGGAGTACCTGGCGATCACCGGCAGCGTCCCGGGCGGGACAGTCAACATCACGAGTGAGGACCTCACCGCTTCTAACCGCGTCGGCGCATTCAGGGAGCCACCCATCCCGATGCAGCCCGCCGACGGAACGACGACGCCGAACCAGATCGCGAGGGCGGTGGACGAACGCCCGACAGACGCCCTGTGGCAGAACGGCCGCCTCGTCTGGGTCTCGACGATCGGATGCGTCCTGGCGGCCATCGAGCGCGACTGCGTTCGTGTGACCGAGATCGAGACTGTCAATCGAACGCGGCAGCAGGACTTTCTCATCGGCCTCGCCGGCAAGGACGTCTACCACGGCGGCATCGGCCTGTCGATGAACGGCGCACTCCACGTGACGTACACCCGGTCCGGCCTCGACGAGAACCCGAGCACGCACGCGGTCTACCAGATTCCGGGCGACACCCCGGACGCGGTAAACGCGGACGAGCTCGTCAAGGCCGGCAGCGCGCCCTACGGCATCGGCGAGCGTTGGGGCGACTACACGGGCGTCGCGCAGGATCCGCAGGATCCGAACGTCGTGTGGCAAACGAACGAGGTCCCGAACACCTCGGGGGCCTGGTCGACCCACATCTCGCCGCTCTCCACGGCCGCGGGCACGACGTTTGTGCCGCTGACGCCCACGCGCGTTCTCGACACCCGTCCCGCCACGAAGGTGGGCTCCCTGAACCGGTTCGCCCATGGAGTGGCGCAGACGTGGCAGGTCACCGGCTTCCCCGGGATTCCAGCCAACGCTGTCGCGGTGACGGGCAACGTCACCGTCGTCGGCCAGACCGGCTCCGGGCACGTGTCGGTCACACCACGGCCGACGAACACGCCCTTCAGCTCGACGATCAACTTCCCGCTCAGCGACGTGCGCGCGAACAACGTGACGACGCCACTCGGGCCGGGTGGAACGCTTTCGGCCGTCTACATCGCCCAGCCGGGCCGGGTCACGCACCTCGTCTTCGACGTGACGGGCTACTTCGTCGTCGGCGCAGCCGGCGCCAAGTACAGCACCGTCCTCCCGGCACGGGTCATCGATACGAGGCCCACACTGGGCAATCGGCTCACACGTAATCAGCCGCGCACGTTCCAGATCGCAGGAAATGGCGGTGTGCCCGCTGACGCCGCCGCGGTGACCGGCAACCTGACCGTCACGCAGCAGACCGCCTCGGGGCACATCTCGCTGACTCCCCTGCCCGAGGCCAACCCATCGACCTCGACCTTGAACTTCCCGCTCAATGACAACCGCGCGAACGGCGTGACCATTCCGCTGTCGCCTCTTGGTCAGGTGTCAGCCGTCTACAAGGCGTCTGTCGCCGGTGCCAGGACCCACATGATCTTCGACGTCACCGGTTACTACCGCCCTGAGCCGGGCGGGTTGAGCTACTTCCCGTTGAATCCGGGCCGGCTCATGGACACGCGTGCCTCGGTCATGACCGGTTTGGAGGGCCCATTCGTGGCGAAGTCCAGCCGAACGCTCGAAACGGCCGGTCACCTCGGGATCCCGCCGGACGCGCAGGCAATCACCGGCAACCTGACCGTCACGCAGCCGACGAGGCCCGGTCACCTCGCGCTGACCCCGAACCCGGCGAACAACCCGCTGACGTCGACCCTGAACTTCCCCGCCGCCGACACACGGGCGAACGGGATCACCCAGCCGCTGGGCTCCGGAAACATCTCGATCTGGTTCGAGGCCGCCAACGGCGCGACGGTCCACGCGATCCTCGACGCCACGGGCTACTTCCGGTAACGCAACCGAAAACGCGGTAGCCGTGTTGGCCTAGGAGGGTAGGCCAACAGGCGCTATCATCCGCCGATGACCGAGCGTTCGAACCGACTCGACTGGCTGATCTTCCTCGCGCTCGGCTTCATGTGGGGCAGCAGCTACCTCTTCATCAAGATCGGTGTCGAGGAGGGTGGGCTCCCGCCGTTCACACTGATTGGGCTCCGCCTCGGCATCGGCTTCGTGATCCTCGCCGCCGTCGTCGCGCTGGCTCGGGAGCCGCTTCCCCGTGAGCCACGGATGTACGGCCATCTGCTGGTCATGGCGGTCATCAACATCGTCCTGCCGTTCTTCCTCATCACCTGGGCCGAGCAGTCGGTCGAGTCGTCGCTCGCCTCGATCCTCAACGGCACCGTGCCCCTGTTCGTCATCGTCATCGCGGCGCTCTTCCTGCGCGACGAGCCGATCACGGTCAACCGCGTCGTCGGCCTGCTCGTCGGATTTGTCGGCGTCGTGATCCTCACGAGCCGCGGCCTCAGCTCGATCGGACAGTCGAACCTCGCGGGTGAGCTTGCGCTCATCGGCTCCGCCATCTCGTATGCGGCCGGCAACGTCTACGCGCGGCGCAATGTCCAGGGCCTGCGGCCGATGATCCCGGCGGTCTTCCAGGTGGGGTTCGCGCTCGTCATCACGACCGTGCTGGCGTTCACCTTCGAGCGACCGCTCGATCTCCAGCTCAACCGCGAGGCCATCGTGGCCGTCGTGTGGCTCGGCATCATGGGATCGGCCTTTGCCTACCTCGCCTACTTCCGCCTGCTGAAGCGCTGGGGCGCGACCCGGACCTCGATGGTCGCCTACCTCCTGCCGGTCTTCGGGATCGTGCTGGGCTTCATCGTGCTGGCGGAGCCGATCGACGGCCGGCTGCTCCTCGGTACCGCGCTCGTCATCGGTGGAGTCGCGCTCGTCAACAGCAAGTTCGGGTCGCGGCGCCTCTACGGGCGCGCGAACGCCGGCGGCGGCCCCGAGGCCTCATCCGCCGACCACTGACTCACGTTCGTATGCACCCGACGGTCATCGACCGAAAGGGGGCGCTTCCAAGACTTGCCTCAGCCGTCGAGGCCCAGCAGCACCGCACCCACGACGATCAACGACGCCGCGGCGATCCGCGCGGCCGCCTCGCGCCGCCCGGCCGCCTCGGCAAGCCGGATCGCTCCCCAGCCCGAAGCGAGCACGATCGCCGATTCCCGCAGCGGCGCCACGGCAGTGAGCGGGGCGATGCTGAGCGCCACGAGG
>Ga0136633_1001681_pt1 | contig 16068 bp, 12 predicted proteins | sample AntDrymeUQ832206_2_FD_105494 | JGI IMG/M metagenome (GOLD analysis project Ga0136633, IMG submission 105494) | Polar desert sand microbial communities from Dry Valleys, Antarctica - metaG UQ83 (22.06) | ecosystem: Environmental > Terrestrial > Soil > Desert | place: Antarctica: Dry Valley...
CGATGGCCGCCGCTTTCGGCGTTCGGGCGCAGACCGTGCACGACCTCGACGAGAACTTCGGCGCGGCGCTCGCCGAGCACGTGGCCGATCCCGCTCCGAGCGTGCTCGTGGCGAAGGCGGAGGCGCTCACGCCCCCGCCGACCACCTCACCGAACTGGTACCGAAAGCGGGCACCAGCCTCGGCGCCAGCCGACTAATTGGCGGGGGTGCAGGGTTGGGGCCGCCCGAATCGCCGTAGCACGTGCCCCCGTTGCCGGTCGACTCGTTCATGGAGATGCGCAACCACGCCGGGTTGATCGCGTTCAGCGTCCCGGTGGCGACCATCCTTGAGTCGTCGTACCGCAGCGCCCTGACCGCGCTGCAGGACGTGGCGGCCGGATTCGTGGCGGGCGGCACGCTCCCGACGACGGTGCGCGCAGACACGGTCTGACCGCAAGTCCGCCTCACGCGCTGCGTTGGGGCTTTCTGAACGCGGGCGATCCTTTGGAGGGGCAGTGAACTCGAGGTCCATGATCGGGCTGGCAGCGACGGTGCTGGCGATGGTGCCGGCGGGAGCGTCGGCGGCGCCGAAGGCGGGCCTCGAGGGGGACGCGTGCGTGCGTGGCGACGCCGCCACCGCGGCCGTCGGCCTCTACGGCAACGGGACCGATCTCGTCCGTGAGGAGAAGGTCGCCGGCCTGCGCACCGCGCTCGTCCTCGAGCCCTACGTCGCGCCGGGCACGCGTCACCGCATGGTCTTCGTCGGCGGCGGCTGGTGCGACGCCGAGGCCGGCCTGAACGTCGCCTTCCGCGAGACCGGGCGCAAGGTCGGCAGCGGCCGCGCGATAGCCGCCGCCTATGCGCGTCTCGCCGCGGCCCCGTACTTCGACGGCGTGCGCGTCGTCTCGCACCGCACCGTCGCCGGGACGCACAGGATCGTCACGCAGGCGCGTACCAACGGCGTGCGCGCCGAGTGGGTCGTCGTCACCGACGCGTCCGGCGTGCGCACGGCGAAGTGGTTGTCCACGAAGATCGGCACCGGCGCCTTCGTCGCCGACTTCGAGGGCCTGACCGCGCTCCCCGGCGCCAGGGAGCGCTACACCCGCGCCGCCGGCGGGATCCTCAACGCCGTGCGTGGGCTCCCGAAGTCCGGCGGTGCTCCGGTGAGGGCGCCCGGCGCCGAGCTGAGCTACACCACGCCGGACAACTTCAAGATCGTCTTCTCCATCGCCGACTCCCAGGTCGCCCCCGAGCCCGGGCAGGACGTCGGCAACGAGGAGGCCGACTTCGCCCGCGACCTGCGCGACATCGTCGGGGAGAACCAGGAGGAGTTCTTCCGCTGGGGCTTCCGCTCGGAGTGGTCGCCGGCGAAGATCAGCGTCGGCCTCGTCCGGCTGCCGCTCGAGTCCGAGCTGCGCGGCACGGGCTACGTCTACATCAACGACTCGACGAGCGCCTACTGCTTCGCCTGTGTCTTCATCGCCGACGACTACAACATCCACGTCATCTCGAAGGTCGAGCTGATCCTGGAGGCCCTCGGCTACAACTACCCGCCCGACAAGCGCCGCGAGGCGTTCTCGGACGTGATGGGCCACGAGATCTTCCACAACTACCAGAACAGCTACGTCAAGCCGGAGGCCACGGGCCGCCGGACGCAGAGTTTCTACTCCGAGGGCACCGCGCGCTTCCAGGAGACGCTGCACTCCTACTCGGAGATCTCGCATCAGCCCAAGTCGCTCGTCTACGCCAACGACGCCAACGGCTGCAACGGCTTCCACGACAGCGATCCGTCCGTCACGATGGCGGGCGGCCCCTTCGCCCAGTCCTACTCGGCCTGCAACTTCTACCTGACCTTCTACGGCACGTTCGGGATGGACGCCTTCCGGAAACTCGTCGCCGAGGGCGTGCCGCAGGGCGCGGGCGAGTTCAAGGACGACCAGCAGGCGAAGATCCTGCGCGGCGTCGAGATCGCCACGGGCAAGTCGATGGTGGAGGCCTCCGCCGGCTGGGCGCGAGGCATCATCACGGGCAAGTCGCTGACCTTCGGCTCCCCGCTCGGCGGGCCCGCGTACGACTGGGGCAAATTCCTCGAGCGCTGGGTGCCCGAGGCCCTGGCGGTCGGCGGCGTCAAGGAGGAGACGCTCGGCGCCGGCGGTATCACCGCCGTCGAGGTCACCGAGGCCGTGCGCCCGACCGTGGCCGGCGATCCCGCCGTGCCCGGTGAGCCGGGCCTGGCCGTCCTGCGTGACGCGCCGTCTGGCGCGACGCTCACCTTCCCGGCGTCGGGCGACTACGTCTTCGGCCCGGCCGCCGGTGAGCGCGTCTACGTGATGGCCGCCCGTCCCGCGGTCAAGGACGAGAAGGTCAAGCTGAGCCTCGGCGTCGCGGGCCCGCCGCCGGAGCCGCCGGTGGCGCCCGCGCCGACGACGGTGCCGCCCAAGGGCGGCGATGGCGCGGGGTCGACGCAGAGCACCGGAGCCAAGGCCGTCAAGGTCACCTGCGCGCGTGCCGGCAAGGCACTGCGCTGCCGCGTCTCGGGCCTCACCGGCAAGTCGATCGCCGCCACGCTGTCGCGCGGCAAGAGGATCCTGGCCCGCGGCAAGGCGAGGGTCCGCTCGGGCAAGGCGACGCTCCGGCTCACCGGGTCGCGCAAGGTCGCGGCCGGCAAGGCGACGCTCACGCTGAAGAGCGGCGCGAAGACAGTGCTCAAGCGCACCATCAGGATCAAGCGATAGCGGTCGGTCCCGCTGGCCGCCCACCGCCCGGCCGGCGGGTGGGCGATAGCGTGACGCGGCGATGCCCACCTCACGTGGACTCGACCTCGTCCTCTACGGCGCCACCGGCTTCGTCGGAAAACTGACGGCCGAGTACCTCGCCCGGTCGGCGCCCGAGGGCACGCGGATCGGCCTGGGCGGTCGCTCCGAGGCCAAGCTCGCGACGGTGCGCGACGGGCTCGGCGCCCGTGCCAAGGACTGGCCGCTGCTGGTCGCCGACTCCCAGGACCCCGGTGCGCTGCGGGCGATGGCCGAGCGCGCGACGGTCGTGGCGACCACGGTTGGGCCCTACCGCACATATGGCATGCCACTCGTCGAGGTGTGCGCGAAGACGGGCACCCACTACGCCGACCTGACCGGCGAGCCGCTGTTCATGCGCGAGGCGATCGACCGGTTCGACGCCGCGGCACGCGAGAGCGGCGCCCGCATCGTGCACACGTGCGGGTTCGACTCGATCCCGTCGGACCTCGGCGTTCTGCTGCTGCACGAGGCGGCGGGCGAGCTCGCCGATACGACGCTCGTCGTGAGGCGGGCCAAGGGCGGCTTGAGCGGGGGCACGATCGCCTCCGCGAAGGGAACGGTCGACGAGGTCAAGGCCAACCGCTCGCTGATGAAGGTTCTCAACGATCCGTACGCGCTCTCGCCGGACCGGACGGCCGAGCCCGACCTCGGCCACGAGGGCGACCTTCGCGGCGCCGAGCACAGCGACGCTCTGAAGACCTGGTTCGGCCCGTTCGTCATGGCCGGCGTCAACACGCGGGTCGTCCGCCGGTCCAACGCGCTGCTCGGCCACGCCTACGGGCGGACCTTCCGGTATCGCGAGGTGATGGCCTTCGGGGATGGCGTCACGGGACGGCTGCGCGCGCTCGCCGTCGCGGGTGCGACGGGCGGGGCCCTGGTCGGTCTGGCCGTCCCACCCACTCGCTTCGTCCTGGACCGGCTGCTCCCCGATCCGGGCGAGGGGCCCAGCGACGACATGATCCGCAACGGCTTCTACGACATCGAGGTGCACGCCACGACGCCGGCGGGGGAGCAGTGGGTCTGCCACGTCAGGGCCAAGGGCGATCCCGGCTACGGCGCGACCGCCGTGCTGCTCGGCGAGAGCGCGCTCTGCCTGGCGCTCGACGGCGATCGCCTGCCCGACCGCGCCGGCGTCCTCACGCCGGCCACCGCGATGGGCTCCGTCCTCGCCGACCGGCTGCGCGCAGCGGGCCAGACGTTCGAGGTCGAGCGGGCTTTAGCCTGAATCCACCGATTCTCGCGGCGAATCAACGCCGTATGCACGGCCCAGCGTCGATCGGCCGAACTCCAAGTGATCCACCACGAGGATGTTCGGCCGATCGCCCCTGAACCGGGCCTACGACGCCGATTCATCCACGATGATCGGTGAATCCAGGCTTAGGGGACCTGCCGGTGGCGACCGTCATCGCCCTGCTTCGTGGCATCAACCTCGGCTAGGGCTTGGGGCGCTTGGGCGCCGCGACGCGCTTACGGGCCTCCGCGACCCGCGCCCGCGTCTCCGGGCTGCGCGCCGTATCGACGGCGCGCTGGACCTTCGCGCGGTTCTCGGGGGACCTGGCGAAGGTGGCCGCTTGACGGAGGACCCGCTTGCCCTGTGGCGAGCTGGCGAACAGGGCGGCCTTGGCAAAGAGGGACATGTCTTCAGGGTACCCGGGCGGCTAAGCCTGAACCCACGATGATCGGTGGATTCAGGCTAAGGCGTCACGCCGCCGGAGGAGTCCAGGCGGAACCCCATGTCGGCCTCGACGGTCGCCGTGTCCATCTGCGCCTTCTGGAGCTTGCCGGCGTAGTCCCAGTTCATCGACTGCCAGCGCGTGAACTGGTCGAGAACCCAGACGCCCGACTGACGCGAGCCGTTGCCCGACTTCCCGTTGCCGCCGAAGGGCAGGTGCGCCTCGGCGCCCGAGGTCGAGTTGTTGACGGACACCATGCCGGCGGTGATGCGCTCGCGGAAGCGGAACGCGTGCACCGCGTCGCGCGTGTAGATCGAAGAGGAGAGCCCGTAGCCGTGGTCGTTGGCCAGCGCCATCGCCTCGTCGAAGGTCGAGAAGGTGGCCACGCCGACGAGCGGGCCGAAGGTCTCCGTCCGGTAGAGCTCGTCGTCGATGCGCACCCCGTCGACGATCGTGGGGTGGTAGAAGATCCCCGCCCCCGGGTCACCTTCGAAGTTCGGCCACGGCGCGTCCGCGGTGATGCGCCCCCGGTGGTCGGAGCCGTGGACCGTGTGGTGCGGGGCGATCAGGCCGTCGAGGTACTCCTCGAAGCGGTCGGCGAACTTCTGGTCGATCATCGGCCCGTAGAGGACGTCGCCCGTGGGGTCGCCGATGCGCGAGCCGCGGATGGCGCGGTCCAGCCGCGCCACGAACTCGTCGTGGATCGACTCGTGGACGATCGCGGTGCCGAGCGATGTGCAGCGCTGCCCCGCCGTGCCGAAGCCGCCGAACAGCGCGCCCTCGACGGCGAGGTCGAGATCGGCGTCGGGCATCACGACCATCGGGTTCTTGCCCCCCAGCTCCAGGCACGCGTTCTGGACGTGGCGGCCGCACAACGCGCCGATCTCCGCGCCGACGGCGCTCGAGCCGGTGAAGCCGACCTTGTCGATCAGCTTCTCTTCGAGACCCCGCTCCAGACCCGCGAACGTACCGGGGCCGTCGGCCTGCACGAGCTGGAGGAGCTCGGCCGGAATGCCGCCCGCGTGGAACATGCGCGCGAGCGCGTCCCCGCAGGCCGCGGCGTAGTCGGCCGGCTTCCAGACGACCGCGTTGCCGCAGAGCAGCGCTGGGACGAGGTACCAGGCCGGGACGGCCACGGGGAAGTTGCCCGCCGTGATGACAGCGGCAACGCCAACGGGGACGCGGAAGGTGAACAACTGCTTGTCCGACATCTCGCTCGGAACGGTCTGCCCGTAGAGGCGCCGCCCCTCGCCGACGAAGAAATCGCACGTGTCGACGATCTCCTGGACCTCGCCGAGGGCCTCGGGGTACGGCTTGCCGATCTCGCGCGTGACCAGGCGGGCGAGATCCTCCTTGTTCTGCTCGACGATGCGGCCGACGTTGGCGATCACGCGGCCGCGCACGGGCGCCGGGATCCGCGCCCACTCGCGCTGGGCCGCCCTGGCCGACCGGGCCGCGTCCACGAACGTACCGGCGTCGGCCAGCAGGACCTCCCCCACCACGTCGTCGAGCTGCGCCGGGTTGGTCGATGTGAAGCGGCCCCCCGGCGCGTCCTCACGCGGCGTGCCGTCGATGATGGAGGCGAAGGTCCGGGTGGCGGTTGCGGTCGACATGGCCGCCATGCTAGTTCTGCGAGAGCGCCCGCTTGAGCTCGTTGAGGGCGTCGATGCTCGCTGGGTCCACGCCGCGGAGAACCCCCACGTAGAGCGAGACGAGGTCCCCGAGCAGGACGAGCGAGACGAGCCGCTCGGCGCGCGTGGACCCGCGCGCGCTGACCCGGTGAACCTCGGCTCCCGCACGCTCGAGGATGCCCGTCGTGAGCTCGACGCGCCGGCGAATACGCGGGTGCGTCTCGGCGTCCTCGAGGAAGACGGCGGCGAAGCCCTGCGCCGAGGCCCAGCCCTCGATCTCGTTGTGGTCGAGCTCGGGCAGCTCGGAGGCGAAGGCGTGCACCTTGGCGTTCTCGTTGAGCTGCGTCTTCCAGCGGTAGGCCACGGGGGCGGTGAGCTCGGCGCCGCATACGACCGCCGTTCGCTGCGCGAGGTCGGTGGCGAGGTCCTTCGCCTCGCCGCCCGCATCCGGGCCCCAGGCGCGGGCGAGCTCCTCGGCGAGGGTGGCCGCGCCCTCGACCTCGTCGCGCAGTGACGGGCCGGCGCCGCAGAGCGCCGCCACCTCGAGCACGCTCACCAGCGCGTAACCCACGGCCGCGCGCGGCTGGAAGCCCCCGGCCACCGGGATGACCGGGACGCCGTCCTCCCGGGCGCGCTCAGCCAGCTCGCCGCCGGCGGCGGTGACGACGCGCTGGGCCCCGGCCTCGCCGGCCGCGGCGTAGAGCGCGAGCGTTTCCTCCGTCCCGCCCGAGTAGCTCGAGCAGAGGACGGTCCAGCGCGAGTCCACCCACGCGGGCAGCGCGTAGCCCGACACGGTGACGACCGGGCGCTTCGCGCGGCTGCCGAGCACGGCCGCGGCGAGGCGGCCGCCGACGGCGGAGCCGCCCATCCCGGCAACGACGAGCCCGCCCGTCGAGTCGACGGGGGTCAGTCCTGCGGAGTCGACCTTCCAGAGCGCGTCGCGCAAGTGCTCGGGCAGTCCGAGGATGTCGACCACCTGGCGGGACGGGTCGGCTGCCGCGACCGCATCGGGGGAGAGCTCCGACACTAGAACCTGATGGCGCCGTCGGGCAACGAGACGCCGGGGAAGACGCGAACACCGTTCGAGAGCATGTTGTCGTCCCCAACGGTGACGCCCTCTCCGAGTACCGCCAATCCCTCGACGTGGCAGCGGTCGCCGATGCGGACGCCGCCGCCGACGACGCATCCGCGCAGGACGCAGTTCGCGCCGATCTCCGCGCCCCGGAGGACCACGGAGCGCTCTATCACGGTGTTCTCCCCCACGGTCACGCCGCGTTCGAGGATCGCCCGGCCGCCGACGCGGGCACCGGCGCCGATGCGGCAGCCGTCCTCGACGAGGACAGGCTCAACCACCCGCCCGGCGTTCTCGACACCCTCGGCGACGTGCGCCCGCACACTCGACCGGACGGTCCCTTCGAGGATGTCGAAGGCGCCCTCCAGATAGCGCTCGGGCGTGCCGATGTCGAGCCAGTAGCCCTCGGCGACATGGCCATAGAGGCCGTTGCCAACCAGACGCGGGAAGACATCTCGCTCGATCGACGCGGGCTTGTCCTGCTCGAGCAGGTCGAGCACGGAGCGCTCGAGCACGTAGCACCCGGCGGAGATGTTGTTCGTGTCGATCTGGTCAGCGGCCGGCTTCTCGACGAACTCCGTCACCTGGTCGTCGCCGGCGAGCCGCACGAGCCCGTAGTTCGAGGGGTCTTCCACGGGCGTGAGCGCGAGCGTCCCCGTCGCGCCCGTGCGCTCGTGCTGGGCGAGCTGCGTGGACACGTCGATGTCCGTGAGCACGTCGCCGTTGAGCATGAGAAACCGCTCGTCGAGCAGTGAGCCGCAGAACTTCAGCGCGCCGCCCGTGCCCAGCGGCCGCGGCTCCTCCACGTAGCGCAGGCGCATGCCGTAGGCCGACCCGTCCCCGAGGACGTCGCGCACCCCCGCCGCCAGGAAGCCGCAGGACATGATCACGTCGTCGACGCCATGGCCGCGGAGCCACTCCAGCATGAACGCCATGAACGGCCGGTCCACGAGCGGGACGACGGGCTTGGGCACCGTGGAGGTGAGCGGGCGCAGCCGCGTTCCCTCGCCTCCCGCGAGGATCAGCGCCTGCATCTAGGAGGTGGTGCTCTCGGGCGCCCGCGAGGTCGGGCGGCCGATGCCCTCGTAGACCAGACCAGCGCCCTGCACCCGCGCGGGGTCGAAGAAGTTGCGCCCGTCGACGAGCAGGGTGCCCTGCATGCGCGCAGCGACCTCGCGGAGGTCGAGCTCACCGAACTCGGGCCACTCCGTCACGAGCACGACGGCGTCCGCGCCATCGACGGCGTCGAGCGCGGACGCCGCGAAGTCGACGCCGTGGATGAGCTTGCGGGCCTCCTCCTCGGCGACCGGGTCGTAGGCCGACACGGTCGCGCCCTCGCCGAGCAGGCGGCTGGAGAGCACGAGCGAGGACGCCTCGCGCATGTCGTCCGTGTTCGGCTTGAAGGCGAGGCCGAGCAGTGCGATGCGCTTGCTCTGCAACGGCCCCAGGTGCTTCTGGAGCTTCTGCATCACGCGCCGCTTCTGAAGCTCGTTGACCTCGATGACCGAATTGAGCAGCTGGAAGTGATAGCCCGAGTTACCCGCGAGCTGCTTGAGCGCGGTGACGTCTTTCGGAAAGCACTGGAAGGTGGTGAGGCCGCCCGAGGTGACGACGGTGTGACTCCCCGGGACCTCGAGCGAGTAGACGTGGCCACGGAATGGACTGCGAATCGTCTCGACCACGCGCACCCAGGCCGACCCGTCACCGCCGAAGCGGCGGAAGCCCGTCGGGGCGATCCGCTTGGCCTGCTGCCCGAGCGCTGCGCGGACGCCCACGCGATCGCGCTCGGGGACGAGGAAGATCGCGCGCTCGACCTGCTCCGCCCCGCTGACTCGGAGCCAGTGCGTCGTCTTGGTCGACTTCACGGTCCGCCCGCGCCGCCAGGCGCAGACGATTCCGAGGTCGCCCAACAGACGTGCGACGCCGTCGGCCAGCTCGTCGCTCACGGTTCCGAACTCGAGGATGACGCTCGGCCCCCCGTTGACGAGCGACCACGAGCCGTCGCCCTCCCAGAGGCCGGACAGCAGCGCCCGCTTGCGCTCGTGCGTCTGCTCCCAGATCAGGTCGGGGAGCCGTTGCTCGTAGGAGTTCCGGCCGAGGCCGAAGCTGTCGGTCCACCAGCGCGCGAGCAGACGCGAGGAGACCTTGACCGTCTTGGCGGTCGTGCCACGGTGGACCCGGACCTCGACGCCGAGGCGCTGCCAGTAGCTGACGACGTCGTCCACGAGGTGGTCCTCGCGCTCAGGGTGGAACGACCAGCTGATCCGGCACCGGTTTCCGTCCTGCACGACGCAGCCCTCGGCCAGGTAAAGCCCGACCACGCGCCAGAAGTGCTCGTCGGCGATCAGGTCCGCAGGCAGGAAGGCGCCGTTGCCCGTTGTCCCGTAGGCCGCCCCGGAGAGATCCATGCCGGCGGCGCAGGCCTCGCCCAGTCTGAGGCTTCCCTGTCGGCGGACGTCCCCCATGCGTGAGACGGGACGCGGATGGCCCGCGAAGATCTCCGCCCGTTCCGACGTCGGCAACGCACTCAGCGCGTCGATTGCCTCCGCGCGCGGCCGGACCAGGACGCCCTCTTCGACGATGGCGTCGCCGAGCGGGAGGAGCCGCGGGTCGAAGCCCGTCGGCGACCCCATGGCGAGCGGCACCCAGGCGTCCGTGCCGACCTCGCCGGCCGGCATCCGGGTGATCCACTCGTCGGTGGCGCCGCCGCCCACGAGGATCGGATGGTCCGCCGTGACCGTGAGGCGCCGGCCCATCTTCGTCCGCAGTTCGATCACGTCGCCGTCATAGGCGCGGCGGGTGAGGACCCTCGCCGGATGCCATTCGGGTTCTGCCTCTCCAGGCACCCAGGTGTAGATCTCCAGGTCGTCCGGACCGACGGCCTCAGCCTCTCCGCCGTCGACGAGCGACCAGAGCGCGGAGAACGAGACGAGCCGGGCCTTGCCGCGCAGCCGGACGAGCAACGTCTCGTCGCCGTGGAAGCAGGAACCCCCGAAGCCGATGCCGGCCTGGAGGAACTTCGGCCCGATGCGGTCGTCGAGGCCCATCCCGTGCGCGACCTGGACGACGTCGGCGCCCGTCTCCTCGCACACGTTGGCGATCTCGTTGATGAAGGAGATCTTGGTGGCCAGGAAGGCGTTGGAGGCGAGCTTGACCATCTCGGCCGAGCGGATGTCCATCCGCACCGTCGGCGCCTTCAGGGGCGCGTAGAGGTCGGCGACCGCCTGCCCCGCCCAGTCGCCCTCGTCCCCGATCACGACGCGGTCCGGGTTGAGGAAGTCCGCAAGCGCGGTCCCCTCCTTGAGGAACTCGGGGCAGGAGACGTAGGCGAGGCCGTCCTTGCCCGTGGCGGCGAAGCGGCGCTGGACGCTGGCGCCCGTGCCCACGGGAACCGTCGACTTCATGATCAGCGCGTGGCGGTCCGACGCCGGCATCGAGTCGACCACGGAGAAGACGGCGGAGAGGTCGGCATCGCCCGAGTAGGTGGGCGGCGTACCGACCGCGACGAACAACAGCCGCGCGCGCTCGAGCGCGTCCGGCAGGTGCGTCGAGAAGTGCAGGCGGTCGCGGTGGCGCGCGACGATCTCCTCGAGGCCCGGCTCGTAGATCGGGATCTCACCGCGGTTGAGGCCGGCGATCTTCGCCTCGTCGATGTCGACGCACCAGACCTCCGAGCCGAGCTCGGCGAATCCGGCGGCCGTGACGAGGCCGACGTAGCCCGTCCCGATGACCCCGATGGGCTCTCGTTCAGTCGTCATAGGCCGCGCCAGATTAGCGGGCCGCCCCCGGTCGCTAATTGGCGCCGAGGCGCCGCAGCGACGCCGCCATACCGATCATCCTGCGGGAGTCGATCGTCCGCAGCAGGGTGTTGTGGACGTAGTAGACCCCGCGCTTGGTCTTCCACGCCACGAGACGCACGCGGCGACCGTCGTAGTAGACCAGCAGGGTGCGGCCGTTGCGGCGGATCGTGTCGTGCGCGCCGTCGAGGATCGGCGGGTCGCGCCAGGTCGTGCCCTGGATCCCGTAGTACTCGTTGTTGATGCCCTTCTTGAGCACCATCCGGTAGGAGCGGTGCAGCTTGCGGCGGCCGTCGCGGATGGAGTAGGTGCGCGGCTCGGGCGAGGCGTAGCGCGAGCCGGCGACCCGCTGGTCGGGGAAGTAGAACGGGAAGTCGAGCTTGCCCTGGGCGATGATGGCCTGGTCCTCACCCTCTTTGCGCGCGACCTCGAGCCCCGCGATGGACGCCTTGCGGTTGCGCTTGCGCGACGTCTTGCGGGCGGCCTCGCGCTCGGCGTCCGTCGAGTCGAGCTCGCCGCGCGGCTTCGCGGTCGTCCTCGCGTTGAGGAAGTTGCGCACCGTGTCGCGGATCGCATCCTTCGAGGCGGTCAGGTAGAGCCCGCCCTCGCCCTCGTCCTGCAGGCGGCCGTCGCCGAAGGAAACCTCCTGGACGGGGTTCTCGCGCACGAACAGGCCGAGCTTGATCAGCGAGAGCAGCGTCTTGGTCTTTAGAAAGCCCCGGTCCGGATCCGTGTAGCGGCCGAGGATCTTGAGGATCTCCTTGCGATTGTCCGGCGTGAGCTTCTCGCGGACGGCGTCCTGCTCTTTGAGCTGGCGCAGGAAGTCCTGCTGGCGCGCCGCGCGGACGATGTCGTTGTCCGTGTGGCGGTAGCGGACGTAGTCGAGCGCGTCCTTTCCACAGAGCTTCTGGTAGCCCGGCTTGACGTCGATCGTCGCGTAGACGCCGGGAACGTCATTGAAGTAGCGGCGGTCGATGTCGACGTAGACGCAGCCGAGGTAGTCGATGCCGCGCCGGAAGCCGCCGAAGGACAACTGCACCACGTGGTTGATCTCGAAGCGCTGCTCCGGCGTGGAGAGCAGCCGCTTGACCGTTTTTACGACTTGGTTGGCACCCCCGTTGGCGTAGGCCGCGTTGATCTTGTCCGAATAGCCGCCCCAGGGCGGATTCTCGATCTTGAAGTCGCGCGGAATCGACATCAGCGTGATGGCGTCCTTGTCCGGGTCCAGTCGCGCGAGGATGATCGTGTCCGAGCGCGGCTTGATGCCCATCTCCTTGTCGCCGAACCGCAGGTCGGATCCGATCAGCATGATCGTCCTGGCCTCGCCGGCGTCGGCACGGTCTATCTCGGGGACGTCGACCACGGGCCGCCCTTCGCGGGCGGCGAGGAAGTCGTCCTTGGCCCCCTCGAACTGGAGGAAGCCCGCCGCCGAGACGGCGGCGGCCGACAGCAGCACGATCGCGATCGAGGCGATCGCGGCGCGCTTGATCAGCGCGAGCCCCACCCGGGGCGGTTCGAGATCCGGGCTCACCAGTTGGTCGCCTCCGGCGACTCTCGCTGATGCTTCGCGATCACCCTCGTCCTCCCTCGACCGCGCGCAGCGGCGGCTCCGAGCGCTGGAGGCTCAGAGGCAGCGTCCCGATGAAGTCGACGAGGGCGCTGCGGTAGCGCGCCAGCGATTCGATGGAGACCCACTCCTCCGGCCCGTGGTGCCCGCCGCCGATCGGCCCGAACTCGACGGCCGGGATGCCGGCCTCGAGGAACGAGATGGCGTCGCTGGCGCCATCTCGGCCGACGCTGACGGCCTTCTTCTGCCCGGCGCGCCGAACGGCCTCGCAGAGCGCAACGACGTAGGGGTTGGTGTCGGACACGTGCGCGGGCGGGCGGATGAAGGTGCGCACGATCTCCACGTCTTCGATCGCCCGGATCTGCTCGAGGATCTCGCCCGGATCCTGTCCGGGCAGGTAGCGGATGTCCACGGCCATGACGGCTTCGTCGGGAACCTTGTTGACGGCGTCGCCGCCGTTGAGCCGGCCCAGGTTGATCGAGGGCCGGTCGAACATCTCCGTCGACTCGCGGGCGAACGGCATCGACTCGATTCGCCGAAAGACGTCGATCGCCTTCAGGACGGCGTTGTCGCCGTACCACGGCGTGGAGCCGTGCGCGGCGCGTCCGCGGACGACCAGGCGGATCATGCAGACGCCCTTGGCCTGGACCCCCACGTGCAGGTCGGTCGGCTCGCCCGTGATCGCGAAGTCGCCGACGATGCCGCGTTGGACCATCGCGTCGGTCGAGCGCAGGTCGATGTCCTCGGACTCCTCGTCCGGGGCGCAGATGAAGCGCACGTGAACGCCCTCGGCATCACGGATGTCGCGGAGCGCGCACATGATCGCGGCGAGGCCGCCCTTCATGTCGTAGGCGCCGCGGCCGATCAGCCGGTCGCCCTCCACGCGCGGGTCGAACTGCCCGGCCTGCCCCGGCACGACGTCGATGTGACCGTGCAGGACGACCGTCGGCCCCTCGCCCCTGCCGACGTCGGCCGACAGCACGGGAAGCCCGTGGAACTCGTCGGCCTGCACGTCGATCTCCACGCTCTCCAGCCAGCCCTTGACGAAGCCCGCAGCCGCGCGGATTCCGTCGGGAACGGAGGTGTCGTAGGAGATCAGGCGCTCGGCAAGGACCCGCTCATCCATTGAGACGACAGGCTAGTCATCCGACATGCGGGACAACTCGCGCCGCCGATTCCTCGACAGATGGCGTGTGATTACGCGTCCGTCGCCGCCTGGTGCTGGATGGCGACGTCGAGCGCGTCGATGCGCGGCGTGAGGTCGCCGCCCCCGTTGCGGTGGGAGGCGATGAGGGCCTCGGCGGCCGCCAGGACGCGGTCGTCGCCGTGCTCGTCGTCGAGATAGCGGTGCTTGAGCTGCTGCACGCGCTCGATGACGTAGTCGAAGTCGTCGTCGATGGCCTGGGTGTCGTTGACCGTTTGCAGGCGGCTGGACACGATGTTCGCCGCGAAGGCCGCGGTCACCACGGCGGCCGTGAGGATGCCCGTGAACATGACCACCACCGCGACCATGCGCATCCCGACCGTCTTCGGGGAGATGTCGCCGTAGCCGACCGTCGTCGCCGTCACGAGCGCCCACCACACCCCGTCGAGGTAGCTGACCTCCTCGACGATCGAGAAGATGCCGGCGGCAACGACCACCACCCCCAGGAGCAGACCGAGCATCGTGGGAACCGGACGGGTGGAGAAGCTGCGCGCGAGAGGGTGGCTGCGGTTCAAGACGGGCTCCGGATGTCGGGCGGCCGAGCATAACCAGAGCCGCCGACGACGGTCAATCGTTGCGCACAAAGACCTGCGGGCGCCGCCCCCGCGCCGCCCACGTGCGACACTTCGCCCGATGGGGGAGGACGTCGCCGCCCGGGTCTTCAGCCGTGAGGACCGGCAGCACTACCGGCACAAGGTCAAGGCCTGCCTGGACGTCTTCGCGCGGATGCTCTCCGAGGCGCGCTTCGAAGCCGACCGGCGCTCCTTCGGCCTGGAGATCGAGCTCAACCTCACAGACGACGCCGGCGACCCGACGATGTGCAACGCGTCGGTCCTCGAGCGAATCGCCGACGCGGACTTCCAGACGGAGCTCGCTCAGTTCAACGTCGAGATCAACATCCGCCCGCACCGCCTCGAGGGCGCGGTGTTCTGCGAACTCGAGCGCGACATCCGCGCGAGTCTCAACGCCGCCGAGGACAAGTCGGAGCAGATCAACGCGCACATGATGCTCGTCGGGATCCTCCCGACCGTCGCGCCCGAGCACCTCAACGCGGACGCGCTGAGCGCGAACCCCCGATACGCGCTGCTCAACGAGCAGATCTTCGCGGCGCGCGGCGAGGACCTGCACCTCTCGATCGCGGGCGTCGAACGGCTGTCGACGTACGCCGACACGATCGCTCCCGAGGCGGCGTGCACGAGCGTCCAGCTGCACCTGCAGGTCGCACCCGAGGATTTCGCCACGCACTGGAATGCGGCGCAGGCACTCGCCGGGGTGCAGGTCGCCGTGGGCGCGAACTCTCCGTTCTTCTTCGGCAAGGAGCTTTGGCGCGAGACGCGCATCGCGCTGTTCGAGCAGGCCACGGACACGCGCCCCGAGGAGCTCAAGGCACAGGGAGTGCGGCCGCGGGTGTGGTTCGGCGAGCGCTGGATCACGTCCATCTTCGACCTCTTCGAGGAGAACGTCCGCTACTTCCCGGCGCTGCTGCCGGTTTCCGACGAGGAGGACCCGGAGGCGACGCTCGAGCGCGGCGACGTCCCCTCGCTCGCCGAGCTGCGCCTCCACAACGGAACGGTCTACCGCTGGAACCGGCCCATCTACGACGTCGTTCGTGGCCGCCCGCACCTGCGCGTGGAGAACCGCGTCCTGCCCGCGGGCCCGACGGTCTCGGACATCCTCGCCAACACCGCCTTCTACTACGGGCTGCTGCGCGCGCTCGCCGACGCCGACCGCCCCGTCTGGTCGCAGATGTCCTTCTCGGCCGCCGAGGACAACTTCCACGCGGGCGCCCGCGACGGCATCGACGCGCGGGTCTTCTGGCCCGGCGTCGGCGAGGTCCCCGTGGCGGAGCTCGTGCTGCGGCGCCTGCTGCCGATGGCCCATGAGGGCCTGGAGGAGTGGGGCGTCGCGACCGCCGACAAGGACCGGCTGCTCGGCATCATCGAGCAGCGCTGCCTGACCCATCGCAACGGCGCCTCATGGCAGGCCGAGCAGTTCCATCACCTCTACGAGACCCGCAAGATGGACCGCGCGGACGCCCTGCGCGAGATGACCCGTCGCTACCGCGACCTCATGCACTCCAACGCCCCGGCGCACGAGTGGCCCGTCGGCTGAGCGGCTAGCCGAGCCAGCGCTGCAGCGAAACACCCTCGGCACGCTTTCGTCACTCCCCGCGCGCCATCCGCGCGACGGCCTCGTCGTCGCGAGCCGATGCCTTGCCGCCTTCGATCCAGGCGAAGCGGTAGAGGAGTCCAGCGGCGAGGAAGAGCGGCGACGCGCCTGCGCGCCGCGCGGCGCGCAGGCGCGTCGCCGCTCTTCCTCGCCGCTGGACTCCTCTACCGCTTCGCCTGGA
>Ga0136633_1001682_pt1 | contig 16057 bp, 18 predicted proteins | sample AntDrymeUQ832206_2_FD_105494 | JGI IMG/M metagenome (GOLD analysis project Ga0136633, IMG submission 105494) | Polar desert sand microbial communities from Dry Valleys, Antarctica - metaG UQ83 (22.06) | ecosystem: Environmental > Terrestrial > Soil > Desert | place: Antarctica: Dry Valley...
CCCCCCGTCGTGGTCCCGCCCCCGGTCGTCCCCCCGGTGGTCGAGCCCCCCGTCGTGGTCCCGCCCCCGGTCGTCCCCCCGGTGGTCGAGCCCCCCGTCGTGGTCCCGCCCCCGGTCGTCCCCGCAGTGGTCCAGCCCCCCGTCGCGGTGCCGCCCCCGGTCGCCCCCGCAGTGGTCCAGCCCCCGGCAACCGGGGTCTCGCCCGTGGTCGTCGTCCAGACGGCAGCCGAGGTCTCGCCCGTGGTCGTCGTCCAGACGGCGACGGTGACCGCTCCGAAGGTCGTCGTCCCGCCGGCCCCGACGGTGCAGACCCCGGTCGACACGTCCACCAGGACGATCCCGGGCACGCCTGTCGCCCAGACCCCCGCCTCAGTGACGCTTGCCCCTCGGGCCTCGACCGCATCGGAGGCGGGACCGGCGACGGTCGTCGCCGCCACAGCCGCCACGCCCGTAGCCCGCAGCACGTCGGCGCAACTGGTCCCGGCACAAGCCTCGAGGCCCGCCCAGAGCCTGGCCCTTACCGGCTTCGACAGCCGGTGGATCCTCCTGCTCGCTGCGTTGGCCATGGCGCTCGGGGCCTCGGCCCTGCGCCTCACCGGCCCATGCGCCAGTCACCCCCACCTCACCGAGAGGACCACACGATGAACCTCACGACACGCTCCAGGGCCCGAGCGGCGGCCGGGCCCTCGGTCATCAACGACGAAGGCGGCCACCATCACGTGGTCGAGTTCTATGACAGCGAGGAGTTCCTCGTTGGCACGGTGGCCGGCTTCGTCGGGCCGGCCCTCAAGGAAGGAGATGCGGCGGTCGTGGTGGCGACCGCCCCTCACCGCAGGGGGTTCGAGGAGGCCCTACGGCGATCGGGCGTCGACGTGGCCGGCGCAGTGGCGAGCGACCGGTACCTGGCCTTCGACGCCGCCGACCAGCTCCGGAGCTTCATGGTGGGAGGCGCCCCGGACCCGGGGCGCTTCGCCGGGATGGCCGACCGAATTTTCGAGCGCGCCGGCGCCGGCGGACGCCGGGTACGTATCTACGGCGAGATGGTGGCCCTGCTGTGGGACGCCGGTGACGTCGCCTCTGCCATCGCCCTCGAGGACCTGTGGAACGACCTGGCCGGTGAGCGTGATTTCATGCTGCTCTGCGCCTATCCGATGCGCTCCTTCGACAACACCGCCAGCGGGACAGCGTTCAGGCGGATCTGCGACCAGCACTCCACGGTGATCCCCAGCGAGGACTACGCCACGCTCGGAGGAGCGGATGCCCAGCAGCGGATGGTGGCGCAGCTCCAGCAGCAGGCCGCCGCCCTGGCGGCCGACGTGGCCCGGCTGCGTGCCGACCAGATCGTCGCCGAGCTGCGCCACATCGAGTCCCTGGGCTACACCGCGGGCCTGCGCGAACGCGGGATCGATCGCCCCCGGGCCCCGGCGCCGGTCACTGCGAGCTCGCAGGCGCACGGATCCCCGGGAGGACGCCTGCTCGGCGAGTTGCTCCGGACACTGTCCAGTCGCCTGCACTACGCCGACTGACCCGGTTCGCCCTATGGGTCGGGAGGCAGGGCCCTGGTGGGGCTGAGATCGAGCTCAGCCCACCGCGAGGGCGGCACCGCCCAGAGAACTGCTGCAGGCACCATGCCCACCAGCTCGGCCCGGTCGACGGGCACCCGGGCGGCAACGGCGTCGAAGGCATCCGCCGGCCCGAGCTCGAGCGGGTCGACCAGGTTCATCGACACCTGGGCCCGGCCACCGACGTCGAGCCCGAGCGCCCGTAGGGCCGGACCGCGGAGCTCCCGGGCCACCCGCCGGGCGGTGGCCACGTCGATCCCGTCGGCCAGCCACACGTTGTAGGCCACCAGCACCGGCCGGGCCCCGGCGCAGACGGCGCCCGCAGTCGGGTGGGCCACCGGCGGCCCGAAATCGGGTGCCAGGCCGGTGAACGCGTGACGGCGCACGTCGGGCAGTGTGCGTTCCGGCCCGTACAGGAAGCTCGGCACGCCCAGCTCGCGGCCTGCCCACTCGGCGAACCGGTTACGGGCGGCCACCGCATCGTCGAGGGACGAGCCCGCCAGGGGCACGAAGGGCACCACGTCGACCGCCCCTAGTCGGGGATGGACGCCCACGTGGAGGCGGAGGTCTATCCGGCGCACGCCCTCGACGGTCACCGCCCGGGCCGCCTCCTCCACGTCGACCCCGGCGAGGGTGAGCACCGACCGGTTGTGGAAGGGATCGGTGTGGAGGTCCAGGCGGGCGGCGCCGGCGGCGGCCGCGATGGCGGCGATCACCTCGGTATCGCGTCCCTCGCTCACGTTCACCACGCACTCCAACACGTCGCTCCTAGGCTCGCGCACCTGCCTCTAGCCTCCGAGTGATGGACGTCGGGTTGGCCCTCCCGCAGTACGACTTCTCGATCCCCGGCGAGTCGCCGCTGCGGTGGCAGACGCTCCTGGGCTGGGCCGAGCGGGCAGAGGAGCTCGGGTTCGGCTCCGTGTGGCTCTCCGACCACCTCTTCCTCGACATCAGCCGCTACGGAGCGCCGCCGGGCGACCACGGTTGCTTCGACCCGCTGGTGGCCCTCGCCGCCATCGCCCGCCGGACCACCTCCGTGCGCCTGGGCACCCTCACCCTGTGCGGGCCGCTGCGCCCTGCCACCGTGGTGGCCAAGGCCCTGGCCACCCTCGACGTCTCCTCCGGCGGACGCCTGACCGTCGGCCTGGGCGCCGGTTGGTACGAGCCCGAGCTGACCGCAGCCGGCCTGACCCTCGAGCGGCCGGGTGTGCGGCTTGCCCACCTCGCCGAGTCGGTCCAGGTCGTCCGGGGCATGTTCGGGGGCGGCCCGTTCTCCTTCGACGGCACCTACGAGCGGGCCGACAAGGCCCGCTGCCAGCCCCGTCCGGTGCAGCGCCCCGCCCCGCCCGTTTGGGTGGGCGGCAAGGGCGACCGGCTGATCGACCTCGCCGGCCGTCACGCCGACGGCTGGAACACTGCCTGGATCTGGACCCAGGAGGACTGGGCGGAACGGGCAGGCCGTCTCGACGCCGCGTGCGAGAAGGCCGATCGTGACCCTTCCTCGGTGTCCCGGTCGGTCGGCCTCTACGCCCTGGCCGGCGAGGACGAGGCGGACCTGGCCGGCCGGTACCGGCGCCTGCAGCAGCTGTCGCCCCCAGGAGTGCTCGACGACGTCCCTCTCGACGAGTGGCGCAAGGGCCGCCTCGTCGGCACCGTCGAGCAGGTGGCGGAACAGGTGCGCGGGTGGGAGGCGCTCGGGGTGTCCAGCCTGGTGCTCACGGCGGGGGCGGTGCCGTTCGCCCTCGCCTGCGGGGAGGACGTGGAGTTGCTGGCCGATGCCTGTAGGCTGTGAGCCATGGGTGGTATCGGAGCTCCGGAACTGATCATCTTCCTGCTCGTCATCCTCCTGCTGTTCGGTTCCACCAAGCTGCCGAAGCTGGCGAAGTCGCTCGGTGAGGCCCAGAAGGAGTTCAAGAAGGGCGTGGCGGAAGCCGAGGCCGAGGCGGCCAAGCCGGCCCTCGAACGGCCTCCGGTGGTAGAAGACCGGGTCACCATGACCAAGGCCGAGTACGACGCCCTCCTTGCCGAGCGCGACTCCCAGCCCCGCGGAAATACCCCTCCTCCCGTCTAACCAGGGAACCCGGCGGCTCCGGCCGTCGTTCTCGTGTCGGGTAGTGGGATTCCCACCTGGGAAGAAGTCGCTCGCGACCACGGGCGCTTCCTCTACACGGTGGCCTACCGCCTGACCGGCAATTCCAACGACGCGCAGGATCTGGTGCAGGAAGTGCTTCTCAAGGTGCGAAGAGGCCTGGAGACCTACCGTCCGGGTTCACTGGAGGGGTGGTTGAGCCGTATCACCACCAACACGTTCCTCGACGAGACCAGACGGCAACGCCGTCGCCCCGTCGACCTCCTGCCCGAGGACCCGGACCGCGTCGTGCCGCCGAGCCCGGGGGCCGACGTCGCCTTGGCCGCCGAGGCGCTCCCCGACCACGTCCAGGAGGCCCTCCGGGCCCTGCCCGAGGAGTACCGGGCCGCCGTCGTCATGTGTGACGTCGTCGGTCTGTCCTACCAGGAGATCAGCGACTCCCTCGACGTGCCCGTCGGCACCGTCCGCAGCCGCATCCACCGCGGCCGCGCCCTGCTCAGGAAGACCCTGGCATGAGCAGGTTCGGCACGAACGGCGGCTTCGCCGGTGGCGGCCACCTGGGCGATGTCCTCAGCGCCCTGCTCGACGGCGAGCTGCCCGCACCCCAGGCCGAGGGGGCCCGCGCCCACCTCGCGGCCTGCCCCGACTGCACCCAGGAGCTGGCCGCCGTGAGCCAGGCCCGCTCGTGGGTCCGGGCCCTCCCACTCGTCGACCCGCCGTTCGGGTTCTACGAACGCATGCTCCTCGACCACCAGCCCGCGCTCAGGAGCGCCACCGGCGACCGCGCCACGCTGCGGCGGCGGGCCGGTCTGGCCGCCCTCGGCGCCGCGGCGGCGGCGGTGACCGTGCTCGGCGTGGGATCGCCCAGCCCCCGGCCCGTCAGCCCGTCGATGCCCCGGCTGGTCGAGGCCCACGCCACCAGTGCCTCCGTCGGGGCGGACCTGCTCAGCAAGCTCGCTCCCGTGGGCGTCCCCGTCTCCTTCGGCCGATGAGGCGGGGCCTCGTCGCACTCGCCCTCCTGGTCGTGGTCGCGCCGGCACCTGCGGTCGCCGGCGGCCCGGCCCCGCTCGAGCAGGCCCGTCAGGCCGCCGAGAACACGTCGTTCGAGGGGGTGCTGGAGGTCCGCTGGCGTGACGGCGACGTGATGCGGTCCGAGCGGCTCACCGTGTCGGCCGGGGGCGGATCGTTGATGGTCAGTGGTGCCAACCTGGTGATGGCCCGCCCTGGATCCGGCCGCCTGCTCGCTCACGACGGCGGGGGGTGGGAGGAGATGTGGCTCCCTTCGCGAGCAGCGGGCCCTCGGCCCGCGGGGGTGCCGAAGTACGTGACGGGGGCGCCCACCGACGGCCACCCGGTGGCAGGCCGGCCGACCAGGCTGGTGGAGGTCCACCGCGGCGGGGCCGTGCTGGAGCGGATCTTCCTCGACACCGAGACCAACCTGCTGCTCGAACGCGACCAGTACGACACCAGGGGCGAGGTCGTCCGCCGGTTGGCCTTCGAATCCCTGACGATCGACGGGTCGACCGTGCCGCCGGCCGAGCCGAAAGCGCCAGCCCACCACGCACCCCGGCCGGTGGCCCCCGAACGCGCCGGGTCGGCGGCGCCGGCCGCGCTGGCCGAGGGCTACGAGCGCATGGGGGTCTACCGCAGTGGCGGCGTGCTCCAGGTTCTCTACAGCGACGGCCTCTACGACCTGTCGCTGTTCCAGCAGCAGGGGCGCCTCCGGCGGTCGGACCTGCCGCCGTCCGGCGAGCGGGTGACCGTAGGACGGGCCACCGGGTGGCGCTATGCCTGGCCGGGCGGCCAGTTGGTCATGTGGTCGGAGGGGGGAAAGGTCTTCACCGCGGTGAGCGACGCCCCCGCCGACCAGGTGCTGGCCGCGGTCCGGTCGCTCCCGCCCACCCCCAGCCGGGAGCTCTCACTGCTCGGGAAAGTCACGCGGGCCGCCCAGGCTCTCATGGAGCCCCTTTCCTGACGGTCTTCTGTGGGTCGGGCGACGCCGCCGTTACCGGCCGGCGGAGGCTCGTTCGAGGCGGCGGCGACGGGCGATGCGGCGACGCTCACGTTCGGAGGCCCCGCCCCAGACCCCGTGGTCGATGCCGTTGCGCAGGGCGTACTCGAGACAGGGCTCCTTCACCGGGCAGGTCGCGCAGATGCGACGGGCAACCTCCACGCCTACGCCGTCACTCGGAAAGAACATCGACGGCGCTTCACTGCGGCAGTTGCCTTCGGCCATCCACTCTTTGTCCACTGGCCCTCCTCGTCGGGCTTCCGCTCTGAACAACGGGATGCGCCCAAAAGTGGTTCCCTCTTCACTTCTATCTACGTAGAAACAGACGGCAGCGGATCGCAGAAAGTTTCAAATTGTCCTGGTCGGGGGCTCGGGAACATCGGGCCGGCCCCGCCGGTTGTAAACATGGGGAGGAGCGTGGCGTGGACGAAAGAACCGTTTTCGAGATCCCTACAAGCACGATGCCCGAGCCGTCCGAGCCGCTCGTGCACACGCCCGCGCCCGGCGAGCGTCCGCGTCGGGTCTGGCTCCTTTCCGCCCTGGTCGGAGCGGTGGTCGGCGCCGCGGTGTCCGGAGGGATCGTCACCGGGTTGCAGGACGACGACCCTGCGCCGGCGGCAACCACGACGGCGGCGCCGTCCGGCCGCCCTTCGGACCGCATCACCAACCCCGGCGACATCCGGGCGATCTTGGCCCGCATCGAGCCTGCGGTGGTGTCCATCAGCACCAGCGGGTTCGCCCAGGACGATCTGACCAGCCTCTCGCCCCGGGCCGGCGCCGGCACGGGCGTGATCCTCACCCCTGACGGCGACGTGCTCACCAACGCTCACGTCATTGCGAATGCGGCGGCCATCAAGGTCAAGCTGCCAACCGGGGACAAGACCTACGACGCCACCCTGCTCGGGAGCGACCCGGCGGCCGATGTGGCGGTGATCCGTCTGCAAGGAGTGAGCAACCTCCCCGTCGCCGTACTTGGGCGGTCGGCCGACCTCAGGGTGGGCGACGAAGTGGTGGCCATCGGCAACGCCCTGGCCCTGCCCGGCGGTCCCACGGTGACCACGGGCATCGTGTCGGCGCTCGACCGCACGATCGGCTCCGGGAGCCGTCGCATGGAGGACCTGATCCAGACCGACGCCGCCATCAACCCGGGGAATTCGGGCGGGCCGCTGGTGAACGCCAACGCCGAGGTGATCGGGATCAACACCGCGGTGATCCAGGCCAGCAACCAGGGTGACGCCCAGAACATCGGCTTCGCCATCGCCTCCGACACCATCCGGCCGATGATCGAGGACCTGCGCCAGGCCGGTGGCAAGGTCAGGGTGCCGGCCTACCTCGGGGTCAGCACCACCACCCTGACCGACGCCAACCGCGACCGCCTCGGCGGCGCCACCGGCACCGGCGCCTCCGTCACGTCGGTGAGCCCAGGGACGCCGGCCGAGCAGGCGGGACTCCTCGCCGGCGACGTGGTCACCGGGGTGGGTGGCGAGAAGGTGACGTCCTCGGACGACCTGGGGACGGCGATCCGCCGGAACAAGCCCGGCGACCGGGTCGAGATCCGCTGGCAGCGGGGCGGCGCGGAGCGCTCGGCCACCGTCGTCCTCGGCCAGACCCCGACGAGGTAGGGCTAGCCTGGCCCGATGGCCCAGGCACCCGAAGAACTCGAGGAAGCCCAACCCCCGCGCGGACACGTACGGGTGGTCTACCTCGGCCCGGTGGCGCCCCACTGGCAGGTGGTGTCCGACTTCGGCGACCGCAACGTCATCGAGGAGCTGAGCCAGCGCATCATGGCCCGGCTGTTGCTGCTGCCGCCCCATGACCCCCAGTTCCGGCGGAACCGGGAACGGGTGGTGCGTGACGCCGAGCGGGAGAACATCCTCCTCGATTGGGATCTCGGCTTGCCCGAGGAGGACAGCGCCGGCGCCGGCTAGGCACCACTCGGCCGTGGTCGCCACCTATGGTGGGGGGGATGCCACTGTCGAACGCTGACGCCGTGGTCGTCGGAGTGGCGGCCGCAGTCGTCCTTCTCGCCGTCGTGTGGGCCCTGCTCACCCGCCGGACCACGGCCCGCAGGCTGGCCGCCCTCACCACCCGTATGGGCGAGTCCGACCTCCAGTTCGGCGGCCGGGCCGGGCTCGAGACCGGCCTGGCGAAGCTGGAGCGAGTGGTCGACACCACCGTCGCCGTGGCCAGCGAGGCCCAGTCGGCCCATGCACTCCTCGAGGAGGCCCTTGCCGCCGTGCCCCAGGGCGTGGTGGTCGGCAACGACCAGGGCGCCGTGGTGTTCCAGAACGCCCCCGCCGCCGCCCTACTCGACGCCGGCGCCACCGCCGCCCGCGAGACCGTCCTCAGGCTGCTGGCGATGGCCGCCGACGGGACCGCCGACAGCACGTCGGCCGAGATCGACGGTCCACCGCCCCGCACGCTGCGCCTGGAGTCCTACCCGCTCCACGACGAGCAGCGGACGCTCGGGGGGATCGTGGTCATCGAGGACCAGTCCCAGCAGAACCGCCACGAAGCCGCGCGCCGGGAGTTCGTGGAGAACATCGGCCAGGAGCTGAAGCGGCCGGTTGGTTCGCTCGGTCTGCTGGCGGAGACGCTGGCTGCGGAGAAGGACCCGGCGGTGGTGGCCCGACTGTCGCGGCGCCTGCAGAACGAAGCCCAGCGGGTGTCCAGGGTGGTCGACGACCTGATGCTGCTCTCCCGAATGGACGCCGAGGAGCACCCGGCGCCCGAGGCCGTCCCGGTCCATCTCATCGTGGCCCAGGCTGCAGAGCGGGTGCGGGCCGCAGCCCAGGACAAGGACATGACCGTCAACTTCGGCGAGCCGGCCCAGCGGCTCACTGTGATGGGCGACCGCCGGGAGTTCGTGGCTGCGGTCTACAACCTGCTCGACAACGCGGTGAAGTACTCGCCGGCCCGTTCGGTGGTGGAGGTCCGGGGGCGTCCAGAGGGCGACTGGGTCGAGATCAGCGTGAAGGACACCGGCATCGGCATTCCGGAGGCCGACCTCGAGCACATTTTCGAGCGCTTCTACCGGGTCGAGGGCGCCCGGGCCCGCCACGTCGGGGGCACCGGCCTGGGCCTGGCCATCGTCCGCCACGTGGTCGGCTCGCACCGGGGCGAGGTGCGGGTGGAGTCCGAGGAAGGCGAGGGTTCGACCTTCGTCGTCCGCCTGCCCGCGGGGCCTGCACTGGCCGCCCCGGCCAAGGGCGGCAGTGCCGGGTCGACGAACGGCAGCGATCCGACGAGGTCCTCCTCGGCGAAGGTGGGCTGAGGGCCGGCCCTACCATGGGGGGGGTGGCGCCCTCTCCTCCGGACATCGGGTGGCAGCCGCTGCGCAAGCCGGCCGGCACCGGGCCGCTCGGCCTGAGCCGGTCGCCGTTCTCCCGGCTGGCCGTGGTCAACATGCTGGCCGTGGCCGGCGACACGTTCGTCACCATGGCCCTGGCCGGCTCCCTGTTCTTCTCCATCTCGCCAAGTGCGGCCCGCGGCCGGGTCGCCCTCTACCTGCTCCTGACCGTCGCCCCGTTCGCGGTCGTCGCGCCGCTGCTGTCACCCGTCATCGACCGAAGCCGCGGCGGGCGCCGGGCACTCGTCATCGGTGCTGCGGCCAGCAGGGCGATCGTCTGCCTGTCGATGGCCACCCATCTCGACAGCCTCATGCTGTTTCCGGAGGCCTTCGCCGTGCTGGTGCTGTCCAAGATCCACATGGTCACCAAGAGCGCCCTGGTGCCGGGCACGGTGTCGGGCGAAGGCGAGCTGGTGGCGGCCAACTCCCGGCTGGCCGTGCTGTCGGTGCTGGCCGGTTTCATGGCCGCCATCCCCGGCGTCATCGTCCTCAAGCTGGGCTTCCTCGGAGCGCCGTGGGTCGTGCGCCTCGCTGCCCTGACCTTCGCCGTCACCGCCCTGACCGGCTTCCGCCTGACCCGCCCGGTGGCGGGCGACGACCGACTGCACCCCGTCGCCGTCGGCGAGGCGGAGCTGCACGCCGCCTCAGTGCGCATGGCCGCCTCGGCCATGGGCGTCCTGCGGGCGGTGGTGGGCTTCCTGACCTTCCTGGTGGCGTTCGCCTTCCGGCATGACAACGCTCCGGCGTGGTGGTTCGGGGTGGTGCTTGCCGCCAGCATGGTGGGCTCGTTCCTTGGCGCCGCCTTGGCGCCCCGGCTGCGTCGGCGCCTGCACGAGGAGCGGATCCTCCAGGGCGCGCTCGTGCTGGTGGTGGCGGCGGGCTTACTGGCGGTGTGGGTGGGCGGACGGCCGGCGGCCGCCCTCCTGGCCGGTGCGGTCGGTGCGGCCGCGGGCGCCGGCAAGCTGGCGTTCGACAGCATCGTCCAGCGCGACGCCCCAGACGCCATCCGCGGCCGCACGTTCGCCCGGTTCGAGACCCGCTTCCAGCTGGCCTGGGTGGCCGGGGCCGCCCTTCCCGTCGCCGTCCGCATCCCCAGCGGGACGGGCATGGCCCTGCTCGCCCTCACCTCGGCCGTGGCCCTGTCGTCCTACCTGGCCGGGGTGCGGGCGCTCGACCGCCACGCCCCATCGACGGAGTAGCGCGTCGCGGCTGGGCTAATTCTCGGGCAGGTCGATGCGGGCCAGCCACAGCCCCGGGGCGTCGAGCTCGGCCGGGGTAGGCAGCTCGCGCTCGGTCAGCCACAAGCGGGAAAGCCCCTCCTCGCCGGCCCGCTCGACCACACCGCGCACGAACGCCGCGCCCTTCTCGTACTGGCCACGCCCGAGCTCGAGCCCGAGCAGTCGGGCTGCGAATCGCTCACCGTCGTCGCCCTCGACCCGCCGCCGGCGCAGGGCCTCGGCCAGCTGGCCGTAGGAGCCGATGAGCCCCCGTCCCGTGGTGTCCATCACGTGGTCGACGTAGCCTTCGATGACCGCGGTGAGGGTCTCGATGCGGGTCAACGTTTCCTGCTGGCCGGGGGAGCGCATGGCGCCGAGCAGGGTCTCGGGGTTGCCCAGGACGGCCTGCAGACCGGCGGCGTCGGTGGGGTCGAGATTGCCCAGGCTGGCCTCGAGGGCCTCGGGGTCGACCTCGAACCGGCTGACGTACTCGTTGATCAGGTGCTCGAGGCGGCCCCGCACGTGCGGCCGGCCGAGGACGGCGTGGTGAGTGACCTCCTGGAGGCAGACCCAGAGGCGGAAGTCGTCGGGGACGAGGCTCCACTGGTCGGCGAAGGCGTCGAGGTTCGCCGGCACCACGAGCAGCTGGTCCGCAGGGAGGCGGGGCAGGGGCAGGTCGTACTGCCCGAGAGCGCGGCGGGACAGGTGACCCAGCATGAAGCCCGACTGCATCCCGAGCAGGACGGGACCGAGCATCTTGCCCAGGTCGCCCAACAGCTGGGTGGTGGCGTCGGCCGGTTCGTCGTCGTCGCCGTCGCCGGCGGTGGACAACGAGGTGGCCAGCCGCTCGAGGAACGGCCGGTACGCCTCGAGGCTGTGCAGGGCCCAGTCGCCCCGGCTCACGGGAAGGACGCTCAGGATCCCTCCGGCGATGGAGGTGTTGAGGCCCGTGGCCGAACTGACCTGGAGGTCGGCGACCCTGACCAGCTCCTCGAGCCGGATGCGCTCCAGCGGGTCCACGTTGGGCTCGGGCCGACCCTCGGTGGCCAGCCAGCTGGCGGTCTGGCGGGCGACGTCCCAGTTCACCGGCCCCTGCCGGCTGAACATCCGGGCCAGGTCGCCGAACATCGGCAGGCCCTCGAACGGATTCCCGCCCTCGGGGCCGGAGCTGGTCACCCGCTCATCGTAGGTCGCATCAGGATCCTGCCGGACGTTCGACGACCGTGACCTTCATCCCGTGGTGCTGCTGGTCGCGGACGATGTCCAGGGTGCACACCTCACCGGGGCGGTGGGACCGCACTGCGATGACGAGCATGCCCATCGACGTCACCGGTTTGCCGTTCACGCTGACGATGACGTCGCGTGGGGCCAGGCCGGCCCGCTCGGCGGGGCTGTCGGCCTTGACCCGCTCGATAAGCGCCCCTCCGTCGACCTTGAGCTCGACCGCGGTGGCCCCATCGAGGTCGCTGCCCTCGACGCCGAGCCACACCGTCACCACCTTGCCGGTGGCCATCAGCTGCTCCGCCGCCGAGCGGGCCGCGTCGATAGGGGTGGCGAAGCCGAAACCCTCGGCGCCGGTGTCGGTCATAGCCAGCGCAGTGGTGATCCCGACGACCCGGCCGTAGGCGTCGACCAGGGCGCCACCCGACGACCCGGGAGCGATCGGTGCGTCGGTCTGGACCATGTCCGCAAGGCTTTGGCCGGTCCGGGTCCGCAGGGAGCGGTGCAGGGCACTGACCACCCCCACGGTCACCGAGGGCCCGCCGGTGAGTCCGAGGGGCGACCCGATGGCGATGGCCTCCTCGCCGACCTTCAGATCGGCCGACGAGCCCAGTTCGGCTACGGGGAAGGGGCCGCCCTCGATTTTCACCACCGCGGTGTCGCTGACGGGGTCGGTGCCGACGACCCGGGCGACGATCTCCCGGCCGGTCGAAAGGACGACGATGACCGAGGTGGCGCCCTCGACCACGTGGGCGTTCGTGAGCAGGTGGCCGTCGCTGCGAAAGAAGACAGCCGACCCGCTGCCGCTGCGGCCCCGTTCGACCTTCAGCTGGGCGATGGCCGGTCGGACCTGGTCGGCGATGGCCACGACATCGGCCCGACTCCCGGCCAGGGGCGGCGCGGGCACGACCCCGGCGTAGTCCACCCGCCGGCCGGCGCCGCTGTTGCCGGCGTCGAGGAGGTTGCCGGCGACCACGGCGAGGCCGGTCGAGAGCACGCTCGCCGCCAGGGCCGAGGCCAGCCCGACCACCCACAACTGCCGCGAGCCCGAGGGTCGTTTCGGGCCGATTTCGGACGGGTGTCGCCACACGCGGTCGTCCGGCGAAGGCGGCTCACGGTAGGGCTGCGGCTCGTCTTCAGGCTCGACGAACTCCATCGCGATCCACCTTACGTGGCCCTTCCCACCGGCGGACTTCGCCCCCCCGGTAGGATTCCCTCTGTGGGCCTCGACCCCCCGGACGGCCGGGACGACTGGGTGGGCATCACCGCCGATGCCTTGCCACTCGGCGCGCTCGCCGACTTCCTCGCCCGTCCGGACTGCGGGGCGTCGGTGATCTTCACCGGCGCGGTCCGTGACCACTCGGAGGGCAGGCCTGGTGTGCGGTCGCTGGAGTACGAGGCCTACGACGAAGAAGTGACGTCGCGCCTCCTCGCCATTACGGCCGAAGCCAGGATCCGGTGGCCCTCTCTGGGCCGCCTCGCGCTGCTGCACCGCACGGGCCTGCTCGGCGTCGGCGAGGCGTCGGTCGTGGTCGGTGCGTCCGCCCCCCACCGGGCCGAGGCCTTCGACGCTGCCCGCTTCTGCATCGATACCCTCAAGGCCACGGCCCCTATCTGGAAGCGGGAAGCTTGGGACGGCGGCGAGGACTGGTCGGCGTGCGCCTCACCCGTTGCCGAGGTGCCCCGGTGAACGCGCTCGTCTTTCTCGGCATCGCCGCCGTGCTGAGCCTGGCCGGTTGCCTGGTGCTGTGGTTCCGCAGCCGCCAGCCCGGGTCCATGGACTCCCACATCCGTGACTTCGCCCGCGAGCTCGACGCGTTGGCGCCCGGGTCGCCGCTCGACCGCGCCCGCGGCCGCCAGGCCCCCCGGGACGACAGGCTGCCCAAGCCTCCGCCTCCGCCGGCCCGCCCGCGGACGAAGCCACCCGAACGGCCCCCGCAACCCCGAAGAGGGCCGCGCCCTGGCTAGGGACCTCGCCATCGACCTCGGGACGGCCAACACCCTCGTCTACGCCAAGGGCAGGGGGATCGTTCTCAACGAGCCCACCGTGATCGCGCTCAACGTGGAGACCCACGACGTGCTGGCGATGGGCCATCAGGCGTGGCAGATGATCGGCCGCACGCCCGGTTACATCCAGGCCGTCCGTCCCCTCCGCCAAGGGGCTATCACCGACTTCGAGATCACCCAGCGCATGATCCGGCTGCTCCTGCAGCGGGCCGGCCTGTCCCGCTTCCAGCGGCCCCGGGTGCTGCTCTGCGTGCCCTCCGCCATCACCGAGGTGGAGCGCCGGGCGGTCAAGGAGGCGGCCCGCCAGGCCGGGGCCATGGACGCCCAGCTGGTGGCCCAGCCGATGGCCGCCGCCATCGGCGCCGGCCTTCCCATCCATGAGCCGCTCGGCAACATGATCGTCGATATCGGCGGCGGCACTTCGGAGACGGCGATGATCTCCCTCGGCGGCATCGTCGCCCTGGAGGCCATTCGGATCGGCTCCTTCGACATCGACGCGTCCATCCAGGCATTCGTCCGCCGGGAGTACGGGATGGCCATCGGCGAGCGCACCGCCGAGGAGATCAAGCTCGCCATCGGCTCGGCCGCGCCCGTGGCCGACGACATCAAGGCCGAGGTCCGGGGCCGTGACCTGATGAGCGGCCTGCCCAAGACGGCCATTCTGTCGCCCGAGGAGATTCGCGACGCCATCGACGAGAACGTGCGGGCCATCGTCGAATCGGTGATCAAATGCCTGGGCCACGCCCCACCCGAGCTGGCACAGGACCTCATCCAGCAGGGGATCCACCTGGTCGGCGGTGGGGCGATGCTCCGGGGGCTCGACCAGCGCCTGGCCGAGGAGACTGAACTGCCGGTGCACATGGTCGAGGCCCCCCTCGAGTGCGTGGTCCTCGGCGCCGGCAAGTGCCTCGAGGCGTTCGAGTCCCTGAAGGTGCTCTTCATGGGCGCAGAGAGGTAGTCGCCATCGGAAGCGGAGCTTCCTCGGGGAGGTAGCTGCGCTCGCTCGGCCGGCGGGGCGGCTGCCGCCGGCGGTCAACCGCCCTCAGGCGCCAGATTCTCAGGGGCGACAGTCTCAGGGGCGAGATCCTCGGCGGCCTGGCGGACCTGCCAGTCGCGGTCGTCGAGAGCCGCAACCAGGGCGGCTTCCACATCGGGGCCGTCGAACGGAGCGAGGGCGATGACCGCCCGGCGACGGATGGCGGGCCGGTCGCGGGTGGCGGCGAGGATGGCGGGAAGCCCCCGGTCGTCCCCGATGGCGCCCAGGGCGGCCACCGCCGCCTCCCGGCAGAGGGGGTCGTCGTGGCCGGCGGCGACGGCCGAGAGCCGGGCGACGGTGTCGCCTGCCGCGTCTGCCCGCTCGCCGAGGGCCCACGCCGCCACCTCCACCACGCCGGCGTCACCATCGTCCAGCATTCCGACGAGGTCGACAGCGGGCACGCCGACGGCCACCTGGCAGGCCCGGCGGCGCACCTCCGCAGACGGGTCGGCCAGCGCAGCCCGCATGTCGTCCTCACCGACCCGGCCCATCCGGCCGAGGGCGCCCAACGCCGTGGCCCGCACGCCCGAGTCGGGGTCGGCCAGGAGGGACCGCGCGTCGGCCTCGTCGCCGGAATGACCGGCCAGGGCGGCTGCCCGGCGGCGTCTGGCGGCGTCGACCACGCACCTATGCTCTCGCACGTGCGGCACCGCAGCCTGCCCCTGTTCGTGGCGGCCCTGGTCGCAGCCGCCCTGGCCGGGTGCTCCTCCCCGACGCCGGCCACCCGGGCGACGGGCCAGGCGTCCACTCCGGCCCTGCAGCCCCTCGTGACCGCGCCGCCCACGACGTCCCGGTACGCCGACCCCACCCTTCCTCCGCCGGGCCCACCCCTCCCCGAGCCGATCACGATCCCGAAGGACTCCTACGCCCCCGAGCCCGTGGTCGAGCTCGGCACCATGGAGATCCCCAAGCTCGGGCTGAAGCACCGCCTGTTCCAGGGCGTCACCCTGCACAACATCGACCGGGGCCCGAGCCACTGGACCGGCTCGGCGCTACCGGGCCAGATGGGCAATGCGGTCGTGGCCGGCCACCGGGCCAGCAACGGCCAGCCCTTCCGTCGCATCGACGCCCTCGTGCCCGGTGACCAGGTCATCTTCACCGTCAGCGGAGACCGGTCCACCTACCGGGTCACCGGTCACATGGTGGTGACGCCCTCCGACAGCTGGATCGCCGACCAGACGCCCGCCTACACCGCCACGCTCTACGCCTGTCACCCTGTGGGGTCGACCGCCGAGCGCTACGTCGTCCGGCTGGAGCTCGTCGTCTAACCGGTGGCGCTGCGGACCAGCAATGCGATGCCGAGCATGAGCCCGCCGATGACGAGGGCGAGGAGCGCGCCGAGAACTGCCACGAGGACGACGAGGGCGACACCGGACCGGATGCGGACCCACAGTGTGGTCCGTCCCGCCGGGAGGACGCGCAGCCGCATGACGTCGGAGTCTGGCAGGGCGAGGGTCGGCGACGCCGGAACGGTGAGGGGCGCTCTCGGCGCTGCGGCCTGAGCCTCCGCCCTCGCCTGTGCCTGTGCCTGCGCCCTGGACTTGGCCTGCGCGACGCGCTGGGCC
>Ga0136633_1001683_pt1 | contig 16047 bp, 14 predicted proteins | sample AntDrymeUQ832206_2_FD_105494 | JGI IMG/M metagenome (GOLD analysis project Ga0136633, IMG submission 105494) | Polar desert sand microbial communities from Dry Valleys, Antarctica - metaG UQ83 (22.06) | ecosystem: Environmental > Terrestrial > Soil > Desert | place: Antarctica: Dry Valley...
CCGGATCCTCCACGTGCCGCATCCCAGCTACCTCGGGGCGTACGTCGACGTCGTCTCGCCGGAGGCGGCCCGCTGGGAGCTGGGCCTCCCGCCGGACGACACCGTGTATGCGCTGCTCGGCGCGATCAAGCCGTACAAGGGCCTCGAGCAGTTGCTCGACGCGTTCGACATCGTGCTCGAGCGCGATCCCGGCCGGCGGCGACTGCTCGTCGCGGGCGGGCCGTCGGCGGACCCGGAGGTCGAGACGTTCCTGCGGCGTTGCGCGCTTCACCCGTTCATCGCGCTCCACGCCCGGAAGATCCCCGGCGACGAGATGCCGGTCTTCCTCCGCGCCGCGGACATCGCGGTGCTCCCCTACCTGCGATCCCTCAACTCGGGCGTGCTCATGCTCGCCCTGTCGTTCGGCGTCCCGGTCGTCGCCCCGGCCGTCGGCGGGATCGCCGAGGTCGTCACGCCGGAGATCGGACGGACCTTCGTCCCGGGCGATCGCGACTCCCTCGTCGCGGCGCTCCTCGACGCGGACGAGCTGCGCACGCCGCAGGCGCGCGAGGCGGCGCTGAACGTGGCCCGACAGTACGACCCGGCACGCCTCTCGGACGAGTTCAGCCGCGGGGTCGTGGAACGGCTGCGCAGCGCACGTCCCGCGGCCGTCTGAGAGGTGCCGACCGGCCTCCACAACGCTCGTTCCGCGGGTTCGGAGCGCGTATGCCCCGTGCTAACCTACGGCCGCTGATGACCGGTTCCTCGACGGAGGCGCTCGCCTCACCCCACGTGAAGACGGCGCAGCGCAGCGTCCTCTCGCTGGCGATCGAAGGACTCCGGGACATCGCCCAGCGCCGGCGGCTCATCCGCTATCTCGTCGGGGCGGATCTCAAGCGAACCCACGCCGACACGATCTTCGGCCAGCTCTGGTGGATCTTCGATCCCCTGCTCCAGATGGCCGTCTATGTCGTGCTCGTGCAGGTGATCTTCCAGCGCCAGATCCCGGACTACCCGCTGTTCCTGTTCGCGGCGATCCTGCCCTGGAAGTGGTTCGCCACGACGATCAACGACGCGACGATGTCCGTCGTCAACCGCCAGACCCTCATCCGCCAGATCCAGTTTCCGAAGGTCGTCCTGCCCACGGCGGCGGTCCTCGCCGGCACGGTGAGCTTCGGGATCGGCCTGATCGCGCTGGGGATCGTCTACGTGTTCTACATCCACCGGCTGAGCCCGTGGATCCTCCTCATCCCGGTCATCGCCGCGGTGCAGCTCGTGTTCACCCTGGCCCTTGCCCTCTCCCTCTCCGCGATGAACGCCTTCTACCGCGACGTCCAGAACGTCATGCGCCACCTCGTCCGGTTGTGGTTCTACCTGTCACCCGGCCTCTGGACGATCCACGAGATCCGGGACCCCACCGCGCGGCTCCTGCTTTCGCTCAACCCGTTCACGCCGCTGTTCGAGTCGTATCGGTCGGTGACCTGGGGAATGCAGGCGCCCGACTTCGGCGGCCTCCTCTACGTCCTCATCGTCTCCGGCCTGCTGCTCGCCTTCGGTCTCGCCCTGTTCAAGCGGGTCGAGCCGGCATTCGCGCGGATCCTGTGATGCCCACTCCCGGTGCGGCGGCGGCGATCGAGGTCCAGGACCTCGGAATTCGCTACAACCTCCGGCTCACGCGGCGAACCACGCTGAAGAACTCGCTGCCCGGCCTCGTCCGCAGCGACGACGGGACGCCGAAGCACTTCTGGGCCCTCCGCCACATCGCCTTCCGCGTCGAGCATGGCGAATCGCTCGCGGTCATCGGACCGAACGGCGCCGGCAAGAGCACGCTCCTTCTCGCGCTCGCGGGGATCCTCGAGCCGAGCGAAGGCGAGATCCTCACCCACGGCCGGGTGTCCACGCTGCTCACGCTCGGGGCGGGCTTCGAGGTGGAGCTGTCCGGCCGCGACAACATCGATCTCGTCGCGGCGTTCCTCGGCATCGACCACCGCGAGATGGTCTCCCTCGCTCCTTCGATCATCGAGTTCGCCGACATCGGGCCGTTCATCGACGCGCCCGTGAAGACCTACTCCACCGGGATGAAGGCGCGTCTCGGGTTCGCGATCGCGACCGCCATCACGCCGGACATCCTCCTCCTCGACGAGGTCCTCGGGACCGGCGACGAGACGTTCCGGGCCCGCAGCCAGGCCCGGATCCGCGAGCTCATCGGCAAGGCCAAGGCGATCGTCCTCGTGACCCACGACCTGACGTACGTCACCGAGTTCTGCAGCCGGGCGATCCTGCTCGAGCGTGGCCAGATCATCCGCGAGGGTGGCCCCGCGGAGGTCACCGAGCTGTACCGTCAGCGAGTGACGGAACGCAAGCTGCTCGCCGAGGCCGAGAGCCAGCGATTCGCGGAGGCGCCCGCTCGCTAGACCGTGACGAATATCGCCCATCCGCTGATCAGCGTGCCCCGTCTGCGGCGGGTCGCGCGCCGGGTCCTCCGCCGCCTCGGGATCCGGAGCCAGAAGGCGCTCATGACCGGCCGGCGGCTCGCCGACCCGAACGCTACACATCCCCCCGGTGGCTGGCAGCCCGTGCCCGGACCGTGGCCGACGCCGCCACGGGTCGCCGGCGTGCCGTTCGACGTCGTCCGCACGAGACACCCCGAGAACGGGGCCAGGCCGGTGTTCGACATCGACCTGTTCGAGCGGCTCAACGCGGAGTACGACGACCGGCCGCTCGTGGCGGAGCCGCTTGCGTACGACGACGAGGCGATGGCCGACCGAGCGCGCGACCGTCTCAACTGGGTCCACAAGACGGTGGACCTGCGGGGAAAGCGGGTCCTCGAGTTCGGCTGCGGCGGCGGCTTCGAGGTCTGGCTGGCGGGCCACCACTTCGGCGCCGACGCGTGGGGCGTCGACATCGCCGAGCGCGTCGCCTGGAAGACGCTCGCCGACGAAAAGGCGCATCTCCTCCTCGCCGATCTCGCCGTCGATCACCCGTTTCCCGAGGGTCACTTCGACCGCGTCTACTCCTTCTACGTGTTCGAGCACGTCGAGCACCCGCACGCCGCACTCGCCGAGATCTTCCGGATCCTCAAGCCCGGCGGTCTCGCCTGGATCGCCGCGAACCTCCACCGCGGCCCGATGGCGTCGCACCGGTACAAGGAAGTGAAGTTCCCCTTCCCGCACCTCTTGTTCACCGACGACGTCTTCCGCGAGTTCTACCGGCGGCGGAAGCTGCCGGAGCTGGAGGCGGCCTGGGTGAACCGGCTGACCTGGGCCGAGTACGAGGATCACTTCGCGCGGATCGGGTTCCGGGTCCGGCGCGCGACCTTCCGCGAAACGCCGCTCGACGAGGCGTTCTACACGCGGTTCGAAGCGGTGCTCGGGCGCTATCCACGGACCGACCTGCAGCGGGACTTCTTCCAGGTCGTCCTCGAGAAGCCGCCCCGCCAGGAGCGTCAGCCGAGGCGGTCGTAGAGCTCGAGCAGGCGGCTCGCCTGGCGGTCCCAGGAATACTCACCCCGGGCCGCGGCCAGGGCCGCGGCGTGAAGCGCCCGTCGGCGCGCGGGTGGAGCGTCGAGGATCTCGCGGATCGCCCGGGCGATGTCCGCGGGCGAAGTGGGGTCGCAGAGGACTCCGAAGCCCGCCCCGTTGACGATCTCCGCCATCCCCGGCAGGTCGGACACCACGACCGGCGTCCCGGCACCCATCGCGTCGAACAGCTTCGTAGGGGTGTTGAGGCGGTGGTTCAGCGTGCTCGCCTGGACGGGCATCGCGTGGACGTCCGCGCTCGCGTTCAGCGGCAGGAGTTCCTCGGGCGGTGCCGCGGGGAGGAAGTGAATGCGCGCCGCGCGCGGGACATGGGCGGCGCGCGCCTCGATCGCAGCCTTGTGGCCACCATCGCCGAGAATGACGAGCGCCGCATCGTCAACGAGGCCGATCGCGTCCACGAGCTCCTCGATCCCGCGGTGCGGCTGGATCGCACCGAGGTGGAGCACGACCCGCGTCGTCGCCGGCAGCGCGAGGCGCTCGTGGAAGCGGCGCTCCGGGGGATCGGGCGGATCCCAGGCCACGGGACCGTTCATGACGATGACCGGCGATATGCCGAGCATGCGCTCGAGGACCTCGGCATACGGCCGGCTGACGGTGACCACCGCGTCCGCTGCACGGGCCCAGCGCCGTTCGCCCCGGGCGAGCAGCCGGCGCCACGGGCCGGGAAGGCGGGCGAATCGGGCGCTCTCGACGTGGACGTCGCGCGAATCGTAGACCACGCGGCCGCCTCCTTGCGCCCGGAGGCGAAGAGCGACCGGTAGCGTCACGAGCCCCTCCGACTGCCAGATGTCCGCCTCGGGAACCTCGGCGGCGATGCGCGCCGCCCACTGGCGGGTCAGCAGCAGGTAGCGCACGACCTGGACGGCCCGGCCGACGGTGTCGCGGACGCGGTCCCGCAGCGAGCGCCGATGCGGGCCGCCCGCGCCGGGCGGCAGGGGCGGAGACGGCAGCCAGCCGAGCGGCCGCGGCTGTTGGACCCGGATCACAACGAAGCCTTCGCGCTCCTCGCGAGCCGGAAGGCCCTCGACCGCGCGGGCGACCACCGTGACGCGATGTCCGGCGGCGGCGACGCTGTTCGCGATCTTCCACGACCGCGAATCGGACGTGAACGGGTTGTTGAGGAGGAGGACGACGTGGCGCGCCGTCATCCCAGGTCCCGGAACACGTCGATCAGCCGCTTCCGTTCGATGTCCCAGTTGAGGGTCTCGAGCGCCGTCGCCCGAATCGCGCGCCGGCGTTCGTCGCGCTCCTCGGGCGGGGCGTCGAGAAGGCCAACAATCGCGGCCCCGACCGCGGCGGGAGTCCACGGCTCCACGACGACGCCCAGCCGGTGCTCCGCGACGAGCCGCGCAGTGAAGGTCCCGGCGGCCACGACGACTGGAACGCCCGCCATCGCGGCCTCGAACAGCTTGTTCGGCGTGGTCAGCGTCTGGTTGCGAGTCACCGGTGGCGTACCGACGAAGGCGACGTCCGCGCCCGCGGTCCAGGTCAGGAGGTCCTCCGACGGGACGGCCGAGCCGACGACGATCCGGTCCGGCGCCGCGGCGCTCTCCGCCCGCAACCGCTCCTCGAGCGGCCCGAATCCAATGAACGCGGCGGTGACCGGTCGACCGGCCAGCGGCGGCCGCGCGAGGGCTGCGAGCAGTACGTCGATCCCCTGATCGGGGCGAAAGGCGCCCTGGTAGATCACGACGTCCCGTGCCCCGGGGATCCGGGCGCCCATCGACGTGCGGAGACGCATCGGCCTTGGCACCGGCTCGCTCGCGCGCCACCGTGAGCGGGCGTTCATGACGACGGTGGGACGACCGACGCCATACCTGGCGGCCACCTCGTCGGCCATCGCCGGCGTGACGGCGAGGAGCGCCGCCGCGCCGCGCATCCAGCGCCGTTCGCGACCGCGGAGGTACGCCTTGATCGGCCCGGGCAGCGTCGCGAGCCGGCCGGACTCGACGTGCAGGTCGGCAATGTCGTAGACGTAGCGCCCGCCTCTCCGCCGCGCGACATCCGCGGCGACGGGGAGCGCGACGAGTGCCTTCGCGACGAACACGCGGGCGTCGGGCGCGGCCGCGCGGACGGCGTGGGCCCAGGGCTGGATCCGGCGTCGGTACGCGAAGATCTCGAGTGCCCGTCGGAACGGCGCCCGGACGCGTTCGAGGGCGCCCGCGCCGCGGGCCGGGAGTCGCTCGGCACCGGGCTGGAGCCCGAGCAGCCGGCCGGCGATCCCCCGGGTCGGCCGCGGGAGCGCCGCGAGGATCCTCCGGTCGACGACCGGCCGCCGCACGACGACCCCGCCCGGGAGCGCTTCTTCCGCCGGCAGGTGGGGCGCCGGCATCGCCACGACAACGACCGTCCAGTCGTCTCGGGCCAGCGCCTCGGCGGCCCGGCGGTGGCGCGAGTCGAATTCGAACGTGTTCGCCGCCACGAACGCGACCGACCCGCGGGTCACGGCGCGTCGAGCGCCGCGGCGATCGCCTCCGCTGCGCCCGCCGGCCGGAGGTCGAGCGTCGTCGCGCGGTGGCGCGCGGCAGCCTCCGTGGTGCCCGCGGGCGCGATCCGCCCGAGCTCTGCCACCGCTCGTCCGGCGTCCAGCCCGATGACCGCCATCCGGCCCTCCGAACCGGCGAGCGCCTCGACCCACTCGGTCGTTCCCCGCAGGACGAGGCACGGCACACGGAGCCAGGCGCTCTCGCGCTGGACGCCGCCGCTGTCGGTCAGCACGGCCGCGGCGTGGAGCTGCAACGCCAGCGACGTGCGGTAGCCGAGCGGCTCCGTGACGACGACGTCCGGCCCGAGAGCGGCGCCTGCGCCTTCCATCGCCGCGCGCGTTCCCGGGTGGAGCGCGAGGATCACCGGCCGCTCCGGCCGCGCGACGGCTCGGAGCAACTCCGTCCACGCTCGAACGGCGTCAGGCTCGCGGTTCTCCGCGCGGTGGATCGTGGCGAACAGGTAGCCGCCGGGGGAGAGGCCGTCGATCGGCAGCGAGCGGAGGACGGCCGGGTCCCGCACCTCGCGCGACACCCGAGCCGCGAGATCCTGCATGAGGTCGCCGACGAGCTGCGTGCCGTCGGCGATCCCCTCGGCCGCCAGGTTCGCGACCGCGGTGGGCGTGGGGGCGAACCGCCAGCGCGACAGGTGATCCGCGACGATCCGGTTGACCTCCTCGGGCATCGACCGGTCGAAGGAGCGGAGGCCGGCCTCGACATGGGCGACCGGGATCGTCAGCTTGGCCGCCGCGAGTGCTCCGGCGAGGGTCGAGTTCGTGTCGCCGTAGACGAGGACGGCGTCGGGCCGCTCGCGCTGCAGGATCGTCTCGACGCCCGACAGCATCGCCCCGGTCTGCTCCGCGTGGGTCCCGCCGCCCACCCCGAGCGTCTCGTCCGGGGCGGGCAGCGACAGCTCCTCGAAGAACGCACCGGCGAGGTTGTCGTCGTAGTGCTGGCCGGTGTCGACGAAGCATTCCTCGTGACGCTGTCGGAGCACGGGCGAGAGTGCCGCCGCCTTGATCAGCTGGGGGCGCGTGCCGACGACGCTGACAATCCGCACGAAAGGGAGCCTAGCGGACGACGGAGGGCCGGGTTGGCGCCCGTATTCAGAGAAGGCTTATCAGGCCCGATGGGCGGAGGTGGGTCGCCCTGCCACCCGAAGGACCGGCATTCATGCACGCAGGTGGGCCTGCTCGAGGGTCTTCGGGGAGTCTGTGGCTCCTCACTAGGCCGAAATGCGACCGAATACGCCTTCTCTGCATGCCGTCACCGCGAAGTCGATGAGGGGCCCAGGTCAGTCTCGACCGATCAGGCCCGGCTCGAGGAGTCGCCTTCCGGCGGCCTCGTCATCGCTGGTCATCTCGGTCAGCCTCACGTAAAGGCACCCCGACCCCCTGGCGGAACACGCCCTTCGGCAGCGCAAGGCCGCGGAGCGAGTTGCGACCGTCGAACACGAGCTCGAGCTCGGGGAACCACGCCGGGTCGAGGGACGAGAACGCCGGGTCCGCCGTCTGGGTGACGATCGCCTGGAACGGCGCGGTCTCGCCCCAGTTCCACGGCGTCGCGCCGGACCGCGCGATCTCGTCCTCGGCGAGCAGCGGATCCCAGGCCGAGACGACGGCGCCGTGGAACGTCAGGCGATCGATGAGCGGCAGGGCTCGCGAGTAGGCCAGCTCCTTGACCCCGTGGCGGTAGGTCAGCCCCAGGACGAGGACCGGCACCCCGTCGAGCGACCCGAGACGCTTTTGGATCGCCTTGATCGCCAGGCCCACCTGTCCGTCGTTCACCCTCCGCGCCTGGGCGATCAGCTCGAGCTCCGGTGCGCGCGCGAGCAGGAAGTGGGGGTAGACCGGGATGCAATGGCCGCCGACGCCGAGGCCGGGCTGGTGGATGTGGCTGTACGGCTGGCTGTTCGCCGCCGCGATGACCTCCTGGACATCGACGCCGGCCCGATCCGCGTAACGGGCCAGCTCGTTGGCGAGGGCGATGTTCACGTCGCGGTACGTCGTGTCGGCGAGCTTCGAGAGCTCCGCGGCCTCGGCCGAGCTCATCGCGACGATTTCCGCGTCGAGCACCGAGTCGTAGAAAGACGCGGCTCGCGCGGTGGACGCCGGCCCGAGTCCGCCGACGAGCTTCGGATACGTGGCGAGGTTTCGGAGTGCCGCGCCGGAGTAGAGCCGCTCCGGCGAGAACGCGACGAACAGCTCGTCGTCGACGCCGAGGCCGGTCGCCTCGGTGAGCCGCGCGCCGTAGCGGGCGCGGGTGTCGCCGACCGGCAGGGTGGTCTCGAAGATCACCGTCGACCCGGCGTGGAGCCCCGGCGCGACCGAATCGACCGCCGCGTCCATGAACCGGTGATCCGGCTGTTGCTCGTCGTCGAGCATGACGGGAACGATCAGGACGACGACGTCCGCCTCTTTGGCTGCCGCGACGCCGTCCGTCGTCGCGCGGAGCCGCCCGTCGGCGTGAACGGCGGCGACGAGCTCGGAGAGCCCGGGCTCCTCCCCGATGTGCGAACGACCCTCGTTGATCGCCGCGACCACGGCCTCCTGGACATCCACGGCGACGACCCGCCAGCCGTGGGACGCGAACTGGGCGGCGAGCGGCAATCCCATCTTGCCCGCCCCGACGACCGCCACGACCCCGGCCGTGCCGGACTCCCCGACCCACGGCGAGGCGAGAGTGGGCCTGCCGTGGAGGCAGGGGTTTGGCGGGACGTCGATCGAGAGACCCAGGAGGCTCGGGCCCGCCTGGCTGGGGCGCGTCGTGATCGTCACGCCGGCCCTCCGGCGGCGGCCACCCCGTCGAGGCGTACGGCCTGGTGAGCAGACGCGGACGCGAGGAGCGCCTCCGCGATGGCGATCGCCCACACGCCATCCTCGACGTCGACGAGCGGCTCGGCGCCGTCGCGGGCCATCCGGACGAACGCCTCGATCTCGGCGGCGAGCGGCTCGGCGGCCGCGACCGGCAGCTCGGCGACCTCGCCCTCGAACGTCGGGGCATACCCGCTGAGCAGCTTCGGGTTCGTCGTGTCGGTCGCCCGGGTGAACGTCAACCGCTGGCTGAGGTAGTCGAGCTCGAACATCCCCTCCTCACCGACGACGACGAGCTGGCGCCGCTTCGCGGGGGTGAGCCAGTTGACGTCCAGCATCCCGGTCGTGCCCGACGGGAAGTGGAGGAGGCCGAAGAGGAGGTCCTCATGCTCGCCGTGGATCCGCCGCGCGGTCTCCGCGTAGACCCGCTCCGGCCGTTCGCCCGCGATCCACGACAGCATGTCGACGTCGTGCGTCGCGAGGTCGACCGTCACGCCGACGTCGCGAATCCGGGCCGGGAACGGGCCGGCCCTCCGGCTGGCGATCGCGTACACCGTGGACAGCCAACCGTCGCGCAACAGACGTCCCAGCTCGAGGACGGCCGGGTTGAACCGCTCGACGTGACCCACCTGGACCGCCACGCCGTGGTCTCGGGCCGCGCTGGCGATCCGCCGACCGTCGGCGGACGTCGCGGCGAGTGGCTTCTCGACGAGAAGCGGCAGCCCGCGCTCGATGGCTGCGAGCGCGATCGCGAGGTGAGCCGTCGTCGGGGCGGCCACGATGACAGCATCAAGCTCGGCCTCGGCGAGCATCGCGAGCGGCTCTTCGAATCGCTGGGCTCCGGCCGGGCTCGCGGCCCCGCGGAGTGCGTCCGGATCCGGATCGGCGATGGCAACGACGTCGACATCGTCGCGCGCGACCAGGACCCGGAGATGATTGCGGCCCATCGAACCGAGACCGGCGAGGCCCACCCGGAGCCGGCGACTCGCCGCGTCCCGCCCGCCAGTCAACGTGCGGCCGACCGCGCCGCAGGCGGCACGGCCTCGGGCCCCTCGGCACCATCGGCCAGGCCCCCATGCCGCTCGACCGCGGAGCGGAGAGCCGCGATCACCTGGCCGCGCTCGTCGTCGGTCAGGCCGGGAAAGATCGGCAGCGCCAGCGTCGTCGCCGCGGCGCGGTCCGTGACCGGAAGCTCGGCGTGGAGGCCGCGCTCCAGGATGTACGGCTGGCGGTGGACGGGGATCGGGTAGTAGACCTCCGCGCCGACGCCGGCCTCCCTGAGCGAGGCGAGGATCGAGTCGCGCGCGTCGCCGACCTCGACGACGTACTGGTGAAAGACATGGGTTCGGCCGGCGGGCGTCGGCGGGGTCCGGACCGGCAGGTCCGCGAACGCGTCGTCGTAGCCGGCCGCGATGCCCTGCCGGCGGGCCGTGTTGCGGTCGAGCTTGTCGAGCTGGACGAGGCCGATTGCGGCCGCGATGTCCGTCAGGCGGAAGTTGTAGCCGAGGATCTCGAAGTCGTAGCGGTTGCGCATGCCCTGGTTCCGGTAGAGCCGGAGCCAGTCGGCGAGGCCGTCGTCGTCGGTCGTGACGAAGCCGCCCTCGGCCGTCGTCATGTTCTTCGTCGCGTACAGGCTGAACGCTCCGTGCCCGAAGCTCCCCGCGGCCTTGCCGCGGTACGTCGCGCCGTGGGCCTGGGCCGCGTCCTCGACGACCGCGATCCCATGCCTGTCGGCGATCGCGCAGATCATGTCCATGTCGGCGACGAGCCCGAACAGGTGGACCGGCACGATCGCCCGCGTCCGCGGGGTGATCGCCGCCTCGATCCGCTTCGCGTCGATCAGCCACGTGTCCGGCTCGACGTCGACGAACACCGGCGTCGCGCCGGTCGAGAGGATCGCATTGGCGGTCGCGGCGAACGTATGGCCGACGGTGACCGCCTCGTCGGCCGGCCCGAGACCGAGCCCCGCGAAGATCGACATCAGCGCGACGGTGCCGTTGCTCATCGCGATCGCGTGGCGGACGCCGACCCTCTCGGCCCAGCGGATCTCGAGCTCGCGCACCCGCCGGCCCTGGACGATCATCCCGCTGGCGAGGACCTCGGCGACGGCGTCTGCTTCCTCGCGCCCGAGGTCCGGTCGGGCGATCGGGATCACGCGGGCGCACCCTGGGGTGGGCCGGTCCGCTCCTCGAGCGTCTCGCCGTCCGGCACGTAGGTGTAGTTGCGCCCGCACGACTCGCACACGAGGTTCCGGTCGATCGCATAACGCTCGCGCTGTGCCGGAGCGTCGTGCCCCGTCGAGTCCCTGAGGCGGTGGCCACAGGCACAGACCCAGCCGATGCGACGGGCCGGGACACCGGCGACGAGGGCGTGGCCCGGCACCCCGCGCGTGACGACCGCGCCGGCACCGACCATTGCGTACGTCCCCACCTCGACCCCGGCGACGATGACCGCGCCCGCCCCGACCGAGCTGCCGTGTCGGAGGAGGACCGGGGAGACCGTCCAGTCGCCATCGGCCGCGAGCTCGCCGGTCGTGGTGATCGCGCGGGGGTAGCGGTCGTTCGTGAGGATGGCGCCGGGCCCGATGAACACCCCGTCCTCGACGCTCACGCCGCTGTAGAGGAGGGCCCCGTTCTGGATCTTCACCCGGTCGCCGAGGGTCACCCCGACGTCGATGAACACGTCCCGGCCGATGACACACTCGGCTCCGATCCGCGCACCCCGCCGGATCTGGGCCCGCTGCCAGATCGCCGTCCCGGCCCCGACCGAGACCTCCGGCTCGAGATCCGCCGAGGGGTGGACGCGCGCAGTCGGATCGATCACTGGCGGACTAGCGAAGCCGGCGCAGGAGCGAGGCGATGACCGCGAAGGTCGCCCCGAATGCGATCGCCCCGCGCCAGTCGAAGAGCGTGCGCACGTTCCCCTCGACGCGTCGGGCGACGAGGAGGAACACACCGCTGGGGCGCTGGAAGATGACGCGCTCCGCGAGGACGGTCTGGACGAGCGACTGCTCGACGTGGGCCTCGCGGGCGACCACGGCGTTTGCCAGGCCCTGGGAGACCCGGGCCTCGTCCGCGAATACCGCGCCGACCCCGCCCATCTCGACCGAGACGCGCTCGCCACGGGCGATGCCGATCCCGCCCATCGAGACCGCCACGTCCTTCGCTTCGACCCGGCCGATCCCGCCCTGCCGGACGTCGACCGTGGTGGCGTTCGCGAAGCCGATCCCGCCCTGGCTGACGAGGACCGACTCGGGCCGGACGTGGCTGGGCTGCAGCGTCGTAGCTTGTCGATCGGGAGGAGTCGCGGGTGCGGCTGTCCCGGAGCCGGCGCGGAGTGCCGCGCCTCGTGCCCGCTCGGAGCCGTCTGTCGGCGCCTTCGTCGCGGCCTTTCGGGGCTTCGGGGCCGCGGCGGCGGCGGCGGCCCCGGACGACCGAGGCGTCGCGGCCGGCGCGACGCCGATCGGGTCCCCGGACTCGTGCCCGTCGGTGAACTCGGCCGCCTCGCGCAGCGCGGCCTCCTCGGCTTCGGCGAGGTCGGTGTCGTGGGTGGGATCGGAGTTGGGCGGCTCGGCCATCGTCTTTCTCTCCCAGTGTTGCCGACGCTCGCCCGGCGTCGCACGCGCAGCGCCGACCGGGCGGGTGTCGTGGGCCAGCCTACCCCAGCCGCCGGAAGCCGCGCAGTCGCCAGAACGGCCGGGGTTCGTCGCGCCGGGTCCGCTATGCTCCTCGTGGCGCGCCACGTCAGCGTGCCGCGAGAGGGAAAACCGCCGTCATCTTGCCGTTCCTCCCCGTCCGGACGCGTCTCCGACCATGCCCCTGAAGCGCACGCTGGCGGCGATCCTCGCGATCGTCGCCATCGGGGTCGGAGCGACCGTCGGGATCGTCATGGCGATGGGCGGCACACCGGGGAGCGCCCAGCCGAGCGCCAGCCCACCGCCCATCGCGGCCGGACCCACCCCGGCCCCCACCGCGACGCCGAAGGTCACGCCGGCGATCACGCCCAGGCCGCGACCGACCCCCCTCCCCACCCCGAAGCTCGTGCCGGCGCCGCTGACCGGCCGCCCCGTCGAGGCCGCGGTCGCCGCCCAGCACCCGATCGCGGTGATGATCGACGACCATCCCGACGCCCGGCCGCAGGCCGGCTTCAATTCCGCGGCGGTCGTCTGGCATGCGCCCGCCGAGGGCGGCACTCCGCGCTACATGCTCATCTTCCAGGACATGCTGCCCGAGTCCGTGGGACCAGTGCGAAGCGCGCGCCAGTACTACGTCGAGTGGGCCGCCGAGTGGCGGGCAATGTACGTCCACTCGGGTGGCTCGCCGCAGGCGCTCAGGACGCTCCGGGCGGAGGGCCAGGGCGAGTGGGTCTACGACGCCGACGAGTTCCGCTGGGGTGGCGTGTACCTGTGGCGGATCCGCCAGCGCTTCGCCCCCCACAACGTGTACTCCGATGGGGAGAACCTGCGCGCACTCGCCGCCCAGCTCGGCGCGGATGACACGCCTTTGACGGGAGTGTGGTCATTCCGGCCGGACGTGCCGCTGGCGCGCCGACCGCTCGGCGGAACGCTCGCCACCGCCTACCTCTACAACACGATCGGCTATGCGTACGACCGTCGCTCGAACACGTACGTCCGGAGCGTGACCGGGCAGTCGCCGCAGAAGGATTCGGCGGACGACAAGCGGGTCGCCCCGAAGAACGTGATCGTCATGCTCGTCCGGTTCGGCCCCCTGAACGACGGGCACCCCGACAAGGGACGGCAGGAAGCCGACATCGTCGGCGAGGGCACGGCCTGGATTGCCACGAACGGCCGAACGGTCAAGGGCACGTGGAGCAAGGCGGCAGTCACCGAGCCGACGCTGTTCTTCGGCCCCGACGGCAAGCCCGCGTCGCTCACGATCGGCCAGACCTTCATCCAGGTCATGCCGGTCGGGACGAAGGTGACGATCGCCGACGGAGCCGGCCCGGTGCTCCCGCCGGTCGGCACGCCCGACGAGCAGTAGCCGGCGAGATCAGGCGGCGCGCTCGCTGCGTGGCACTCCGGCGGCCGCGTACACGGCCCGCGTCTCCCAGGCCACGTCGAGCCACGTCCGACGATCCGCCTCGGAGTGTTCGCGGGCCGCGACGGCCAACCCGGCGTGAACCCGGTCGTCTGCCCAGATCGTGGCCAGCGCGACCCCGAGCCGGCCCGCGTCGCGCGGTTCGACGAGGATGCCCGCCGGGCCGACGAGCTCAGGCAGCGCCCCCACCGCCGATGCCACGACCGGAGTTCCGGCGGCCAGGGCCTCGATGACTGGCAGGCCCGCAGCCTCGGATACGACCGGCATGAGCGCCGCCCGCGCGCCAGCGACGAGTGTCGCGAGGCGCGCCGGCTCGAGCGTCGGGGCATAGGCCAGCGTTTCGCTCACACCCTCGCGGGCGGCCGCGCGAGCCAGGGCCGCGCGGTCGCCGGGCGGTGCGCCGACGAGCAGCACCCGCGGCGGCCACGGGACCTCCTCGGGCAGGACGGCGGGACGACCGGCAGCGGCAAGGTCGGCGAGTGCCCGGAGCAGGGTCGCGAGATCGTGACGGGCGTCGTAGCGGCCCGAGTAGACGAAGTACCGTTCGGGGAGCCCGAGGCGCTCGCGCTCGGCCCGGTGGTCCTCGCCCATGCCATCCGAGCGGCGGCCGGGCGATCCCTCGGCGCCGGCGGTGTTCCGGGCGGCGCGAAACTCATCGCGCGGCGCCAGCGGCACGACGTGGATCCGGTCGCGGCGGATCCGGAGCAGGCGCCGTGCGGCGACCGCGACCGCGTCGCTGCCCACGATGACGGCCGTCGCCTCGCGGAGGAGCTGGGCGCGAAGCCGCTGCCCGAACCTGACCGTCGCGCCGCGCTGGAACGCGTGCGGCAGCTCCCACGCGGCGAGATCGAGCAGGGTGACGACCGTCGGGACCCGGGAGAACAGCGGCACCGCCCCGCCGACCGCGTGGTAGACCGCGCCCGCCGCTCCCTGCCGCTTGGCCCGCCACGCGGCGCCGAGCGAGGCGCCGCCGAGCAGGAACGGATCCACGGTCAGGGCGCCGGAGCGGAGCAGCCGCGTCGGCGGCAGCAGGCGTCGCCCGACGACGCTGAGGTGCGCGAACCTGTCGGTGGGGTCGTCGAGGTCCGACTGGAGGAGAAACGCAAACGACTCGCCGGCGAGCGGAGCCGCGTCGAAGGCCGCGAGCAGAGCGTCGAGGTAGGCCGCGGTCACCGGTGCCCGCTCCGGCGCCTGGAGCGGCCGCGCGTCGAGAACGACCCGAACGCCGGGCGTCACGGATCCTGTGGCGCCGCGCCGCGGCGGACCCGCGTCCGAAGCTCGTCCCAGCGCAGCACGAGGACGACGACCAGCGCCTCCACGACGATCCGGCGCGACATCTTCGACTGCCCGACGCGGCGGTCCCGGAACGTGATCGGCACCTCCCGGATTCGCGCTCCTGCCCGCGAGGCCCGGAACGTCATCTCGATCTGGAACACGTAACCGCCGGCGTGGACGCCCTCGAACGGGATCCCCGCGAGGGTCGCGGAGTTCCACGCCTTGAATCCGCCGGTGAGGTCATGCGGCTCGAGCGCCAGCACGCTCCGGGCGAAGATCGATCCGCCGCGAGAGATGAGCCGTCGCCCGATCCCCCAGTCGACCACGCCGCCGCCGGCCGTGTAGCGCGAGCCGACGACGAGGTCCGCCTCGCCGCGCACCACCGGGCCGATGAGCGCGGGCAGCGCAGCAGGGTCGTGGGACCAGTCGGCGTCCATCTGGACGATCGTCCGCGCGCCGCCGGCGAGCGCGACGCGGAAGCCGTCGAGGTACGCCCTGCCGAGCCCCTGCTTTGCGGCGCGGTGGAGGACGCGGACCCGCGGGTCCGTCGTGGACATCTCATCCGCGAGACGACCCGTGCCATCCGGGGAGGCGTCGTCCACGACGAGCAGGGTCGCGCCCGGCAGCACATCGAGGATCGCCCGACCGATGTCGGGCAGGTTGTCCGCCTCGTTGTAGGTGGGGAGGACGACCCACGCGCCTTCGCCCGTGGCGGGCGACGGCGCGTCCGCGGCGGCGGGTTCGGTCGTCATCGCGTGGGTGAGTGTACGGTGCGTGGACGCACCACTGGACGGGCTCCGTCCGGGGGCGCCGGCCGCGGCAGCCGCTACTGGACCGTGATCGTCAGCGATTGGGAGTTCGTCCGGCCGGCTGCGTCGCGGGCGCTGATCCCGATCGCCGC
>Ga0136633_1001684_pt1 | contig 16044 bp, 15 predicted proteins | sample AntDrymeUQ832206_2_FD_105494 | JGI IMG/M metagenome (GOLD analysis project Ga0136633, IMG submission 105494) | Polar desert sand microbial communities from Dry Valleys, Antarctica - metaG UQ83 (22.06) | ecosystem: Environmental > Terrestrial > Soil > Desert | place: Antarctica: Dry Valley...
CGTCGCTGCCAGTCCTCATCGGTGGAAGAGCCACCGCGGAGACGGTAAGTGATGCCTTGGACAGCGCAGACGGTGTCATCGTCGGGACCTGCCTCCGCCATTCAGCGCGGACCGACCAGCCACTGGATCCTGATGCCGTAAGCCGGTTCATGGAAGCCGCCCGGTCGTCGCTTCGCTGACTGCCCTGGCAGCGCGGGATTCCCCGGTAGGCCGAGGCCGTTCGGGCTGCTGGATCTAATGACCGGCACGGCGGGAGGATCGGCGATACCTCACCCGGCGGCAACCATTGCCACCGCTGCGGCCGCTAGCAGTAGGCCAATACCCTGGCGTCGATGCACGTTCTCCTGGAGCACGAGGGCGGCGAGCAGCACGGTAAACCCAGGATAGAGGCTCGAGAACACTGCAGCCACGGTCAGCAAGCCCGAGTGCGTTGCCAATACGAACAGAGCGGCCGCTGCCGCAGCGAACACGCCCACGGCAGCTGCCCCCAAGGTCGTCCGGTCGCGTGGCATCCACGGCTGTCGCAGAACTGCGGCGAGTCCGATCACTACCCCGATTGACGTCGCCTCGGCAGCTGCCAACGGACCGAATCCTGACGCCTCTGGCACCTGGCTCAGAGCCGCGAACATCAGCCCGAACCCCATCCCCGCAAGGACGCCGTCAATGAGCCCGGCTCTTCCTGTCTGCGGAGTCTGGGCGTAGACGAACCCTGTCCGCTCAGAAGCAATGAGCCAGATGGCAGGGATGGCAAGCGCAACTCCGGCCCATATGGTGAGCGTCGGCCGTTCGCCGGTGGCTACACCCACGATCACTGGCACGGAGGCGGAGCCCAGTGCCGATAGGGGTGCCACCACGCCCATGCGCGCGCGAGAGAGGCCACGGTACAAGAGGGCGGTGCCGGTTCCAGCTCCAATGCCTGCGACCGCGCCCCAGGCCCAATCGGCGTGGGTGGGCTCGCCCCCGACCACGAGGCTGGCCAGACCGATCGCGACGAACGCCGTGCACTGCGTCACGAACGCAATGGACCAGACATTGGTGCGCCGTGATAGCAGCCCACCGAGAAAGTCAGACAGCCCATAGGCGGCGGCCGATCCGAGTGCTAAGGCGACAACCAGCATGGAATCGCGCGCTGGCCTTCAGGACCTAGACGTCGCCGCGCTGGATAAGCGCCTCGACGCGATCGATGAGCTGGTGGACGGGTAATGCGTCTTCCGTGACATGGCCCACCACCTGTCGTATGCGGGAGTGGGCCGCCGCGATAGCCGGTGCCGCCGGGTATTCAAGGAAGTCGAGCGCCTGCGCGGCGCAAGTCATCTCAATGGCGACAATCCTCTGGACATTCAAGACTACTCGCCGCAGATGTCTTGCCGCTGTCGCCGACATGCTGTTGTAGTCCTCGGTGCCCCCGGCGGTGGAGATCGAGTCCACCGAAGCGGGATGCGACAGCGTCTTGTTCTCACTCGCTATGGAAGCTGCGGCGTACTGCGCAACCATGAACCCGGAGTTCAGAGATGGATCGGCCACGAGAAGGTGTGGCAGGCCGCTCGAGGATCCGTCGATGAGTGACGCGGTGCGCCGCTCGCAAAAGACGCCTAGAGATGCCATCGCCGCTTTCAGAGAGTCACATGCTATGGCCAGGGCATGGCCATGGAAGTTGCCGCCCGAAACGATCTCATCAGATTCGGCGAACACCAGCGGGTTGTCCGTAACCGACCCGATCTCGATCTCGATGATCTGTCGGGCATGCCGGAGCGAGTCGCGAACTGGACCGATGACCTGAGGGATGCAGCGTAGGGTGTACACGTCGTGGATGGGCCGCCGCGCCTCCGCGGCTGGTGATACCAAGGCCTCCAGACGGGCCGCAGTCTCAGCTTGCCCGACGTGTGGTCGCAAGCGATGGATCCGCTGGTCGAAGGCCTCAACGTGCCCCCGCATGGCTGCAAAGCTCAGGGCACTGGCCAGCTCGGCCGCGGCCACGACACGTTCTGCGTCAACCAGTCCGAGGACCGCCAGCGCAAGCGAGACCTCGGTGCCATTGGTGAGCGAAGACGCCTCCTTGGCCTGAAGCGCGATGGGCTCAAGACCCTGCGCGCGTAGCGCTTCAGCCGCACTCAAGGGCTGGCCTTGGGGCGTTCTGAGCACGCCTTCTCCGATCAAGGGAAGTGCGAGGTGTGCCAGGGGTGCGAGGTCGCCGCTGGCGCCGACTGATCCCTGCTCAGGTACGAGCGGACAGAGCCCGCTGTTGAGGAACGCGATGAGGTGGTCCACGAGTTCCGCGCGAACGCCAGATCGGCCTTGCGCCAGCGTATGCGCCTTCAGCAGCATCGCCGCTCGGACGACCTCGTCGGGTAGCGGATCTCCGGAGCCAACGGCATGCGACCGTAGGATTTTTGGCTGGATAGCGGTCTGCTCCTCACGAGACACGGTGGTGCCGCTCATGGAGCCGAATCCGGTAGTCACTCCGTAGATGGGCACCGCTCGGTCAATGGCTGCTTCGACCACTCGCCGCGCAGCCGCGACCGATGCTCTCGCGCGATCTGTCATCCGGACGGGGCGGCCATCTCGGGCCACCGCCGCAACGTGATCGGGCAGGAGCACCACGTCGCCAACGGCAACGGCCTGGCCGGCTTCGGGCGGCCTGCCCGTCATCGCCAGGTCGCACTAGGCCGCAGGCCGGCCCGCGACGCCAGACCCAGGGCGGCCGCCGCGGACGAGCGCAGCAGCGCCTCCTCGTCGACGGTGGTGACCTCACCCTCCTTCATCACAAGTCGTCCATCGACGATGACGGTGGTGGCTTCCGACCCGGAGGAGGCATAGACGAGGGCTGAGACCGGGTCATGGACCGGGGTGGCGAAAGGATTGGTGAACCGGAAGATCGCGAGGTCCGCACGCTTGCCCGGCTCAATCGATCCAATCCGGTCGGCCATGCCGATAGCCTGCGCGCCGCCGATTGTCGCCATCTCGAGGACGTCGCCGGCAGTCAGCGCCATTGGGTCCTGAGCTGCGACCTTTTGGAGAAGGGCTCCGGCCTTCAACACGTGGATCATGTTCTGGTTGTTGTTGCTGGCCGGGCCGTCGCTGGCAAGGCCAACCGTCAGGCCGGCCGACCGCATCGCTGGGATGGGGGGGACCCCAGCAGCGAGGTACATATTGCTGATTGGGTTGTAGGAGACTTTGACGTCATAGTTGGCCAACAGGTCAATGTCTCGAGGGGACACCTTCGTGCAGTGCACGGCGAGCAGATCGGCGCCGAGGAAGCCTGCACGCTCCAGTAACGCCGACTCCGACATCCGGTAGTGCTCCGCGGCGTAAGCAACCTCGAAGTCCGTTTCAGCCAGGTGATAGGTGATGAGGCTATCGGACTGGCTCGCGTAAGCTCGCGTGGCCCTCAGGTCTTCTTCACCGATCATCCACAGCAGGGTCGGGGCGATGCCGATCTGAATCCGGCTATCGCCCATGTGCATAGCCGCCAGCCGAGCACAGTCGGCAATGGCTTCGTCTGCAGTCTCGATGAGGGGTGCTGGGACGCCCAGCTCGGTCCCGCGAGTCATAAAGCCCCTAGTCACGATGGCACGCACGCCGACCCGATCCAGACCGGAGACGACTGCGTCGGTTAGGCCGCGATGCGGATGGACATACATGAAGTCCACCAAGGTTGTGCATCCGGATCGAATCGCTTCAACCGCGCCATGCATCGCCGCGACCTCGCAGTCGGGTGCGGTAAGTTGGGCTGCGGCTGGGGCGGTCATCTCGAGGAGCCATCTGTTCAGCGAGCGGTCGTCACCGAGTCCCTTGAGGAGCGTCTGGAACAGGTGCGTGTGGGTGTTGATCAAGCCAGGGGTGATTAGGCCGCCACCGACATCCATCGTGATCCATCCGTCGGTCAGCGCGGCAACCTCATCGCGCCTCCCTACGTGAACGATCGCCCCATCGTCGATCGAGACAGCACCATCGTCGATCACTCGACGATTCGCATCCATGGTGACGACAGTGCCCCCGGAGATGACGGCCTGAATGGGATCAAGCATTCGGCGGCGCGACCTCCAAGAGAACCTTGCCCACGGTCGCGCGACCCTCGAGGGCTGCGTGGGCCGTCGCAATCTCGGTCAATGGCAGGATCCGATCGACTGGCACGCTCAGATCTCCACCTGCCACATGGGCGCTGATGACCTCGACGCCGCGCCTCCATCGGTCTGTCCCTGGCTCGGCGTGCAGCACCTCGAAGCCGGCCATCGAAGTCGACCGCTCGTAGAGCTTCTTCCGCACCGCGAAATCGGGCTCTCCAGCGGCTTCCCCGATGTTGATCAGACGCCCGAACTGACAAAGCGCATCGAAGCTGCGAGGCAGAATCTCGGCACCCAGGGAATCGATCGCGAGGTCAACACCGGCTCCGCCGGTGAATGACAGTGCCACCGAGACGAAGTCTTCTCGGCTTCGGTCAATCACCAGAGCCGCGCCCTTCTCCTTGGGCAGCTCCCGCTTCGACCCGGAGCCGACAGTGCCAATCGCCACACCACCCGCCAGCGCCACAAGCTGCACGAGCGCTAGGCCGACGCTTCCTGCCGCGGCGTGGATCAGCACTACCTGCCCCGGATGAAGTTCATGAGCCGTGTACAGGAGGTGGTAGGCAGTCATGGTCGCCAGTGGTATCGCGGCCCATTCGGCGTCGGTTAGCGGACTGCGCCGCGGAATCGGCAGGAGGTATGGAACCGGCACCGAGACGTACTCAGCACATCCGCCAACGAGGCGCGGTCCGCACAGCGCCGCCACACGCTTACCTGACCAGGCCGCATCCACTTCTGGACCGACAGCCTCCACGGTCCCAGCGATCTCTGCCCCGAGAACGATCGGGTAGCGCACGGGGTCCGGATAGATGCCCTGCCGCTTCTGGATGTCACTCCAGTTGACGGCAGCAAAGGCTACTCGTACTAAGACCTCTCCCTGCCCCGGGCGCGGGATCGGAAGCTCCTCAATGCGGGCTGGATCGCTCGGACTCGGGGCCTGGACTACGGCACCTCGCATCGATCCCTTCATCCGGGGGCTCAATCCTCTGTGATTGGGGTGGGGTCGTACCCGCGCCAACCGTCGTTGCGCCGCAGGAACAGGCCAGCAAGGAACGTCAACAACGCTGAGTTGAATGTCCGGGTCGTAATCTCGGCGACGTCCCGGTACGGATCAAGCTCGACGAAGTCGATGGCCGCGACACGCGGATCCTGTCCGAGCAAGAACAGCGCCTCGAAGAGGTCCGTCGGGTGGATGCCATCGGCCGTTGCCGCTGCCGTTCCGGGTGCGTAGCCAACCTCGAGGACATCGATGTCAACCGTAACGTAGATGGCATCGACCTGGTGGCCGGCTCGCTCCAAGGTGCGCTCCATCGCACCGTCAATCCCGTTCCGGCGGATGTCGCGCGCGGTGATGATGGTGCCGCCCTTGCCCTCGACCCAGCGCTTGTAGTAGCTGGCATTCATGAAGCCGTGAATGCCCACCTGCACGAGGTTGTCCCCTGAGATCCGCACGCCCGACTGAAGGATGCCGCGGATTGGCGTCCCATTCGTGGGTCCATGATCCATGACCCGGACATCGTTATGGGCGTCGAAGTGGATGAGCCCGACCTGTTGATCGGGGTGCGCTTTGCAGTACGCGCGTGCCGCCGGTGCGGTAATGGCGTGATCGCCACCGATGATGATCGGAAAGAAGTCCTCAGGTTGCTGGAAGCACGCGATCAGCGACTCTTCGATGTGCTCGATTCCGTCGCGCAGATCCAATATGGGAATGGCCACGTCACCGATCTCGCGCACCTTCATGCTGGCGAGATCAACGTCGTAGTCGGGGCTGTAGGTCGTGTTGATGGCCCAGGCGTCCTTTATCGCGTTCGGCGCCGCGTACGCCCCGTTCGCGAAGATCGATGTCTTGCTGGACGGAATGCTGATGATCCCTACATCCAGTGGTGATTCCCAGTCCCATGGCTCGATCCAGTTGTTTACGCGCAACTCATGCCGGTCGTTCCAGTGGAGCCGCTTGTGCTTCTCTGGTAGGAGCAGGTGGGGGATGCCACGCGGATTGAGGGGAAGGTCATAGAAATCGCCCATCAGTAGTCTCCTCGGTCAGGGTTGTGAGGCGTCGGTCCTGGTAAACGCGCAGGCGCCGGGTCGCTGGCGCGAGGCCCCATTGCGCCGGTCAGCATGGCGTTTGAGCTTTGGAACAGCGTCCAGCATTGTTCGGTCGCGCCCGCGACGTCATGCTCTCTGATGCGGTCGACGAAGGCCTCGTGGTCTGCGAGCAGATAGCTGAGGGTCGAGCTGCCGCGCGCTGTTTCCAGGCGGATGAGGGTCCGAAGGAGGCCGACTTGCGCGCCCCAGGCCTGCAGCAAGCGCTCGTTGCCCGAGACGCGGCAGAGCTGTTCGTGCAGCGCCAGATCTGCCTCGACAAAGACGAGCCGACGGCCGCTGGCGGCCGCGTCGCGCATCGTCTGAAGCGTTGCATCGAGCGCGGCGACGGCACTCTCCCCTCCGTCGCGGATCACCAGTCGTGCGGCGCCGCTTTCCAACGCCGCTCGGACTTCGTAAATCTGTCGAATGTCATCCCCGGACAGGGCGGCCACCGACACCCCCCGTTTGGCCTCGTCGCGGACGAGCCCTTCAGCGCGAAGGGTGGCCAGCGCCTCGCGAACCGGGCCCCGACTGATCTGCAGCTGCCCGGCGATGTCCGTTTCGATAAGGCGCGTACCGGGCGGCAACGAGCCGTCCAAGATGCGCTCTCGGAGCAGTTCAGTGGCCGTCGACGCGAAAGTCCGCAACTCGAGCGGCCCTAGCCTCTCAAGCACGTTCGCCATCTCGCCCTCACGACTGTCTACTGTTGACTGTTGACAGTTGACGATCCTATGCTGGCGCGCGCCAGAGGTCAACGTCCAGCATCCGCGCCGAGGAAGCAGTGGCACAGAAACCCGAAAGCTCGCGTGGCCTCCTTCACATGGTGGGCATCACGAAGCGGTACGGCGATCTCGTCGCCGATGACCGCGTGTCATTCATGGTCCGCGAGGGCGAGATCCACGCACTGCTGGGCGAGAACGGCGCGGGGAAGAGCACCCTGATGAAGGTCCTCTACGGCATGGTGCAACCCGATGAGGGCGAGATCTGGATCGATGGCACGCCCGTCCAGATTGCGTCCCCGCATGATGCCGTCAGGAATGGGATCGGCATGGTCCACCAGCGATTCATGCTGGTGCCGAACCTCACGGCGGTTGAAAACGTGGTACTTGGCATGCGCCAACCGCGCGCTCCGCTCCTGGACCTGTCCGACGCTCGAGATCGATTGATGGAGCTGGCGGCCGACTACCACCTCGAGGTCGAGCCCGACGTTCCGGTATGGCAGCTTTCGGTGGGGATGCAGCAGCGACTGGAGATTCTCAAGGCCCTGTATCGCGGCGCGCGGCTTCTCGTCCTCGATGAGCCCACCGCCGTATTGGCCCCCTCAGAGGTGACTCACCTGTTTCGGGTGATGCGCCTGCTGGTAGCGGAGGGGCGGGGGATCATCTTCATCAGTCATAAGCTGAGCGAGGTCAAGGAAGTCAGCGACCGTATCACCGTCCTTCGGGCTGGCCGCGTGACTGGTTCGATCGAAACGCCTGAGGCCACGGCTGCGGGATTGTCGGAGATGATGGTCGGGCGCCAAGTGTCCATCAGCCGCGTGAGTCCACCGTCAGTGGGCTCGACCGCCGTGCTTGAGATCGAGCGGGTGACCTGCCTCGGCGATCGGGGAACCGCGGCGCTTCGCGAGCTTTCACTCACTGTTCGCTCCGGCGAGATCGTCGGGGTGGCGGGCGTCGACGGCAATGGGCAGCGAGAGCTGGTGGAGCTGATCGCCGGCCTGCGCCCCACCGCAGATGGCCAGATCCTGATTGATGGCCAGCAGCCTCGCGACGTCTTGCAGCAGACCTCGATGCTGGGGTTCATCCCGGAAGATCGCCACCGCGAGGGCCTGGTCGAGGACATGACGGTGGCGGAGAACATCGTCCTGAAGATTCACGGTCGCGCACCGTTCACCGATCGTGGCTTGCTACGTTGGGGTGCGATCAACGCTCACGCCGAGGAGCAGATCGGAGTCTACGGGATCCGCTGCTCTGGCCCCTCGGCGCGCGCAAGTGCGCTTTCTGGTGGGAACCAACAGAAGGTCGTGATCGCGCGGGAGACGCAGGATGGTCCTCGCTTGCTCGTGGCGGCCCAGCCGACCAGGGGCCTCGATGTGGGAGCTGTCGAGGCCGTTCTGGCGCTGCTGCGGCAGCAGCGCGATCGCGGTGCTGCGATCCTGCTGATCTCCACGGAGTTGCCCGAGCTGTTGGCGGTCAGTGACCGCATCGTCGTTCTGCATGGCGGCGAGATCATTGGCGAAGCCCCACCGTCCGAGGATCATCTGGATCTGATTGGTCAGATGATGATGGGACACCGGCCAGTTACGGCAGTTGCTTGATGCGAGTCTCCGTCTCAAGTATCGGCGCCACCGTACGCGCGGCCGCGGTACCGGTCTTCGCGATCCTGGCGGCGCTCGCCGTGTCCGGGATCCTGATCCTGCTTGCCGGTGTGAACCCGTTGGACGCCTACGCCGCGATGGTCCAAGGTTCGGTTGGCAGTCCATCCGCCCTGGCGGTGACCGGGGTCCGCATGACCCCGATTCTTCTGACTGGGCTGGCTGTGGCCATCAGCTTCCGGGCCGGCCTCTTCAATATTGGCGGAGAGGGCCAGCTCTACCTCGGGGCTGCTGCGGCTTCCGCGATCGCACTGATTCCGATGGATGTGCCATCCGCGGTGCACATCGTGTTGGCCCTCGGGGCGGGCTTCGTGGGTGGAGCGGCGTGGGTCTTGGTGCCTGCCTATCTCCGCGCATTTCGTGGCGTCAGTGAGGTGGTCACGACTTTGATGCTGAACTTCGTGGGCATCATCGTGGTCAGCTACCTGGTTGACCCGTCATTCGGGCCGATGGGGGAGCGCGGTGCATCGTACGCTCAATCGGTTCCGATCCAACAGTCAGCCCGACTGCCCGTCCTCGCGGAGCGCACGAGCCTGCATGCGGGTCTGTTGCTTGGTATCGGCCTCGCCTTGCTGCTCTATGTCCTGATTCGGTTCACGCCCTTCGGCTTCCGCCTGCGGATGCTCGGCGCCAACCCGGTTGCGGCTCGGTTTGCGGGGGTGAAGAGCACGCGCGAGATGATGATGGTCATGCTGCTCAGCGGTGGCATCGCCGGCCTGGCGGGTGCCGTTGAGGTCATGGGCCTGAGGCATCGACTGTTTGACCATTTCTCGCCCGGGTATGGATATGACGGCATTGCGGTTGCGCTGCTCGCGGCCGCCAGTCCGATCGGGGTCATCGCCGCCGCCGGTTTCTTCGGTGCGCTTCGAGCCGGATCCAGCCTGATGCAGCAGGTCACCCGGCTCGAGGTTTCCATCGTCCTGATCATCCAGGCGCTAGCCATCCTGTTCGTCATCGCCGGGTTCTTCAGAAGCCGCATTTTGCGCATCGGCAAGCGCACACCAGTGCAGGCCTCGGGCGGGACCCATGATTGACGCAGGGATGCTGACCGACTGGGGAAGCGCCAGCATCCGGCTCGCCGCGCCGCTGGCGATCGTGGTCATCGGCGGCGTGTACGCCGAGCGCAGCGGGGTATTCAACATCGGCATGGAGGGGATGATGCTGGTTGGCGCATTCACTGGCGTTACGACCAGCTACTACCTCGAGCCTCACATGCCGGTGGAGCTTGCGGTACTCGCCGCCGCGATCGCTGCGATGCTGGCCGGGGCGCTCGCAGGGCTGGTCCACGCGTATCTCACCGTCTCGCGCGGTGCCAATCAGATCATCTCCGGAGTCGCGATCAATCTCGCGGCATTGGGCATCACCAATACGCTGCATCGAGCCGCGTTTGGTCAATCCGGACGCCAACGGGTCGCGGGGTTCCCGTCGATCGAGCTGCCGTTGTTGGGAGACATCCCGGTGCTCGGCGACGTCTTCTTCAACCAGTCGTTGGGCGTGTATCTCGCCTACGTGCTGCCGGTGGCCGCGTTGTTCATCATGTTTCGTACCACGTGGGGTCTCAGCATCCGCGCGGCAGGCGACGCGCCACCTGCGGTGGATACCGCCGGCTTGAGCGTGCCCCGAATCCGTTATGCCACGGTGCTCTTCAGCGGGGCGATGGCGGGACTGGGTGGAGCGGTCTTGGCGTTGGGGGCCGTCAGGTACTTCACTCCGGGCATGACCGCGGGCCGTGGGTTCATCGCCCTCGGCGCGATTATCGTGGGCCGCTGGAATCCTCTTCTGGCGGCCGCAGCCTGCTTGCTGTTCGGCGCGGCCGACGCCTTCCAGCTGCGTGCGCAGGCGCTTGGCTTAGGCATCCCCCACCACTTCTTCATGATGCTGCCCTACCTGTTGGCGATTGTGGCTGTTGCTGGGCTGATAGGGCGCACGATGCCTCCGACGCAGTTAGGCATTCCGTACCGCAGAGAGGAGTCAAGTGACTGACACTGCAGGCGCTCGAAGCGCCGTTCGTATGGCGGAGCTGACCAGGGTGGAGTACGAGCGCCGTCTGCCAGACGCCGTGGTGCTCCTTCCGGTGGGCTCCACCGAGCAGCACGGGCCCCACCTGCCATTGGGAACCGACGCGATTCAAGTGGAAGAGATCGCCGTCCGGGTGGCGGAGCGAGTTGGAGGGCTCGTCGCACCGACGCTTCCGTATGGCTACCGATCCGGCGCTCGCACCGGCGGCGGAGAGATCTTCTCAGGCACCACCAGCCTGAGCGCCGAGGCGCTCATCTACAGCGTCCGCGACATCCTCGTTGCGCTGATGCGGCACGGATCACGGCGCATCGTGGTGCTGGACGGCCACTACGAGAACTCGATGTTCTTGGAAGAGGCGATTCATCTCGCGCTCGCGGCCAGCGGGTCCAAGGCAACGGTGCTCAAGTTGCTGTGGGCTGATGCGATCGAGGACGACGTCCTCGACCGGGCCTACCCACAGGGTTTCCCAGGCTGGGCGCTCGAGCATGCCGCGCATCTCGAGACATCCACCATCGGGTTCCTGCGCCCGCATCTGCTGGATGAGTCGGCCATCCAGCCGTTCGAGGGAGAGCCATTTCCGCCGTACGACATCTACCCCCAGCCGGAGGGATTCGTACCAGCCACAGGAGTCCTTTCAGATCCTAGCCGCGCGTCGCCCGAGTCCGGCGTGACGCTTATTGATGGGACGGTCAACGGGCTTGTCCAGATCATCCACCAACGCTTCGGAACAGCAGAAAACAGGAGGAACCCATGAAGTCCAACATTCGGCACCGCCCGCCGTCGCTGATGGCGCTGGCTGCCAGCGTGATCGTGGCGATGGCGCTGGCTGCCTGCAGCGGCGACGCGGCCTCGCCAAGCGCCTCGACGGGCGACGGTAATGGCTCCGGCGATGGCAAGAAGGTCGCGGTGCTGTTCCCCGGCCTGGTCGATGACCAGTCGTGGAACCAAGCCGGCTACGAAGGCCTGCAGCAGGCTGAGGCGGATGGTATCGAGATCGCGAACACGGAGAACGCCAGCCAGGACCAGCAGGTCGAACTGTTCCGCAACTATGCGCAGGATGGCTTCAACGTCATCATCGGCCATGGCGGCGAGTACATGGATTCGGCCCTGCAGGTGGCCGAGGAGTTCCCGGACGTCGAGTTCGTGGTCACCAACGGCAACAAGAGCGCGGAGAACGTCACATCGCTCGCACTGAGCTACGGGGACATGGGCTACCTGGCCGGGGTCCTCGCGGCGAGCATGTCCGAGAGCGGACGAATCGGCGTGGTGGCCGGCGAAACGATTCCGATCGTGCAGGACGCGATGCGGGCGTACGAAGCTGGCGCGAAGCGCGTGAACCCCGACATCGAGGTGGTCGAAAGCGTCACCGGTGACTGGGCCGACGTGGCTCTCTCACGCGAAGCTGCGCTGGCGCAGATCGCGGACGGCGTTGACGTGCTGTGGCACGTGCTCGACGCCGCGGACGCGGGTGTGCTGAGCGCCGGAGAGGACGAGGGAGTCTATGTGATTGGTCTGTACGCGGATCAGAGTGCGTTGGCCCCCACCATGCACATTGGGGCGTCGCTGTCTGACGCCTCGGCAGTGATATATGAAGCCGCGACCGGCGAACTCAACGGAGAAGCGAACAAGGAGGGCGTTGCCGAGGGCGTCGTCAGCTTCGGTGCCTACTCCGACGAGGTTCCGGAAGACGTTCAAGCGGCGGTCAGCGAGGCCGAAGAGGCCCTTCGCAGTGGCGAGGCAGAGTACTGAGAAGTAACAGTAGAGGCCGTTGCGCATGGATCTGTCCATGCGCAACGGCACCCCGGAGGCGGTCATGACGCATCAGTTTCCCAACCAGAAATCATTCGGCTTTGCGGGCATTCCAACCTTCCTGCGCGTCCCGGTATCGGCCGAGTTAGGGGAGCTGGATGCCGACGTGGCCATCCTCGGAGTTCCCAGTGACGTTGGCTCTCCCTTCCTCCCCGGTTCGCGGATGGGTCCACGCGGGATTCGCGAGCACTCGCTCCGATTCGGAACCGAGGGCTACTACGACCATCGGGACGGACACACCTACCTGGCGCAGGAGCTGCAGGACCGGCGCATCGTCGACGTGGGCGACGTCGACGTGGCGCCGTCCGACGTAGGGGTGACGTTCGACCGTACGACCAGCGCGATGCGCTCGGTCCTCGCACGGGCGGCTCTGCCGGTCATCCTCGGCGGCGACCACGCCATCACCTATCCCATCGTTCGTGCCTACGACGAGCCGGTCCATGTCGTGCACTTCGACGCCCACATCGACTACTCGCCGTTCCAGCACGGCTTCATGCATTCCAACATGCACGCCTTTCGACATATCCGGCGCATGGAGCACGTCCAGAGCCTGACCCAGGTCGGCATCCGCAGTCTGCGCAACGGCCAGGACGCCATGGAGGACAGCCTGGCCGACGGCAATCGCATCATCGACATCGAGGAGTTCCGGGACGTGAACCCGCGCGGGATCGCCGAGATCCTGCCACCCGACGCGCCGGTCTACGTCAGCATCGATATCGATGTGCTCGACATGCCGCTGGTGCCCGGATGCGTGTCCGGCGAGCCGGATGGGCTGGCCTATGCCGAGCTGCGCGATGCGTTGGTGGCCCTCAGTGAACATACCAATATCGTGGGCTTCGATCTGGTCGAGGTGAATCCGGTGCTCGACATCGGCACGGGGGTGACCTCATACCTCGCGGCCCACACCATTCTCGAGTTCCTCGGCCACATCTGCGCTCAACCACGCTGGCAGGGACAGCGCCAGCAGCGGGCCGAAACGCGACGCCTCGCCGACAGTCAGCTGCGCGCTGCGGGGATCAATCCGGAGGGACACGCGAGGTGACCATGATCGTCGACACCCACATTCACCTGTATCGCACCAAGGACGACGGCGACGCGGCCAAGCGAGGCTACGAGATCTGGGAGTATGGCGAGGGCGGATCGCCGCTCATGGCAGATTGGCGCGGCGACGAGGAGGACGTGCTCCTCGCGATGGCCGAGGCCGGCGTTGCCTACGCGATTGTCACCAACATGCTCGATGACCCGAGCGCGCATGCCGATCCGGCCGCCGCTCTGATCAACTTCAACGAGTGGCTCTGCGACCTCACGCAGCGCCAGCCGACTCTCAAGGCATGCCTCGCCGTCGATCCGGCGCTCCTTCCGGTGCCGGACCTCGTCGAGCACGTGCGCCAGCTTGCCGCCGAGTACGGCGCGCTCGGCATCAAGCTCCATCCGCCGGTCCAGCGCCTGGATCTCGCGGACCGATCCCTGTGGCCCCTGTTCGAGCTATGCCAGGAGATGGGGCTGCGAGTCGTCTCCCATTCCGGCCCGAGCCCGAGCGGCCCGCAGTACGGCGAGCCGGATTCCTTCCGTCCGTTGCTCGAGGCGTTTCCTGAACTACCGATCGTGCTGGCCCACATGGGCGGCGCGGCGTGGCAGCAGCTGCCGAAGTTGGCCAACGATTATCCGCACGTCATGTTCGACTGCTGCGAGATCATCGAGTGGCTTGGGGCGAGCCGCGCCCCGGCACCGGAGCAGTTCGTGGAACTCATCCGCTCGGTCGGGGTCGACCGGGTGATGATGGGCTCGGACTTCCCGTGGTACGACATGGGTCACACCGTGACGCTCGTCAACGGCCTGCCAGGGCTCAGCGACGTCGAACGCCAGGCAGTGCTGGGCGGTAATGCGGCCCGATTCTTCGGTCTGCCCGCGTCACAGGCGGACTAGCCGGTTCCGCCCGACAGGCGCGGAACGGCTGTCGCGGGCGGCTCTTGGCCAAGGAGGAGTGAGTTGGCGGACGATATCAGTGGACAGCTGGATGCGACCAAAGTGCCGCGCTATGCCGGCATTGCCACCTTCGCCAGGTTGCCCCGCCTCGAGGATGTTGCTCGGTATGACGTCGCGATCATCGGGGTGCCATTCGACTCGGGGGTCACCTACCGTCCCGGCGCTCGTTTCGGCCCCGCGGCAATCCGCGAAGCCAGTCGCCTGCTTCGTCCGTACAACCCGGCTCTGGGCGTGCGCCCGTTCGACGACCAACAGGTCGTTGATGCCGGGGATGTGGCGGCGACCCCCTTCGACATCCCGCAGGCGCTGGCCAGCATCGAGCAACGCCTCGGCGCGATCCTCGCCGACGAGGCCAAGTTCGCGGTGCTGGGTGGCGATCACACGGTCGCACTTCCGGCGCTGCGAGCGCTGCACAGGCAGCACGGGCCGGTGGCCCTCGTCCACTTCGATGCGCACCTTGACACCTGGGACACGTACTTCGAAGCGCCCTACACACACGGAACCCCGTTCCGTCGGGCGTTCGAAGAAGGACTCTTCCAGAGAGACCAGTGCGTTCACGTCGGGACGCGAGGCTCGCTGTATGCGCCAACTGACCTTGCGGATGACAGCGCGATGGGCTTCGAGGTCATCACCGCAGACGAGGTCGGCCGGGCCGGCGTGGCAGACGTAGCCAGTCGCATCCGTACGCGGCTCGGCGAGCGGCCAACCTACATCTCGCTCGACATCGACGTCCTGGATCCGGCGCACGCACCGGGGACAGGCACCCCCGAAGCCGGAGGCATGTCAGCTCGCGAACTGCTCGGGATCCTGCGCGGACTCGAGGGGCTGAGGCTCGTGGGTTGTGACGTGGTGGAGGTCGCGCCCGCGTATGACCATGCCGAGATCACCGCCGTGGCGGCGGCCAATGCCATGTACGAGCTGCTGTCCATCATGGCGTTGGACGGCGGCACCCGCAGCGGCGCCGAGCAGGAGGGTAGCAAGTGAAGCTGCGCTGGCTGCGTCGCCTCGTGCGTCGCCGTCCTGCTGGACGGTGGCGAGAGTTCCGGCTGGGCACGGAGCCACCCGCCACGTCAGGGGTGGTGATGCTGGCCGCTCCCCGGGTATTCTGGATCAACGCATCCGCGGACATGGGTGCCGAAGTTCGGGCGGCAATCTTGGCGCCGTCTGCCGAGACAGCCGATGCGCTGCGGGCGCGAACGGTATGGATCTGGTGGCATCCGTGCAGCGAGGCGACAGCGCAGCGCTGGTCTCGCTACCTGCGTGAGCGCATTCGGCCGATGCCGGTTGGGCCTCCGTCCGAGGTCGAGCTGATCCACTGAGTCCTGCCGCCTGCGCGGCGATGGGCACCCGGAGCAGGTGCAGCCGCCGCCCTGCCGGCCGATCGCCTGATTGGCGGCGCCGCGACGGTTCGCTTCCCCGCAGCGCGACCGACCTTGATTGAGGCCGCCAGCACCGGCGCCACTTGGCGCACCTGCACCGCACGGGCGACATGCACGTAGGCCTCGGTGACCTTGGAGCTGGTGTGGCCCAGCCAGACCCGCACTATATCGAGGCTGCTGCCGGACTCGATCAGGAAAGTGGCCAGTCCATGGCGCAGGCGGTGGTGAAGGGTTCAACAATCCCAATCACGCGGCCCAGCGATACTCGTGGATCAGACCGCCGAGCACGTCCCTTCGTTCGACCGGCATTCGGGTTTTCCCCCGGACC
>Ga0136633_1001685_pt1 | contig 16038 bp, 15 predicted proteins | sample AntDrymeUQ832206_2_FD_105494 | JGI IMG/M metagenome (GOLD analysis project Ga0136633, IMG submission 105494) | Polar desert sand microbial communities from Dry Valleys, Antarctica - metaG UQ83 (22.06) | ecosystem: Environmental > Terrestrial > Soil > Desert | place: Antarctica: Dry Valley...
AGGTCACCCTCGACGCCGCCGGTGACCCCAACGCCCAGTTCGTCTTCATGATCGGCTCGACCCTGAAGACCGCGTCGGCGAGCTCGGTGCGGCTGATCAACGGAGCCTCGCCGTGCAACGTGTTCTGGCAGGTCGGTAGCTCCGCGACCCTCGGCACCACCACCGCGTTCGCCGGCAACATCCTCGCGCTCACCTCGAGCACGCTCGACAACGGCGCCACGGTGCAGGGCCGCGTCCTCGCCCGCAACGGCGCGGTCAGGCTCGACACGAACACCATCACGCGCCCGGCCTGCGCTGCGCAGGCCGACGGCGGCACGACCGGCGGAGGCGACGGCGACGGGACCGGCGGCGGCACGACCGGCGGCGACGGGACCGGCGGCGACGGCACGACCGGCGGAGGCGACGGCGACGGGACCGGCATCGCCGAGGGCAACGGAACCATCACGCCGAGCGGCGGGCCCCCCCGCATCGCCGGGCCGCGGCTCTGTGTGAAGGCGCCGTTCTGGGCCCGGGTCCGCGGGGCCAGCATCGCCAGCGTGACGTTCTCGGTCGACGGCAAGCGTCGCAGCAGGGTGCTGGCCAAGCCCGGGCGCACGGTCTTCGTCCTGCTCATCAAGCCGATGCAGCAGACCGGCACGTTCCACCGTGTGACGGCACGGGTGCGCTTCAACGCGGCCAGCGCCCGTAGGCCGAAGACATTGCGGCTGGCCTATCAGCGTTGCGCGAACGCTTCCGCCGCCGTCACCCCCCAGTTCACCGGGTGAGGCCGGCGCTGGTGGCGTCTGGGGTGGCGTGCCTGCTCGGGTTCGCCGCCCCGACCGCGAGGGGGGAGGTGCTCTCCGACGAGCGCACCAAGACGCGCTATGCCAACGCGGTGAAGCGCGCCCCGGTTTTCGAACGTCGCTCCGCCGGCAGCCGGGTGGTCGGTCGTCTGCGCTTCTACAACGAGGACGGATCGCTCGAGACCTATCTGGCCCTCGCGCGCCGCTCCGACGAGGTCGGCAGCACCTGGGTCAGGATCCGGCTGCCCGCGCGGCCGAACGGGGGAACCGGATGGGTACGGGTCGAGAACCTCGGGCCGCTGTTTCTCGTGCAGACGATGCTGCTCGTCGACCGTCGGGCGCTCCGGGCCACGCTCTTCCGGCGCGGTGCGGCCATCTGGACGTCGCGGATCGGCGTGGGCGCCGCGAGCACTCCGACGCCCGCCGGCCGCTTCTGGATCCGGTCGCGCCTTCGCAACCTGGGCGGCGGCACGGTCTACGGGCCGTGGGCGTTCGGAACGGCCGCCTACTCGGTGCTGTCGGACTGGCCCGGCGGCGGAGTGATCGGCATCCACGGCACCGACGAGCCATGGCTTATCCCCGGCCGTCCGTCCCACGGCTGCATCCGGGTGCCCAACCGCAAGGTTCGGCGGCTGGCCCGGCTCATGCCGATCGGGACCCCGGTGCGCATCGTGTGAGTGCGGAAGTTCTCGCTCTTTGCGTGTATTTCGTGCGCAAGAGGGGGCGAAGCCGTGCGTTGATGTTCCTAGGCCATGCGAACGACGATGGCGGGGGACAACGGAACAAGGCCGGGCCGGTCGGTAGTGCGCTCGGGCGCGCAGGCCCAGCAGCTCGTCCTCGACGTGCTGCGCGAGCATGCCGAGTCGTTGCTGCGGGTGGCTCGCCGCCACTCGCTGTGTGCCGACGACGCCCAGGACGCCTATCAGCGAGCGGTCGAGATCTTTCTGCGCCATGCGCGGACGCTCGATGCCGCCGACGCTCACAAGTGGCTGCACACCGTCACCAAGCATGAAGCGATGCGGGTGCGCGCCCAGCGCTCGCGCAACGTCACCGGTGACGACGTGGACTTCGACGGGCACGTGGCAGGCGCGCTGCCGACCCCCGATGAGCAGCTTGCCTCGTTCGACCTGCTCACGCAGTCGGCCGAGGCGCTGCAGCGCCTCAAGCCCCAGGAGCTGCGCGCGTTGTGGCTCAAGGCCCAGGGGCACAGCTATCAGGAGATCGCCGAGATCACCCAGTGGTCGTACACGAAGGTCAATCGTTGCCTGACCGAGGGCCGGCGCAGCTTCCTGAATCGCTACGCGGAGATCGGATCGGGCGCTGAGTGCCGGCGCTGGGAGGCTGTGCTCTCGGCGGTGGCTGACGGCGAGGCCACGGCGCGCGACCTGGCCGCCGTGCGGCCGCACCTGCGCCACTGCCCGGCCTGCCGCGCCCACGTCCGCGACCTGCGCGAGACCACCCGCCGGGTCGCCGCCCTGCTGCCGGTCCCGGTCGCCGCGGAGACGGTCGACCACGGCAGCCTGTTCGCCCGGCTCCACGACGCGCTGTTCTCCACCGTGCAGGAAAGGGCCGTGGCCACCGCGACCAAGCTGCAGGCCGGCGTTGAGGTCGCGCTGCCCGGCAAGCTCGCTGTCGTGGCAGCGAGCGCTGCAGCCATCGGCGGCGGCGTCGCGGTCGAGCAGGCCGTCACCGATCCGCAGCGCGCCACGGCTCGTCCCGCGGCGGTCCGGAAGGCGCCCGCGCCGCGGCCGGCCCCGGTTGTCCAACCGGATGCGCCGGCGCCCTCCGCGGCGACCCCGGCATCTGCGCCGGCGCCCCGTCCGGCCTCGCGGCGGGTCGTCGCCCGGCGAACGACGAAGACGGAGTTCGGGCTCGCCAAGGACAGCGCGAAGACCTCGTCGGCCGAGTCGACCGCCGCGCGCGAGTTCTCCCAGCCTGAGCCCAGCGCCGCGCCGCCCGCGACTGTCGCCTCGTCGCCGGAGACAATCGAGCCCGCCCCGACCACTGCCGAGCAGACCGCAACAGCGGAGTTCGGCGGCTGAATCGCGCCGCTGTCCTGAGCTCTGGGCCACAGTGGCCCCGAGGGCATGACGGAGCCGAAGCGTTTTGTCGGAGGACGCGGGAAGAAGGCGGTTCCCGGGGCGTTTGCCGTCCGACCCCCCGCCTACCTTCCGCCCAGTTCCAACGTTCCCCAAGGACCAGAGGGAGCCTCGTCATGCCGCTCTGCTTCATCGAACCCCAGGACGCCATCCGCGTCATCGCCGAGTCGGTCGGTCGCGAAGCCCGCAGGCAGCTGCTGGGCGAGATCGTGCGCGCATGGGTCGACGAGATCCCCGAGACCGAGCTCGAGTCGCATTACGCCAAAGCGATCGCCGACCTCGACGAGCACGACCTCTCGATGCTCGCGGCGTGGCATGCGTCGCTGGAGGTGGGTCAGCCCATCGCCAACCGCGACTTTCTCGTCACCGTCTTCTCGAGCCTGGGTGACAACCGCCGCGAGGCGCTCAAGATCGCCGCGGGGTTCCGCGGGGAGGAGGCGTTCGACGCCGGCGTCGCCGAGGAGCAGGCGCTCGACACCGTCCTGCCTCACTTGTCGCGTGAACGTGCGACCGAGCTGGCCGCCGAGTGCCTCGAGCTCTACCTCTGGGACCGGCTGGGCTGCGACAACTGAAGCGCCGCATCGAGCTCGGCGATCGCCTGCTCGGTGTCCTGAAACCACACTGTGCGTAGGCCCATCGCCGCCGCCGCGGCGATGTTGGGCTCGAGGTCGTCGACGAACACGCACACCTCCGCCGGCAGGCCGAGGCGCGCGAGCGTCAGCGCGTAGATACGCGGGTCGGGCTTGCGCAGAGCCACGCGGGAAGAGTCGACGACAACGTCGAAGAGCTCGTCCGGCTCAGCGGGCAGCATCGCTCGCCATCGCGGCTCCCATTCGCGCACGTTGTTGGTCAGCAGCGCCAGCCTCATGCCCCGCTCGGCCTTCGCCCGAGCCAGACACTCGACCATCGGCGTGTTGACCTCGAGCCCCGCGAAGAAGTGCTCGGCAAACGTCGCCATGGGCACGGCTCGTCCGAGGTCCGCCTCGATCTCGGCGCCGATCGCCGCGAGGAACTCCGCCTCGGAGACCTCCCCGCGCTCCATCGGGAACAGCGGGTTCTCGCCGTTGCGCTCGGTGATCCGCCGCATCGCCGCGCCGAGCGACTCCAGCGGGACGTCCGCGCGCTCCTGGAAGCGGTTGAACGAGCCCAGCAGGGGAGAGGTGAGCACGCCGCCCCAGTCGCTGATGATCGCCTGGATCGCCGGGGCGCCGGTCATTCCAGGCGGCGCAGGACGTCGTAGCGGCCAACGCCCTCGAGCCCGTTCATCCGCCAGCGGAAGAATGCGCAATCCAGGCGCAGACGACCGAGGTCGAGCGACGTTCCCGCCACCACCTCGCCGGCCACCCTGAGCGCGAACTCGTCATCGGGCGTCACGTAGAGCTCGAGGCCGGCGGCGCGCTGGCGCTCCTGCGCGTCGTAGGTGGTCGATAGCCGCGGTTCACCGACCTCGCGCACCTCGTCGCCGGTCAGCACGAAGGCCGACGTCTGCTCGTCCGCGTGGCTCTTGGCCTTCGCGGAGCGGATTGCCACCGCGCTCAGGGCATGCTCGTCGTCGAACCAGGCACTGATCGTGCGCGCCAGGATCATGCGGTCCCAGTCGGGCGCGCCCCAGGAACGGCCGCGCTGGCCCATGCCCGTAAACGGCCGGCCGCCGACGGTCCCGCGGACGCGGCAAACGTGGTCGTTGCCCTCCATGCCCCCGGCCGCGGCGGCTGACGAGTCTGCCGCCAGGACGATCGGGGCTCCGACGCTCCTGAACTCCAGGTCGAACCCGACGTCACCGGCTAAGCGCACCCGCCAGAGACGGTCGGGCTCGACGGTCTCGGTGCTCAGCCCGGCGGCGCTGACCTGCTCCCACTGGTCGCCAGGCGTCCCGTCGCCGTCGGCCTGGACGGCGACAGGCTCGCCGTCGCGGAAGACCAGGACCAGGCCGCTGGCACCGCCCTCGGAGAGTCCCAGGCGGGCGACGCCGCAGACCTCGCCGGTCTCGTCGGCGAACGCGTAGGTCAGCGCGTCGGAGAAGCCGCTGCCGCCGTCGAGCTGAGGCGCATCGGGTGCCGCGCTCACGGAAGGCGGGGCGGGTCGCGGGGGTCCTCGTGGGCGGTGCCATCGATGTCGTAGTCCGGGGGAGCCGGTCCTCTCCCCGGACGCGTCCCGCCGGCCTGAGCCCACGCCCCGACGCGCATCGCGCCGCGCCGGGCCAGCCGCGCGACCAGCGCGCGGCGCACGATCGCTCGCGTCGGAGGGGCGATGAGAAAGAGGCCGAGCGCGTCGGTCACGAACCCCGGAGCGAGGCCCAGGGCGCCGCCGACGATCACCAGCGCGCCGTCGAGCACCTCGCGGGCGGGCGGCCGGCCCTCCTCCAGCGCCTGGGTGAAGCGCAGCCAGACGAGCCGGCCCTGCGAGCGCATGAGCCACGCGCCGACGATCGAGTCGACGATCAACAGCCCGACGGTCGGCAGGATGCCGATGGCCTGACCGACCTGGAGGATCACGTAGATCTCCAGGATCGGCATACCGACAAAGAGCAGGACGAGGAGCGGCAGCAGCACGGGCGGGGAAGCGTACGCGTCTACACTTGCTCGCGATGGCCACCGCTGAAGAAGTCGAGGATGCGCTCACCAACGTGATCGATCCCGAACTGGGGCTCGACTTCGTCGAGCTTGGGCTGATCTACGGCATCGACGTCGACGACGGTCACGTGAAGGTGACCTTCACGCTGACCACGCCAGCGTGCCCGATCGGGCCCCAGGTGGCCGAGCAGATCGACGAGTTCGTGTCGGAACTCGAGGGCGTCAAGAGTGTTGAGTCAGAGATGATCTTCATTCCGCCCTGGTCCCCGGACAAGATGTCCGAGGACGCCAAGTTCGCTCTCGGTTACTGACGCGACTCGCTCGATGAAGACGCTCGCTCTGCTCGCGGCCGCCGTTGCTGGGCTGGTCCCGGTCGCGACGGCGGCCGCGGCCGATACCGCCCCGGCGACGGGGCGGCTGCTCGTGTTGCTCGACGCCCCGGTCGGTGGCGCCGTCGCCTCGGCCGCTGCGGCGCGCGCGGTGATCGCGAGCACAGGGGTGCGCCGCAGCGGTCACAGCGCGCCGCAGATCGGGCTCGTCACGATCCGCCCGCGCCCGGGTGAGAGCCTGTCGGCGGTCGCCCAGCGGCTGCGTGCCGACCCGCGGGTCACGTCGGTCGAGCTCGAGCGGCGCTCCACCCTGCGCGAGATCCCTGACGATCCCGCCCTCGTCGCCCCGGAGACCGCCGAGGGCACGCCGCCCGGCACGGTCGCGCAGTGGTGGGCTGCCCGTCAGTTCTTGCCCGAGGCGTGGGATCTCAGCCATGGCGACGGCGCCCTGGTCGCCATCATCGACCAGGGGATCGACGGCGGCCACCCGGAGTTCGCCGGGCGCATCCGCGACTCGATCGACCTCGACGACGACCCCGGCTCGGGCCCCCCGCTCACCGACCAGAACGGCCACGGCACGCACGTGTCCTCGATGGCCTGCGCGGCGGCCGGCAACGGCATCGGCATCGCGGGGGCCGGCTACGGCTGCTCGTTGCTGGTCGTCAAGTCCGACCTGACCGACTCGAGCATCGCCAGCGGGATCGTCCAGGCCGCCGACCGCGGCGCCCACGCGATCAACATGTCCTTCGGGCAGGACGGCCGGACGCGCGAGGCGGTCCCTGACGCCCAGAAGCGGGCGATCCGGTACGCCTTCGAGCGCGACGTCGTGTTGGTGGCGGCGGCTTCCGACGCGCCCGTCACCGAGCAGGGCGATCCCGCCAACGTCCTGCAGCCGACCGGTACAGGCCCGCAGCTGGGCTCGGGCCTCGGGCTGTCCGTCACGGCTGCCGACTTCGACGACCGCCGCGCCCCGTTCGCCGGGTTCGGCACGCAGATCTCGATGGCCGCCTACGGCACGTTCCGCTATCGGCCCGCCGTGCCCAGCGGTCCGCCCGGGCTTCTGGGCGCGTTCCCGGCCACCGCGAGCGAGATCGAGAACGACTGCAAATGCCGGACGACGTTTCAGGGCGACACGCGCTTCGCCTTCCTCCAGGGAACGTCGATGGCCGCGCCGATGGTCGCTGCGGTCGCCGCCATGATGCGCGTCGCCAACCCCGATCTGCGCGCGCGAGAGGTCATCCGGCTGCTCGAGCAGACCGCGACCCGCCCGCCCGGCACGGGCTGGAATCAGGAGCTCGGCTGGGGAATCCTCAACGCCGGCGCGGCGCTGGCGTCGGCCAAGGGCGTTGACCGCACGCGCCCGGTCTCGCGGCTCATGGCGCCTTCGCGCGTACGTGGAAGCCGGGGCTTCGTGCTGCGGTGGACGGGCCGCGACCCGGCGCCTGCGGGCGTGGCCACGACGGGAATCGCGCGTTTCGAGGTCTGGCGCTCGTTCGACGGCCGCCCGGCCAAACGCATCGCGGTGACCACAAAACGCCGCATGGTGCTGCGCGGAACGCCGCTTCACACCTACGCGTTCTTCACCCGGGCCATCGACAACGCCGGCAACCGCGAGCGGCGCCCCGCGCGGCCCGACGCGCGCACCCGCGTGCTCAGGCCGTAGGGGCGGCGCTCGCTCGCTAGCGGGCCGCCAGCGCGACCAGCTCGTCGAGCGCGGCGGTGAGGCCTTCGGCGAAGCGCTCGATGTCGGGCATCGCGTCGAAGTCGCCGAGTAGCCCGAAGTTCAGGCCGCCGTTGTAGGACATGATCGCGATCGCCAGCCCGTGGTCCTTGGGCAGGAACGCGACCGGGAAAACGTCGAGCATCTCGCGGCCGCGCACGTAGAGCGGGAACTGGGGGCCGGGGACGTTGGTGACGATGAGGTTGAACAGCCGCGTCGAGAAGTTGACCCGCGCGGCCTGGGCGAGGATCGTCGGCGGGGCGAAGTTCTGCACGCCGGCCAGCACCTCGGCGCCGACGGCCTGCTTGGACTCCTTGAGGCCGTCCATCGCCTCGCGGACGACGGCCAGCCGCGCGACGGGATCGTCGACGTAGACCGGCAGCGGCGCCCGCATCGCCGCGATGCGGTTGCCGAGCTGGCCGTGCTCGTGCTCGGCGCGGATCGAGACGGGCACCAGCGCGCGCATCTCCAGGCCCTCGGTGCGCACGCCGCGGTCGCCCAGCCACTCGCGGAGCGCGCCGCTGACCACGGTGAGCACGACATCGTTGACCGTTCCGCCGAACGCGTTCTTGACCGCCTTGAAGTCCGCGAGCTCACAACGCACGCCGGCGAAGCGCCGGTGCGGGCCGATCTCGACGTTCAACGGCGTGGGCGGCGCGGGGTTCATCCCCGCCCAGACGATCTCGCCGAGGCCCTCCGCGGCGTCGCGGGCCTGGGCGAGGGTCTCCTGCGGGCGGGTGAGCGCCCCGAGCGCGCCGGCAGCCAGGCCGATCCCCGTGCGGGCGAGGCCCGTCATCCCGCCCGCGACCAGCTCGGCCGAGGAGGGCTCGGGCGCCGGGGTCCACGCGGCGAGGCCGTCGGTCTCTTCGCCGAGGTCGCGCGGCGTCGGCTCGAGGTCGAACATCACGGTCGCCAGGTCGACGCCGCTGACGCCGTCGATGAGCGCGTGATGGGTCTTGGAGATCATCGCCAGCCGGTCGCCCGAGAGGCCCTCGACGAGCCACACCTCCCACAAGGGCTTGGTGCGGTCGAGCTGCTGGGACATGATCCGCGCGGCCAGCCGCATGAGCTGGGTCTCGGAGCCGGGCTGCGGCAGCGCGGTCTGGCGGACGTGGTACTCGAGGTTGAAGTCCGGGTCGTCGATCCACAGCGGCCGCCCGCCCGTGTGGTGGGCAAGCTTCTGGCGGTAGCGCGGGACGAGATGCAGCCGGGCGCGCAGGCCGTCGAGAAACTCGTCGAACGGCGGGGGAGGGCCTTCCAGGATCACCACCGCGCCGACGTGCATGTGCGACGTCGGGCCCTCGTTCGCCAGGAACGAGGCGTCGATGGCAGACAGTCTCTCCAGGTGCTGTTGGGCCACTGCGTCTCACCCTAACCGCTGAAGGGTGACGGCAAAACGCCCTTGCATGGCGCGGCGATCAATCGCACGCGCCGCCACATCAAGGGGTCTGACGCCTAGTTCGCCCATTAAGGGGTCTGACGCCTAGTTCGCCTCGCTAACTAGGCGTCTGACCCCCCTGAGGGTGGTTGAGGGTGTTACTTCGAGGTGTGGCCGACGCCGGTCAGGACTTCGCGGACGCGCGCGGGGCCTGAAGTGGCGGGGTCGAGCGGGGGCGTGGGGCCACCCGCGCCCTCGCGCATGCCGTCGATGAGCTCGAGCAGAGCCTCGGCTGCGGTGTGGCGCGGGGTCCAACCCAGCTCGGTCCGGACCCGCTCGGTCGACATGACCGGGACGCCGAGGCCGAGGTCGACCCAGCCCGGCTCGGTCGGCTGGAGGTGCGCCCACCATGTCGCGGCGGCCGCGCCCCGCAGCAGCGCGCGGGGAATGGGGACGGGACGGGCGCCGAGGATGCGCCCGAGCTCAGCGGGATCGAGCACCGGGCCGGCGGCGACGTTGTACGCGCCGCGGGCGTCGTCGTCGAGCAAGGCGAGACGGTAGGCCTCGGCAGCGTCGTCGCGGTGGACGGCCTGGAAGACCAGTCGGTCGTGTGCGGGGATAACCGGGATCAGGCCGGGACGCAGGAGGAACGACGGCAGGAACGGGCCGGCGAACAGCCGCCGGATGCCCGATGCGGCCTCGCGGCCGAAGATCAAGCCCTTGCGCAGCCGCACGATGCGCAGCTCGGGATGCGCGCGCTCGAACGTGTCGAGCATGGCCTCGACCGCCGCCTTGTGGCGGGAGTAGAACGAGCTAGGGATCCCGCCGGCGGGCCACGACTCGTCCACGGCGCGGTCCTTCGGCCCCTCCGAGTAGGCGCCGACCGAGGAGGCGTAGAGGATCCGCGGCACCGCAGCCTTCGCGGCGGCCTCGAAGACCCGGCGGCTGCCGTCGACGTTCGTCTCCCGGGTCACGGACTCATGGCGCGACGGCTGGATCAGCCACGCGAGGTGCACCACGGCGTCGCTGCCGCGCAGCAGCGGCACGAGGTCGGCCGTCGTGACGTCAGCGGTTTCCCAACGGGTCTTCGGCAGCGTCAGCTCGGGGCGCCGGCGCGCAATCCCGATCAACTCCGTGACCGCGGGCTCAGCGGCCAGCCGCCGCATGAGCGCAGTGCCCACGTTGCCGGTCGCTCCGGTCACGGTTACGCGCATGGCAAGCGCATGCCCGATGATGGAGGCTGTCAATCGACCGCAAGAGGCCGTTATGTCCTGGGATTTCTCCACCGACCCCGAATACGCCGCGCAGCTCGAGTGGGCTGACGCGTTCGTCCGCGAGCACCTGTGGCCGCTCGAGACGCTGTTCCTGCACGGCGATCTCGACATGGCGCAACTCGATCGGGCCATCGAGCCGCTCAAGGACGACGTCCGCGCTCGCGGGCTCTGGGCGACCCACCTACCGCCCGACCTCGGCGGGCAGGGCCACGGCCAGGTCAAGCTCGGACTGCTGCACGAGATCCTCGGGACCTGCGTAATCGCGCCGCTGGCCTTCGGCAACTCCGCGCCCGACTCGGGCAACTCCGAGGTGCTGGCGATGGCCGGCACGCCCGAGCAGAAGGAGCGCTGGCTCGAGCCGCTGCTCGCCGGCGACATCCGCTCGGCGTTCTCGATGACCGAGCCGCACACCGCCGGCTCGGACCCGACGCTGCTGCAGACCCGCGCGGTCCGCGACGGCGACGACTACGTCATCAACGGGCGCAAGTGGTTCTCCTCCAACGCGACGATCGCCGACTTCCTGATCGTCATGGTGGTCACCGACCCGGAGGCCCGCCGCCACCAGCGCGCGTCGATGATCATCGTCCCGGTCGACACGCCGGGCGTGAACATCCTGCGCGACGTCCCGACGATGGAGCACCCGATCGGTCACGAGGACGCCCGCTACGGCGGTCACGCAGAGATTGTCTACGAAGATGTCCGCGTCCCTGCCACCAACCTGCTGGGCAACGAGGGCGAGGGCTTCTTGATCTCCCAGCACCGCCTGGTTCCCGGCCGCATTCATCACTGCATGCGCTGGCTGGGGCAGTCGCGCCGCGCGTTCGACATGCTCTGCGAGCGGGCATTGTCGCGCGAGGCCCATGGCAGCACGCTGGCCGAGAAGCAGTCCGTGCAGAACTGGATCGCCGACTCCGCCGCCGAGATGCAGGCCGCGCGGCTGATGACGCTGCGCGCCGCGTGGGTCATGGACACCCAGGGCGCGTCGGCGGCGCGCGAGGATGTTGCGCTGATCAAGTTCTACGGCGCCAAGGTAATGCACGACGTCATCGACCGCGCGATCCAGGTGCACGGCGCTCTCGGCTACTCCGGCGACCTGCCGCTCGAGCGCATGTACCGCTTCGCGCGTTCGGCACGGATCTACGACGGGCCCGATGAGGTGCACCGCATGTCGGTGGCCAAGCGGATCCTGCGCGGCTATGAGCCCCGCGAGGTGCCCAGCGAGCACGTCCCGACGAACCTCGACGAGGCACGGCAGCGGTTCGCGCACCTGCTCGAGGCGGTGACCTCCAACGACTGAATCCAGGCCGCTTCTGCTCGCGGTGGCAGTGGCCCTGGTGGGCTGCGGCGGCGAGGCGGGCGCGCCGGAATCGCAGGCCGCCGCGCGGGCCGACCGCTTCGATGGCGCGCGGGCTCACCGCGAGCTGGTGCGCCAAACCGAGTTGGGGCCGCGTCCGGCTGGCTCGGCGACGCTACGACGACTGGCGAAGCAGTTGCAGGACCGTCTGCCGCGCGGGCGTCAGGAGGCGGTCGGCGGCGGCCTGTCCAACGTGGTCGGATCGCTTCCTGGCCGGGGCAAGGCGATCGTCGTCGCCGCCCACTACGACACCAAGGACATCCCGGGCTTCGTCGGCGCCAACGACGGCGCGGGCGGGACCGCGGCGGTCCTGGAGATCGCCCGCGTCATGCGCCGCACTACTCGCCCCGCGAGCGCTCCGCCGCTGCGCTTCGTGTTCTTCGACGGCGAGGAGGCGCCCGCCGACGGCCAAGACTTCTACGCGACGGCGCTGCGTGGCTCGAAGGCCTACCTCAAGCGCCACCGGGCCGAGGTCCGGGCGGTGGTCCTGCTCGACTTCGTGGCCGACAAGGACCTCAGCCTGCCCCGCGAGGCCGGCTCGGACCCAGCGCTGTGGGAGCGGCTGCGGGCGGCCGCGCGCCGAGCCGGCGTCGGCCGTCACTTCCCCAACGAGACCCGCGCCGAGATCCTCGACGACCACACGCCGTTCGCCCGTGCTGGAATCCCGGCGATCGACCTCATCGACTTCGATTACCCCTACTTCCACACGCTCGAGGACACCGCCGACAAGACCTCTGCTCGCAGCCTCGACGTCGCGGGGGAGGCCGTGGTCGAGCTTCTCCGCAGCTGGCGCTGACGCCGTCGGGCGGTCGCCCCCCCCGTATCAGGGGGATGAGGCCGCCAAAGGGGTGGCGGGGAGCGAGGCTTACACTGAGACCCATGGCCGTCGAGAAACTTCTCCTCGCGGCGCCCCGGGGCTACTGCGCCGGCGTCGACCGGGCCGTGCAGACCGTCGAGCGCGCGCTCGAGCTGCACGGGGCGCCCGTCTACGTCCGCAAGGAGATCGTCCACAACAAGCACGTGGTCGAGCAGCTGCGCGAGCGTGGCGCGATCTTCATCGACGAGCTCGACGAGCAGATCCCCGAGGGAGCGATCACCGTCTTCTCGGCCCACGGAGTCTCGCCCGCCGTCCACGCCGACGCTGAGGCGCGCGGGTTGCGGACCATCGACGCGACGTGCCCGCTGGTGACCAAGGTCCACCGCGAGGTCGTCAAGTTCGCCGGGGAGGGCTACACGATCGTGCTCATCGGCCACGCCGGCCACGAGGAGGTTGAGGGCACGATGGGGGAGGCGCCCGCCCACACCGTGCTCGTCGAGACCGAGGCCGACGTCGATGCGCTCGTGGTGGCTGACCCGGACCGCGTCGCCTACGTCTCGCAGACGACGCTCTCGGTCGACGAGACCACCGCGATCATCGCTCGCCTGCGCGATCGCTTTCCCAACATCACCGGGCCGCGAACCGACGACATCTGCTACGCGACGACCAACCGCCAGGCTGCCGTCAAGGCCATGGCGACGGAGTGCGATCTCGTGCTGGTCATCGGCTCGCAGAACTCGTCTAACTCGCAACGCCTGGTCGAGGTCGCCCGCGACCTGGGCACCGACGCCTATCTCATCGACAACGCCCGGCTCGTCGAGGAGACCTGGCTCGAGGGCAAGCGCGTCGTCGGCATCTCGTCAGGGGCCAGCGCCCCGGAGGAGCTCGTCGACAGCCTGGTCGCGTTCTTCCGCGCGCGCGGCGTGCAGGACGTGTCGGAGTTCGAGGTCGTCAAGGAGGACGTGCGCTTCATGCTGCCGAAGCCGATCCGCCTGGCGATGGCCGAGAAGTCCGCGGCTCAGCCAGCCAGCGCCTGATCTCCTCGTCGTGCTCGCCGAGCCCGGGTGGCGGCAGCCGCACGGTCGCGGGCGTCTCCGACAGCCCGTAGGGCGGCCGCACCGTGCCAACGCCGCCGGTGACGTCCACCGGCGCCAGCCCAATCTCTTCTGCGAAAGCGAGTGCCTGCGCCACGTCGTGCACCGGGCCGGCGGGCACGCGCGCGGCCCGCAGGCGCTCGACCCACTCCGCCACGGGCTGCGTGGCCAGCCGTGGCGCCAGCTCAGCGCCCAGCGCGTCGCGGTGGGCGGCGCGCGCGTTGTTGCTGATGAAGCGTTCGTCGTCGGCGAGCCCGGGTGCGCCCAACGCAGAGCACAGCGAGCGGAAGATCGCGTCGTTGCCGCAGGCGATCACCAGCTCGCCGTCAGCCGCCGCGAACGTCTCATAGGGCGTGATGGACGGGTGACGGTTGCCCGACCGCTGCGGCACGCGCCCCTCGTTGAGGACGGCCGAAGCCTGATTGGTCAGCGCGGCCAGCGCGCTCTGCATCAGCGACACGTCGACGTGCTGTCCGCTGCCCATCCGCACCGCGGCGAGGATGCCGATCGCCGCGTGGAGACCGCAGATCACGTCGGCCAGCGGAGCGCCGACCTTCAGCGGCGGTCCGTCCGGCTCGCCGGTCACCGACATCCAACCGGCCATCGCTTGCGCGAGCAGGTCATAGCCCGGCATCGACGCATCCGGTCCGAACGCGCTGACCGAGCAGGTCACCAGCCGTGGGTTGGCCACGCGCAGCGCATCGAGTCCGAGGCCCCAGTCCGCCATGAGCCCAGGTCGAAACGACTCGACGAGCACGTCCGCCCGCAGCGCCAGCTCACGGGCCAGCATCCGGTCGGCCTCGTCGTTGAGGTCCAGGGTCATCGAGCGCTTGTTGCGGTTCAGGGCGAGGTAGTAGCTCGTGCCCCACGCTCGCGTGTCATCGCCGCCCTCCGGCCGTTCCACCTTGATGACGTCGGCCCCGAGGTCGCCCAGGATCATCGTCGCCAGCGGTCCCGCCAGTACTCGCGAGAAGTCGGCCACAAGCAGGCCGTCGAGCGCTCCGCGGGGCATGCCCGCGAGACTACCCGTGCCAATGCGCACGCTCGTGATCTCCGACCTGCACCTGGGCGCCCGCACGGGCGTGGCCGTTCTGCACCGCCCCGAGCCGCTCGATGTCCTCGTCGCGGCGCTGGCCGGCGTCGACCGGCTAGTGCTGTTGGGCGACACACTCGAGCTGCGCCAGGGGCCGGCGCGTGAGGCGTTGGATGCGGCGCTTCCAGTGATGCAGGCGATAGGCGCGGCGATGGCAGGCCGCGAGGTCGTGCTCATACCTGGCAACCACGACCACGGCATCGCTCGCCGCTGGCTGGAGGACGCGCCTGAGCTGTCGCTGGAGGAGCGTGTCGAGCCCGCACGCGCCTCGCCGCTCGCCGCCACGCTCGCCGAGGCGCTGGCGCCAGCCCGCGCCGAACTCGCCTATCCGGGCGTGTGGCTGCGCGAGGACGTCTACGCCACGCACGGCCACTACCTCGACGTCCACGGGACCGTGCCCAGCTTCGAGCGGATCGGCGCCGGGCTGATGACACGGTTGGCTGGGGCGCCGCCGGACCACGCTCGCCCGGCTGACTACGAGGCGATCCTGGCGCCGATCTACGCGTGGATCGACGCCGCCGCCGCGCGCGCTGGGGAGGGGCGCCGCGCCGCGGGCGCGGGCCGCAGCGCAGAGGCCTGGGGCGCGCTGTCCGGAACCGGCCGCCGCACGCTGCGCTCCCGCGCGATGATCGCCGGCTTCCCGGTGGGCATCGCCGCGATCAACCGCGCCGGCCTGGGACCAGTGCAGCGCGACCTCTCGGGTCCGGCGCTGCGCCGCGGCCTGCTCGCCGGCATGACGACGGCGCTGGCCCGGCTCGGGGTCGCGGCGCCGCACGTGATCTTCGGCCACACCCACCGGACCGGCATGCTGCCCGGCGATGACCCTGCCGAGTGGCGCGCGGGGCCCACGCAGTTGCACAACGCCGGCTCGTGGGTGCACGAGGCGCGCTTCATCGCCGGCGGCGGCCCGGAGGCGCCGCACTGGCCAGGCGGAGCGATCGAGATCGCCGGCGACGGACCACCGGCGCTGCGGCGTCTGCTCTCTGACCTGCCCGAGTCCGCGCTCAGCCCGCGACGCCTGGGGTGAAGACGGTGGCGTGGCATTTCACGCCATCCCCGACCTCGAGCTCCAGCACGCCTGCCGTGTGCGCGGGGTGCTCCACCAGCAGATACGAATCCGGGTGGTCAATCGCGACCTCGACGCCGTTGGCCAGCACGGCGCCGGCGCCCGACAGAACAGCCCAAACGCCGCCCGCCTCGTAGGGCCCGGAGTACGCGCCGGGCTGCTCTGCGGTCGGCACGGCGATGAGCGCGTCCGGGTCGTCCTCCGGACGCAGCGGCTCGAGCAGTGCACGCTCGACGCCCAGCAGCTCCTGGACGATCTCCTCGGTCTCCGCGTAGCCACCCTCGCCGTAGTGGAAGTGCGCCAATCGCAACCGAGCATCGAACAGATAGCGCGCCGGCCAGCCCTCGTTGTCGTAGAGGCGCCACAGCGCGAACTCCGTGTCGAGGCAGACGGGGTGCTCGATGGCCAGGCGGGCGACCGCCTCGCGCGCCACGTCCTCGTCACGTCCCGGCTCATAAC
>Ga0136633_1001687_pt1 | contig 15997 bp, 26 predicted proteins | sample AntDrymeUQ832206_2_FD_105494 | JGI IMG/M metagenome (GOLD analysis project Ga0136633, IMG submission 105494) | Polar desert sand microbial communities from Dry Valleys, Antarctica - metaG UQ83 (22.06) | ecosystem: Environmental > Terrestrial > Soil > Desert | place: Antarctica: Dry Valley...
GATGGGATCTCTCCCAGCGCCGGGGACCGCGCTATCGGGGACCCTGGCGTCTCCCCGGACGAGACTCGCACTCGCTGGCTGACGAAAGCTTGTCGCTCGGTATCCCTTCGATCATCACCTCCTCCATCATTCACATGCCCGAGCTGCCTGGGCACACTGGGGCCAGTTCAAGCTGTCAGACCCAGCGGCCGCAAAACGGTCTCCGGGATCTGAGCGCTGCCGAAATCGGAAGCCCCCGCTAAACCACCTGGGTCCAACAGTGATGGTGTCAGGACTGCTGTGACTGACCATGTGTCTTCTCACCTACTCTTGACTTCATGGCTAAACGGATAGGGGCGGTTCTCTTCCTCATCCTGGGGGCCTACATGGCTGCCGTGGGGATTAGCATTGGAGCATCCATGCTCAGCAGCCTCCTTGAAGGTCCCTGGCTAGGCTTGGAGCCAGAGCTACTGATCCCCATGGGCATTTGCCTGGTTGCTGCTCTGCTGCTTTGGATGGGCATGAAGCTTTGGAGGCAAGGAGCAACATGACTATGAAGAAGAAGCTGCTCCTTGTGCTGTGGGCAGCTCTTGTGAGCTTTCTGGTCATTGATCCACTTGCCTCCACTGGTATCGGTGCCAAGGGCATTGAGCTTTGGAACAGGTGGTTCAAGAAGGGGTGAGAGGCCAGGTCAGCTTCAGCTTCCAAGATCTCCTCTATCTCCGCGGAGGTGCGCCGATGTCTTTTAGGCCTATTAGACCCATTAACTCGAACAGACGCTATCGCCGGGCTTGGCGGCGCCGCAAGACGGTAGTGCGTTGAAGCAGAGCGACCAAAGGCTAAGCGCCCTCCCCCACAACCGGCTCTTCCACTTCCCAAATCGAAACTTTTGCTCCCACGTAAACGGCGGCGGAGAACGGTCGGCTCGAGACCCAGCCCAGCCAATGCGGATGGGCCATCCCCCCTCAGTCATCCTCTCGCCCCTTCTGAATCTCCTCGATGAGCGCCATGACTCTGGCGCTGGGCCGTTCGGCGCTGTCGACGAGCCCCGCCACGACCTTGAGGTGGTAATAGCAAAGCGGCACCTGCAGGTGTGGGGTCTGATCACAGTTGCCCCATTCGCACTTGGCGCTCACGGCAGCTCGCTCTCGGTCTCGTCCTCGGTTAGACCCTGAGCGGCCTCGTACGCCTCGGCACCGCGCTCGGCACACCTAGCGCACAACCAACCGGCGAAGCCGTGGTGCTGAAAGGCACCGGCGCCGCACACCGTGCACCTCATGAGCTCGCCTCCCGTAGCAGCTCGGGGCCGAGCTCATAGGGGCTTCGCTTATCGCCGGACGGCCGCATGCTCAGCAGTCGAAGCCGCTGGCGCTTGGTGAGGTCGACCACCCACTGCTTCTCGCACCCGGCGCAAGCGACCATTCGAAGGGGTGGATCGACGAGATCGCCGCCAGGCCAGTACAGGGCCACTGTGCGGAACAGCACCGGGCAGCGGTGGTGGCAGCTCTCCTTAACCCCCTTCTCCCCCCCTCCTGAAACGCTACGGACGCTACGACGCAGGTAGATGACCTGGGCGGTAGCATCTGTAGCGTTCAGAGAGGGGGGGATACTGGGGGGTGAGGGAACGCTCACAGGTACCGCCCCCATGCAGCTTTGAACTGGTGGCGTTCATACCCCCGGACGTTTTGCTCGCCTATACGTATCTGCTTAGACCTGATCCCGTAAGGCCGAAGCAGCCCAGCGAGCTGAGCGCCCGGCCCCTTCACGTTGTCTCGACTAACAGCGTTCTCCCAGCGATCAGCCCACGGGCCCTCCTGATTGATCAAAGCGGTGAGCAGTACGCCCGTGGGGAGGCGCGTAGCCTTAGTGGTATCGAACGCCTCCTTGATAGCTCCAAGCAGCGACACGCCCTCGGTAGCGGATTCGCCGCCGGCGCCGTGTAAGGCCTTGGCTGCAGTCCGCGCTCGCTCTCCCCACGTAGCCCCGGCCATGTCGGCAATGGCCAACAGCGGCTCCCAGATGTCCTGCTGCCGATCGTCGAGCTCGTCGGGGAGTTCGGGATGAGCCTTGGCGAGTTGCTCGACGACCGCCTTGCCCCATGCGGCTAAGTTGCCGCAGAGTTCGCTGCCCGCTTCCGCTACGAGCTTGCGGCGGAAGCGCTCGACGCTCTCGGTTCGCTTCTTCCGATGGATCCGTATAGGGATGGAACGCGTCTGGATAGTGTCGGGAGTCGTGCCCTTGTCGATCCCAATCAGCAGTTTCGGGCAAAAGGTGGCGTACTTGGTAGGTGTCCGGTCCTTGCCCTCGACTCTTATGGCGTACCGACCGCGAGCAAATCCAGCGTTTAGGATGCGCCGTAGGTCGGCGCTGTCGTCATCGCCTCCGCGTCGGAAGACGGTATCTATCTCGTCCATGATGAGGGTGGGCTCCCACAACTGGATTGAGCGGTAGACGGACGCCGCGGAGGCGTCGGCGGTCGGCAGGGGGGCGCGGACTAGAAGCTCGAGTACGTCGCCGACTCTCGACTTCCCCGACTGCGGCGCCGGACTCGAAACGATTAGGTAGGGGGTGGCGTCGGCAGCCCCGAAGCAGTGCGTGTGCACCGCCCATAACGCTAAGGCAACCGGCTGGTGTTCGTCGGCGTACACCCCAAATCTCTGTAGGAACGCGACCACGTTATCGAGTAGCGCTGCAACATCCAGCGTCTTAGCGTCGATCGGCTTCGACGCCTTGCCGGCCCCGTTGGATGCCGCTGACCGGATTGTCCCGGGGATTTCAGCGGAGTCGAGTCCGGCTTCGTGCGCGGCCTCGGCCAGCAACACCGCCGTCTTGCGACCGTCCAGGCCACCGCGCTGGGCCAGGAAGAACAGATCCGAGCCCGCCTGATAGAGGACTTGATTTCGTCGGCCCTGTTCGACGCCGAGAAGTCCAGCAATCATTCGGTCACGCGTGGCGACCGCGGTTTCGTCTTCGTTATCGACACTGGGGAGCTCGGCGAGGTCGACGTCGACACGCGCGCCGGGCGCCGCCCCCCGGTACGTATCGAGCGGAAAGGGCGCCAGTCCCCCGACGTCGGGGTTGTCGACTACGCGCCCGCCCGAGGGCGGGGCCGCCACCAGGCCACCGTCACCGCGGATATCCACCCCGGTAGCGACTCGCCCAGCCGAGGTAGGTACCCAGCCATCGCGCGGATGAGCGAAATACCAGTGGACCCCTCGTTTGGTCTTCACACGCAGGGTGTCGATATCGCCGAGGAGCTCGCGAGCATTTTTGACGCCTTCGGGACCGTCGCCATCGACTACAACGAGGCCGGACTCCTGCCCGGTCAGAATGCCGACGTCGGCATCTGGATATTTGCGCCATAGCTCGAACACACGGTCGTCGTCCTCGGTGGCGTTCGACCACTTCAAATAGGGGCGCTTGGTGCCGGGGATGAGTGGCAACACCCTGGCGCCCAGCGACGCGAACACCAGCGCGGACTCGAGTGCATCCGCTTCGTTGAGCTGCACGAAGGGGCCCGCGAGGGCCCCTTCGTTTGCAGTGTCACTCACGCGCCCGTCCCCGCCTTGCTGCGGGCGATAGCCTCGACTACTTCTTCGTCGGTCCATATCGCGTCCGGGGAGGACTTCTCGTCCAGAAGGCCCACCTGAGCGTGGAAGCCGCCGACCGCCCGAACCGTTGCTTCGAAGGAGCGGTAGACATGGGCAACTTGGGCGGCCGACACCTCCTCGCCGAATAGGGCGTGTACCACCAGGAGTGGGCACTTGTTTACCGTTAGGAGTGGACGCTCGCTCACGACCCCGCCTCCTCGTCTGAGGCGAAGTCGCTGTCGCTCAGCGGTGGTCCCTCCTCGACGGGAGAGGGGAGCTTCAGCTCCTCCTGTTCGAAGGCGTGGCGGACCTTGAACGTGTAGGTCTCCTTCCGCCCCGAGAGGCCCCAGTACTTGACGACGGCGGCGTCACCGACGTCGATGCCGTGGATCTCCACAAGTGGCTTCAGGTCGGTTCGGCCGAGCGGGATCTCCCACTCCTGGCCCGTCTCGTCCACGACCTTGAGCCAGGTCAAGTTCTCGCCCACGCGAGGCCCGCTCTTTACCTCGGTGTCCCGTCGCTCGACGACTACGAACCGAAGCTCGTCGCCGGGTTGGTGCTGCTCGAGCCACGTCCGCGGTGGCTCCGGGGCCACGAGGTCGCTAAGTGATACCATCATCTTCTCCTAAGTGTTTAGAGGTCGCTGGTCACGGCCTCGAATGAGTTAAGGGACGGGGCGCCTGGGGTTCACCTCCTTCGGCGCCCCGCAGCCGTTGGGATGAGACTTTGCTTCTCGAGCCACGAGTCGATTCGCTCACGGCGGAAGCGCAAGCGGCCGCCCACGACGTAGCCGCCGAGCTCGGCTCGGTTTCTTTGCACGAACTTCTCGCTCATGGCGAGGTACCTGGCGGCGCCGCTCTTCGTTAAAAGTCCGGGAGCGCCGCTCATGCGCTCGTTAGTTCGTCCAGGGCAGCGAGGTAGCGTGCCGCGGCCTCGCCTCTTGGTCGGCGCAACCCGCGCTCCCAACGGAAAACGCTTGACTTGTCCACGCCGGCCTCCTTGGCGAGCTCGCCATAGGACAACCCCGCTCCCTCACGGATGGCGCGCGCCGCGCCGGTAGAGACCAGTCGCCTAACCCGTATTAGGTCTTTCGCCGTCACAATGTCCATACCGTAGCCAACTGATATTGAACCGTCACCGTTTCAGAATCTGCAACGACGGCTACGCCGTTGACGAACTGGTGCCGAGGGGCTAACGTGTCCCTATGCCACATGTCCGGCTCGATATGAGGAAGGTGTTCGAAAACGCGCCTCTGTACGGCTGGGGAGGCGGGCGAATGCGGTTAACCCAGGCCTACCGCGACGCGTGCCGTTCAAAGCTCGAGGATGGCAGGTTCGAGGTAGTAATTCACCCCGGCCGGGCAGTGCTAAAGAAGCACGGTCAACCTTTCACAGTTGAGATCGCATTCTCCGGAAAGGCCAGGACGGCTGGGCAACTCTCCGATAGCGTCACCCGAGTAGCTATCTCGGGCGAAATACCCGAGCAGATAAATCTCGCGGACTACCTCACAGCGCTTGCCTTCAAGCTCATTAGCGAGCCGGCAGCGGTCTCGGAGAAAGTCCCCAGCACGAGACCGCTGCCCGGCCGTCCTGTGGACAGGGACTTCTACCTACAAATTGTCGAGCTTGACAATCGGCTCAAGAGGCAAGACAACCCCACTCCAGCCGTCAGAATCGCCGAGCTCATGTCCGCGGGCGGCGACGTGGTGGAACCCGAACAAGTCAGGTTGTGGATCCACAGGGGCAGGAAGTACCTCGAGCAAGGAGACCAGTGAAATGGCATGGGCAAGAAAGCTCCCGAGCGGCCGCTGGCAAGGACAGTACCGAGACCTTTTGGGTAAGGCGCACGCTACAGGGACGTTCGCTCGGAAGGGTGATGCCAAGGCGACGGCTGATGACCAAGAGGCGAAGATGCGGAAGCGGCGCGCCGATGGGACGGACCCGGAGCCGGAGCAAGAAATCGTTCGCTTCGACGCTTGGGCCGAGGAGGTCATGATCTCTCGGCTGCACCTTCGACCGTCGAGCCGGGCGCGCGACGAGAGCTACTTACGCTCGCACCTACTACCGACGTTCGGTGACTCTCTCCTGGTCACCATCGAGAGAAAGCACGTCCAGGCCTGGGTACGCTTTCTGAGCGAGGACAAGGGTCTGGCTCCGCGTACGGTGCGCGAGTGCTACCGCATCCTGGGCGGCCTCATGCGCTCGGCCGTAGATGACAAGCTCATAGCAGAGTCGCCATGCCGCCGCGTCTCACTCCCCTACGTCGAACACGTCGAGCGCAGGTTCCTGAGCGCTTCAGAGGTCGAAACCTTCGCCCTAGCAATGGACCAGCGCTATCGCGGCCTCGTATACGTGGGCGCGTACTGTGGGCTGCGATGGGGCGAGCTCGCCGGCCTCAAGCGAGAGCACCTCGACATGGAAAAGCGCCGGATAAATGTAGTGGGCTCTCTCGAGCGGGTTGGCAACGGATTTCGCTATGTCGAGGAGACGAAGACGACGTCGGGCCGGCGCATGGTCCCCGTTCCACCCTTCCTGGTGAAGCTTCTAGCGGAGCACCTACTAGCGACACTGAGCCCCTTTGTCTTCCCTGCCCCTCGTGGCGGCCACCTTTACTACCAGAGCTGGCGACGACGCTTCTGGAACCCGGCGGTAGACGCATCTGGTCTGGCGCCGTTCACGCCACACGAGCTACGCCACACGGCGGCTGCTTTGATGATCGACCAGGGCGCTAACCCGGTCACGGTTCAGCGCCGCCTGGGGCACAAGGACATCAGGACTACGCTGCAAGCCTACGGACATCGCTTCCCGGAGCAAGATGACGTCCTCACAGCACGCCTGGAAGCCCTCCGAGAAAGCGTTGCGAAGTGAGCGAGAACTTTGGGCAGGCGCGATGGCATCGTCTAGGCGCCTTCAGCCCGGAGCAGTGGGACAACTTCGAGTACCTCATGACAGTGGCCAATACACTGCGCCTAGCGGTTGAGCAGCCCGACCGCGTGAAGCCCACCCTGGACGCCCTTTACGAGCGGATAGGTGAGCTCGGTCCCGGCGAGTCCTGAAATTCCTGCTGCACATATGCTGCACGGTTCTAATCCGGGAGCGACCCAGGGCTTCGGAAAACGACCGTTGACCTGCATGTTTAGCCAGTGGGCGGTGACGGGTTCGAACCGCCGACCCCTGCGTTGTAAGCGCAGTGCTCTACCGCTGAGCTAACCGCCCGTGCGATGCCCCAGAATACCTGGTCAGAGGTCGTTTCTGCCGGGCTCAACTGCGCCAGGAGCTTTCTGGAGCACGTCTGCGCCCACTTGACAGAACCGCTTTCCTCAGGGGTCACCTTCGGAATCCGGATCTCCTCCCACCGGTGGATAAAGAAGGAGGTAGGTGAACAAACGCTTGCATGATCGTCTCTGAGCCGAGTGGCACCATGGGAGCTCGAGTTGCGATTGAAAAGCTGCTCTGCCAGCGGCGCGGCCGTGTGCGTGCTGTAGATTCCGGCAATGCAGAACGACGACGGCTACTTCGACGAGAGCATCGCCGCAAGATACGACCAGTTCGATGCGGAGATGTTCGACCCGGCCGTCGTTGACCCGGTCATCGACCTCCTCGCCGAGCTCGCCGGGAGCGGACGCGCGCTCGAGCTCGGGATCGGGACGGGAAGGATCGCGCTACCACTCGTGCAGCGCGGAGTGCCGGTGCACGGGATCGAGTTGTCGAAGGCGATGGTTGCGAGGCTGCGCGCGAAGCCAGGCGGCGAAGACATCGGAGTAACGATCGGCGACTTCGCTACGACGACCGTGGACGGAACATTCTCCGTCGCGTACCTGGTCTTCAACACGATCTTGAACCTGACGACGCAGGCGGCGCAGGTCGCTTGCTTCCGCAACGTCGCGGCGCACCTCGAGCACGGTGGTTGTTTCGTCATCGAGGTAGGCGTCCCCGAGCTCCAGCGGCTCCCGCCCGGCGAGACCATCCGCCCCTTCCACGTGAGCGAGACCAGATGGGGGTTGGACGAGTACGACGTCGCGGTACAAGGCCTCACGTCCCATCACTTCGAGATAGTGGACGGAAGACTCGAGCGCGTTTCGATTCCCTTCCGCTACGCGTGGCCATCGGAGCTCGACCTGATGGCGCAGCTTGCCGGGATGAGTCTGCGTGAGCGCTGGAGCGGGTGGAAGCGGGAGCCGTTCACGAGCGATAGCCGCAAGCACGTCTCGGTCTGGGAGAAGCCGGTAGTCTAGGCCGCATCGTCGATCAACCAGACGTCCCTCAACGAGGAAGGAATCACCCGCGACGGAGGCTCGGACGAACGTACTGGAGACGCCACGACTCACCTTCAGGCGACTCACAATGGACGACCTAGATGACCTCGCGACGATCTACCGCGACCCGGACGTACGTCGGTACTTCCCTGAGGGGACTCTGACAAGCGAAGAGACCAGGGAAGAACTCGAGTGGATCATCGACATCTACTACAACCGGTACGGGTTCGGATTGTGGGCAACGATCTACAAGGAGACGGGTGCGTTCATCGGCCGCTGTGGGTTGCTCCCGTGGACGACTATCATCGGACAGGATGGTGGTCCTGCCCTGAGCGCCGCGAGTGAGCATCCGCTCGGACCCGCGAGAACTGAGGTTGAAGTGGCTTACCTTCTGGCCAAGGACTACTGGGGCCAGGGATTGGGGACCGAGGCGGCCCAGGCGATCGTAGACTACGGCTTCGAGCAGTTGCACCTCCCGCGGTTAATCTGCCTGTTCGATCCGGCGAACCGAGCCTCCGCTAGAGTGGCCGGCAACATCGGCATGACGTTCGAGCGGGATGTGGAGCCCGATGGAGAACTCGTGCCGCTCCACGCGATCTCTTTCTGAGCGAGCCCGGGAACTCAGGGGATCACTCGGCCTGCGCCTTTCTGTGTCGCCGAGAAGCCGCAGAATACCCTGGACTCTTTTAGAGAATCGTGACGGCGTGAGCCTCTTTGATATCGACTCATGCCTTCCATATCCTGATACCTCTCACTTCCTATCCCCCCGCCATTGCCCCCACGATCAAGAACGGCTCGGCCCCCTTCTCGACGGCGTCCGGCAACGGAGCATCCGGTGATTCGTGAGACAGATCCTCGCCGCAAGCGAAGAACCTCAGGAACGCACGGCGCTGTTGCGTGACTTGGTCACGAGTCGTCCCACGCAGCGTCGGAAAGCGGGCCTCGAGCGCATCCAGAACCAAGCGCTGCGTAGCCTGCCCTTCCACGTAAAGCTCCACCTCGCCGTCGACCTGCGCCAGCGTCCGAAGATGGGCCGGGAGCACGACGCGGATCATTGCAGCGTCTGGACTTCCACGGACAGGACGGATGGAAGGTCTCGAACGATGGGCGACCAGGTGTCTCCAGCGTCTGCCGATGCGTAGACCTGCCCACCGGTGGTACCGAAGTACACGCCGCACGAATCGAGCGAGTCGACGGCCATCGAGTCCCGCAAGACGTTGACGTAACAATCGCTTTGGGGCAGGCCTTTGGTGAGTGCTTCCCACTCGTTTCCGCCCGTTCGGCTGCGGTACACGCGCAACTTTCCATCGGGCGGATAATGCTCGGAGTCGCTCTTGATTGGAACGACATAGATAGTGTCCGGCTCGTGTGCGTGGACCTCGATCGGAAACCCGAAGTCGGACGGTAGGTTACCGCTGACCTCTTGCCACGACTCACCTGCGTCGTCGCTGCGCATGACGTCCCAGTGCTTCTGCATGAACAGAACATCTGGGCGCGAGTGATGCATCGCGATGCGATGAACACAGTGGCCGACCTCAGCATCCGGATCGGGGATGCCTTCTGACTGCAGGCCCCGGTTCGCCGGCCGCCAAGTCTTGCCGGCGTCATCGGTTCGAAACACTCCTGCAGCCGAGATGGCGACAAACATCCGTTCGGGGTCGCGTGGATCCAGAACGATCGAGTGCAGGCACATTCCACCAGCTCCTGGTTGCCAAGAAGGCCCTGAGCCGTGGCCGCGCAGCCCTGAGAGCTCTTCCCACTGCCGGCCGCCGTCGACCGAGCGGAACAAGGCCGCGTCCTCGGCGCCGGCGTAGACGGTGTCCGGATCGGTCGGCGATGGCTCGAGATGCCAGACGCGCACGAACTCCCAGGGGTGCGCCGTGCCGTCGTACCACTGGTGAGTTCCGGGCACGCCGTCGTAGACGAACTCGTTCCCCATCGCCTCCCATGTCGCGCCACCGTCATCGGAACGCTGGATCACCTGCCCGAACCAGCCGCTGGACTGAGACGCAAACAGTCGTTGCGGGTCGGCCGGGGATCCCGTGACGTGGTAGATCTCCCAGCCGGCGAAGTGCGGCCCACTGACGTCCCACCGCGCTCGCTTCGCGTCCGACGTCAAGACGAACGCGCCCTTGCGTGTACCGATCAGCACCCGTACACCGCTCATCCGTACCCCTTTCTCAACTTCTCACTTCCCGCTCGTGCGGGCTCTCGCTCTCTTCGCCTCGCCGTTCCGGGTGGGTCCAAACTCCCACCGTCCGGTCGGGGACGACATCAATGTTATGACGATTGCACAGTCGAAAACTCATCGCTCGCGCGAAAACGAGGGCTCCAATGCTCCCCCAAGGCCCTCCCGTTGGCGCTCTGGGTCGTTTCGCCAGCGCCGCCCCTGCACCGGCGGCCTACCTGGGCCAACGCCTAAAACTGGAGGTAGGCGGGGGGAGCCCTAAAGTTGGTGGTGGAGCTCTCCGCCCATATCCGCCCCGGGGGCATGCGACTGAAAAAATTCTCGCGCAACCGAGCTTCGACCTCCTCGGCATCGGCTGGATGCAGCTTGAGATCACCTGGGGACAAGCGAGCCGGCAGCAAACACCTTCTGATCTCCGACGTCGCACCCGAGGACATGCGCCTCCCCGGGACTTGTATCGAGGGCCGAGCTTGTCCGCGCTGTGACTCGCTCATCGAGTGCAGACGGGGAAGATCGCGGTTCATTCCAGGCGGATACGCTGGGGGCCGTGGAGAATGGCGAGTCAAAGGAAGACTTATGGGCAGTCTCGGTGGGTGCATCCGGCGTGCAGGCGCATCCAGGGCCGGACACTCAAGAGAACCCACGATGGCCTCTACTGGACCAAGTGCGAGGAGTTCTGCCCGACGGCGCCGTCGTTGACCCACGGCCCGCCCACAATCAAATTATCTTCGAGCCGCCGTTGCCACCAGGAAGCAAGGTTTTCGCCGGTGAGATTCTCTTGGCCGAGATCGTCGAGATGCCCAGCGATCAACAGGAATAAAGCTCTTCACCCTGGACGCATGCATCCTCTCCACGGCCGCCGTCCAGGAGATCTTCCCCCCGGCCCCCGTCCAGCCGATCCTCCCACCTGAAACCCCTCAGGACGTCGGCGCCGCGCCCGCCCAGCAGCTGCTCGTGATATCTGCCTCCCATGAGCACGTCTCGGCCGACGCCGCCGCTGAGAAACGCCTCCGGATAGGCACACGAGGCCACGTCGTCACAGGGCGAAGGTCGTGGGCCGGTGGCAACAATGCGGTCCGAGCCCGGGCCCCCAAACAATGACAGAAATCCTCTCCCAGCTCGGATCACGTCGTTCCCGCGAGCACCACACACCTTGTCGTTCCTACTCACGTCCGTGATGAGGTCGTCGCCTGCGCGAGCGTCGATGACATCCCTCTGCTTGGTTCCACGAAGTCTGTCGTTACCACCGGTTCCCACCACCGTCGGCTCCTCGCCGGCACCGACCCTAACAAGCCGATGGCAGCTGGTTCCTGCGTCCGGCACGCGATCCGCGCACCCATCCGCGCAGTCTCCGGGAGCTCTCGTCGTCACAGTCACGGACACTCTGTATCGCATGGCATGCTTTAGTTGCCATCGGGCTACCCATACCTCTACCGAGTGGCTGCTGGGACGACGCAATACAGCTCTCCCGATCCTGCGCCCGTGGCTGTTCTCGATTCGCGATCGGAATTGCGCGCCGCCCCCGCCCTTGTACTCGACGATGGCGCGGCGTTCCACATCGGTGTCGTTATCGATATTGAAAGCGAAGACGATGCGCCCGTTATCCAGAGCGGCGGAGTCCCACCTTTCGTGAGCAACAACCCGATAGAGTGCGTTTCCGGCATAGTGGCCCTGGACTACGCGCGCCACGTCAATGACCGAGGGCGAGTCATCGGGGTCGTGGACGGTGATCTGGTCTGCGCCGGCGGGAATCACGCTCGTTGCGAGGAAGGCGATCGCCAAGAGTGTCGGCCACCCGGTGCACAGACCCTTGGGCACGTCCATCCCTTCACTCTAGATGAATCCGGCCATTGGAGGTCCGCTGGAGGCCGGATCCCGCACCGCTCCAGTGCAGCCGGTCCAGGGGCGAGCGGCTAACCTCGTGCCAGGACTTCAACGTCACCGGCGGAGTTTCAGATTATTCCGTCGCGGGTGTCGAAGTCCGGCGGCCTTGTTCGTCCTCGGATCAATGACAGTGTCCCGGCCCCCCGGCCGGGCCTAACCGAAGGAGGAAGCATGCGCTACCTGTTGCTCATCTACGGTCCCCAGTGGGACCAGAGCGGGGTCAGCCCAGAGCAAATGCAAGCGGTGATGGACGAGTGGACGGATTACACCGCCGACTTGCTGAAGCGCGGCGTCTCCGAGGGGGGCGAGGCTCTCGAGCCTGTCTCCACCGCCACGACGGTGAGAGTGCGCGATGGCGAGAAACTCATAACCGACGGCCCCTTCGCCGAGACGAACGAGGTCCTCGGCGGCTACTACCTCCTGAACTGCGACAACTTGGACCAGGCAATCGAGATCGCTGCGCAGTGCCCGGGCGCCCGCGACGGCTCGATCGAGCTGAGGCCGATCACGGAGTTCGGTGATGAGTACCAGAAGACGGTCATGGAGCGGGCGGGCCTCGCCGCGTCCTGACCCGTCGGTTGCGCCCGGCGAGTTCGAGGTCGCTACCGCCCGCCTCTACCGTGAGGTATGGGGGCGGGCGGTCGCCGCCCTCATGCGCACGCTTGGCGACCTCGACCTCGCCGAAGACGTTCTGCAGGAGGCTTGGATCGTCGCACTCGAGCGCTGGAGACGCGACGGAGTGCCCTCCGATCCGACCGCGTGGCTGTTGACCACCGCCCGCAACAAAGCCGTCGACCGGATCCGCCGGGCGACCAATCTGAAGTCGAAAGAGCGTCTCCTCGTGGAACCCGATAGCACGGACCCCTTCGCCGAGATACCGGCATCTTCGATAACCGATGATCGCCTCCGCCTCATGTTCACCTGCTGCCATCCGGCTCTCTCGATCGAGGCGCGGGTAGCGCTCACGTTGAGGACGCTGGGCGGGCTGACGACGCCGGAGATAGCGAGTGCGTTCTTGGTCGCAGAGACCACGATGGGCCAGCGTCTCTCGCGCGCCAAGCGCAAGATCAAGGTTGCGGGCATTCCTTATGAAGTTCCTCCCGACCACGCGCTCCCCGAAAGGCTCGCCTCGATCCTCGCTGTGATCTATCTCGTCTTCACCGAAGGCTACGCATCGTCGTCGGGCACACAGCTCGTTCGCAGCGAGCTGTGCGAGGAAGCAATACGCCTGGCTCGTCTTCTGGTCGCCCTAATGCCCGACGAAGCGGAGGCCCGCGGCCTGCTCGCGCTATTGCTCGTCCATCACTCCCGACGCAGATCGCGACTGGATCCTTCGGGAGACATCGTGCTTCTCGAGGACCAAGTCCGTGCGGAGTGGGATCGAGCCGCAATCGAGGAAGGGCTCGCCCTGGTTGAACGCGCCCTTCCGCTCGGCACACCCGGCCCCTATCTGCTGCAGGCGGCAATCGCAGGCGTTCATGCAGGTGCCAGTTCGTTCGAGGCCACCGACTGGGCTCAGATCGTCGCCCTATACGGACTGCTCTACGAGAGAGCTCCATCCCCCGTCGTCGAGCTCAACCGCGCGGTCGCAGTCGCGATGCGCGACGGACCGGCCGTCGGACTCGACCTGATCGACAGGCTCATGGCGGAGAAGCGTCTCGAGCGGTTCCACTTGCTGCATGCTGCGCGCGCCGATCTCCTCCGGCGGATGGGCCGCAGGGAGGAGGCAATCGTGTCCTATGAACGAGCTCTCGAGCTGCAACAAAGTGCGCCCGAGCGCAGATACCTGGAAGCGCGACTGGCGGAAGTGCGCGACCCGGGCTGACGAGAACGACCAACCGACGGCCCCTGCCGAGTGGTCGTCAGATGCTGTATAGCGACATTTAACGACCACTCGCCGCCCGGCGGGGAGGTCAAGCCACCTTTGCGGGCTGCCGGGCCGTGGTGTCCACCGTCGACACCGGCGGCAGCCCCTGGGCGGCGCACGGCCCTCCACGCCCAGCGGTGCGGCCCACGATGACGTCGGCCGGCTCCCGCATGCGCCTCAGCAGCATCGTGACGGGGATCGCCGCCACCAGCACCGCACCCCCCACGAGGTAGCCGGCCGCGACCGACTGCAGGCGCGACAGATAACCGAGTCCCAACTGGCCTCCCATGCCCCCGGCACTCCCGACAAGAGAATCGAATGACACCACGGTGGCCCTCTCTTCGGAGGGGATCACCTCGTGAAGATAAGCCTGCTTGACCGGCATCCACACACCCAGGGCTCCCACGGCCACCGCCAGCAAGCCCACCGCGGCCCAGAAAGTCCCCACCACGCCTACTCCCACCGCCGCAACCGCCATCACTACCGACGCCCATAGCAACAGCGTCGTGCGCTTGCCGCAGAAGCGAGTGAAGTATTCGACCACGTAGTTGCCGAGGATGGTGGCGCCTGCGATGAGCGCGGCCACCGCCCCCGCCACCCACGCCGCATCACGTCCCAGGAGCTCGAGAAAGTAGGGCTGCCAGGCATAGAAACCCCACATCAGGAAGCCGCCCTGGATAAAAGAGGCAATCATCAGGAGCCTGACCGACCGCCGGCCCCAGCCATAGCGAAGACTGGCCCGGAGCACCCGCGACATCTCTGTGGGCATGGCGGACAGCCCCGCAGCGCGAGGGACGAAGCCGATGTCGTGCATGGACATGAGGGCCACCACGAACACCGCGGCCAACAGGGCGGATCGGGCAACGAACGGCCATGCCAAGTCGATCTCGCCGAGAAGCCCGCCGCCGACGGTACCGGTCAGCATGGCGAAGCCAGACACGATCGAGCCTCGCGCGAACACCTGATCGAGCTGGCCCTCGAATCCAGTCGCCTCCAGAGCATCCACAAGCCACGCTTCGACCGCTCCCGAGTAGAAGCTGAACCCGACTCCTAAGGCGATCGAACAGGCCACGAACCACATCGGGCCCCCGCCGTAGGCTGCGATCGCCACATATGCCAGGGTCCCCGCCAACAAGGTGATCGCGCTCAACAGGAACGAAACCCGGCGGCCGCGGGTATCGGCCACGATTCCGGTCGGGATCTCGAAGATCACCATCCCCCCGGTAAACGCCGCATTGGCCACGAATGTCTGGAAGATGTCGAGCCCGGCATCGAGCAGAAAGAGCGTGTTTACGCCCCAGATGAGGGATGCCGACAACGTGTAAAGGCCCGAGATGACGAGGTAGGTGCGGACGACTCGGGAGGCCGTTGCGACCGGGATGACGCCCTTCACGAGCCACACCTCCCTAGAGCCTCACGGTCACGAGCTCGAGTGGTGGTCAGTGGCTGCATAGTGACCATTTACCACCACTCGGCACTGGAGGGGCTGCGGCCGGGACCGCCCGGCGCTCCAGACCCCCACAATTTGGGATTGAGAGCCCCAATTTTGGGATTGAGTGCCCTCCTGAATGGGAATAAGCGTGGGATGGTCCGACGTTATTCCACATATCCAACTTCTGCCGTCTTCCCCTTCGGAGGATATTCCTTTAACATGGTGGAAGTCGGTTTCGGTGGCACAACGACGGCCTCTGGTGTCGCGACCTGCCCACATGGGCAGGCCAAGGCGCGGCCGGCGCAAATTGAGGCCCGTCTGTAACCATGATGATGCCGTTGAGAAAAAGGGTTGATGCACATGAGTGAGGCCACGCGGCCTTATGAGGCGAACCGGGAGGAGGCTGCTCACGAGGATCTCGTGCGGCAGTACCTGCGCGAGATTGGGCAGTACCCCCTCCTGACCGACATCCAGGAAGTCGAGCTCGCCCAGGGCATCGAGCAGGGCGAAAAGGCGCAGGAGAGGCTCGGCACGGCCAAGAAGCTGACGGCCAAGCAGCGCCGCGACCTCGAATACGACGTTCGCAAGGGCCGCGCCGACAAGCGCCGTTTCATCCAGTCGAACCTTCGTCTCGTGGTGTCGATTGCCAAGAAGTACTCGGCTGCGGGACTCCCCCTGCTGGACCTCATCCAGGAGGGCAACCTCGGCCTGATGAGGGCCGTCGAGAAGTTCGACTGGCAGCGAGGCTTCAAGTTCTCGACCTATGCCACGTGGTGGATCCGGCAGGCCATCACCCGCGCCA
>Ga0136633_1001688_pt1 | contig 15983 bp, 16 predicted proteins | sample AntDrymeUQ832206_2_FD_105494 | JGI IMG/M metagenome (GOLD analysis project Ga0136633, IMG submission 105494) | Polar desert sand microbial communities from Dry Valleys, Antarctica - metaG UQ83 (22.06) | ecosystem: Environmental > Terrestrial > Soil > Desert | place: Antarctica: Dry Valley...
GGAGGACTGGTCCGACATCGACAAGGTGGCGGCCAAGACGTCCGCCTGGGTGCGGGCCACCGCCCCCTCTGGCGACGCCGACTACGTGGGTGTGGTGGCGTGGTCGGGCGAGCTGGGCTTCGGCGTGAAGCCCGCCGAGCAAGCGCAGACGGGCGGCGCCCCAGACGTCGTCGGGCCGGCGGACGACCACGACGACGATGACCACGACCACGACGGTCACCACTGATGGAGCTCTTCGTCTTCCTCGCGGCCGGCGGGGCCTGCATCGTCGGCGCCCTCGGCGTGGTCCTCAACGCCAACCCCGTGCACGCCGCCCTCTCACTGGTGGGCACGCTCTTCGGCATCGCCGTGCTCTTCGTGGCCCAGGAGGCCAACTTCCTCGCCGCCGTCCAGGTGATCGTCTACGCCGGCGCCATCGTCGTGCTGTTCCTCTTCGTGATCATGCTCCTCGGCGTCGACCGCTCCGAAGATCTCTCCATCGAGCCCCTCGGTGGCGGCCACCGTGTCGCCGCCGGCATCGTCGGTCTGGCCGTGCTGGCCCTGCCGCTGCTCGCCATGCACTCCACCGAGTGGGAGGTCACGGGCGCCCGCGCCCAGCCCGGCGACCCCAACCTGGTCGACAGAGGCACCCCCGACGTCGCTCAGCTCGGCGAGTCCCTCTTCACCACCTACCTCTTCGCCTTCGAGGTCACCAGCGTCCTCCTGGTGATCGCCGTGGTCGGAGCCGTGGTCCTCGCGCGCAAGGTGAAGCGAGCCGAGTACGTCGACGATCCGCTCCTCTCGTCGGCCACCGAGAATGTCGACGAGCAGGTGGACGCATGATGCTGGCTGTCGCGGAGGTCACCCCCGCCTGGTACCTGATCCTCGGGTCGATCCTCTTCAGCATCGGCGCCGTGGGGCTGCTGGTGCGCCGCAACCCGCTGGTGATGTTCATGTGCGTCGAGCTCATGCTCAACGCCGTCACCCTCACGTTCGTCACGTTCTCGCGGATGCTGAACGATGTGGACGGCCAAACCGTGGTGGTGTTCGTCCTCGTGGTGGCGGCCGCCGAGGTCGTCGTGGGCCTCGGGATCATCGTGGCCCTGCTCCGCAAGCTGCCGACCGCCACCGCCGACGACATCAACGTGCTGAAGGGCTGAGCGTTGGACACCCTCGACCTCGTCTGGCTCATCCCCGCGCTTCCTCTGGCCGGATTTGTTGTGCTGCTCGTCCTTGGGCGTCGGCTGGGCGAGCCGGCCGCCGGATGGCTGGCCACCGCCGCGTGCAGCTCGGCCTTCCTCGCCACCGTCGTCGTGTTCGCCGCCCTCATCGGGGAGGACCAGCACCATCGCAGCCACGTGTACGACCTGTTCACCTGGCTCCAGGTGGGTGGGTTCGACGTGAAGCTCGGCTTCCTCGCCGATCCCCTGTCGATCACGATGGCCCTGTTCATCACGGGCATCGGCACGCTCATCCACATGTACTCGATCGGGTACATGCACGGAGACCCGAAGTTCTCCAAGTTCTTCGTGTACCTGAACCTGTTCGTGTTCTCGATGCTCATGCTGGTGCTGGGCAGCAACATGCTCGTCACCTTCCTCGGCTGGGAAGGCGTGGGGGCCTGCTCGTACTTCCTGATCTCCTTCTGGTTCTCGAAGGACGCCAACGCCTCGGCCGGCAAGAAGGCCTTCATCACCAACCGCATCGGTGACTGGGGCTTCATGACGGCGATGTTCCTCACCTTCGCCACCGTGGGCTCGCTCGACTACTCGGTCGTGCTCGAGCGCGCACCGGAGATGGCGCCGGTCACCGCCACCGGCATCGCCCTGCTCCTGTTCGTGGGGGCGGTCGGCAAGTCGGCCCAGCTGCCGCTGTTCGTGTGGCTGCCCGATGCCATGGCCGGCCCCACCCCGGTGTCGGCCCTCATCCATGCCGCCACCATGGTCACCTCCGGCGTCTACCTGATGACCCGCGTGAACCCGATCCTCGCCCAGGGTTACGACTGGGGCCCTGACACCATCGCCTGGGTCGGCGTCATCACGGCGCTGTTCGCGGCCACGATCGCCGTCGCCCAGACGGACATCAAGAAGGTGCTCGCCTACTCGACGATCAGCCAGCTGGGCTACATGTTCCTGGCCGTGGGCACCGGCGCCTACGTGGCCGCCATCTTCCACATGGTCACCCACGCCTTCTTCAAGGCCCTGATGTTCCTCGGCTCCGGGTCGGTGATCCACGGGATGCACGACGAGCAGGACATGCGGCGCATGGGCGGCCTCCGCAAGCTCATGCCGATCACGGCGGGCACGTTCATCGTGGGGTGGCTGGCCATCTCGGGCGTGCCGCCCTTCTCCGGCTTCTGGTCGAAGGACGAGATCCTCCTGTTCGCCTACGACAGGAGCCCGGCTCTCTGGTTCGTCGGGCTGGTGACGGCCCTGCTCACCGCCTTCTACATGAGCCGCCAGGTCTTCATGGTCTTCTTCGGCGAGGAGCGCTGGCGCGAAGCGGCCGATGCCGAAGCTCCCCGCGATGCACGACGGCCCCATGAGGCGCCGTGGGTGATGACACTCCCTCTGGTGGTGCTGGCCGGCCTGGCCATGGTCGGCGGCGGGCTGAACCTGCCCTTCACCAGTGACCTCCACTTCCTGGAGAACTGGCTCGAGCCGGTGATCGAGGGCAACGAGCGCGTGATCGACGTGGCCACCGGCACCAAGGTCGGGCTGGCCGTGATCGCCATCCTGGCCGGCTTGGCCGGCATCGCGCTGGCGGCCCGCGTCTACCTCCACAAGAAGCTGCGAGCGATCGAGCCGGAGATCCTGCTCGAGGGCTGGCGCTTCGACAGCAGCATCGCTGTCTTCATGGGCGGTCCCGGCCAGAGGGGCTTCGACGGTGTCGCCGCCTTCGATACCACAGTCATCGACGGCGCCGTCAACGGTGTGGCCGGGGCCGTGAGCGGCGGCGGCAAGGGGCTGCGCTTCTTGCAGAGCGGCTTCGTGCGCAGCTACGCGCTTGGGGTGGCTGTGGGCGTCGTCGGGCTCCTCGCCTACTTCCTGACTCGGTCCGGCATCTGATGGTCGGATTCGTGCTCGCCGCCGAGGCTGGCCATGCGGTGGCTTCCTCTCCGCTCACTGCCGCCATCGTCGTCCCGTTCATCGGCGCGGTGGTGGTGTCGCTCATCCCGAAGGGCCGGACCGAGCTCCACCGCCTCGTGGCCCTGTTGTTCTCCGTGGGCTCCGGCGCCATCACCTTGTGGTTGCTGGCCGCCTTCGAGACGGGCGACGCCGGCTTCCAGTTCGAGGTCAACCGCACCTGGATCGCCGACTTCGGGATCTCGTGGCACCTCGGCATCGATGGGATCTCGCTCTTCCTGGTCGTGCTGTCGGGCCTGCTCTTCCCGCTGGCCATCATCGCCGTCACGCCCCACCATGATCCGAAGCCGTACTACGCCTGGCTGCTCGTGCTGCAGGGCGGTTGCATGGGCGTGTTCTGCGCCCTGGACCTCTTCCTGTTCTTCGTGATGTTCGAGATCGTGCTCGTGCCGATGTACTTCCTCATCGGTGGGTGGGGTTACGCCGAACGGGTCTACGCGGCGCTCAAGTTCTTCATCTTCACGATGCTCGGGTCCGCCCTGATGCTCGTGGGCATCGTCAGCCTGGCCTTCCTCCACCGCGATGGGGTGGCGGCGGACAACGAGGCCGAAGCCGCCGTCATCGAGGACGTGGTGCTCCAGGCGCAGCAGGAGGCGGCCGCCACCGGCGGCATCGACGTCGACACCCAGGCCGCCATCGATCAGGACCTCGCCCGCGTCGATGAGCTGCGGAACCCGCCCCTCGACTTCGACCTCGTGGAGATCGCCGAGTCCCAGCACCTCGCGGACACCTCCACGAGCTCGAACCCGTTCGACTGGTCGGCGGTGCGGTGGATCTTCCTGGCCTTCGCCGTCGCCTTCGCCGTGAAGGTCCCGCTGTTCCCGCTCCACACCTGGCTGCCCGACGCCCACACCCAGGCCCCCACGGCCGGCTCGGTGATCCTGGCCGGCGTGATGCTGAAGCTCGGCACCTACGGGTTCGTGCGCTTCGGCCTCTACCTGTTCCCCGAGGCGTCGGTGTACTTCGCCCCCGCCCTCGTCACCCTTGGGGTGATCGGGATCATCTACGGCGCGGTGGTGGCGACGATGCAGCGCGACCTCAAGCGACTCGTCGCCTACTCCTCGGTGGCTCACCTCGGCTTCATCGTGCTCGGCACCTTTGCCCTCACCACCCAGGGCATCGAGGGCGGCGTGATGCAGATGGTGAACCACGGCATCTCCACCGGTGCCCTGTTCCTCCTCGTCGGCATGATCTACGAACGACGCCACACTCGAGAGATCTCCGCCCTCAAGGGGCTCCAGAAGTCGGCCCCGGTCATGGCCGGCGTGTTCACCCTGGTGATGCTGAGCTCGATCGGCCTCCCCGGCCTCAATGGCTTCGCCGGCGAGTTCCTCATCCTGATCGGATCGTTCCTCACCCGCCGGTGGTTCACGGTGGTGGCCGCCGTCGGCGTGATCCTCGCGGCGCTGTACCTGCTATGGGCCTACCAGCGCGTCTTCCACGGTGAGCCCGACGAGGAGAACGCCAACATGCCCGACATGACCTGGCGCGAGGGTCTGGTCATGGCACCCCTCCTCGGCCTCATCGTCTTCCTCGGCGTGTACCCGAAGCCGATGCTCGACCGGATCGAACCGGCCGTGGCGCGGCTCGTCAGCCACATCGAGGAGCACTCTGACTACATCGAGCCGGCGGTGGCCACCGCCGGCCCCGGCGAGCCGGCGGATGAGGCCGAGGCCCCCGAGGAGGAGGCACCGTGATGCTCCTCACCCTGCTCTCGCAGCCGATCGACGACGCCCCCGTTCCGGTGGCCAGCGTCAACGTGGCGTGGTCAGCGGTGGCACCGATCCTCGCCCTGGTGGGTGGGGCGCTGCTCCTCTTGGCCGCCGACTCGCTCACCGCTCGCCCCCTGCGCAAGGGCGTCTATGCGCTGTGGACCACGCTGACGGCCGGCGTCGCCATCGGTGCCGCCGTGCCGCTCTGGGACCGGGTGCAGGATGTCGACCGGGGCCCCTTCTCCACCCTCGGCACCGCCGTCGGCGTCGATGGCTTCTCCGTGTTCGCCACCTTCACGATCTGCGCCGCCGTCATCCTCGGTGCCCTCCTGCTCGACGACTGGCTCCGACGGGAGGGGATGGAAGGCTCCGAGCCCTACGTGCTCATGCTGCTGTCGGCCTCCGGCGGGCTGATGATGGCCTCGGCCAACGACCTGATCGTGATGTTCCTGGGCCTGGAGATCCTGTCCATCGCGGTCTACGTCCTGGCCGCCATGCACCTACGCAAGGTCACCTCGCAGGAGGCCGGCGTGAAGTACTTCGTGCTCGGCGCCTTCTCCTCAGCCTTCTTTCTGTACGGCATCGCCCTCACTTACGGCGGCACCGGCACCACCAACCTCGTCGAGATCTCCAGCTTCCTGTCCACCACGGTGCTCGCCGACACCGGGCTGGTGCTGGCCGGGCTCGCCCTGCTCCTCGTCGGGTTCGCCTTCAAGGTGGCCGCGGTCCCGTTCCACTTCTGGACCCCCGACGTGTACCAGGGGGCGCCCAGCCCGAGCGTGGCGTGGATGGCCTCGGGGGTGAAGGTGGCGGGCTTCGCCGGCTTGCTGCGGGTCTTCTACCTGGCCTTCGGCACCTACAGCGCGGACTGGCAGCCCATCGTCTATGCCGTGGCGGCCATCACGATGGTGGTGGGTTCGGTGCTCGCCGTCGTGCAGACCGACGTGAAGCGCATGCTGGCCTACTCCTCGATCAACCATGCCGGCTTCGTCCTGGTGGCCGTCCAGGCGGCCAGTGCGCAGGGCGTGGAGGCGGCACTCTTCTACCTCGCCGCCTACACGTTCATGGTGGCCGGCAGCTTCGGCATCGTCACGGTGGTCGGCCGTCGCGGCGACATCGGCCACGGCCTCGACGACTATCGCGGCCTGTCGCGTGACCGACCCGTGCTTGCCTTCGCGTTCGCGCTGTTCCTCTTCGCCCAGGCCGGCGTGCCCCTCACCTCCGGCTTCTTCGCCAAGTTCTACGTCATCACCGCCGCCGTCGACGCCGGCTCCACTTGGCTGGCCGTGATCGCCATGCTCACCGCGGTGGTAGCGGCGTTCCTCTACCTACGGATCATCGTGTCGATGTTCATGTCCGTCGAAGACGCCGGCGAGCCCCGCACGATTCGGGTGCCGTTCGCGGCTGGCCTGGCCCTGCTGGTGTGCCTCGTCGTCACGCTCGGTGCCGGCCTGTTCCCCGGCACCCTTGCCAGCGCCGCCAAGGACGCCACCCCCGTTCTCGTCCTCGAGCCCGTTGGCCTCCCACCCATCGACCCTGGCGCCACGCCCGTCCCCTGAGCGCGTGCCGCCGTCGGCAGAGGGCCCCGAACCTGTGGGCGTGTGCATCGAAAAGCCGGCCTTAGGACCACAGGCACGATGCCTGAGCAACCGAACCGCGAACTTGTGGCTCTGGGTTCCGGATTTCGACACTGAGGACCACAGATTGCGAACTTGCTCCGGCACGAACGATGCAATGGATCAGGGTCGGCGAACGTTGTAGATGCGTGGGTCGCCGATCGCTGTCATCGTTCGCTCGTCGCGGAGCGTGCATCACCTCGCTGGGCGTGGTGGCCGTGGTCGGCGTCGGCCTGTGGGTGGGCGGGGCGCTCGCGGTTCTTGATGCCGCCGACCTCGCCGGCTCTCGACCCGCGGCGACTGGCCCCCCAAGCACGACCACCACGGTCGCCAGCGCCACCACCTCGACCGTCGCCGCGTCGCCATCGACGACCACGGCGCCCGTCGCCCCCGCGGGCGGCGCCCAGCTTGAACCCGGTGAGGAGGGTGACGAGATCTCCGCCCTCCAGGCTCGGCTGGACGAGCTGGGCTACTGGCACGGAAGCTCGGACGGCCGCTACGGCCACGTCACCCGCCAGGCGGTTATGGCCTTTCAGAAGGCTGAGGGGCTCGGGCGTGACGGCGTGGCGGGGCCGGCGACACAGGCGGCCATGGCCACGGCCTCCCGCCTGACGCCGCGCGATCCGTCGGGCGACCACATCGAAGTAGATCTGGCCCGTCAGCTGCTCCTGGTGGTCGAGGACGGGCAGACCCGCTGGGTGGTCAACATCTCCACCGGCAGCGGCGAGGCCTACGCCACGCCCAGTGGTGGCACGTCCGTGGCCACCACGCCTCCCGGCCAGTTCGTGGTCGAGCGGGAGATCGACGGTCTTCGCTCGGCGCCGCTGGGCACGCTCTACAGGCCCAAGTACTTCAACGGTGGCATTGCGATCCACGGGGCGGGCGAGATCCCTGCCCAGCCGGCCTCACACGGTTGCGTTCGGGTCACCAATGCCGCCATGGACGTGCTCTGGTCGTCGGGGGTCACGGACCTGGGCACCCCTGTGCTGGTGTACTGATGAGCGTGTTGACGCCCGCGCGAGGTACCCCGGCCGTAGTGCGCCAGACGCCCCCCGAACGTGCAGGGTCGTCGCTCCGCCCCGTAGCATCGCCGGCCACGAGGTCACGTCCGGCGGACGTCACCTCGGCTGGTCGGGCGCCCGTCCGCCGCCGCACCACCTCCATGCTCCGATCCTCCATGACACTCCCCGACGTCGACCTGGTTGAGCTGGCCCGGAGCGGCGCCCGGCCCGCCTTCGACGAGCTGCTCCGTCGGCACGATGCCCGCATGCGTGGCCTGGCCTTCCGGCTCATGGTCGACCGCCACCGCATGGACGACGCGCTCCAAGAGGCCTACCTCAAGGCGTTCAAGGCCCTGCCGCGCTTCCGGGCCGGCAGCGACTTCGGTACCTGGCTCTACCGGATCACCTACAACGCATGCATCGACGAGCTCCGCAAGCGCAAACGGTCCCCGCTCTCGATGAAGGACCCCGTCGATCCCGTGTCTGGCCGCCCAGGCCCGGAGCGGGTGGTCAGCGCATCGGAGACCCTGCGGAGCGCCCTCGCCGAGCTGCCCGTCGACCAGCGGGTCACCGTGGTGCTGGTCGACGGCGAGGGGTTCGACCACCGTGAGGCCGCCAAGATCCTGGGGGTGGCGCCTGGCACCGTCGCCTCTCGCCTCCACCGCGCCCGCGCCACCCTCCGTCGCGTCCTGGGGGAGGTGGGATGACCGACACCGAGGTGCCGCCGGACGGCATCGTTCGCACTGCCCTGCAGCTGCTCCCCGTACCCGCCCACGCCGACCACTTCTGGGCCCGACTTGAGCTCAGCCTCGATGCGCACGGCGGCTCGGTCGAAACGGCCGAATCCCCACCGCCCCGGACCGCCTTCGTCGACGATGACGCCCCTCGGCTCGGGATCGCTCCTCTCCTGGAGCTGGAGAACGATCCCGCTATGGCGCTGGTTCCGAGGGCACTGCGGCGCAAGTCCAACGCCCTGTTGGTGGTGGCGGCCGCCGCGGCCATCGTCGTCGTGGCGCTGGCCGGCACCACCCTGATCGAGGGGCGCAGCGGCACAAAGCAGGTCACCTCCGACGATGTCGCCCAGGGATCGGAGGACCCCGAGGCCCTCGTCGATGGCGCCCAGACGGCGTCGACCCCGCCCAGCACGATCTCCGCTGAGGATGAGGAGGCCGCCTCCGAAGCGGTCCTGGCATGGGTCGACGCCCTCGGCTCAGGCCGCGGTGACGAAGCGTGGGAGGCGATGGGCCCGGCCTCCCAGGCTCACTTCGGCTCACGAGCGGCCTTCGAGGCCGAGCTCATTTCCCTCGCGGAGGGCTACGGCAGCTGGTCCGAAGGGGATCTCGACGAGGTCCTGGTCACACCGGTCCTGACCAGTGGTGAGGGCACCCTCGCCGTCGTCACCTTGGTGGGCACCATCGCGGCCGAGGGTGAGCAGCAGCACCGGGCCGACGCCTTCCCGGTGCGGGTCGTCGACGGCGAGGCCCACGTCGAGCCGTTCGCCTTCGCCGGTGAGCTCGAGGTCGTGGTTCCCGAGGACGTGCCGTCCGACGGTGATCGCCCGCCGGTGGCCTCCGGCGAGGAGCTCGTCATCGTGGTGCCGAGCGCGGCCGATGCGCCGTTGCTGCGGCTCGACGACGGTGACACCGTCGTGTGCGGTCAAGCCGAGGGAACGGAGCTCGTCGCCCTCGAGGGCACGCCCGCACAGCGCTGCTCCTACCTTCCCGTCGAGGGGATCGACCCCGGTGAGCACACCCTTACCGTTGCCTTCCTGGGCTCCGACGGCGCCTCCATCTCGGCCGCGTCGCTGCTCTTCGAGGCTGCCTGAGTTCGGATCGGCCTGAAACGGCGGTCATCTTGGACCCTCGCGCGACCCTTCACTAGGCTCCCGCGTCGTGTCCGGGTCCTTTTCAGATCTCCTCCGCGACTACCTCACGGTGGGCATCTTCGGGCTCACCGGAGTGGTCCTCGTCGGCCTGCTCCTCGGCCTCGGCAGCCTCCTGCGCCCTACCCGACCCCAGCCCGAGAAGTACATCAGTTACGAGTCAGGCGTCGACCCTGTCGGCTCCGGCTGGGGCCAGAGCAACGTTCGGTACTACATCTTCGCCCTGCTCTTCGTGATGTTCGATGTGGAGGCCGTGTTCATCTTCCCCTTCGCCACCCGTGTCGATGCCTACGAGTGGTTCGGGCTGATCGAGATGACCATCTTCATAGTCATCCTTGCCCTCGGTCTCCTCTACGCCTGGAAGAAGAAGGTCCTGCGATGGGTGTGACCACGAGCGTGGGCGGCTGATGGGCCTCGTCGAGAGCGGCAAGATGCCCAAGCCGCTCACCAAGCTGCTCAACCTCAGTCGCAAGTACTCCATCTGGGCTTACCAGTGGGGTCTGGCGTGCTGCGCCATCGAGATGGGGGCCGCCTTCGCCTCCCCCCGCTACGACGTGATGCGCCTCGGCGTGATCCCGTTCCCGGCTAGCCCTCGTCAGGCCGACCTCGTGGTGATCTCGGGCACCGTCACCGACAAGATCGTCCCCGCCATCAAGCGGCTCTACGAGCAGATGCCCGACCCGAAGTACGTCATCTCGATGGGCAGCTGCACGAACTGCGGCGGGCCCTACTGGGACAGCTACTCCGTCACCAAGGGCGTCGACCAGATCGTGCCGGTGGACGTCTACGTCCCTGGCTGCCCGCCCCGGCCCGAGGCCCTGCTCGAGGGCATCGTTCTGCTCCAGGAGCGCATCCAGAACGAGGACATGGCCAAGCGTTGGGCCGGCGACCAGGACCGTCCGGAGCCGATCGTCGTTGGCTGAGGACACCACCACCACCAACACCACCGACCACGACGGGGCCGCGGTGGCCTCGGACGACCGTCGCGAGGCACTGCTGGCGGTCTTCTCGGACCACCTCGGCGATGCCGTGGTCGGCTCGCATCTCAAGCCCGGCCAGGCCCTTTGGATCCGCGTGGCCACCGCCGCATGGGCGGAGGCGGCGTTGGTGGCGCGCGACAAGGCCGGCCTCAAGTGGTTCGACTTCCTGTCGGCCATCGACTGGTTGCCCTCTCCCTACGGCCGCTACGAGGACTCCTCGGTCGACGTCCCCTTCCCGCCGCCGATGCCGGAGCGCTCGGCCGCGGTGCCCGGCTACGCCGGCGGCAATTCCCGCATACAGGTGCTGGCCTCGGTGGCTCAGGCCGGCACCGACCTGCGGGTGCTGCTCAAGGCCGACGTGCCCGACGACGACCCGCGCGTCCCCACCTGGGTACGTGCCTACTCCGGAGCGGCGTGGCACGAGCGCGAGGCCCACGAGATGTTCGGCATCGGCTTTGACGGCAACGTCGACCTGCGCCACATCTATCTGCCCTCGGAGTTCGAGGGTCACCCTCTGCGCAAGGAGTTCCCCCTCCTGGCGCGCGTCGTGAAGCCCTGGCCGGGCATCGTCGACGTCGAGCCCATGCCGGGGGAAGACCCCGAAGACCCCGAGGACGACGCCGCCGTCGCGGAAGAGAGCGAGGCATGACGCTTACCGAGGCGCAGCAGCTCGGCTACATAAATGCCCAAGCCGCCGACGGTCGGATCAACGTCGAGCTCGAGACCGACGACGGCATGGTCCTCAACATGGGCCCGCAGCACCCCGCCACCCACGGCACCCTCCGCCTCGTGGCCCGCCTCGACGGCGAGCAGGTCACCTCCGCCGACGTCATGTGCGGCTACATGCACCGCGGCTACGAGAAGCTCTGCGAGGTCCGCTCCTACCCGCAGGTCACCACGCTGGTGAACCGAATCGACTGGCTCGGCAGCTTCGCCAACGAGGTTCCCTTCATCCTCGCCGCCGAACAGCTGATGGAGGTGGAGGCGCCGCCGCGGGCCATGTGGATCCGCACGATCCTCTTCGAGCTCTCCCGCATCGCCAACGTCAGCTTGTTCATCGGCGACCTCGCGCTGCAGCTCGGCGCCCAGACTCCGGCGTTCTACGCCTTCCGGGATCGCGAGTTCGTGCTCAACCAGATCGAATCGGTCACCGGCGGCCGCTTCCATCCGAACTTCGACCGGATCGGTGGCCTCAAGGACGACCTCCCCAAGGGCTGGATCGCCGAGACCAAGGCCGCCATGGTCCGCCTCCGGGGGTTCTGCGACGAGATGGAGGGCCTCGTCTACGGCAACGAGATCTTCCAGACCCGCACCCGCGGCGTCGGGATCATCCCGGCGCACGTGGCCCAGTCCTACGGCCTCTCCGGCGCCAACCTCCGCGGCTCCGGCGTGGACTGGGACCTACGGCGTGACGCCAACGTCGGCCTGGCCTACGACCAGCTCGACTGGAAGGTCTGGACGCACCCCGACGGCGACAGCTACAGCCGGTGCTGGGTACGTCTCCAAGAGGTGCGGGAGGCCACCAAGATCGTCGACCAGCTCTGCGACGGCCTGCCGGGTGGCGGGATCATGGCCAAGGTGCCCCGCATCATCAAGGTGCCCGAGGGCGAGGCCTACATCGCCACCGAGAACCCGCTCGGCGCCATGGGCTACTACGTCGTGTCCAAGGGGGACACGGGGCCGTTCCGGGTGAAGATCCGTTCGGCCAGCTTCAACAACATCTCCGTCGCCTCGTGGCTGCTCCGCGGCGTCTACGTGCCCGACATCATCACGATCCTCGCCAGCCTGTACTTCATCCTGGGGGACATCGACCGCTGATGGACGGACTCCTGTTCGGCCTCGAGCTGTCGTACTGGCAGGCGTCGCTGCTGCGCGTCCTCGGCGTGCTGGTGGCAGTGATCCTGCCGGCCGGCGGCTTCGTCTACGTCTTCCTATTCAAGATGATGAGCTTCATGCAGAGCCGACTCGGCCCGATGGAGGCCGGGCCCTACGGGTCGATCCAGCTCCTCGCCGAGGTGGGCAAGTTCCTCCAGAAGGAAGACATCGTCCCCGAGCGCGCCGACCGCCGGCTGTTCTTCCTGGCGCCCTACATCGTGCTGGCGTCCACGTTCCTGCTCCTCGTCGTCATGCCCTTCGGTCCCGACGCCTACTTCGCCAACCTCGACACCGGCATCTTCCTGGCCCTCGGCCTCTCGTCGGTGTCGGTGATCGGCGTGCTCATCGCCGGTTGGGCCTCGGCCAACAAGTACTCCCTCATCGGCGGCCTGCGCGCCGCCGGCCAGCTCATCGCCTACGAGCTGCCCCTGGTCCTGGCCGTGGTCGGCGTGGTCATCCAGGCCGGCACCTTGAACCTGCAGGGGATCGTGGCCGCTCAGCACCAAGGCGAGATCTTCGGGTTCGCCGGCATCGGCAACCCCTTCGTGCTCACGCAGCTCGTTGGGTTCTTCGTCTTCCTCATCGCCACCCAGGCCGAGCTCACGCAGCCACCGTTCGACATGCCGGTGGCCGAGTCGGAGATCGTCACCGGCTACATCACCGAGTACTCCGGGCTCCGGTTCCTGCTCTTCTTCATCGGCGAGTTCGCCACCGCGGGTGCCTTCGCCGCCATCGCCGCCACCCTGTTCCTCGGTGGCTGGGCGGTGCCCTTCGTCGAGCTCGACGACAACGTCATGAACGTGGCCGGTCCGCTGGTGCTCTTCGGCAAGATGATGCTGGTCGGGTTCCTGATCTTCTGGGTGCGGTTCACGTTCCCGCGCTTCCGCGAGGATCAGCTCCAGGCCTTCGCCTGGAAGTACCTCATCCCCATCTCGCTGGTCAACATCCTGGCCACGATGGTCCTCAAGGTGGCCTTCTGATGCCCAAGCCCAAGATCCCCGGTCTGTTCACGGGCATGCGGATCACGTTTGGGGAGCTCATCAAGACGCTGTTCCCGAGGCGCGGCATCCTCACGCTCATCCCCGCCCCCTCCAAGGGTGCTGTCACGGTGCAGTACCCCCACGAGAGCGAGTCGCCCGCCCCGCGGGCGCGGGGCGTCATCGCCCTCAAGGAAGAAAACTGCACGGTCTGCATGCTGTGCTCGCGCAGCTGCCCCGACTGGTGCATCTACATCGAGGGCCACAAGACCAAGGCCCCGCCGCGCCGGCCCGGTGGCAAGGAGCGCACGGTCAGCGCCCTCGACCGCTTCGACATCGACTACGCGCTCTGCATGTACTGCGGCATCTGCGTGGAGGTGTGCCCCTTCGACGCCTTGTTCTGGAGCCCGGAGTACGAGTACTCCGAGCCCCGCCTGGCCGACCTCCTCCACGACATGGACCGCCTGGCCGAGTGGATGGAGACGGTCCCCGACTTCGAGCCCTACGAGGCCGGCTCCAACGCCAAGGTCCGCAAGGTGCCGCGCTGATGGTCGCCCAGAACATCTTCTTCTTCGCCATCGCGGCAGTGATCGTCTACAGCGGGCTCCGCGTGGTCACCTCGGCCAACGTGGTGCACGCCGCCCTCCACCTCGTGGTTGTGCTGGCCTCGGTAGCGGCGCAGTACGTGCTGCTGGCGGCAGAGTTCGTGGCCGCCACGCAAGTGCTGGTGTACATCGGCGCCATCATCGTGCTCTTCCTCTTCGGCATCATGCTCACCCGGGCCAAGCTCGGCCGCGACCAGGACCTCACCCACAAGCACTGGATGGGTGGGGCGGCCACCGCGCTGGCCCTGTTCGCGGTGATGGTCTACGCACTGATCGACGAGTTCGGCTGGACGCGCACACCGCTGCCGGCCGACCCGCGCATCGCGTCGGTCAACGGATCGAACACAGCCACCGTGAGCGACGCCGTGTTCTCCACCTACCTGGTGCCCTTCGAGGTCGTGTCCGTCCTGCTCCTCGCCGCTCTCGTGGGCGCCATCGTCCTGGCCCGGAAGGACTGACCGTGGACGACCTGCTGCTCAACCAGTTCCTGTTGCTCGGCGCCGTGCTCTTCTGCATCGGCGTCTACGGCGTCATCGCCCGGCGCAACGCCGTGCTGGTCTTGATGTCGATCGAGCTCATCCTCAACGCGGTGACCATCAACCTCGTAGCGTTCGGGGCCTTCCACGGCTCGGTGGCGGGATCGGTGTTCGCGCTGTTCGTGATCGCCATCGCCGCCGCTGAAGTGGGCGTCGGCCTCGCCATCGTCCTGCTCATCTACCGCAACCGGGGCAGCGTCGACCTCGACGACATGGCCGAGATGAAGGGATGACCGTGCTGGAGAACGCCTGGATCATCCCGGTCATCCCCGCGGTGTCCTTCTTCCTCATCCTCTTCTTTGGGAAGCGGCTGCCGAAGAAGGGTGCCGAGATCGGCATCGCGGCGCTGGGCGCCTGCTTCGTGCTGGCGCTGGTCGCCAACGTGCAGTGGCGCGAGCGCGTCAACGACGCCGAGCATGCCGCGGAGGAGAGCCACGAGACGGAAGGCACCGAAGGCGAGGGGGAGCACAGGCTCGCCAACGGCGAGCAGAGCCTTGGGTCGCAGCCGGAGGCGTCCGAACCGGCGGGGGGATATGCGAAGGGGGGCGGAGCCCCCCTTGATGCACAAGCAGAGGAGCACGTCGAGTTCGACGTGGAGCCCCTGCACGAGACGTGGACGTGGTGGTCGAACGGCGACGTGGACTTCACGGTCGGGTTCCTGCTCGACGGGCCCGGCGTGATGATGCTGTTCGTCGTCACGCTGATCTCTCTGCTGGTGCACGTGTACAGCACCGACTACGTCGGTGGCGACCGGCGCTACACCCACTACTTCGCCTTCCTGTCCCTGTTCACCGCGTCGATGCTCGGGCTGATCATGAGCGAGAACACGCTCCAGCTGCTCACCTGCTGGGAGCTGGTCGGCCTGTGCTCGTTCGCCCTCATCGGCCACTGGTGGGAGGAGAAGCCGAACTCCGACGCCGCCCTCAAGGCCTTCATCACCAACCGCGTGGGTGACGTCGGCCTCATCTGTGGCGTGATCATCCTCTTCTTCGGCGCCGGGCAGACCTTCGACATCCTCACCATCAACGAGATGGCGGTGTCGGGCGAGATCAACCACCTGGTGCTGTTGGTGGCGTCCTGTTCGCTGATGGCGGCGGTGATGTCGAAGTCCGGTCAGTTCGTGCTGCACACCTGGCTGCCCGACGCCATGGCCGGGCCGACGCCGGTGTCGGCGCTCATCCACGCCGCCACGATGGTGGTGGCCGGCATCTTCATGATCGCCCGCATGTACGGGGTGTTCTTCCAGGGCCTGTCGATCGGGACGTCGAGCGTGAACCTGCTGGCGGTGATCGGGGGCGTCACGGTGATCGGCGGGGCGGGGTTGGCCTTCGTGCAGAACGACATCAAGAAGGTGCTCGCCTACTCCACGGTTTCCCAGCTCGGCTACATGGCCATGGCGCTCGGCGTCGGTGCCTGGACCGCGGCGCTGTTCCACCTCTTCACCCACGCCATGTTCAAGGCCGGCCTCTTCCTGGGCGCCGGCTCGGTGGCCCACTCGGTGCACTCCTTCGACATGAAACAGGACATGGGCGGCATGAAGCGCTTCATGCCCAAGACCTACCTCACCTTCGTGATCTGCACCGGCGCCCTCATCGGCCTGTTCCCGTTGGCCGGGTTCTGGTCGAAAGACGAGATCCTCGCCGGGGCCGAGCAGCTCGGAGGCGACGGCGCCTA
>Ga0136633_1001689_pt1 | contig 15968 bp, 15 predicted proteins | sample AntDrymeUQ832206_2_FD_105494 | JGI IMG/M metagenome (GOLD analysis project Ga0136633, IMG submission 105494) | Polar desert sand microbial communities from Dry Valleys, Antarctica - metaG UQ83 (22.06) | ecosystem: Environmental > Terrestrial > Soil > Desert | place: Antarctica: Dry Valley...
AGAAGGCAGCGCCCAAGAAGGCAGCGCCCAAGAAGGCAGCGCCCAAGAAGGCAGCGCCCAAGAAGGCAGCGCCCAAGAAGGCAGCGCCCAAGAAGAAGGCAGCGCCCAAGAAGAAGGCAGCGCCCAAGAAGAAGGCAGCGCCCAAGAAGCTCGCGCCCAAGAAGCTCGCGCCCAAGAAGCTCGCGCCCAAGAAGCTCGCGCCCAAGAAGCTCGCGCCCAAGAAGCTCGCGCCCAAGAAGCTCGCGCCCAAGAAGAAGCCCGCAGCGAAGAAGGCCCCTGCCGCGAAGGCACCCGCGGCGAAGAGGGCTCCTGCGAAGAAGGCTCCGCCGAAGAAGCAGCCGGCGAAGGCCCCAGCGAAAAAGGCGGCGGCATCGACTCGCCGCGGGGGGCTGCGGGTGGTGCCTGACCCGGAGAAGTCACCGGCCAGGTCGCCAGCCAAGGGCCGCGCCAGCGTGCCAGGCTGGGCCGACGTGCTGCTCGGCACCTCCCCGGGCGGCGACCGCTGAGCCGGACAGCTCTCCTGATCGGGCTGGCCGTGCTGCTGGCCGGCTGCTCGTCGGGCAGTTCCGCGCCCACCCGCACCTCGCCGCTCGACGCCGCGATCAGCAGCGTCAGCACCGCCCGCGCCCACCTGCTCAGTGCGGTCGACGCGACGCAGGCCGCAGCCACTGCGCTGGACCGCACCGACGCGCTCTGCGTCAAGGGCCAAGGCCAGGCGGCTCGGCGGAGCTTCCTTGCTTCGCAGCCGCTGGTGCGCACCGCACGGCAGGGGCGCAGCCGGCTGGTGACCTCGCTGCCGTCGTACACCGGGGCCTTGCAGTCGCTCCAGCGGGCGAGCACGGAAGTCGACGGGCAGAAGCGGCTGGCGCTCGCCCGGGTGGTGCGCGACGGGCGGGCGGAGGCGACCGCGATCGAGCGCTTCCGCGGGGCGCTCGCCGGGCTGTGGCCGGCCTACGACCGGCTGCTTGCCGCGGAGGACACCTGGAGCACCCGTGCGGTCGGCGGCTGGTACCGCACCACTGCCGAGGGGGCTGCGGCCTATGCGGTGCTGGTGGGCAGGCAGCGGCCGGCGCTGCAGGCAGCGCGGCAGGCGCTGGCCGCCGCGGTGACCGCCCTGCAAGGCCCCTCGGAGACGCAGAGCGCCACCCTGGCTGCCGCCGATCAGGTTCTCGGCGCGAAGCCGCAGGTGTCGAAGGGCCGCGCCTGCACCGTCAGCAGCAACCCCGGCGACAGCGGGCTGGCGCAGCAGGTGCTGCGGGAGTGCGAGGCGGCGGTCCCGCGGGTCACGGCGGTGTGGGGCAGCCGGTGGTCGCGTTCGGTCGAGCTGCTGCTCGCGGGCAGCGGAGAGCTGGCCGCACTGGTGCCGGGGGGCGGTGACCTCACGAAGGTCGCTGCCCTGGTCAGTGGGCAGCAGGTCTACGTCAACGCCGAGCCGTTCCGGCTGTTGAGCGCTGCTGGTCGCCGCGTGGTCATCACCCACGAGCTCACCCACTTGGCCACGGGTCCGTCCGGCCGCAGCCCGGCCTGGGTCAGTGAGGGCTTCGCCGACTACGTGGGGCACTCCGGCGCCGGGCTGCCGGTGGCGGAGGCCGCCCAGGAGCTCGCCTCGGACGTGCGGGCGGGCCGGGTGCCCACCGGCCTCCCGACGGACTCAGACTTCACCGACTCGGCAGCCGCCCGTCCGCAGGCCTACGCGCAGAGCTGGCTGGCCGTGTCGCTGCTCGCCAGGAACCATGGCGTACCTGCGCTGGTGCGGTTCGTCCGGCAGGTGCGCGACGGCGACACCGACCGCGTTATGCGGGCGGTGTTCGGCACCTCCGTGGCCGCTTTCACCGCCAGCTGGCGGGCCGAGCTGCGCAGGAGCCTGGCGTGAAGGCCAAGGCAGCGCCCCTGGTGCTGGCTGGGTGTGTCCTCGCGGCGCTGGTGACCGCGCTGCTCACCGTTCCCTGGACGGTGCTCGACGGACCGACGCCCAGGCCGGACCTGTTCCGCGACTTCACCGGGGGCCAGCTGGCTCGGGAGCAGGCCTTCCACGAGGCCGTCCGACCACCCGTCTACCTCGGGCTGCTGCTCAGCCTCGTGCTCGCGGGTGTGCTGGGTCTGACCAGCCTCGGCGGCCGGCTGGTGAGCCGGCTGCCGGGGGGCTGGATGGTGCAGTCGGTGCTCGCCGTGGCGGGGCTGCTGACCGCGGGGCGGCTCCTGACGCTGCCACTCGACGTGCAGGCCGAGCGGGTGCTGCGCCGCTTCGGCCTGTCCACCCAGGACTGGCTCGGCTGGAGCGCCGACCTGCTCAAGACCCTGGCCATCTCCATCGGTACGACGGCGGTGGTCGTCCTCCTCCTGCTCGCGCTGGCGAGGGCCCTGCCACGGCTGTGGTGGGTGCCCGCCGCGGTGCTGGCCGCGGGCCTCACCGTCGGCGGCTCGTTCCTGTACCCCCTGGCGATCGAGCCGGCGTTCAACGACTTCACCCCGCTCGCCGTTGGTCAGCTGCGCACCGACCTGCTTGCCCTGGCAGAGAGGGACGGCGTCCCCGTTCGTGAGGTGCTGGTCGCGGATGCCTCCAAGCGGACCACCGCCCTCAACGCCTACGTCAGCGGCTTCGGATCGAGCCGGCGCATCGTCGTCTACGACACGCTGCTCGAGCAGTCGCCGCCCAGAGAGGTCGAGCTGGTCGTCGCCCACGAGCTCGGTCACGCCAAGCAGCAGGACGTGCTGCACGGCACGCTGATCGGCGCGTTCGCGGCAGCAGCCGGGGTCGTCGGCCTGTTCCTCCTGCTGTCCTCGTCGCGCCGGCTCCAGCAGATCGGCGCGGCGGCGGCGGGGGATCCCCGCGTGCTGCCCTTCGTGCTGTTCCTCGGAGTCCTCGCGCCACTGGTCCTGTCGCCGCTGACCAACCTCGCGTCCCGGCACGTCGAGGCGCGGGCCGACCTGCACTCACTCGAGCTGACCGGCGACGTCGACACCTTCATCGCGGTCGAGCGCCGCCTGTCGGTCAACAACCTCTCCGACCTGTCCCCGTCGCCGCTGGTCTACGCCCTGTTCTTCACCCACCCGTCGGGGCCGGAGCGGATCGCGTTCGCACGTGAGTGGCAGCGGCAGCAGCGTTGAGGACGTTGGTCGTCACCAACGACTTCCCGCCCCGTCCCGGTGGCATCCAGGCCTACGTGCACGCCCTGGCCACCGGGCAGCCCGCGGACGAGGTCGTCGTCTACGCCTCGTCCTGGCCGGGGGCGGCGGGCTTCGACGCAGTGCAGCCCTTTCCCGTCGTACGTGACAAGGCGACCGTGCTGCTGCCCACCCCGCGGGTGGTCCGATCCGCCCGGGAGGTGGCCCGCCAGGAGGGCTGTGACCGCGTCTGGTTCGGCGCCACCGCGCCCCTCGCGCTGATGGCACCCCAGCTCGGGCTCGAGCGTGCCGTGTCGTGCAGCCACGGCCACGAGCTCGGCTGGGCCAAGCTGCCGGGCGCCCGTCAGCTGCTGCAGCGGATGGCGAGCGGCTTGGACGTCATCACCTGCCTCTCGAACTACACGATGGCCAAGCTGGCGCGCACGCTCCCCGGCACCTCGCTGGCCCACCTGCCCAGCGGCGTGGACACCCATGTATTCCACCCAGAGGCGGGACACGGGGCGGTCCGCGAGCGGCACGGGCTGGTGTCACGGCCGGTCGTCGTGTGCGTGTCGAGGCTGGTGCCCCGCAAGGGCCAGGAGCTGCTGATCCGAGCGCTTCCCCTTGTGCAGCAGCGGATTCCGGATGCGGCGCTGCTCGTGGTGGGTGGGGGTCCGCTGCTGGCACGGCTGCGCTCGCTGGTCGTCGAGCTCGGGCTCCAGGCGGACGTGGTTCTGACCGGCGAGGTGCCGTGGGAGGAGCTGCCCGCGCACTACGCGGCGGGCGACGTCTTCGCCATGCCGTGCCGGGACCGGCTCCGCGGGCTCGAGGTCGAGGGCCTCGGCCTCGTCTTCCTCGAGGCCGCCGCCACCGGGCTGCCTGTCGTAGCCGGGCGATCGGGGGGATCACCGGACACGGTGCTCGACGGCGTGACCGGCTACCTCGTGGACGGCTCGTCCGTGGCTGAGGTGGCGCAGCGGGTGGGCGACCTGCTCGCCGACCCTGCGGGAGCCCGAGAGATGGGCCGCGCGGGCCGTGCCTGGATGGAGGCGGACTGGCGCTGGGACGTGCTCGCTGGCCGCCTGCGGATGCTGCTCGCCAGCCCCTGACGGCTCAGCCGGTCGCGACGGCCTGGACGATGCGGGCCCTGAGCCGCGGCTGGTCGTAGGCGCGCAGCGACCGTCCCAGCCAGGCGGCGAAGCCGACCAGAAACGGGATGCCGAGCACGACCGGCAGCCACCAGAGCCCGCTCGTCGACGCCACCTCGAACACCACGCCGATCAGGCCAGCCGGGATGGCCAGCCGGGCGGACGCGAGCGCCAGCGCACCGGGGGGAGCCACGGCGTCGCGCGGGCCGCGGAGGTCGGCGCGGTGCGGGTGCCGGACCGACATGGACAGGCAGGTCGCCACGACGTAGGCCGTGCAGCACAGCCCGCTGACGATGATGGCGGAGAGCTCGGCGGCGGTGGGGGAGCCCGGGCTGCGCAACGAGCCGGCCACCGCGGCGACGAGCACCGCGGCGAGGACGGTCTCGGTGAGGACGATCGTCTTGGCTCGCGCCACCAACCCCTGGTCGTGGGGCAGCGAGGCGAGCCAGATGGCACCGGAGCCGTCCAGGCAGAACGCGTTGACCCCGAAGAGCAGGCCGGCGCCGGCGGCGACCAGCCCGGGCATCACGATCAGCGACTCCCACGGGATGGCGGCGCCGGCCGCAGCGACCCCCGGGAGGAACGCCAGCACCAGCCCGCCACGGCGCAGAGCGGGTGCGCGCCAGACGCTGCCGCGGTCGATCGCGATCAGCTCGCGCAGCGGGCCACCTCGCGCACCTCGCCGGTTGACCGGCCGCGCCTCGCGGACCGCCCCCGCGTCGCCTGGTCGGCGAAGGGCCCAGCTGCAGCTGCGCCACCCGAGCGCCAGCCCGATGCCGGCCATGAGCAGCAGCACACCCGTCGTCACGCCCCACGTCCTCAGCTCCCCGCTGGCGCCGGCCACGATCCCGTCGACGACAGCCCCGGTGGGTGCGGCGTCGAGGACCGCATCGATGCTGTCGGTGCGCACAACGACGAGCCCAGCCAGTAGCACCGCGCCGCCCGCGACCATCACCCCGCGCCGCCCCCGTTGGGTCTGCCGCAAACCCGCCACGCACCAGGCCAGGGCCTGGCCGAGCACGGTCAGGGCCAGCACGAACGCGATGGTCGTCACCGCGCCGAGCGCCGCGTTGCCGCCCTTGGTCAGGTAAGCCGTCTCGGCCACCAGCGCAAAGATCTGCAGCATCCAGACCAGGTTGACCGGAGCGAGCAGCAGCCCGCCGAGGAAGTGCGTCTTCGCCGTGATCGGATAGGCGACCAGCTGGTCCGGCGGGAACAGCTCGTTGCCACCCCCTGCTGTCAGCGGCGCCACGACCGCCAGGACTCCGAAGCCCAAGAAGGCTTGGGGCGCCAGCTCGACGGCGGTCTCGAGCGCTGCCTGCTCGAGGAACCCGGCGCTGCGGGCGGCCATCACCAGCAGGTACAGGATCAGCAGGACCACCAGGCGGATCACCACGCGCACTCCAGGCGAGCGGATCATCTGCCAGCGCAGGGCGAGCAGCGCCCGCAGCGCGCTCACGCGATCAGTGTGCGATAGCGGTCCCGGCCCGCGTCGCCGCTCAGGTCCGCCACGGGAGCCGCGGCAACGACCCGGCCGCTGCGCAGCACCACCGCCGTGTCGCTCGCATCCACCGCCAGGTGCAGCAGATGGGTCGACACCAACACCGCCGTACCGCTGGCGCGCAGCTCACGGATGACCTGCAACGTCGCGTCCACGCCCAGCGGGTCGACACCGTCGAAGGGCTCGTCCAGCAGCATCAGCGGTGGGGAGTGGAAAGCAGCGAGTACGACGGACAGGCGTCGGCCCATCCCGTGGGAGAACCCCGAGGTGACCCGGTCAGCCGCGGCCGACAGGTCGAAGCGCTCCAGCAGGTCGCGGGCGCGGCCCTGCCAGTCGGTCATGCCTCGCAGCCTGGCCGCCAGCTGGAGGTGCTCCCAGGGCGTGGCCCGCGGCACGAGGCCACCGACGTCCGGGCAGTAGCCGACCAGCGCGCGGGCGCCACCTGGGTCGGTCGCGTAGTCCACGCCGCCCACCTGCACGCTGCCCGACGTCGGAGGCAGCACGCCCGCGAGCACCCGCATGGTCGTGGACTTGCCGGCTCCGTTGCGGCCGACCAGCGCCACGGAGGCGCCGGCCTCTACGGTCAGGTCGAAGCCTGCGACTGCGCGCACCTCGCCGAAGTCCACGACCAGGGCATGGGCAAGCAGCACCGGGCTTGCCGCCTCAGGCGACAGGAGGCTCAAGGCCTTCTAGTCGCGTGCGCCGCCGGAGTACAGCGCGTCGACGTCGCTGGCGAACTCCTTCATCACCACGGCCCGCTTCAGCTTCAGCGAGGGGGTGAGCTGGCCACCTTCCTCTGTCCAGTCCACGGGCAGCAGGGCGAACTTGCGGATCGCCTCGGCCTTGGACACCGCCTTATTGGCTTCGTCGACGGCGGTCTGGATCTCGGCGAGGAGCTCCGGATCCTCGGCCAGCTCGCTCATCGGCGCCTCGCCGCGGCCCTTGCCCTTGAGCCAGGGACCGAGTGCCTCCGGGTCGATGGTGACCAGGCAGGCGATGAACGGCTGCTGGTCGCCCACGACCATGCACTGGCTCACCAGAGGGTGTGCGCGCAGCCGGTCCTCGAGCACCGCTGGTGCGACGTTCTTGCCGCCGGCCGTCACGATCAGCTCCTTCTTGCGGCCGGTGATGGCCAGGAAGCCCTCGTCGTCGAGCACACCGATGTCACCGGTGTGGAACCAGCCGTCGATGATGGTCTCGCCCGTCGCGGCGGGGTTCTTCCAGTAGCCCTGGTAGATGCACTCGCCCGACATCAGGATCTCGCCGTCCTCGGCGATGCGGACGGTCACGCCCGGCGCGGGCCGGCCCACTGTGCCGATCTTCATCTTCGAGGGCACGTTGATCGAGCCGGCGGCGGTTGTCTCGGTCAGCCCGTAGCCCTCCAGGATGGTCACACCGATGCCGCGGAAGAAGTGGCCGAGGCGGGCGCCTAGCGGGGCCCCGCCGGAGACGGCCCAGGCGACCTTGCCGCCCATCGCGGCGCGCAGCTTGGAGTAGACCAGCTTGTCGAAGAGTTTGTGCTGCAGGGACAGGAGCGGCCCGGCACCCCCCTTGTCGATGGCCTGGGAGAAGGAGATCGCGACGGCCTCTGCCTTGTCGAAGATCTTGCCCTTGCCGTCGGCATGGGCTCGCTGCTTGGCCGTGTTGTAGACCTTCTCGAACACCCGTGGCACCGACAGGATGAACGTCGGCTGGAAGGTGCCGAAGTCGGCGAGCAGGTTCTTGATGTCAGCGGTGTGGCCCATCCGCACGCCGTTCTCGACGCAGGCCACCTGGATCAGGCGGGCGAAGACGTGCGCGAGCGGCAGGAACAGCAGTGTGGCTTGTCCTTCGCTGAACAGCTCGGGCAGCACCGCGGCCGCTGAGCGGGTGGTGCCCAGCAGGTTGCCGTGGGTGAGCTCACAGCCCTTGGGCCGGCCGGTGGTGCCGGAGGTGTAGATGATCGTGGCGAGGCTGTGGACCGAGACCGTCTTGCGGCGCGCCTGCAGTTCGTCCTCGGCGATCTCGCGGCCAGCGGCGACGAGCTCGTCCAGGCCGCCGTTGTCGATGACCCAGCTCGACCTCACGCCGGGCAGCTGGCCCGAGACCTCCTCGAAGGTGCCCTGGTGCGCGGCGGACTCCAGGAAGACCGCGACGGCGCCGGAGTCGCTGAGGTTCCACTCGACCTGCTCGGCAGAGCTCGTCTCGTAGATCGGCACGGTCACCGCGCCGGCGGTCCAGATCGCGTAGTCGCACAGCGTCCACTCGTAGCGGGTCTTGCTCATCAGTCCGACGCGGTCACCTGCCTGCACCCCGCTCGCGACCAGTCCGGCAGCGAGCGAGCGGACCTCGTCCGCGAACTCCTTGGCGGTGACCGGGGCCCAGCTGCCCTCGATGCGGCGGGTGAAGACGACGTCGTCGGGCGCCGATTCTGCTCGGTCGAACAGCACGTCTGTGAGGGCTGTGTCGTCGGCCACCTCGATGGCCTGGGGGGTGGAGTACTCCTGCACCGAAACGTCTCCCTCTAGCTGTGGCCGTGGCTGTGTCTGTGGCTGTGGCGCTGCCAAACCTAGCGCTCCGGGTGTGACCGCCACCACGCTTGCGCCTGGCACCGGCGAAGGGGCAGGTCAAGGCGCCTCGGCATCGTGCCGACGAGACGTGGTGATCTCTTGTCCATCCTGCGGTGCAGCGCTGCGCGAGGGTGCGCCGTGGTGCACGCTCTGCTACGCCGACCTCCGCCCGCCGGCCCAGCGCCCGGTGCTCCCCACGCCGACGACCGCGCCCCCGACTGCCGCCTACGGGCCGCCGGCGGGGGACCCGCTCACCCAGCCCCTCATCGACTTCCTCCCGCCGGTCCAGCGCGAAGCGCCGCTTGCGGCCGCTGAGCAGGCGCCGGTCGAGGCCGTGCTGCCGGGCTCTGGGTGGCCCTGCTCGGCCTGCGGCGTGACCAACTCCCTCGCGTCGCCACGGTGCGCCGGTTGCGGCGCCGCGTTCCTCGCCGCCGCCGAGAGCCGGCCCAGCTTCGCGCTGCCCTTGGTGGGGGACATCAGCCGCTACAGCCGCAGCCAGCGCTTGACCGGGGCGGTCGGAGTCGTCCTGCTGGTCCTGCTGGTCGTCGCAGTGCTCGTGATGGCCCTCACCGAGTCGGCGCCACCCGAGCCCGAGGCCCCGACCCCCCTGACGCCCACGCTGGCCCCAACCTCGGCGCCCACGGTCACTCCTACGTTGACGCCGACGGTCACGCCCACGGACGTCCCCGGCTTCACGCCGTAACCTCGCCGCCGTGCGGGTCCACGTGGTGAGCGATGTGCACGGCAGCGCTGAGGCGCTCGCTCGCGCGGGTGACGGCGCCGACGTGCTGGTCTGCCTCGGGGACCTGGTCCTGTTCCTCGACTACCACGATCCGGCCAACGGGATCTTCGCCGAGCTGTTCGGTCTCGAGGCGGCGCAGCAGCTGATCGACCTGCGCGCCGCCAAGGACTTCGACGGCGCCCGCGCGCACTCGGCCGGGCTCTACGCCACCCTCGGCCCCGACCCGCGGGAAGTCCTTGCCGGCAAGGTCAAGGAGCAGTACGCCGGCCTCTTCGGCGTCATGAAGGACCCGACCTACCTGACCTACGGCAACGTCGACGTCCCCGCGCTGTGGCCCGAGTTCCTGGACAGCCGCCACCACGTGCTGGACGGCCAGACCACAGACATCGGGGGCCGCACCTGGGGCTTCGTGGGCGGCGGCCTGCAGACGGCGATGCGGACGCCGCATGAGATCTCCGACCAGGACTATGCCGCGAAGGTCGCGGCGGTGGGTGCCGTGGACGTGCTCGCCTGCCACATCCCTCCCGACGTGCCCGAGCTGCTGTACGACGTCGAGGCGCGCCGCATGGAGCGGGGGAGCAGCGCCACGCTCCAGGCCATCCGCGACACCCAGCCGGGCCTGGTGCTGTTCGGGCATGTGCACCAGCCGCTGCAGTCGAGGATCCGGATCGGCCGGACCGAGTGCGTCAACGTCGGTCACTTCCAGGGGACCGGGGCGCCCTACGTCCTGGACTACTAGGGTCCGAGCAAGGACCGAGGAGGACACGTGGCCGACCAGACGAGCTCGAGCATCACGATCAACGCATCGCCGGAGGCCATCCTCGCGGTGATCCGGGATCTCGAGTCCTACCCCGCGTGGACCGACGCCATCTCGAAGGTCGTGATCGAGGAGCCCGGCAAGGACGGCCCGTCCAGGGCGACCTTCTCGATGAGCGCGAGCGGCATGTCGGACGAGTACACCCTGAACTACGACTGGAAAGCCGACGGCGTCTCGTGGGAGCTCGCCGGGCCCAGCACGCTGCAGAAGTCGCAGCAGGGCTCCTACCGGCTGTCTGCGGCTGGCGACAGCACCAAGGTCGACTACTTGTTGACCATGGAGGTCAAGATCCCGATGATCGGCTTGCTGAAGCGCAAGTTCCAGAAGCGGATCACCGACACCGCGCTCAAAGAGCTGAAGAACCGGGTCGAGTCGCTCGGGTAAGTTGCCCAGATGCGCGTCCTGCTGTTCACCGGCAAGGGTGGCGTCGGCAAGACGACGACGGCGGCGGCTACCGCTGTCCTGGCAGCCTCGCGCGGCCTCAAGACCCTGGTCCTGTCGACCGACCCTGCCCACTCCCTCGCCGACGCGCTAGCCGTCCCCCTGGGCTCCGAGCCCACCTCCGTCGACACCGGCCTTGACGCGATGCAGGTCGACAGCCAGGGCGCCTTCGAGCGCTCGTGGCGGGAGGTCCAGGACTACCTGCGCGCGGTCCTTGAGCGCGCGGGCATGGACGCGCTGCAGGCCGACGAGCTGACCGTGCTGCCTGGCGCCGAGGAGGTGCTGGCCCTGCTCGAGCTGCGCCAGCAGGTGGCCTCCGGCCGCTATGACCTCGTGGTCGTCGACTGCGCGCCCACCGGTGAGACCCTGCGCTTGCTCGCCCTCCCAGAGGCCTTGGCGTGGTACGTCGAAAAGGTCTTCCCGGCCCACCGGCGGGCGCTTCGCGCTGTACGACCGCTGCTGAGCCGGGTCACCGAGGTGCCGGAGAAGGGCGTCTTCGAGGCCGTTGCCCGGCTGCACCGCGACCTGGCTGAGGTACGTGCGGTGCTCACGGCGCCCACCACGTCGGTGCGGCTGGTCCTGACGCCAGAGGCCGTCGTGGTCGCTGAGGCCCGCCGCACGCTGACCTCGCTGGCGCTGTACGGCTACCGGGTGGACGGCCTCGTGGCCAACCGGGTGATGGCCCCCTCCGCCGATCCGTGGGTGGCGGGCTGGGTGGCTGCGCAGCGCACCCAGCTCGAGGCAGTCCGTGCGGATGCAGCCCCGCTGTCGGTCCGCGAGAGCCCTTACGCGGCCGCCGAACCCGTGGGCCTGGACGCACTGCTGGCCCTCGGCGAAGTGGTCTACGGCGACACTGACCCGACCGAGGTGCTGGCAACCGACGAGCTGCTCACGGTGGCTCGCGCGGACAGGGGGTTCCTGCTGTCGCTGTCGCTACCGCTGGCCCGGCTCGAGGACCTCGGCCTGTCGCGCAGCGGCGACGACCTCGTGATCACGGTCGCCGGCCACCGGCGGCTGCTGGCGCTCCCCAGCGCGTTGCGGCGCTGCGACGTGGCCGGGGCCACACTCGCGAGCGGCCGCCTCGTCGTGCGGTTCGAGCCCGACCCCGCCCAGTGGAGGACCACATGAGCGAGCCCGTCGGCACCTTGGCCGAGGAGGCCGCGAAGCTGCTCGCCGCCGCACAGGAGTGGGCGACGTCGCGCCTCGACGGCGAGCACGCGTCCAACTGCCAGTTGTGTCCGATCTGCCAGGCCATCGGGGCCCTGCGGCAGGTGACGCCCGAGACCATCGAGCACCTCGTCGCCGCGGCTGCGACCTTCACGTCGGCCCTGCGCGCGACGGTGGTCCCGGCACCATCGACCGAGTCGGCGCGGGTCCAGCACATCGACGTGGACGAGGGCTGATGGCGCTCGCGATCGGGGTCGACATCGGCGGCACCAAGGTCGCCGCGGGAGTCGTCGACGAGTCCGGCGCCATCTTGGCGAGCACCCGGCGGCCCACCCCGTCGGCCTCCGCTGCAGAGGTCGAGCGCACCATCGCGGAGGTCGTCGAGGAGCTGCGCGCCGACCACGACGTGGCGGCAGTCGGCATCGGCGCGGCCGGGTACATCGACGCCGAACGCAACCGCGTCCTGTTCGCCCCCAACCTGGCCTGGCGCGACGAGCCGTTGCGCGACGAGGTCGCGAAGCTGGTGGGCCTGCCGGTGGTGCTGGAGAACGACGCCAACGCCGCGGCCTGGGCCGAGCACCGGTACGGCGCGGGCATGGGCGAAGCCAGCCTGATGTGCCTGACGGTCGGCACCGGCATCGGCGGCGGCATCGTGCTGGACGGCCGGCTGTACACCGGCGCCTTCGGCATGGGAGCCGAGTTCGGCCATCTGCAGCTGGTCCCCGGTGGCCGGCGCTGCGGGTGCGGCCAACGCGGCTGCCTCGAGCAGTACTGCTCAGGCCGCGCGTTGCTGCGGGCCGCTCGGGAGATCGCCGATGTCCAGCCGGACTGGGGCGCCAAGCTGCTGGAGCTGGGCGACGGCACGCCCGAGGGCATCGAGTCACGCCACGTCACCGCTGCCGCGCAAGAGGGTGACCCGGCCGCGCTGGCTTGCTTCGAGGAGATCGGTGCCGCGCTGGGGCAGGGCCTGGCGATCCTGACGGCCGTGCTCGATCCCGGCCGCATCGTCGTCGGCGGCGGCGTGGCCGAAGCGGGGGGGCTGCTCCTCGATCCCGCGACCCGGGTCTTCCACGAACGCGTGACGGGGGCAGGGCACCGCCTGAGGACGCCGGTCGTGGCGGCGGCGCTGGGCAACGACGCCGGCCTGATCGGCGCCGCCGACCTCGCCCGCCTCGGCTGATGCTCAGGGTCGGCTCGCGCCCCTTCGATGGGGCACGTCGGGGGGCGCGCGCCGACTGTCAACCGATCACGCCAGGGGCTGGGCAGCCCGCGCGGGTGACCCGGCACGGCGGGCTGGGTGCGCTGATGGGGCCGATGGGGCTGCTGCGCTGATGCGCCTGGTCGTCGCCCTCGGGGGCAACGCGCTGTCTCCCGCCGGCGACGACGGGTCCATCGGCCAGCTGCGCACGGTCCTGATCGCGACGGCCGAGCCCCTCGCCGACCTGGTGCTGGCCGGCCACTCGCTGGTGCTCACGCACGGCAACGGACCCCAGGTCGGTCGGTTGCTGCTGCAGCAGGAGCTGGCCAGCTCGCAGGTGCCGCCCCTGCCCATGGACGTGTGCGGTGCTCTCTCCCAGGGTGAGCTGGGCTACCTGCTGGCGCAGGCCATCGACAACGCCCTGCGGCGGCGCAACCTGCCCAACAAGGTGCTGTGCCTGATCACGCAGGTGCTGGTCGACGCCGACGACCCGGCCTTCGACCGGCCCACGAAGCAGGTCGGCTCCCGACGGGTGCCGTCACCGCGGCCGCTTGCGCTGGTCGAACACGAGCCCTTGCTCTCACTCGTCGACGCTGGCCACGTGGTCATCGCGGGCGGGGGTGGCGGCGTGCCCGTCGTCGATCGGGATGGCCAGCTGCGGGGCGTCGAGGCAGTGGTGGACAAGGACCGCACCGCCGCCCTGATCGCTTCGCTCGTGCACGCCGACCTGCTCCTGGTCCTGACCGATGTCCACCAGGTGCAGCTGGGCTTCGGCACCGAACACGCCCGGGCGCTCGACCAGCTCACCGTCAGCGAGGCCAGGCGGCTGCTCGCCACCGGCGAGCTGGAGGAGGGTTCGATGGGGCCCAAGGTGGAGGCGTGTGCGGCCTTCGTCGAGAGCGGGGGCCGGGCCGCTATCGGGTCGGTGCACCGGCTCGCTGAGGTGCTGGCGGGAACGGCCGGCACCAGGTTCGTCCGCTAGCCGTTCAGCCGCTGAAGCTCCCGGTGTAGCCCGGCACCAGCTCGCGGGTCAGCTGCTCCAGGAACAACCCGATGTCGGTGACGATGCCCAGCGCCTGCGCGGACCCGCGGTCCGCCAGCTTGGTCACCGTGGCGGGGTTGATGTCGACGCAAACCAGCGGGATCGAGGCCGGCAGGAGGTTGCCGGTCGCGATCGAGTGCAGCATCGTCGCGACCATCACCGCGAAGCCGACCCCCGGCAGCTCGGCCCGCATCGCGCGCTGGCCCTCGATCACATCGGTGTAGACGTCCGGCAGCGGACCGTCGTCCCGGACTGACCCGACGAGCACGAACCTCTTCTGGCCCTTGACCATCGCGTGCATGATGCCGCCGGTCAGTACGCCCGAGGCGACTGCCTCCGAGATGGAGCCGGCGCGGCGGATCGTGTTGATCGCCCTGATGTGGTGCTCGTGCCCGTGCTCGACTCCCTTGCCCTGTGCGAGGTCGACCCCGAGCGAGGTGCCGTAGAGCGCGGACTCGATGTCGTGGGTGGCCAGTGCGTTGCCGGCGAAAAGCACGTCGACGAAGCCGTGCTCGACCAGCGCGGTGAAGGCCGGCGCGGCACCGGTGTGCACGATCCCCGGGCCACCGACCCAGAGGATCTTGCTGCCCTCGAGCTTGACCTCGCGCATCCGGTCGGCCATCTGCCGGACCAGCAACGCCTGCGGCTTCTCGGAGGAGACCGCAGAGGTCATGAACTCGAACGAGTCCTGCGAGGCGCTGTGCTCGCGAACCGGCAGCACCACCTTCACCCCGGATGCGCCGCAGACCACCTGGTCGCCCGCTTGCACGTCCGAGACCGGAACGGTGCGCACCCGCCCACCGGACACCACCAGGCCGCAGTCCATCTCCGGGTGCTCCACCGGGATCCAGGACGGGCCGAGCCGCACGACGGTCTCGAGGTTGGTCGTCGAGTAGAAGTCGTCCGGGAAGACGCCGTCGCGATCGCAGGGCCGGGTGACCGCCTCGCCTGGGTCCACCTGGTTGACCCCGTGCGTCTGCAGCCTCATCAGGAGGCGCTGCAGGCCCTCGTCGTCCTCGGCCGAGACGGTGATGGTCGCCTGCGACTCGTCGTCGTGCGCCCGACCGACGTCCAGCCGGTCGATGCGGTAGTCGCCGCCGTACCCGAGCACATCGTCGAGGACCTTGGCGAGCAGTCCCGTGTCCATGAGGTGGCCGGTGGCCTCCACCGTCTCGCTGACCCGCACCTGCACTCCTCCCAGAGCCGCTAGACGACGGCCCCGTCGTCGACGTCGTCCGGGGGAGCATCGCGCATCCACGAGATGAGCAGTCCGGCGCCCCCGCCGGCGAGCATCAGCCCGATCAGCAGGTAGATCGACGAGTTGTCCAGGCCGACCACGCCGGGCGCGAACAAGATGACAAGGCCGAGCAGGACCATCAGGGTGGCCGCGATGGTGCGCACCCGAAAGCGGGGGACCTTTGGTGGCGGCGGCGGGACGTAGTGCCCGTCGTCGGCCAAGGCGTCGGGCTCCAGCCAGCCCGGGAGGCCTTCCTCAGGCTGGGGGTCGGCACTCTCTGCCGTGGGCCGGCTCGACGGCTCTGCCTCGGGCACATCGCCGAAGCCCGCGACGATCTGCTTGAACAGCTCGTCCTCGTCGCGGTCAGGCGAGGTCATCGGTGATCCTGAGCACGAAGTCGAGGGATCCCTGGAAGATCAGCGGTGCGTCGTTGTCGAGGGTGGCCACGTGATAGCTGTCGTGCAGGACGACCTCCTCGGCGTGCACGCACCCCTCGACCAGCGCGCGGCCGGAGATCGGCTCGACCACGTGGTCGATCGCCGAGCGGAAGACCAGTACGGGGCAGGTGATCTTGGGCAGGTCGGCTCGGATCACCGGCCAGGCCTGCTGCAGGGAGTAGGCGGCCTTGAGCGGGATCTTGGGGTAGGCCTGTTCGGTCATCCCGGGCTTCTTGATGTCGCTCCCGATCCCGGGAAAGGTCGGCAGCACCTTCGACATCAGGGGCAGCAGCTTGGCGTCCTTGCGCTCGGTCGCGAGCGCGGCGTTGACGGTCACCACGCCGGCGACCTGGTCGGGCCGCTGCTCGGCCAGGCGCAAAGCGAGCGTGCCGCCCATCGACAGGCCCATGGCGAAGACCGTCGTGCAGCGCTGCCGCAGTGCGTCGAAGGACCGCTCCACTTCGCCGTACCAGTCGTCGAAGGTGGTGGTGTTCATGTCCTTGATGGTGGTGCCGTGCCCGGGCAGGCGCGGTGCGACGACGGTCAGGCTGGCCGCCCCGAGGAACTGCGCCCAGTCCCGGATC